>Ga0302320_10000316_pt1 | contig 111863 bp, 79 predicted proteins | sample Bog_T0_3_FD_202130 | JGI IMG/M metagenome (GOLD analysis project Ga0302320, IMG submission 202130) | Peat permafrost microbial communities from Stordalen Mire near Abisko, Sweden - Bog_T0_3 | ecosystem: Environmental > Terrestrial > Soil > Wetlands > Peat | place: Sweden: Abisko, Stordalen... | reverse complement strand
TAAAAGGAAGCAATTTGGCGCATGGATCACGCAGACATTTTTCCGGAGAAACGCAGCCCAAACCTGTGTTTTCTCCTATGTCGGGATTGTACTTCTTTCGCTTTTTTTCGCCCCTTGGCTGTCGCCCGCTAGCACCTATTCAGAAGCTCAGATACATTGGGCGCCGATTTTCTACCCTCCGAATGTTCCTGGCCGAACACCGCATCTCATGTTCGAGCAAATCCTGCTTGTCTGGGGCGCATTAGGAATGCTCACCGCCGCAATCGTTTGGGTTACGCGCAGACAAAATTAAATTGCTTCCGCCCCATCTGTGTTATGCTGCGCCGCCATGGGGACGCGCACTCAATCAAGAATACGAAGCGGCAAGACTGGCCATCAAAAAGCCATCGACACTACTGAGCTTCACCCGCCAAAAAACTCCATCTCCGTCATTCGGTATCGGCTTTTGGCCGGGCGCAAAAATCTTCGCCTCCTTAAGATGAATAAAAAATTCATGGGGGCTGCGCTCCACATCGCCAAAACCGGCGGCTTCTCGCGCTAGTTCTTCGGTTATTTCGTCCAGGGTGTTAAGGACGCCATTCGATAAAATAAAATCCCGCTCGCTGATAATCTTGCCCGAGATCAAGAGGCCATTGACCGCCAACGTGATCCCCTGAACGGTCATTCCATCGGTGGAATTGTTGGTTTCATTTATAGCAATGATGACCAACTCAAGAAGCCTGTCCCTGTGAGGTGACGGAGGCTGCACCGGCTTCTTATCGTCGTCACCCATGGAGCCAAAGTCTGCCCCCGCATCGGTTGGGCGGTCAAACCGATACCCTACTCCCGCGCCACCTTCTTCGGAAACTTCTCCGCAATCCGAATTAGCGGTGAAACGCCTGCCCGCCGACTCAACTTCAAATGCCGCGCCTTGTCGGGATCACAAGGCGGCTCCATCCACGCCAAAGGCGGCATGTCATTTGAGCGCCATAGCCTCATTTCGGCGTGCCAGTGGCTCCATTTGCCGCTAGTCGGCTCTGTCACACCCTTGCGCGGCTCAGGTCGTCGCGGTTGGCCAGAATACACCAATCCTCGGGCCTCTTTTGGCCCAACAATGGGCGCACCCGGGCCAGAAAGCCTCTCAAAACTAAGCCTCAAAAGCTCTGATCGTTGCTGCAAGTCCATGGCCCAACGATGCAATGCGCTGGACGCGCCACAAATCCCATTTCAAAATGCGTCACCACCCATTCTTCCACTAACTTGACGAATTAGCGGAATTGAATTCATCTGGACGAGTTCGGGATTTCGCAGACCAATTTTTTGACTGCAAACATCATGAAACACACCGGTTCGAGAGCGCGTTTTGTCATGATTACCGCCGTGGCGGCCCTGGGGCTGTCCGCCGCCTATGCCTCGGATACCCCTGGAGATGAGCCTGTCGTGCTCACGCAGGTGGTCGTTACAGGGTCGTACCTGCCCGATAGCCCAAGCACGGCCACAAAACCTGTGCAAGTATATGGGCCGGAGCAGATAGCCGACTCGGGCATCGCGACGGACCTTGCGGATTTCCTCAGGAAGGCGGACCCCCAGTTCACGGGAAACGGCAGCCTTGGCCTAGAAAACGCCGGCTCCGAGGCTTTCGTGACGCAGGGCGGTTCGTTCCTGCAGATCCACAACCTGAAAACGCTTGTGCTCATCGATGGAGAACGCGTGGCGTTTGACCCCGCCGAAGCTGCCCTTGGGGTTGAATTTGTGGACCTCAACATGATCCCTCCCTCGGCGATCGATCACGTGGAGATTGTCTCGGATGGAACTTCCGCACTGTACGGTTCGGATGCCGTCGGCGGCGTGATAAACGTGATCATGAAATCGAATTTCAACGGGTGGGAAGCCGGGATCCACTGGGGCGAAAGCACCAACTCGGGCCACTACACCGAGCGAACGGGCTACCTTTCCGGGGGCGTGAGCAATAAGGACACGTCGGTGATGGTCTCGGTGGAAGGGACGGAGACGAGCCCCATCTTCATGAGCGACAGGCCCTACTCCAATCCCATCTATACGACGACGACCTATCCGGGCGTGATCAGCATGCAGCCCTTCACGATCACGTTCGACCCGAACACGTTCCAGCCCGTGACGCAGCCGGGCCCTCTCGCCTACTACCAGCTCAACCCGGCCATGAATGCCCCCCCTCCAGGGCTTCAGTACTCGATCAACCAGCTGGTTCAGATGGGCGTCTATTCGCCGGTCACGTCCCAGCAGCTGCAGACCGGATACAATGTTGCGAACCGCCAGACGCTCCTTGCCAGCCTCACCCGCCGGAGCGCCATGGTGGATTTTGAGCATCATTTCTTCGGCGACAGCCTGGTGGCTTTTGGCAACGGGATGTACGGCTTCGACCGCACCCAGTCCTCTGTGGCGGGGGAGTCCCTTTCGCCCTACATCTCGGCCCCCTTCACGGACCCCTTTATCTACGGGACGTCGCCGCCGCCTCCCGGGGCTGCAGCCTTCGTCCCCTACATTCCCTACCTCCAGCCCAATAGCCCGTTCTCCCCGAACTGGCTCTACCAGCCGAGTGCCCAGGGCACCGTCATCAACCTGGTAAACGCGAACAACCAGTTCTCGCAGTACCCGTTGGTCACGCAGGACAAATCCGAGTTCCTGCGGTTCGCGGGGGGCCTCAAAGGAAAGCTCAGTGACGACTATTCGTGGCAGGTCACCGTGGACCTCAACCGCTACCACCTGAACGTTTCGGGCCCCGGTGAGATCAACACGGCGAACCTCATTTCAGCCCTTGCCGCCGGCACGATAAACCCGTTCGCCTACACCCAAGCTTCGGGTTCGCTGCCGTCCACTATCATCGGTACGAAGACCGACGACATGATCAGCACACTCGGGTCGATCGACGTCCTGTTCAAGGGAACCCCGTTTGACCTTCCCGCCGGGAAGCTGAGCTTTGCCGTCGGGGCAAGCCACACCCGCGAGACCCTGACGGCCGCTCCCGACTCGACGAGCGAACCCATCGGGCCCGGCCTTTCGATAGCGGGCTGGCTCAATACCGAGTCGCTCTCCCCCTTTGGAGCCGCCCGCGAGTTCACGTCGCTCTACGGCGAGCTGAAGGCCCCGATCGTCGGCCCCAAGCAGAATGTGCCGGGCATCCATGAGCTTACGCTGGACCTCGCCGGGCGCTACGACAACTACACCCTGGTCGGGCACTCTACGGTCCCCGAGGCGAGCCTCCACTTTGAGCCCGTGGACGATAGGTTCACGCTGCGCGCCTCTGTCGGCCGCTCCTTTGGCGCGCCCGAGCTGGCTCAGCTCTACGGCTCGCCCATTTCTGGGCCAATCCCGCCCTTTAACTACCAGGGTTTCTATGGGAACACGGCCTCAAGCGCGGGATTCACGGGCAGCAGCACCCCCAACCCCAACCTGAAGCCGTTCACCGCGAACACCTGGTCGACGGGTTTTGTGTATGCACCCCGCGAGGTGAAGGGCCTAGACTTCTCGTTTGATTTCTTTGCGGCGACCGTGAAGGGGGACATCGGCTACCTGAACCAGGTGAGCATCGTTCAAAGCGTCGAGCTGGAGGGCCCGGCGTCCCCGTTTGCACAGTATGTCCACGTGGGGAGCCCGTCGGGTCCAGGCGTGACTGGCCCGGGCCAGCTGAGCACCGCAAATCCCACGACGATCTTCCTGACGGTGCCCTTGATCAACCTCACCTCGCAGGCGGACAAGGGTTTCGATGCCACCATCGACTACACCGTGAACACGGCGGATGCGGGGCAGTTCAAGCTTGGCTCCACGGTCACGGTCTGGAACAGCTACCTGGTCCAGGAGATCCCGACGGAAAACTACTACCAGTACGCCGGGACGGCCTCGGGCGGGGGTAGCAGCAGCCAGGGGACCATCCCCCGCTGGAGGACCTACACAACCCTCGACTGGAAGCGCGGCGCCTACAACGCCGTTGTCGGCCAAACCTACATACCATCGGTTGTGGACATCGGGGGAGGCGGGTCCGCTTCATCGGCGCCGACAAATGTCGGAAGCTACGTCCAGTATGACGCGATTGTGGGCGCCGACCTCGCGAAGGCGCATCTGTGGAAGTGGGCGGGCTCGCCGGAGCTCCGGCTGGGCGTGAATAACATCTTCAACCGGATGCCTCCGGTTGCCCAGAACGCCTTTCCTGCGACAAACGCTGACGTGGGCGATTACGACGGGCCGATTGGCCGGCTCTGTTTCGTAGAGGCAAAATACCGTTACTAGGCCAAGGCAGCGGGCCGTTCATCAAGTGCCGCGTCCGGGGCAGTTCAAGGCCTCCGGGCGCGGCGCACGAGTCCCTTGCCGGGATTGAGTGTTTGCCAGCGCGGCCCTAATGCGGGACAAAATCGGTTCCACCCGATGCTTCGCTCCGCGCTCGATGCCCTTCCTCCTGCGTCCCGGGGCGGCCATTTTCCCGACGTCCTTCGGCTCCTTTCCGAGAGTCGCGTCAAGGCGGTCGTCCTTGATGACGATCCGACCGGAACGCAGACAGTCCACGGAGTCGATGTCCTAGCCGACTGGAGCGTCCCGGCCCTGGCGGATGCCCTTGCCGATCCCGGGCCCTGCTTTTTCATCCTCACTAACTCCCGCAGCATGGCCGGACCCAGGGCCGCCGAGGTCAACCGGGAGATTGTTGCCAACCTCCTTGAGGCCTCGCGCCTCACCGGCCGGGAGTTCGTCGTCGTGAGCCGGAGCGACTCGACCCTAAGGGGGCACTTTGCGATCGAGCTAGAGGCGCTCAGGCAGGCGCTGGGACGCCCGGTAGACGGCATCATCGTGATGCCGGCCTTTTTTGAGGGAGGGCGGTACACGGTGGGCAACGTCCATTACGTCGCCGAGGGCGACATGCTCGTTCCGGCCGCAGAAACCGAGTTCGCCCGCGACACGACGTTTGGCTACAGCCACTCCGACCTCGCGGAGTGGATCGAGGAGAAGACGGGCGGAGCGGTCAGCGCCTCGGATGTCGCCGCGGTCGATATCCAGACACTCAGGGGGGCCGGGGCCGCCGAGAGGGTGAGGGACCTGCTCGTCTCGATTCCCAGGGGCGCCCACATCGTAGTGAACGCCGCCGCCTACGGCGACGTTGAGGCCTTTGTGCACGGTCTGCTCCTGGCCGAGGCGGCCGGAAAGAGGTACCTTTTTCGGACGGCAGCCAGCTTCGTGCGCGTCCGTGCTGGCCTTGGCGCCCGCCCTCTGCTCGCAGCATCGGAGTACTGCGAAGCCACGACCATGGGCGGGCTTGTTGTGGCGGGCTCCTACACCGCGAAGACGACGGCTCAGCTAGCGTCCCTGCTTGGGCTTCCCACGACGGTGCCCGTCGAGGTGCGGGTGGACCGGCTCGCATCGGAGGAGTCGCGCCAGCTGGAAATTGGGCGCGCCGCGGCCACGGCGCAGGAGGCGATCACGGCGGGTCTCCATGCCGTCGTCTTCACGAGCCGAGCGCTCGAGAGCTCGCTCGGCCGCGCCGGCGATCTCCGGGCGGGAGGGATCGTCTCGGATTCCCTGGTAAGAATCGTCCGGTCCCTTGAAACCCGGCCGCGTTTCGTGATCGCCAAGGGAGGGATAACCTCGAGCGACATCGCCACCCGGGGGCTTGGAATGCGCCGCGCAAGGGTGCTGGGCCAGGCCGCCCCCGGCGTGCCCGTCTGGCTCATGGGGGCCGAATCGCGCTTCCCGGGCATGAGGTTCGTGGTTTGGCCCGGAAATGTGGGTGGCCCGAACGACCTGAGGGACTTGGTCGGGCTGGCCTAGGTTGGCCCGAGGCCCCCGCTAGCGAGGTAGTCCTCGACCAGGGAAACGAATCCTTTGTCCCGGGTGAACCCGAGGCCGAGAGCGCGGGTGACGTCAAAATGCGCGGGCCAGCTGGCGACGATGCGCCTGACGGCCTCGTCGCCGTTGAACGTGATCCTCCCGGCGGCCCCCTGTCCGGCGACACGCGCAAGGGCATCGATCATCTCGGCCACCGTGACGGTGATCCCGGGAAGGTTCACGATCCGGCCGTCGCCGAGAACCTCGCCCGGAAGTCGGGCACCATGAACCAGGTTTTCGACCACGGCCTTGGGCGACGTGAGCCAAAGCTCGAGGTCCCTGCCCACGGGGCAGTTGGCGGGCTCGCCGTTCAGGGGCTCCCTTATGATTGAGCTGACAAAGGACGATGCGGCTGCATTCGGCCTGCCCGGGCGAACGCATACCGTCGGAAGCCGGAGCACGCGCCCGTCGACAAATCCCTTGCGGCTGAAATCGCAGACTAGCAACTCGCCCATGGCCTTCTGCGACCCGTAGGACGACCTCGGATGGACGGCCGTCTCCTCCGTCACGACCTCCGGCAGCGGCGGCCCGAACACGGCGAGCGAGCTTGTGAATATGAATCTGGGTCTGCGGTTTCCGGCCCGTGCGGCCTCGAGCAGGGACCGGGTCGCATCGAGGTTGACGGCCATGCCCAGGTCAAACTCCGCCTCGGCCTGGCCGCTCACGACGGCGGCGAGGTGGAAGAGGGTGTCTGCTCCGTCGGCGACCGACCGCGCCACCCCGGCCTCGCGCAAGTCTGCGCGCCGGACGACGAGGCGGCGGTCGTCCGAAAAGGCCTCCGCGTCGGAGGCATCCACCAGCGTGATGCGCGAGACTGCGGGATCGGCAAGAAGCGCCTTGGCGAGCCGGCGGCCCAGGAATCCCCCTCCACCGGTGATGGCGACGTTCATGGCTTCAGGGGAGGCTATCGGGAGGGTATCGCCGCGCGCAACAGGGATTGGGCCAGGCGCCCCTAGCGCCCCTTGAGGGCCTGGTGTGCAAAACCGATAACGACAAGGGCGGCGCTGTCCGACTCGGCCTGGAGAATGGCGCCGGTGCGCGGTCGGCTCGCGCAGATCTCCTCGATCTCCTCGGTGCTCAGGCACATCCACGCCGTCGAAAGTGCGTCCGACTCCGCCGCTGAATCGCATACGGCCCACGAGCGGTGGACGTGCGAGGGCGGCCTCAGCGTAAGCGGATCGAGGATGTGCTGGCCCTTCACGGACGTTCCTGAACTGCCGACCGACTGCCGGTCGAGCCAAAGGCTCCGCCTGAGGGTGCCGCTCCCGAGCGTCACCTCCCATCCCGGTGCGCCTGGGGGCGGCTCAAGGGCCAGCACGCTGCTTCCTCCCCCGACAAGCAGCGCCTGGGCAACCTCCCACTCGCGCAGGACAACGGCCATCCGATCGAGGGCAAAGCCCTTCCCGATGGCGCCCAGGTCAAGGGCCACGGCCGCGTTTCGCACCGTTGCGGTAAGCGCTGTAGGGTCAAGCTCGAGCAGTCCCCTCGGGAGACCGGCGGCCTCGGGCACCCCCAAGGTGGCCTGTCCCAGGGTTGGATCGAACGCGCCCCCGGTAAGCGCATGCATGCGCAGCGCCACCTCCAGGCAGTCGAAGGTGTCAGGGCTCACCCTCATCGATCCCCCGGCGGGCAGCCGGTTGATGCAGGATATCTCGCTCGATTCCTGGTAGCGGCTGAGGAGCCCCTCGAGGCGGTCAAGTTCCGCGAATGCCGCCGCCGACGCCTGCGCGGCGTAGGCGGGCGGCTGTCCAGCGACATGGACCTCGAAACGGGTGGCCATGGCATTGTGCCCATGCACCTGCGGCGCCGTGGATCCGGTGCTCATGGGCCCTTCCTTCCGATGCCGGACTCCCCCGGGGCCCTGTGGAAGAGAGCGGCAAGAACCTCCGGCCTAAGCCCGAAGATCTCGGACCTCCAGCCTGGCCCCAGCGCCCGCGAGACCCTTTCGGACTGCGCCGCTTCACTGATGACAACGGTGGCCTCGGGCGATCGGGGGAGCTCGGGCCAATATCCCACGTTCGGGCAGTGGCGCAGGTACCAGGGCAGGGGCCAGATGTCGGAGCCGACCACGGCGACGATCGGGGCCCGCGAGCCCCCTTCCGACACGAGGCCCTCAACCCGCGCCTCCAGGCGCCTGATGTCCGGGGAGGTCGGGGAGTATGCCAGGGGATTGCCCGGGTCGGCGGGAAACACGAAGCACAGGCGCCAGGTTTCCGATGCGAGGAGCCCCGTGACCCCGGCGACGAGCGCGCATGCTAGGGCGACCCTCAGGTCGCCCTTCAGGGCAGCGCACACCTTGTTGAAGCCGATCCCCGCGATGAGAGCCCATGGCGCCAGCGCATTAAGCAGGAGCCAGGGCGTCTTGTACGGGATCGCTGAATACACGGCCAGGACCAGGAGCGCAAAGAGCCCCATGAACACCGGCAGCGGCTCATCCCGGCGCCGCTGCCAGGCGCTCCAGGCGCCCACCAGCCCGAACGCGGCGAGCGTCCACCCGCAATAGGGCCTGCTGCGCAGGCTTGGATCGAGGAGCCAGGCGAGGTAGGCCGATGGGGGTTTCTCGTGCCCCTGTCCGCCTGCACGCTTGGTGGCGTGGACCATGGCCGCAAGGGCGTCAGCAATCCCGCCCGGGTTTTGGCCGAAGGAGGAGAAAAGGAGTGCCGAGGCGAGCGCTGCTGCGGCGATCCCCATCGCAATGCCCAGGGCGACGCCGGTCCTTCGGGGCCTGGCGCCCGGGAGGCAAAGGGGCAGCGTCAGGACAAGCGCCCCGAGTGCGCTGGCAAGCGTAAGCACCGAGGTTTCCTTGGTCGCGAGCAGGGCACCTGCGGCGAGGCCCGCTGCGATGGCCCAACCCTTGCGGAACGTCCGCGCGAAGCGCCATGAGAACCCGAGAAGCAGAAACGTAAGGAGGACAAGGAGCGTCTCATGGATCCAATAACGGCCGTAGTAGACAAAGGGGGCGCCGAGGCCGAGCCAGAGCGCCGATGCGAGGAGGGCTGACGGTGGAAAGGCGGGCTGAAACAGGGCCAGCGTGCAGAGTAGCCCTGCCCCAAGGACAGCCGGGATTAGCCGCAGCTCCCAGGCCTCAAGGTCCCCGATTGAATGGGCCCCAAGAGCTCGGACGACCGGGTATGTCGCGTAATACAGGGTCGGTCCGTGGCGGTCGACGGGATCGTACCTGTAGGACCTTCCCTCGAGCATTTCCCCCAGGATCGAGGCGTTGACCGCCTCGTCGGTGTGCACCGGCATCGTCCCCGGTGCCGCAAGCCGAAGTGAAAGGGCCGCGCCGACCGCCAGGACGGCGAGGGGAAGGCTGTGCTTAAGGGAGGCCGTATACTTCGACCTCGATGTAATGGTTCATCTCGGAGGTGGTGTTGCCGCTGCTGTAGAGGCGCACATAGCGGGCGGAGTCCCCCTTTGCGTCGATGATCCGGCCCTCGTAAGTCTCGATGTAGGTCGGGTCCTTGCCTGCTCCAAAACCGAGAACGTTCTGGTCATCGCTGTTGAACAGGGTTTCGACGCCGGTCGCGAAGTCGGGGTCGTTCGAGACCTGGACCGCCACGGCCTTGTAGGCGCGGGCCTGGGAGTGGAAGTGCCACACGACGATCGCGTAGAGCTTGTAGGCCTTTGTGAGGTCGATCTGCACCCATTGCTTGCCCTTGCCGAGCTCGACGTAGTTGCCCTCGTCGCCCGCCTTTTCCCCGTCGGTTATAAGGGTGAGGTCCCCAAGCACGGGCTCCATGTCGCTGCTGGTGACTTTTTTGTTCAGGGCGAGATTCACGACCCCCTTCGGGACCATGAAGTCGGAGCGCCTTCCCGCCCGGGGCGCCTCGAGGTTTGGCAACTTAACGGGCACGGGCGTGCCGACAAACATAGGCCTTGGCAGGTCGAGCTTGAGGGGCACCAGGTCCTCGGCGTGCGCCGCGGGGGGCAGGCCCAGGGAGAGGCTGGCGATCGCTAGGAACGTCGCCCGGAACAGGGCATTTATCTTTGAAGGGGTCGGTGTAGGCATGGCTTTAGGCGATGAAATCTGAAGGCTGGCACGTGACAAGGCTCCGTGTCTCCACTGCCTCGATCGCCTTGAAGACCGACATCTCGCTCTTGAACGCCTCGTCGGCGGGGCAGTTCAGGGTGCCCTTGCCGCGCACAGCGTTAAAGAAGTTCTCCAGGTGCGGCTGGTGGATGGCCTTCGTGAGAATGACCGGCAGGTAGTATGCCGCCAGCTCGGCGGTCTCGCGGGCGTCGACCTTGTCGTCCGCCGCGGTGTCGTCGTCGGACTTTGCCGGCGCCTTCTGGGCGGCAATCAGGTGCCTGCTTATCCACGCGTCCCAGGACGGGGCTGCCGCCTCGCGGTAGATCTGCGTGTACTTGGGGTTCTCGGACATCCTGAGCGTGCCCTCGGTCCCCATGAACTGCTCGAAATACCCGCCGCCTGCGCTGGTGGTGGTCTGGACCTGGTAGAAGGCGCGGGCCATGCCGTCGGGCAGCTTGAACTCATAGATGACCATCGCGTTGTCCAGCCACTCGTGGCCGGTGTAGTAATCGCGGCCGCCGGATCCGATCACTGTGGACGGGCTCGTGTCGAAGAACCAGTTGAAGATGTCGATCTGGTGGGCGCCAAGGTCGGAAAGGGGTCCCCCGCCGTATTTCTTGAACCACCTCCAGTTGCGGAACTGGTGCATGTCCTCGAAGCCATACTTTTCGAGGAGCTCCTTGGTCATTGCCGTGTGGTTCGGCCAGCCGAGGTCCGCGCTCACGGCCCTGTTCCACTGGCCGTTCGCCGCCGTGATGCGCCCGAGGAGGTGGGCCTCGCCCAGAAGGCGGTTGCGCGCAACCAGGTAGCGCGGGTTGCTGCGGCGCTGGTGGCCGATCTGCAGGAGTTTTCCCGTCTCCCTCATGGTCCGAACCATGGAGCGGGCTCCTTCGATCGTGTTCGACATCATCTTCTCGCAATAGACGTGGTGGCCCGCCCGCAGGCAGTCGTTCGTGATGGGGGCGTGCCAGAAGTCGGGGCACGCCACGATGACGGCCTGCAGGTCCTTCTCGGAGTCGAGCATCTCGCGGTGGCTCTCGTAGGCCCTTACCTCGAAGCCGTTCTTCTTTAGGTAGCGCTGCCCATAGGTGCGCGCGTAAGGCCAGATGTCGCAGACCGCGACAAAGCGCACGCCCGGGATCTTCAGCATGGCGTCCATGAGGACCCGCCCCTGGGCGCCTATGCCCACGAGCGCCACGTTGATGGCGTCGCCTGCGCCCGCCTCCGTCTGCCCGTAGGCCGAGCGAAGGGGCGCCAGGGCGAGCGAAAGGCTCGCCGCGGTCGCCGTCTTCAAGAACCGCCGGCGCCCAAGGCCGCCAGCATCCGTAGCCGGTTCGGGTAGACTCATGTACGGGTCAGGGCAAAGCGGTTGTACTTGGTAAGGCTGAGCGCGATCGCTATCAGCGCGACATGGATTGCGAGCCATGAAACGCCGCCGTCCTGCTTTATGAGGATCAGCCCGACCGTGAGGCTCACGTAGAGCAGGCCCATCAGGAAGAGGCTGGCCCGGGTCCAGAGGCCCAGGAGGACTGCGATCCCGAGGGCGATAAGTGCCCAGCCAAGAACGGCATAGTACGGCGTCGTCAGGAAGACCGGCAGGAGCGGCTCCTGGGAGAACCGGTCCTTCATCGAGTCCGGTATCGCGTGATAGCTGTGCAGCGAGTAGAACTTCTGCGTCACCTCCACCATCGCGCCGCTAGAGTCGGGCTTGCCCTGCGCGTCGAGGAGGGGGACCTGGAGGACCTTGCTGTCGGCAAACTTCTCGACGCCGGTGAGGACCGCTCGGAGGCCGAGCCACGCGCGCAGGAGCAGCAGGGCGAGCATGGAGCCGCAGTCGCTGGTGTTGTTCTGGGTTTCACTCATGGTATTAGGGGGCTTGGTCGGCGCCGGACTTGGAGGCCTCGATACGGTCGACCACGATGTTTTTGAACTCAACCCTGTTGGTGTGGTACTGCAGGCCGATACGGCCTACCCGCGCCATGTCCTTGTAGGCCGTCTTGAACTTGTTGGGGGTGCCGTCCGGGTTCTTTCCCGCCTCCTTCCACTGGTTAAGGTTCATGTCGACCAGCTGCTCGCCATTAAGCACAACGTGGATGTGGCTGCCGACCGCGGAGATCGTGTAATGGTACCAGGTGCCCGGGACGATCTCGATCTGGCGAGCCGGTGCGACACAGTCGTACACGGCGCCCACCAAGTGCTTGTCTGGCGCATCCCCCTGGAGGATCTGCACCTCGATGGCCGTGTTCAGCCATTCCTGGATGTTTGAGCACCTGAGGAACACGCCGCTATTGGCCTTTTCCTGGCAGCGGAAGTCGAGGTTTAGCACGAAGTCGCCGTAGGATTCCTTGGTCCAGATGTCGCCGCCGCCCTTGGCCACAAGGACACCGTCCTCCCAGGCCCAGGAACCGGGTTTGAAGTCGGCATTGGAGAGGTCGGGGGCGAAGACAGGGCTCGGGGGAGCCCAGCGCTTGGAGTCGGCGCCATGGCCCGCGCCGATGTCATCGTGAACGTCGGCCGTGAATCCGGGCGCCACGGTCGGCGCCGTCGGGGTGCCCTGGCAGCCTGCGAACACCACCGAGGCAAGGAAGATGCCGGGCTTTAGAAATGAGAGGGTTTTCATGGGGATAAGGGTCGCGTTTAGAAGAGGCGGTAGGCCTTCGACAGGAACCGGTTCGCTTCAGGCTGGCTGCAGACCCCCTGGACGGGATCCCAGTCGATCGGCACACCCGCGCGAATGGCCAGGTTCCCAAGGAGCACCAGTTGAGTGAGGTCACCTGAGTGGTCGACGATGTTGGAGGAGGGGGCGGGGCCGCCCTTGCAGGCCGTGATCCACTCCAGGTGAGAGTTGGATTTCGGGACCCGCGGAAGGGTCTTCGGCGGGCGCTTGAAGGTCGCCATCTTCGACTCGGGGATGAGCCGCGGCGACTCGCCGTAGTCGCCCTCCGAGAGGATCGCCCCCTTGTCACCCCGGTAGAGGGTGGCTCCCTGGGGTAGCTTGGCCCCCGGCCCGAGTTCCTCGGGGACCGGCGGGAGCTTGCCGCCGTCGTACCAGGTGTAGGTTACCGGCGGCAGGGACCCGCGCTGCGGGAACTCGTATTTGATGATGGACCATTTCGGCGCCACCACGTCGGTCGCCCCCTCGCTCTGCGCGGTCACGCGCACCGGGCCGCGAAGGTTGAGGCCCCAGAATGGCGCGTCCATGCCGTGGCATCCCATGTCGCCGAGCGCCCCGCAGCCGTAGTCCCAGTAGCCGCGCCAGTTGAACGGGGCGATGAGCGGGTTGTAGCCGCGGACCGGCGCGACCCCGAGCCAGAGGTTCCAATCCATCGTGTCGGGCGCGGGGACGTCGGGCGGAGGGACCATTCCCTGGGGCCAGATCGGGCGGTTGGTCCATGTGGCTACCTCGCGCACATCGCCGATGACGCCCGCCTCGACCCACTCCTTGAGGAGGCGCGTACCCTCGTTGGAATGCCCCTGGTTTCCCATCTGGCTTACCACCCGGGCCTTGGCGACCGCCGCCTTCAGCGCCCTCACCTCGTTTATCGTGTGGCAGAGGGGCTTCTGAACGTAGACATGCTTGCCCATCTCGACGGCCATCAGGGCCGCGGGGAAATGGGTGTGGTCGGGCGTCGTCACGATCACCGCGTCGATGTCGTTCGCGCGCTCGTTCAGCATCTGCCGGTAGTCGCGGTAACGCGCGGCGTTCGGGAACAAGCCGAAGATCTCGAGGCCGCGCTCGAAGTCCACGTCGCAGATTGCGACAATGTCCTCGCTCGAGCAGGCCATGATGTCGCTGAAGGCCTTTCCCCCCGCGCCCACGCATGCGATCCGCAGACGGCGTCCCGGGGAAACAAGGTTCCTGAAACGGTCCGAGTCGGACGCCCTGAGTGCGGGGCAGGTGGCCGCGACTGCGGCGACCGAGGCTGCTTGGATGAAACGGCGGCGGCTGATTTGGGTCATGGGGTGTGGATTTCGGGTGTGAAAGACGCGCGGGGTGCGGAGGGGTTGCGCAATGAGGCTCGTGCTCGGCCGTGAGCTCCATCGGAGGGATGCGAAGGATCGAACAAATACCTTATCGCGCGAGCGCTGGCAAGGACAGCCTCCATTTCGTTATCCACCCGATCAGCGGGGAAATTGCGCCAGTTATTGTTCCGGCTTCTGGTGATCATGAGCATTGTTCCTCGCGGCACGCGCCTGGCGCCGGGGATCATGCCGAGTTTCTGTCGGCACGGCCTCGTTCAAGCCCGTCCTGGGACAAGGACCATAAGCCCGCGATTAGACCCGGCCCGTTGCGCCACGGGCTCACCCTTCCGCCGGGTTGGTCCGTCCACCCGATTGGAACCGGGCGCACCCGGACCCCCGCCGACCTGAGCGCCATGAAGAGAGCGAGATCGAAACAGAGCCCTCGGTCCCGGAGGGAATCGGCCGCCGCGGGAAAAAACCCGCCAGGGATCACCTTGAACCCGCACTGGAAGTCCATCGGCTCGGTGTGGAGTGCAATCCCCGCCAGTCTGGAGAAGAGCATGCTCAGGATGCGCCGAACGGCGGTCCTTCGAACACGCGCTGGGCCCCTGGTCTCACGGACCGCAAAATACGCCTGCAGCAACGCGGGATCCGAGGTATTGATCTCCCCTAGCACACGCCTCACCTCGGCGGCGCTTGTGGCGCCGTCGGCGTCCGCGAATGCGAGCCACGCCGCGGGCCTTGAGCGCCATCCCGCCAGGATGGCGTCGCCCTTGAGCCCGTTCTTCGTAAGCAACAGGGGGTTGAGCACCTCGCAGTTCCCGGTCCGTTGGACCTGGACCGCTGCGAGCAGGGCCTGTTGCTCCCCGGCGGGAGAGCCGTCGTCCACGACAAGCACCTCCGTCGTGAACGGCGCGCGCGCAAGGGCCTCCACGAGGGTCGCGAGGTAGGGGGGGAGCCTCCGCTGTTCGCGAAACGCAGGCAGCACCAGAAGGAAATCGGGGATACGCTGCGGCTCGTTGGGAGGTTGGGAGGGCATCCTGTTTTCGGCCGGGTGGGAGCTGTAGGCGCGAGGGCGAAGGAACGTATGGGCTTGCGGGATCGTTGGGGTCCACCGACTGCGCGGCAAACGGGGGAATGATTTTCCAAGTCGGTGTGAACCAACACAAGGCGTTTCTTGGCGCCCGTGGCCCCGTGTCCCAACCGAAGGTGGTCCCCTCGGCTCGCCGCCGCGCTAACGGGCCTAATCGGTGCCGAGACACGTCTCGGTCAGGCGCGCGGTCTGCACCCAGGAATGGTCCGCCGGGACAATGCGCTTTCGCCCAGCAACCTTCTCCAGGGAGACGGGCACACACTCGTTTCCCTTGAGCGCGACCATCACGTTGGTTCGGCCCTTGAGGATGAGTTCTGCCGCCTTTGTCCCGAAGCGGGTGCACAGGAGCCTGTCGAAGGGGGTAGGGCTGCCGCCGCGCTGGACATGGCCGAGCGAGGTGACGCGCGCCTCGGTCCCTGTCAGGCCCTGGAGCTGCCTTGCGATCCGGCTGGCCACGGGTTCCTGGACAAGGCGTATCCCTTCCTGGCCCGGTGCGGCGAAGGCCTCGAGATGCGAGGGGGCCCTGTTAAGCGAGCCGGCCTTGCCCCCGGAGCCTTCCCGTGCAGCCGCCTCCTCGACGGACACGATGCCCTCGGCCACGGCGACAATGGAGAAGCGCTTGCCCGCCTTGTGCCTGCGCGCGAGGTGGCGGGCGACAATCGAGAGGTCGTAGGGGATCTCGGGGATAAGGATCACATCGGCCCCGCCGGCGATCCCGGCACCCAGGCACAACCAGCCCGCGTCATGGCCCATGATCTCGCAAACGATGATCCTCTGGTGGCTCGTCGCGGTTGTGTGGAGGCGGTCTATCGCCTCGGTCGCGATCGCCATGGCGGAGTCGAAGCCAAACGTGATATCGGTCTCCGCAACGTCGTTATCGATCGTCTTCGGGAGCGTAAGGACGTTGATCCCGCCATTCTCGTGGAGCGCCAGGGCCGACTTCTGGGTTCCGTTTCCACCGAGGCACACGAGGCAGTCGAGCTTTAGCCTGTTGTAGGTGCGGACAGCCGCCGACGTCATGTCGACGTTCTTTCCGTTTACCTTCATCTTGTGGGGCCTGTCCCGGCTGCTGCCGAGGAAGGTGCCCCCCTGGGTTAGGATCCCGCTCACCAGGGGGTTGTCGATCGGGAGGGTCCTGTCCTCCACAAGCCCCCTGAAGCCGTCTCGGATGCCGACCACGGCCATGCCGTAGTGCATGGCGGCCTTCGAGACTCCTCGAATGGCCGCATTCAATCCGGGGCAATCACCACCTGCGGTGAGGATGCCTATCCTGGCGGTGGGTTTCTGGGGCATGGCTGGGGAAATCGGTGTTCGCTGGGCGCCTGTTGCCGACGATAGGGACTTGGGATCCCTTTTTCGAGAGGGATTTTATGGGCGATTGTTACAACGCTGTGCGCGCGGCCGAAGCCCCCCTGAGGGCGGCGTGGAGCGGGCAGGTCGAGGGGTCCACCGGGCTCCCCTCGCGATACGCCGACAGCAGCTCGATCGAGCGCCGTGCGAGCATCCGCCGGACCTCGCGGCGCTGTCCCTTGGCACGGGCAATCTTCATGCCGTCGTACCCCGTGGTCTGGTGGCGCAGCCAAGCCAGAGTCGCCGCAGCGGCGCGATCTTCGATCGGTATCCGCTCCGTCCGGGCGACGGTCCCGCTGCCCACGGGAACGGAGTGCGCCGCGACGAGGCTGGCCACGCTCTCGCCTTGGACACAATACGAGGGGTGGAAATCCAGGAAGGCGAGGACGGCCCGCCTGAAGTCGCCCGCATAGGCCTCCTCCTCGGCGGCGCGGCGCCTGCGGCCCGCGTCGAGCCGCTTCTGGTAGGAGGGATCCTCCCTCTCTTGCCGAAGCTCCGCGCGAAGGGCCCCAATCCGGTCCGAGGGGGCCCAGATCCCCCGTGAGAACCGCTTGCGCCCTTTGGGCTCCACGACCGTGAGCGAGGGACCGTCCAGCTTGATGCGCCGGCTCAGGGCCGCGTCCCCCGGGGGCAGGAGCTCCCAGTGTGCCGGCACGGCCTCAATGACCCCATGTTCGTTTAGGACATGCCTTGGCTGGGAGGCAGGGCGGACCTGGCGAGACTCGAAATGCATCCCTGAGAATGTGGGGCACGGAAGAAACGCCGTCCAGCGACGATCATGGAATCGACGAAGGGCGGACAAGGCGTACCATTGTCCCATGACTCATTCCGATCAAGGCGAGCCCAAGCCGGTGAAGGTTTCAGAGATGCCCATCGAACTCTGCCAGTTCATGAAGTTTGGGGGGCTCGCGCAGAGCGGAGGAGAGGCCAAGCAGGTGATCAGCGAGGGCCGCGTGCTCCTGAACGGGGCGGTGGAAACCCGCAAGCGCAAGAAGCTTGGCCCGGGCGACAGGGTGAGTTTCGCCGGGAAGACAATTGTCGTCTTGGTGTGACGGATAACGAGCCTCGCATTGGCCATTTGCGCCGATTATCACCTACTCCATGTCCCAGGACCCCAATGCACAGTTTGACCAGGCGGTGATGGAGATGATTGAGCACAGTCCGATAGGTGCGGTCCCGCACACCACGAGTTACGTTGAGTCTCTGACCAGGCTTCATGCCACCCATCAGGTGTACCCGAGCGCCGACCATAAGGGCGGCCATGTCACGGCTCGGTCGCTCTCCCGGAGCCCCTCGTTCCTTGCCGGCAACCTTGAGGCGCTCGCCGCAGGCAAGATCCCGCCTGAGGAGCTCGAGCCGAATGCGAAGATATTTGACCGCTACCTCCAGTCGCTGCCGGCCGCGGACCGGCCCAGGGCGGAGGCCCACCGGCTCAAGGTCACGGGCAAACCCGTCCATCACCGCAAACACCACGGTGCAGATCCGGCGGGCGCCCATCACGACCCCGTCCACTCCCTCTTTCTCGTACCGGGAACCGGCCCCCACCACGGCTTGCCCGGAAACTACCTCTACGGATCAGTGTTCCAATCCGGCGGCGGCGGTTCCGCGGGCGCCTGGGCCATCCACCTGCACGATGCCGATGACGGCGCGTCATACCTCCAGTCGCCGGATCTCCCGTCGGCCGTGGCGACCGTGATGGAGCTGACAGGGACGGCGCCTTTCCATCTGAGCGAGCTGGGGGCATTCGGGTTCAAGGCGATCTAGGGGCTCGTCGCCCGACAAGTGCCAGCCCCCGCCTCCCCGACGCCCCATGAACCTGAGACTTGAGGGCAAGCTGGCGGTCATAACGGGCGGGAGCAAGGGGATCGGCCTGGCCTGCGCGCGCGCGTTCCTCGAGGAGGGGGCGCGAGTGGCGCTCTTGTCCCGGGATCCCGCCAATCTTGCCTCAGCGCGCGCGAGCCTGGGGAGGGATGTTTTCACCCGGGCCGTGGACCTTGCCGATGCCGAGGCGGCAAAGCGGGCGTTTGCCGAGGTTTCCTCGGACCTGGGTCCCGTCGATGTGCTGGTCAACAGCGCCGGCGCCGCGCGCAGGCATCCCCCCCTCGAACTCGACGCCGCCGCATGGAGGCAGGCCATCGATGCCAAGTTCTTCCCGACCGTAAACGCTATGGACGCCGTGCTCCCCGGCATGGCGGCCCGAGGGTCCGGGGCGGTGGTCAACATCATCGGCGTGGGCGGGAAGGTTGCCGACCCCTTCCATATCGCGGGCGGCGCGGCGAACGCGGCCCTTATGCTTGCGACTAAGGGTCTTGCGGTGGCCTATGCACCGCGGGGGGTCCGGATAAACGGGATCAATCCGGGCATGACAAAGACCGGGCGGGTGAAGGACCGTCTGGATGTCGAGGCGAGGACATCCGGCTGCACCCAGGAGCAGCTATTGCGGAAGGCCGAGTCTAGGATTCCGGCGGGAAGAATGGCGACGCCCGAGGAGGTGGCCCAGGCGGCCCTCTTCCTGGCATCTGGGCAGGCCGGCTACATCTTCGGCGTGGTGCTCCCGATGGACGGGGCGGCCAATCCCGTCATCTAACCGCCGGGCCGTGGCATCCCACTTCGGGCCGGCAGCCCCAGGGCTCCCGAAGCGGGATTCAGCCCTGGCCGGACCGCTCCCGCAACTGCCCGCACGCTGCCTCTATGTCGGGTCCCCGGGATCGCCGGACATGGGCCACAACCCCGCGGCCGCGCAGGGCGCATAGAAAGGCATCCGTCGCTGCATCGCCGGAGGGAGCATAGGTTTCCCCGCGCAGGCTCACGCCCGTTGGGTTGTAGTGGAGCAGATTCACGTGCATGCGACGCCCCTTGAGGAGATCGGCGAGCTGGAGGGCCTGTCCTACCGAGTCGTTCACGCCGCCCAAGAGGCAATACTGGAGGGAAACGGGACGGCCCGTACGCTCCTGGTAGGAATCGGCCGCAGCCAATATGTCGCGCACCGCGAACCGGCGCCCCATGGGTAGAAGCCGCGCTCGGGTCGAGTCGTCAGGGGCATGCAGGGAAACCGCCAGGTGGACGTTCAGGCCCGAGGCAGCCAGTGCGTGAATCCCCTGAACGATGCCGACGGTGGAGACGGTGACCTGCCTGGAGCCAAGGCCTCCCAGGTCGTTGTCGGCGATGCGTGCGATCGCCGAGACGACGTTCTCGAGGTTGAGCATGGGTTCGCCCATGCCCATAAAAACCAGCGTTTGCAGGCGCCTGCCGGCCGCGCCCGCCTCCTGCCTAAGCGAAAGGAACTGATCGACGATCTCCCCGGAGGTGAGATTTCGCTCAAAGCCGGCCTTTGTCGTCGCGCAGAAGTCGCAGCCCATCGCGCATCCGACCTGGGAAGACACGCACCCGGCGGCCCGGTCGGGACGAAAATCTGGCATCAATACCGACTCTACCGTCTTCCCATCGCCCAGCCTCAAGAGAAGCTTCGTCGTGCCGTCCCCCGAGACGCACCTCGAAACTATGCCATCCGCCCTCCTGCCCCTGTGTTCGTGGAGGAGCGCGGCCAAGGGCGCCGGCAGGGGCCGGCCGTTCGCCGCCGATTGCGACCCCGCCGCATAGTGGCAGCGCAGCATGGGCCCGGCGTGCGAGGCCTTGAGGCCCTGGGCCTCAAGCTCTTTGCCCAACGTCGCGACGGTATGCCCTGACAGATCCATTCCCCCAACACACGCATCATTCGGGCCCGAAGCCAAGCCGCCAACTCTTTGCGTGGTCCAGCCTTCAAGGCTCCTCTGGGGAGGGCCGGGGGTTCAGTTCCGCTTGCGCGCGGCTATCGCATCCATGATCTCGGCGGTGCGCGCAGCGGCCAGGAGACGTGATTCCTCATCAAGCGCACCTTCGAGCCGGGTGCGGTCACCTGCCGCATCTCCAAGTCTTGCCGAAGCCAGCGTGTACCAGGCGAGTGCCTCGACAGGGTTTGGATCGGCCTCGGCGCCCCTCTCGATCATCCTCCCTAGCGTGTGCTGTGCCTCCAGTTCGCCCTGTTCGGCCGAGAGTCTGAGCCAACGAAGCGCCTCATGCCTGTCCGGGGGCACGCCGTCGCCTCGCCACAGCATGAGGCCCAACACGGACTGAGCCTTCGAATGGCCGTTCTCCGCGGCGCTCTTTAGCCACCTCCCGGCTTCAGCCATGTCCTTTGGTACACCGTTGCCCCTGTGGTAGCTCATTCCCAGGAGGTATTGCGCGGCTGGGAGGCCGAGCGCCGCGTGCGTCTTGAGTTCATCGATCCAGTGGGGTGAGCCGCTCATCGAGTTTTAGCCAGGTCGTTGCGCGTAGTCACCTCTAGGGCACCTTGGTCGGGGCAGGCGCCTCCAGGTCGTGCATCTTTGATCCATCCGGTTCGTTCCTCATCCGCGGCTCCGATCGTTGTTGGGGCCGCGGCCCCGATGCAATACCGTTGCCTTCGTTTTTTTGCGATTCTGCTCGCCTGCGTTGGGGGGGGTGTTCACGCGATTGTAACGGCCCGATTGCCCTTCAAGAGCTCCATTTGCTGGGCTGCGCGCAAACCGACGGCACCAAGAAGGCAGTTCTTGCTCGCGCGCCATAATACGGTCGTCGATGCTCGGGACTCTAGGTGAGGAAGCCGTCCATTTGGTCGATACTCTTGGCCAGCGTGCCCTTTTTCGGGATGTGCTTCTCCGTCGCGCTTTGGGACCGCCTTGAGCCCCATGTCCTGGGCGTGCCCTTCAACCTGTTTTGGATCGTCGGATGGAACGCGTTCACGCCGGCAATATTGTTCCTCGTCTTCCGCATTGAAAGGCGCCGATGAACCCCGGGACCACCGCGCTGTCCGTCATGTTCGGGATCGTCGCCCTGGGATCGTGCATTGGCTTCCTTGCGGCCAAGCGGAGGCAGCTTAACCTGGAGGAGTGGGCGGTGGCCGGGAGGGGGCTTGGCGTGGTTCTCGTTTGGATCTTGCTCGCAGGGGAGACTTTCACTGCGTTCTCGGTCCTGGGCATCAGCGGGTGGATCTACTCGAAGGGAGGACCGACCCTTTACGTTCTCGGCTACCTCACCCTGGGCCAGGTGCTGTGCTTCTTCATCGGTCCGCCCATCTGGGAGTACGGCCGAAGGCACGGGATCCAGACTCTGGGGGACTTCTTCGGCAAGCGCTACGGGAGCGACCTGATGGCGGCCGTCGTCGCCTTGGCGGGCGTCGTGTTTCTTATCGTTTACCTCCAGCTTCAGATCACCTCCCTCGGGATAATAGTGGGGGTCGCCAGCTTCGAGGCTGTCGGGAGGACGCACGCGATGCTGGCCGCCACGGTGGTCGTTGCCGGCTTTGTCCTTGTAAGCGGAGTCAGGGGGGTTGTGTGGGTGAGCGTCCTGAAGGATTTTATCCTGGTGGCCGTCGCCGTCGTCGTGGGCGTCTGGATACCGTATATTCATTTTGGGGGCATCGGCCCCATGTTCGCCGCGGTAGAGCATGCCCGGCCGGGGCACCTCACGATGCCAGGATCCACGCCGAACTACGGCCATTCCTGGTACATTTCAACGATCCTCGTCAATTCGCTAATGTTCACGTGGCCCCATTTCTTCGGGGCCATATTCACGGCGAAGAGCGGTGAGACCATCCGCAAGAATGCGATCATGATGCCGTTCTACATACTCCCGCTGGCGCTCATCATATTTGCGGGGTGTGCGGCGATCCTGGTGGCGCCCGGGCTAAAGAACGGGGACCTTGCGCTTCTCACAGCCGTCCGCGGGACGTTTCCGCCCTGGGTTCTCGGCGTCATAGGGGGAGCGGGAGCGCTTACGGCCATGGTCCCGGCGGCAATCCATATCCTCACGGCGTCCACGCTTGTCGCCAAGAACGTCTACCGGCCGCTTTTTGCACCCGCGATGTCGGATGACAACATCGGATGGGTCGCGCGGGTCGCGGTCGTGGTGATCACCGCGGTCGCCCTCTACTTTTCGGTGCACAGCTCGACCACATTGGTGGGATTGCTGATTCTTGCGTACTCCGGGGTTGCGCAGTTCGCCCCGGGTATTGTCCTGGGGATTTGCTCCAAGCATGTGACCTCAGCTGGGATCTTGTCCGGGTTGCTTACCGGCTTCGCGCTCACGGGGTTTCTCGTCTTTACCCACTGGGACCCGATCGGTGGCATCAATGCGGGACTCGTGGGGTTGTCCGCCAACATTGCAGTTGTGGTCGCGATATCCTGCCTTTTTCCCCGGCCGTGCGCCGGCACCCTGCCAGATCTTGAGGGGCCGCTGGGAGCCCCATGAACGGCATTGCCAGCGTCTGCACGGCTCCTCGGATGTGGAGCCCCTCCTAGGGCGCAACCTGGACTCGAATGTCTCGGCTAATGGCCGTGCCCTCCCGGTTGTGGAGCACGGCGGTGTATCGGCCGGCGTCGTCCGCTCCAATCCTATCCAACCGAAGGGCGGGACCGGTCGCGCCTTGAACGACGCGGCCGTCATGGAGCCATGTGTAATCGATCGGCAGGGTCCCGGTGGCAGCAACCACGAGCGCGAGGTCCGTGCCGGCCTTCGGTGTCTGGACCGGCTCCGGCTGCAGCGCGAGCCGCGGCACGGTGGCTCCCCGTATCCCGAAGACAATTGGGGTGGGGGCGACCGTGACCCCGTCAATCTCGCTCGAGGCGCGGTGTCCGCGCAGATCGTCGACCGTCGCTATGAAGCTCAGCGTTTCACCGGGCGCCAGGTCGGCCGGCGGCCTCCAGAAGACGCGGTAGGGCGGGCGGTCCGACGTCCCCACGAGTTCAAACTGGTCGGGCCGCGAAGCGCGCCGAAGGGCGAACGTGACCTCGGCAAACCCGTCGCCTCCCTCAACTGTTGCAAGGAGTTCCTGCCTCTTGGGAATGACCTGGGAGCCGATCTCCTCGGCGGTGAAGGCGAGGGTGGCGCCCGGGCCGGGGCTTGCGATGCGAGTCGTCGGGCCGGTCGAGCCAGGTTCCAGTGCGCCGTCAGCCTGAAAAACCACGAGCTGAAGCGGTTCGAGGGCGATCTCGACCCTGCCGGATGAGTCCGCGAGCAATTCAACCGGGGGGGCGCGCTCCGGCGAAGCCGAGTCAAAAAGCACGTGGAGTTTGCGGCCCGGCCGCTGGCAGGTCTGGAGCGAGGCCTTGAGCGTATCGGTTCGGGAGTTGCTGAGAGCGACCAGGTATTCCACGCGCTCCGCCCGCTCCAAGCGTGAAAAGGCGAAGATGTGGGGATTTCCGCTCTCCCTTAGGAGCATGGCCCCGCGGGAAAGCCCGGGATGGCTATCCCGGAGCCCGGCAAGCGCGCGGATGGTCCGGTAAAAGGGGTGGTTCACGTCGAACTTGTCGTCCTTCCCCGTTCGGCTGGTGCCCAAGAGGGCGAGGCTTCGGAAGCGGGGGGCCTGCGATGGGAACATGTCTTCGCGCGCCCCGTTGTCGTTACCCGATCCCACCATGCCCTGCTCGTCCCCGTAATAGATCACGGGCTGCCCGCGCACGGTGAGCAGGAGCTCCTGCCCAAGCAGGTCGAGCGCGGCAAGCTGGTTCGGGCCCGAGGCCGGGTTGTCACGCTTCAGGAACAGCCCGAACCGTCCATCGTCGTGATTGCTGATGAAGGTGGTCGCATTGTGCACGTTGCTGTCATGGCAGGTATAGAGGTCGTCCCTTGCGAATAGGGCCCCTAGCGCGGCGGCGTCGCGGCCGCGCGAGATGAAGTCCCGTGCGCCGACGTAGAATCCAAAGTCGAGCGCGGCGTCCAAGGTTCCGGTCGTCGTGAACTCGCTCATCAGCTCGACGTCCTTGTCCATGTTCGCAATTTCGCCGAACATCAGGAAGTTCGGCCTTCCATACGAGGCTGCCCTGGCTCGGATCGCAGGCGCGAAAGCCTGCCAGAATTCCATGTTGACGTGCTTTACGGTGTCGATCCGGTAGCCGTCGATACCGTAAAGCCGGATCCACCTGCTGTAGACATCGATGAATCCATTAACCACTGCGGGATTTTCGGTGAAAACATCGTCGAGGCCGCCAAAGTCTCCATAGGTTGAGCTCTCGCCCTTGAAGAGGCTATCGCCCCGGTTGTGGTAGAGCGTCACGTCATTAAGCCACTCGGGGCCCTTGGCGTGGATGTCCGCAGGTGCCACCACGGGGATGTGCGGAAAGCTTAGCTGTGCCGAGAGGCGTGGGAAGGCATCGGGGGAATTGACACCGTTGTAGGCTACCGCTCGCGGATCGAAGACCCTCCCGGCCGAGTCGCGGTAGGGCGCCTCGGATATGGGGATATATGTTGTGCTGGCGTCCTTGTAACCGATGACGTCGGCCGTGTGGTTGATGACGATGTCGAGATAGACTTGGATCCCGCGGGCGTGCGCCTGGATGACGAAATCCCTGAACTGTGCCTCCGTCCCGAGATGGGGATCTATCTGTGTGAAATCGAGTATCCAGTAGCCGTGGTAGCCCGCGGACCTGCCGTCAAACGCCTTGTTCCTGAAGGGGGGCGTGATCCAGATCGCGGTCGCGCCCAGCTGTTTAATGTAGTCGAGCCTCGACGTGAGCCCGACAAAATCGCCGCCGTGGAAGTAGGAGATCCGAGTCGGGTCGAAGCCGCTCTGGTTTGGACCTCCCTCTATTCCACCCGTATCGTTGTCCGTGGACCCGTTCGAGAACCGGTCTGTCAGCACAAAGTAGAACACCTGGCCGGCACCCGGATGGGTGTATCGAGGAATGCTGACAAGGGGCGCCGGGATCTCGGCGCCCCCCAGGGATGCGCACATCCCGATCCCGCCAAGGAGCAGCGCAGCCAACGAGCGGCTGTGACTGGCAAGGCCCAGCCGCGCACGGCGGAAATGGAAATGGGGTATCGCGGGCAAGGAGGCGTCCACGAGCGTGTGTCCCCGCGCTGAGGAGTCAAAAGGTCGTGTCTGTAAAATACATAGGGCGCACGGACAAAACCGCGGATCAGGATACCAGCGCCGCAGCAACAGCCTCGGCCCCGGTGTTAGAGATCAGCGGGCACGTGGCCGCCCAGGCGCAGGCCAAGGGCATCGCGCAGTTCCGTTGCGCTGGCCGGGGCCAGCTGCAGCGCCCGTTGCCAGTGTCCGCGGGCACGGTCCTTGTCCCCGGCTTGGTAGGTCACATCGCCAAGACCAAGCTGTATCATGGGCTCTAGGGGTTCCAGTGCGCTCATCTTCTCGAGCGCTTGCTCGGCCCCTTTGAAATCCTTCATCTTCCGGCACACGTTCGCCTTGAGGCCGTAGCCCCGCATCCCATTGGGGACGAGATTTATCGATTTCTCGGAGAACGACACGGCCTTTGCGAAGTTCCCGCGAGAAGCCTCGAGGCTTCCCGCCGCCAGGTAGGCCGTGTCGAGCATCCTGATCAGCCGCTCCCGCCTTGGATCCTTCGCGTCGACGTCGGCGATTGCCTGCTCCAACGGGGCGACGGCCGACCACGGGTCCGGCTTTTCCATGTAATACTGGCCCAAGAGACCCCTCGAATCGACGTCGCCGGGATACACCTTGGCAACCCGTTGAAGGCACTGCGCTGCGGCATCGTGTTCACCGGCGACCCAGAGAATCTGCGCCATGCTCATGTTTGGCATGTAGAGGTACGGCTCCCTCTGCAGCACCTCTGAAAGGAGGGTCCTCGCGAGCTTCGAATCCTTCATACGCACGGCAACCTCAGAATAGGAGAGCAGTATCGGAACGGAATTCGGTAGGCGCGCGTGGTACTGCGCAAGGAGAGCCGCGGCGTCCGCGGGTTTGCCCTCAGTCAGCAGGGCATTCACCAGGAGGGGAACGATTCTCTCGGGGTCACCGCCGTTTCTGAGCGCGAGGCGGTATTCCTCTACGGACTCCGGGTAGTGTCCGGCCTGTTTCTGCGACCAGCCGCGCAACATGGGCGCTATCCAACCCTTTGGGTCTAGCTCCTCGAGCCTGTCGAGAAAGGGAAGCGCCTCCCCCATTTGCCCGGTCCTTTGGTAATCCTCGAATGCCGTTCCAAGCCTCAGCAGGTCGTAGCAATCGACCAGAAGCGCCTTCATCCAGGGGTCGGGTGGAAGCGGTTCCTGCGTCTGCTGGCTTCGTGCCCTGAGTGCAGCTGCCTCCTCCGTCTCGCCCCTGCGATCCAGGATGTTTGCAAGCAGGGCTGTGCCGGAGGTGGATTCCGGGTGGTGGGCAACCAGGTCCCTGAGGCGGGCCACGGCGCCATCATCGTCGCCGCGCTGCTGCTCGACCCTCGCCATCCCATAGAGGGCCTGGGGATGGTGCGCGTCGCTGACCAGGATTGCCGCATACTCTTTGGCGGCCTCGTCCGCCTTGCCGGACTTGAAAAGAACCTCGGCTAGTTTGAGGCGGGCCGGAATGTATCCCGGCTCCTCCCGCAGCGTCGCCGCCAGGTCGACCGCGGCTGCTCCAAGGTCGCTTTCCTCAAGCTCCACCTCCGCTTGGAAATAGTGATCACATGCCGACAGGCCGCCCGGACTCCTTGCGATCACGAGGTAACATGCCTTTGCCTCGGCATTGAGGCGGTTCGCCTGGTAGAGTTGGGCAAGTTGCCTGACATCGTTCGCACTGCGGTCGGGGGCTCCCGCCCGCGACCAGGCAACCTGGAGCGCATGGCCAAACTGCGGCGGGAGGTTTGAGTAATGGACGAGGGCGGGAAGCGGCGGCGGCGTGAAGTGCCCTCCAATAACGAGAACGGCGGCGGCGAGGGCCACGCCGGCCGCGCACCCCCCGACCCATAGGATCTTTCCGCGTCCGCTCGTCATTTGCAGGGCACTCTTGGGGCCGATCGGCGCGCGCGCAAGATGCCGTTGGCGGTTGCCCGCGCACAGCGGCGTGTTTGATCGCCACACCATCCTCTCCGGCGCGTGCCTGCGTGCTCGCCCACGATTTACATGGGGACCGATCGATTGACACCGCTTCGAACGAGCACGCAGTATAGGCTCTCCGCCGTGAGCGCCGCAGCCGTCCCGCCCCCCGAAGAACAAGGCCGAACTCCGCGGCCGCCTGCGCGGATTTGGCTCTACAGGCTGGTCGCTGCGGTTGGGATCCCCGCCGCGCTGTTGCTTTGCATCGAGGGGAGCCTTCGCCTTGCGGGTTACGGCCAATCGGTGGCGTTCCTGATCCCCGACGAAAAGCCCGGTTATTTCCGGACCAACCCGGAATTTGTCACCTCGTTCCTTCCGAGCAGCTTTGATCTGAGGCCCCTGAATTTCCGCATATCAGCGACCAAGCCTCCCAACAGCGTGCGCATTGTGGTTCTTGGGGAATCCGCCGCGCAGGGGATACCGGTTCCTTCGTTTGGCTTTGCACCCCAGCTTAGGGCCCTGCTGAGGGCCAAGTATCCCGGAACGGAATTTGAGGTCATAAATACGGGGATCGTGGCGATCAATTCCCACGTCGTTTACAAGATCGCGCGGGAGTTGGCCGGGTACTCCCCAGATTTGTTCGTCATCTACATGGGCAACAACGAGGTGGTGGGTCCTTACGGTCCCGGATGCGCCTACCTTTCGCAGATGCCGCCGCTGTGGTTCATCAGGTTGAGCGTGTTCGTAAAGTCGACCAGGACGGGCCAACTTTTCGCTGCTGCGCTTGGCCGGCTCCCAAGGGCCGCGAGGCAGCCTGCGGAGTGGGGCGGAATGGCTATGTTCGCGAACAATGCGGTGAGCGGGGACGATCCCAGGCTAAAGGCCGTGTACAGGAACTTTGAGTCCAATCTGAGGGAAATCGTGAGGGTTGCCCAGGACGCTGGTGCCAAAACGCTCTTGTGCACCGTGGCGTCGAACCTTAAAGACTGCGCCCCGCTGCTCTCGGTCCACCGCACGGGCCTAACCGCGCGGGAGCTCGCCCAATGGGGCGTTTCCTTCAGGCGGGGGAGGACCGAATGGCTGCTTGGCGACACGGACCGGGCGCGCGCCGATCTCCTCGATGCGGAGCGAATTGACCCGCACTATGCGGACAGTGCGTTCATGCTCGGGTCGATCGAGCTTGGAGCGGGACACCTTGACGGGGCCCGTCATCATTTTGTCGACGCAGAGCACTGGGATGCCCTCAGGTTTCGGCCCGACCCTCGCATCAACGAGGTTGTCCGGGAGGTCGCGAGGGAAGGAGGGCCCGCCGTGAGCCTCGTGGACGTGGCCGGCGTCCTGGGTTCGGACCCGGAGTCAAGGGGCATGCCCGCAGGCAGGGAACAGTTTTTCGAGCACGTACATTTTAATTGGGACGGAAACTTTGCGGTCGCCCAAATGTTGGCCGGCGCCGCCCAGCGGTCCCTCTACGGTAACAAGACTCCGAGCGGTCCCTGGCTTGACTCGGCTGGGTGCGCCGCGGCTGTTGGCTATACGGAGCACGAGCAGCTGAACGTGCTCCAGAAAGTGGAGGGCATCGTAGAGAATCCGCCGTTTACCAACAGGATCACCTACTGCGAGGATATGGCGACGCTCGCACGCGACCTAGCGAAGGCCAGGAGCAACCACCGGGATCCGGGTAAGACCGGGCTGGCAAAGAGCGTTGTCGAAGGGGCGGCGGCCAGGGATCCCCTGGACGCCGACCTCGCAAGATTGGAGAGCGAGATAGACGATGATCTCGGGGACCTTGATGGCGCGCTCGCCCAGTCACAGCGGGCCCAGGACCTCCAGCCCGTCAGCTACGCCCTCGTGGCCGACGAAGCCATTAAGCTTTCCAGGCTCGGACGTTACGGGCCGGCCGAGGAGCTCCTGGATAAGGCGGCGACCAAGTGCCCACCTCGTGACCTGGCTCTCATGGCGCCGGCCTTCGCCGACCTCTATGTTCGGTCGGGCCGGTTCGCCGAAGGGAGGCGCTATCTGGACTCGGAAATCGCACAACGGCCAACGGACAAGGGCCTCCGCCTGACTCTCGCCCGGCTCCTGGCACTTGGCGGGGACACCGAGGGCGCTGGGAGCGAACTCCGCTTGATCCTCGAAGCTGATCCGGGAAACCAAGCTGCACTGGAGCAGCTTGTGGACCTCCTTGGCCGGGCGAGGAAGGCATCGGAGGTCGAGGACGTATGCCTGAAGGCGGTCGAGCATCAGCCCGGGAACCAGCCGAATAATCTTAGGGCGGCCATAATCTACGACATGCGGCACGACGACGAACGATCGTCGCGGTGCCTCATTGCCGCGGAGCATAGCGGATCCGTCACATCTGGGCTTGAGGCGAATCTTGCGCGGAGGCTCCTTAGACTGGGCCGGCCGGACGATGCGCTTGAGCACCTCGCGCTGGCGAGGCGCATCTCTATCATAGAGGGGGATACCGCTGCTACCGATAGAATAACCCACTCGATCGACCGCGTCATTTCCGAGGCTCGCTAGGAAGGGTGGGCGAGCTCCCTCAAATCCCCGGGGGAAGTGCCGAATATCCATCGTGCGCTCCTGCCTCTTTGGGCCGAGGTTATTATTATGTGGATACGCCGCCCAAGGGGCGCCTCGCGTACGGCACCGGCGCTCGGGATCCCTAGCTCTGAGTTTGGCCTCAAAATGGCCCGATCGCGGTTTTTTCCGGGTCATCTCGGTTTTCTGCCGGAATTGGTGGTAGTGAAAAAATCCCCCCGTCTGATGCTAAGTACACCGATCCATGCATCCCCATGGACCGTTTGCCCTGTATAAGTACCCCCACACAACACCAGCTGACCTGTTGAACCCAGTACCCACAAAGCCGTCTACACCTGACAGTTTCTATACTATGCACACCGAAGCCCCAATCCCAAGAAAACGCGCGAGCCTGAATAAGCTCGTTGCAGCCGGCCTTATTGCCATGGCCGCCTCAGTTCCGGCCTTTGCCCAGGCGACGAACACGACCGACACGGCCACGCCGCCCGCCGCCGCGCCCAGCTCGGATACGAAGAAGGAGGATGTCGTCGTCATGAGCGAGTTCACGGTGGCCGGTTCCTATGCGGGCAGCCTTGCAATGGCCGCCGAAGAGAAGGAGAGCGCCCCCGGAATCATCGAGGCCATCGCCCCCGAGGACATCGGCAAGCTCCCCGACGTCAGCATCGCGGACGCCCTCGCCCGCCTTCCCGGCCTCACGAGCCAACGCGTCAACGGGCGCGACCAGCAGATCACGATCCGCGGGCTATCCCCTGACTTCAGCGTCGGCACACTCGACGGCGTCGAGCAGGCCAGCACAAACGACAACCGCGCCATAGAGTATGACCAGTACCCCTCCGAGCTGATTGGCGGGGTGACGGTCTTCAAGACGGGTGAGGCCGACCTTGTTGGCGGCCTCGCGGGCACGGTCGACCTCGAGACGACCTCACCGCTCGCGGTCGACCACCGGGTCGTCGCCCTGCAGGCGTTCTACAACTGGACGCAGTTTAAGGAACTTACGGCCGGCGTAAAGGGTGCGGGCGAGAGCTACAGCGTCTCCTACATCGACCAGTTCGCCAACGGAACCGAAGGCATTTACATCGGCTATGCCCACACAGAGAACCCCTACGAGGGCGAGCAGTTCCAGGCCTGGGGATACCCGACCGCACCGGACGGGAACCTGGTCCTTGGCGGCGCCAAGTTCTACGATCAGAGCGAGCTCCTGAAGCGTGACTCCGTGGTCGGCGTGCTGGAGAGCAAGCCGAACGACTCGATCCACAGCAAGATCGACGTATTCTTCTCCCACTTCAACGACGACGAGCTGCTGAACGGTCTGCAGGTCCCGATGTCGCAGTGGAGCAGCGCCCAGCTTCAGCCGGGCTACACGGCCACCAACGGCCTGATCACGCAGCAGACCCTCAAGAACGTTCAGCCGGTTGTTGACAACCAGCTGGTCGACACGGTCGCCAACCTGAAGGCGGTTTCCTGGAACCTGGATCTCGGCCTCAAGTCGGATTGGCCGGTCAAGGTCCTCGCGGGTTACTCTGAGGCTCGGCGCAACGAGGAGGTCCTTGAGACCTATGCGGGCCTTGGCTTCGCAGGCGGAGCGACGGATGCGGACACGTGGAACGTCTCGACACCCGCCGGCCCAAATCCCCCGGTGGTCGTGGCGCAAGACAACTACTCCAACCCCGCCCTGTTCACGATCACCGATCCCCAGGGCTGGGGCACGGGAACATTCCCGGCGACCGGCCAGGAGGGATACCTGAAGTATTTCAACGAGTCTGACATCGCGGACTCGGTTAAGGTCAGCACGACCCACGAGCTCACCCTGCCCATAATCAAGGACGTCGTGATCGGCGTGGGCGACTCCCATCGGACGAAGTTCGACGAGCAGGCGCCGACCGGCTACCTGGTGAACGCGGACGGCCAGCCGAAGGATCCCCTTCCTCCCCTGGTCGGTATCACGAACCTGGGATGGATCGGCAACATCAGCGCGATCGACTGGTCTGCACAGAGCCTCCTCAACAGTGGGAAGCTCTCGTACCTCACGAATCCGAATCCCGGGACATTCGTCGGAGACGACTACAACGTTTCGGAGACCATCATCCGGCCGTTCGTGAAGTTTGACCTCAAGGGCAAGGCAGGCGACATCCCGTTCGATGGCAACATCGGCGTCGTTGCTGACCTCACGCAACAGAGCTCGACCGGCGAGTCCGCTGGCGGCTTTGGGGACTACGTGACTCCGGTATCCTCGAGCTCCAGCTACGCCGACGTCCTGCCGACGCTCACCCTGAACTTCCATCCGACCAGCCAGGACACCATCCGGTTCTTCATCGGCCGCGAGGAGCAGAGGCCCCGCATGTACGACATGAGGGCGTCGCGTGACTTCAGCTACAACGCCACAAATGCCACTTCCGGCTCGTTGAGCCCCTGGAGCGGAAGCGCGGGAAACCCGAACCTCCACCCCTGGATTGCCAACTCGGTGGACCTGAGCCTTGAGCATTACTTCGCCCACAAGAACGGCTATGTCGCGGTCGCCGCCTTCGAGAAGCAGCTCGTGAGCTACATCTACCAGGAAAACACGCTGACCAACTTCGCGGGTTATCCTTACACCTCGGCGACAGCTCCCATTATCACTCAGGGCTTCACGAGCATGGAGCAGAATGGTCAGGGCGGCAACCTGAGCGGCCTCGAGGCCACCCTCGAGCTCGACGGCAGCCTATTCACCAGCGGCGCCCTGAGCGGCCTCGGGCTTGAGATGAACGGGCTCCTCGTGGACAGCAACATCAAGCCTTGGGGCCCGACAAACCCGAGCGCTCCGCTGCCCGACATGTCGAAGAAATCGGCGAACGTGACCCTCTTCTACGAGGGACGCGGAGTCCTGGAGGGCTTCACAGCACGTGTCAGCCTGCACTACCAGTCGGAGACCCGCGAATACATCGTTCAGTTCGGCGCGCCGACCCCTCAGAACTTCGGCACGCCGGGCGACGGTTACTCTGAGGAAATCCCGTTCCACACGGTCGATGCCCAGGTGAAGTACGAGTTCAAGCACGGTCCTATGAAGAACTTCGCGATCTACCTCGAGGGTAGGAACCTGACCAACGCCCCGCTGATCAACTACAACAACGGGGACCCGCGCCAGCTCGAGAACTGGCAGAGGTATGGCGCCTCCTATCGTTCAGGCGTGACCTACAAGTTCTAAGAAACCCAGACCTGGCGTCTGGCTAGGCGAACGAACCAAACGGCCACCGGATTCGCTCTGGTGGCCGTTTTTCCTTCGGGGTGGGCCGCGCTTTGCGCGCCTCCGCCCCCTTTGCCCTAACGCTGCTCCCGCCACTTAATCCATGTCCCTGGTCTCCCCGCCGCCCCAACCGGCGTCGCCCGCTAAGCTGACACCACACGAGATGGAAACGCCGCCTCCCACCTGGCTTACGTCCCGAAGCGCGGGCGTGCTGGCCCACATCTCATCCCTTCCCGGCCGGTACGGCATAGGGAACCTCGGGCCCGGGTCACGGGACCTGCTTGACCTTCTCGGCAAGGCCGGCGTCCGGTATTGGCAGATCTGCCCGGTGGGCCCGACGGGATATGGCAACTCGCCCTATCAGACCTTCTCAGGCCGCGCGGGAAACCCCTATTTCATCGACCTCGACGAGCTTGCGTCGGCGGGCCTGCTTAACGAGAAGGACCTGGCGCCGTTGCGCGCGCTGCCGACGGAACGGGTGGACTACGGCCGTCTCTACGAGACGTTCTGGATTGTCCTCTCCGTGGCGTACGACCGTTTCTCGGCTTCCCAGGTCGATGAGGTGGACGGCCTCGGCTCCCTCTCGACGTTTCGGAGGGGACACGCCGGATGGCTTGAGCCCTTTGCAACGTTCATGGCGCTCAAGTCGCATTTTGGCGGCCGCCCGTGGACGAGCTGGCCGGAGGAATACCGGGCTTGGAGCCCCGCGCGCCTTGGAAGCCTGCCGGAGTCGGTCAGGCTCGAGGCCTCTAGGCATGTGTTCTACCAGTATCTTTTCTTTGGCCAATGGAAGAGGCTGCGCTCCTATGCGGCCGAACGCGGCGTCGGCATCATCGGCGACGTGCCGATCTTCGTGGCATTGGACAGCGCCGACACGTGGGAAAACCGCGCGGTGTTCCGCCTCGACAAGGCCGGCAACCCCCTGGCCGTCGCGGGCGTGCCGCCCGACTATTTCTCCGCGAAGGGTCAGCTCTGGGGAAACCCCCTCTACGATTGGGATTACCTCGCCCGGACGGATTACAGGTGGTGGATCGACAGGCTGCGGGCATCGTTTGAGCTCTACGACATCATCAGGCTCGACCACTTCCGCGGATTCGACACCTACTGGGAGATCCCGGCGGGGGCTTCAGACGCCTGCAATGGCCGCTGGGTGGAGGGGCCGGGCATCCGTTTCTTTGAGGCGGCCAAGAGAGCCCTTCCGGAGGCCCGTATAATTGCCGAGGACCTCGGGTACATCGGGCCCAAGGTGGTCGCCCTCAGGAAATCCGCCGGGCTTCCCGGCATGAAGATCCTTCAGTTCGCGTACGGGCACGATGCCGGAAACGTGAATCTCCCTCACTTCTATACGCCCGACAGCGTCGTTTACACGGGCACCCACGACAACACGACCACGCGGGGCTGGCTCGAGCACCTTTCGGGCGCCACGGCGCGCCAAATCGAGGATTACTTTCAGCTTGGCGATTCGCGGTCGGCGTGGCCGATGATCCGGTCCGCGCTCGCCACCGTTTCCAGGTTGGCCGTTGTCCCCATCCAGGATCTCCTCGATCTACCGGAATCATGCACCCTCAATCAGCCCGGGACCGCGGAGGGTAACTGGCAATGGCGGTACACGGACGCCCAGCTCGCACAGCTCCGGGGCGGCAAGGTCGAGTTGCTCAGCCACTGGATCAAACTTTACGATCGCACCGGTGATCGAATACTGCGCGACTACAGCGAGGCCCAGGCGGAACCCCACGCGCATTGATGAAATCGGAGCGGATACCCCTTTCCCTTCCAGCCATCTGGAACATGAGTTTCGGCTTTTTCGGCATCCAGTTCGGCTGGGGGCTGCAGATGGCCAACATGAGCTCGATCTACCAGTACCTGGGAGCGAGCGAGAGCGATCTGGCGATACTCTGGCTTGCGGCCCCTGTAACGGGCCTGATCGTCCAGCCGATCATCGGTCATTACAGCGACCGCACCTGGACGCGCCTGGGAAGGCGCCGGCCCTACTTCCTTGCGGGCGCGATCCTCGCGAGTTGTGCGCTGATCGCCATGCCCAACGCCCCCTCGGTGTGGATCGCGGCCGGCCTCCTCTGGGTTCTGGACGCCTCGGTGAACATCAGCATGGAACCCTTCCGAGCATTTGTCGGGGACCTGCTTCCCTCGTCGCAGCGCCAGCTGGGGTTTTCCATGCAGAGTCTCCTTATCGGCCTGGGAGCTGTACTCTCCGGGTCGCTCCCCTGGATAATCACGCGCCTTGGCCTCGGGGGTGGGCCCACGCCCCACGGATCCATACCCCATTCAGTTCACCTCGCGTTTTACCTGGGATCGGTCGTCTTTATCGGGAGCGTGCTCTATACGGTGATCACGACCTCGGAGATCCCGCCGGACCCCTCGGCCGGGCCAGCCCCGGGCTCTGACCGCTCGGCAGCATACCAGATATTCCGCGGACTGGTGGAGATGCCCCGGATGATGCGCCGCCTCGCGGTAGTCCAGTTCTTCACGTGGCTCGGCCTTTTCTGCATGTGGCTTTATTTCGCCCCGGCCGTGGGCACCGAGATCTTCCACGGGGCACCTGGATCGGAAGCCTACCAGCGCGGAGTGGAGTGGAGCGGGGTGTGCATTTCGGCCTATAGCTTCATCGCGTTTGTCTTTTCGTTTGTCCTCGTGGGGCTCGCCAGGAAGGGCATCGGCACCCGAACCCTCTACAGGACCGGCCTGATCTGCGCCGGCCTTGGCCTGGCCTCCACCTGCATCTGGACAAGGCAGGAGTTCCTCCTGATTTCCATGGTGGGCGTTGGCATTGGCTGGGCGACGATCCTTTCGATGCCCTACGCCATGCTCGCGGACGCGATACCGGCGGAGAAGATGGGGTTCTACATGGGAGTCTTTAACTTCTTCATCGTGCTGCCGCAGATCGTGGCCGCCACCGTGCTCGGGCCGGTCGTCAAGCACCTGTTTGCCGGCCACGCCCTTCCGGCCGTGGTGACGGGCGGCGTCTCGCTCCTGCTTGCGGCGGGCGCCCTATCGTTTGTTCCCAGAGACGACGCCAGCGCGGCTTAGCGCGACGGCGTCGTGCGGAGCCTTGTCCGAAACGGTGGTCACCTTCGGCTTCCCGTGGGTGAAATCGAGCTTGTCGAAGTAGACCGTCTTCGGCTGGACCTCAATTTCTGCACGGTGTGCATCGAGCTGGGTCCGGTATTCCTGGGGGGGGACACCCTTGTGCTGCTTGAAAATGCGCGCGAAGTACGCCGGATCTGCGAAGCCCGCCGCATAGGCGATCTCAGAAATGTTTAGCGAGGTGGTTTCAAGGGCAAGTATTGCCCCCTCAATTCTTATCCTCTGGATGTAATGGGTGAGCCGCTCCTTGGTTTCCGTGTGGAAAAGATGGGAGAGGTAATCGGCCGAGCATCCGAGGTGCTCCGCGATGTTTTGAACTCCGAGGTCCGGGTTTGCGAACTGTTCCCGTACGATGCACTTTGCGTGGAAAACCTTTCCAATGTCGCTGTTGAGCTGCCCCGTCCCGGTCTCGACGATATTGCGAAACAAACCAATGAGGGCGATGAGAAGCCCCTTCAGAACGGAATCCCTCGCCGGGCCCTGGGATTGGAAGGTCTGGGCTAGGCTGTTGGCCAGCGTGAGGAAAACGTCGAGGTTTGGCGCATCGAAGAACTCGATGACCTCGATGTCGGGATGGTTGGGGCGGGCCTCGTAGGCAAAGTGCAGGCTCAGCGTATTGTTGTAGAAACCGGCAACGAGGTTCCTGAACGGGGCGGCTGCTTCAGGGTAAACCACCTCCCCGTGGGGCACGCCGGCCGGTATCACGCAAAGCTCGTCGGGATTGATGCTGAAGGATTCCCTTGGGAACTGGAAGTCAGTGCGCCCCTGCAGCTGCAGGAATAGCTCAGGCCTGTAGTGGTAGTGCATCCCGCGGTGTTTCTGAACCTGCTTGACCTCATGGGGGACCTTCAGACGTACCTTGTCGCGCTCGGCGAGCTTGATCGCCCGGTCGAAGATCTCCCGCATTTCGGCGCGGTTGTGCGCGCTAAGCCGCTTTGCGGCAAAGATGCCTGTGGCTTCTCCTTTTTCAGCCATGGAGACGGGGCAGATGCTTAAGCAAAGGGGTGGGGCAAGCTACAACGGGGAAAGATTGGGTCGGCAGATGGTAAATACAAATTAAAATCCCAAGGGGAATCCATCCTGGTTCTTCTTTGCCCTGTGTTTGGTGACGCTATAATGTATTACGATAAAACAAGTTATGTGACGATGAATCCCGAGGATGGGGCCATCATCTGCGGCCATCTTCTTTTCCATGGTCCGGGCCGACAACCCAGCCACTGCAGCGGGCGCCGGCCTTAACGGACCTTGCCTGCTGAGTTTTCAAATACGACGTTGCCAATGACTGCCGTGTCCGAGGTGTCGGGCAGGTGCGAGCAGAACGCGACGCCAACATAGAAGGGCTCGCTAAAATGCAGGGTCGCAGGCGCGCCAACCTCGTGCATGGGCTCGCCGTCGAGGCTCACGAAAAGTGAAAACGAGTCCCCGTGCTTCTCTATCCCGATGCGCTTTGGCCCGGTGCCTGGAGAGCCCTTTGCGGCCTCGATCCGGAGCGCCTCCTTGATGTTGGCTCCCTTCACAGGCCGGAGGGCCAGATGAATCAGGCCCGCGCCATGCAGGGCGGTCATGACCTCCTTCGAGTCGTCATCGAGGTCCTGGCGGATGATGAGGACCGCCTTCCGGTCGCCGTATCCGTTTGGGTTCGGGTAAGTGATGTCTGCGGCGAGCGATACGTCGCCGGACACTTTCCTCCATAGAAACCGGAATTCGTCGCGCGTGTACCAAATGTTGTAGCCCGCTGAGTTGATCGTGTACTGCCTCGTGCCAGGGTCGTAGCTGGCGCTCGACGCGACCACCGCCCCGCCCACGTCTGATTGGCCGTCGAACCGGCCGATCGGGGTGTCGAAGTTCCTCGTGGGGCGGTGAAAATCCGCTGGAGGGGGAACCTGGACGTGCGTAGCGGATCCTGGCTGAGCCCAATCCGGGACAGCGGGCGCCTGCGCCTGGAGCAGGAGCGGTGCAGCGCAAATGAATATCAGGGAGAAATTGAGGGGCCTTGTCATTGGGGGGTATTGTTGGGGGACTGTCGGCTGGAGGCTTGGGCCGGGGGCTCCTTGCGGGAGGCGCCGGGGGTCTCGGGCGCCGGATCCATTTTTCTTGAGGCGCCCGCTACCAAGTTCAAACCCATAGTCGGCCGGGACCAGATAAAATTCAGACATGTGGGGCTGAGACCTTGCCAGAGGTAGGAATCTGGATATCAGTCTGCGCACCCCATGCCAAAGGCGCATCTCTGCAATCGGACGCACTCCACGAGGATTGCTTCCTTGCGGGCTTGGGCCGTCCTTTCGGCCGCCGCGGTTTCGGCGGTAATGACCTGCAGGGCAGGCGATTCGGCGCTCGCATCGTTCAACAGGGACATCGAGCCCGTCCTGGACCAGTACTGCTATGATTGCCATGGAGCCGGCAACAACAAGGGAGGGGTCGACCTCGATGATTTCAACAGCGACTCCGAGGTTCGAAATCACGCCCTGTGGTGGCGCGTGATGAAGAATGTCCGGGCCGGCATCATGCCGCCCGCAGGTAAGCCTCGCGTGCCGCCAGAGGACGTGAAGAGGCTGATGGCGTGGATCAAGCTCGAGGCCTTCTCTCTCGACCCCGCCCATCCCGACCCAGGCAGGGTGACCGTCAGGCGCCTCAATCGCGTCGAGTACCGCAACACGATACGGGAGCTCACGGGAGTGGAATTCGACACGCTCAAGGAGTTCCCCGCCGACGACACCGGTCAGGGCTTCGACAACATTGCGGATGTCCTCACCATTTCGCCGATGCTCCTGGAGCGCTACCTCGATTCGGCCCAGACGATCATCGCTCAGGTGGTGCCAACCCAGCCCAGGGTGGTCGCCGAGCAGCTTTTGCCGGGCAAGCAGTTCTCCATCGTGAAGGTGGAGTCTCCCGCCGCTCTGCCTGATGCCAATCCGGCCGGGGGGGCGGGTGCGCTGCAGGTGAAGGACGGGGCATCCGCGGCGCCAGCGACGGGACCCTTCAAACGCCCTGCGCCCAAGGCCGTGGGCGATGCGCTTGACCTTTCATATTACACGCCCGCGGTCGTCGCGGCCACCTACAAGGCGGTGCACCCGGGCAAGTACCAGGTGTACGTCAACCTGAAGGCCGTGGAGAGCTACGTGGACGACCAGTTTGACCTCAACCGCTGCCGGCTGGTGTTCAAGGTCGATGGGGAGACACTCATAAGCCAGGAGTTCGTGCGGGAGTCCGACAAGACCCTGGAATTCACGTTTGACCGCTCCTGGCAGCCCGGCGACCACCCGCTCACCTTTGAGGTTCAGCCCTTGGGTCCAGACCGGGATCAAAAGCGCCTCCTGCGCCTGCGGCTGAACGCGGTCACCGTGCGCGGCCCGATGGCGCCCGAGTTCTGGGTGCAGCCTGCCAACTACGCGCAGTTTTTCCCGAGGAAGGTGCCTTTTTGGCCGGTCAGCCGCAGGAGATACGCGGCGGAGTTGCTCGGCGGCTTTGCCACGCGGGCGTTCCGCCGCCCGGTCGACCCGGCGACGGTCGACCGGCTTGTCGATATGGCTTCATCGGCGTCCTCGCAGCCCGGCGGCACCTTTGAGGCGGGCGTGGCGCAGGCGATGGTGGCGGTTCTGGCGTCGCCGCGGTTCATCTTCCGCGACGAGGAGGTCGAGCCGGTAAGGCCGGGCCAGGTCGACCCCTTCATAGACGAGTTCTCGCTGGCCTCGCGCCTGTCGTATTTCTTCTGGTCGTCGATGCCCGATGACGAGCTCTTCCGGCTCGCGGGGAGGGGTGAACTCCGGGCGCAGCTTGGCACCCAGGTTGCCCGAATGCTGGCGGACAAGCGGTCGTCGGAGTTCATAAGCAATTTCACGGGCCAGTGGCTCGAGGCGCGGGACATCTCCAACGTCCAGATCAGCCCGTTTGCGGTCTACCTGAGGGAACACCCGGACCCCGGGGTGGAGAAGGCGATAGACACCTTCCGCCGATTGAACCGCGTCGCCGAGGAAAGGCGCACGCCGGAGGAGAAGGAGGCCTTCTCCAACGCGCGCAAGGCGTTCTTCACCCTCATCCGCTCCCCCAAGGCGCAGCTCACGGACGGGCTGCGCGAGTCGATGAGGAGGGAGACCGAGATGGTCTTTGCCTACGTCATCAAGGAGGACCGGAGCCTGTCCGAGCTCATCGAGAGCAACTACACGTTCCTAAACGAGGACCTTGCCAAGCACTACGGCATCCCGGGGGTCGCTGGCCCCCAGATGCGCAAGGTCATGCTCCCCGCGGACAGCCCCCGCGGCGGTGTCATCACCCAGGGCACCGTCCTCGCCGTGACCTCCAATCCGACCCGGACCTCGCCGGTGAAGCGGGGGGTGTTCATACTCGACGCGATCCTGGGCACGCGGCCCCCGCCTCCGCCCCCAAACATCCCCGCGCTCGAGGACGCGGCCAGCCCGGAAAAGCTGCGCACGATGACGCTGCGGGAGAACCTGGCCCTCCATGCGACGAACAAGACCTGCGCCGCGTGCCACAGCCGCATGGACCCCCTGGGCTTGGCCCTCGAGAATTTTAACGCGATGGGCATGTGGCGCGACGCGGAGATGAACCGGCCCATCGACCCGGGCGGCAGGCTCATCACCGGAGAGACCTTCTCCAACGTCCGCGAACTCAAGCACATCCTGGCCACCTCCCACCTTCGGGACTTCTATTACTGCATCACCGAGAAAATGCTGACCTACGCCCTGGGACGGACACTCGACTATTATGACGTCGAGACGGTAGACCACATCGTGGAGCAGCTTGAAGCCTCGGGCGGGCGCTCGTCTGTGCTCTTGCAAGGCATCGTCAATTCGGCACCTTTCCAGCAGCGCCGCCAGACGGGAACTCGGCAGTTCGCGGATGGCGCCTCCAGCGAACCTTCACTCCTCACGGCAAACAACGACCACCCCCATGAAGACCCCCGCTGACCCCGCCTTGGAGCTACGTAACGCCGCCATGAGCCGGCGCCATTTCCTGCGCGGGATTGGCGCCTGCGTGGCGCTACCGGCGTTTGGATCCCTTCTCTCGGCGAAGGCGCTGGGCGCGGTCGCCACCGACGCCGGGCTCGCGACGACCGCCACCGGGGCGCCCCTTCGCACCGCGTTCGTGTTTTTCCCCAACGGCGCCATCCCAAGCCGCTGGTGGCCGGGTGCGGCTGAACCGGCTTTTTCGCTTAGCCCGACCCTTCAGCCCCTTGAGCCGGTGAGCCGGTACGTCCAGGCGCTGGGCGGCTTGGCGCACGCCAACGCGAACCCCGGCAACGACGGAGGTGGCGACCACGCCCGCGGCAACAGCGTGTTCCTGACCGGTGTCAGGATCAACAAGAGCGCGACCGACATACGCGCGGGCGTCTCGATCGACCAGGTGATCGCCAACCACGTCGGCCACCTCACCCGGTTCCCTTCCATTGAGCTTTGCTGTGACGCCACGCGCAAGTCCGCCGACTGTGACTCGGGATATTCGTGCGCCTACCAGTACAATATCTCGTGGCAGTCCCCGACGACGCCCATGACGCCGGAATCCAATCCCCGGCTTGCCTTTGAGCGGCTTTTTGGAGCGGGGGCCCATGGGGAACGCGCCAAGAACGCGCAGCGGCGCATGATGGAGCGGCGCAGCGTGCTCGATTTCGTGATGGCCGACGCCCGCGGAATGCAGCAGCGGCTCGCAAAGCGCGACCAGGAGAAGCTGGACCAATACCTGACCGGGATACGCGATGTCGAAAAGCGGATCCAGAAGGCCGAGCAGTTTGGGCCCAACGTGGACCCCGACCAGCCGACGCCGGCGGGGATTCCCGCGAAGCAAGTTGAGTACGTCGAGCTGATGTACGACATCATGCTCCTGGCCTTCAAGACCGACTCAACCCGTGTTGCGACGTTCGTCCTGGGGCACGATGGCGACAACCGCTCGTTCAGCGAGATTGGGATAACGGAGGGGCACCACGACCTTTCGCACCACCAGAACAATCCCGAGCGAATCGACAAGGTCGCGCAGATCGACCGCTGGTACGTGGAGCAGTTCTCCCGCTTCCTGGCCCGCATGGACAGCATCCCCGACGTGGACGGGCATTCTCTTCTGCACAATTCTCGCATCATCTATGGGAGCGGAAATGCCGACGGCAACCGCCACACCCACGAGAACCTCCCGGTCCTGCTCGCCGGCAATGGAGGGGGCGCCTTCCATGGCGGGAGGTTTGTGCAGCATGGCGCGAAACCCCTCTCGAACCTGTTCCTGAACCTAGCGGACACGGCAGGCGTTACGGGCCTTTCCCATTTCGGGGACTCGACGGGCCGACTGAGCAACGTCTAGGCACCCGGCCCTGCCGGCCCACATGGGGACCATGTCCTTGCCCCCAGAAAAAGGGTGGGCCCCCGAAACGTAGCCGTTCTGATTTGAAACCCCACCCCGCATGAATCCCACCTCACTGTCCCGCATAAGAGGCTCGGCCGCGATCGGCCTGTTGCTTCTCTCCCCGCTCATCCTCGCGGCCGACCCCACATCGGCGCCGGGTGCGCCCGCAGCCACGGCCATTCTTCTGCCTCCTCCTCCGCCGATGGGAATACCGGCACCCGGCCCCAAGACGGACAAGCCCTACGCGCCACAGCCCATCCTGCCCGGAGGCGTGGTCATCCCCCTTTTCCCCCCGGACTCGGCCTATCTGAACCATGACAAGATTCGCGAGCCCGAGGAATACCACTTCTGGGAGCCGGGCGAGATCGGCTACATCGTCCACATCCACAACCCCTCCATCGAATTCCACCCCGGGAATTCCCAGCTCAACACCGGGGCGGCCATCATCCTGGCCGCCGGCGGCGGCCATCGCACACTCAACGTCGGCGGAGAGGGTGCGGACGACGTCCACTTCTTCTACAACCATGGGATCAACACGATCATCCTGAGGAACCGACTTCGGAGCGACGGTTATGAGCCGAAGGTCGACGGTGTGAACGACGCGCTCCAGGCGATCAAGCTCGTGCGCGCCCATGCCAAGGACTGGAACCTGGACCCGAATAAGATCGGCATCATGGGTTTCTCCGCCGGGGCCGAGCTGGCGGCAGCGGCGACGCTCCAATGGGCCGACTTTGACAGAAAGAACGATGTTCCCGAAAACCCGTTGGCAAAGGTGTCCTCGAGGCCGGACTTTGCGGGCATCATCTACCCTGGGCCATCCCCGTTTGCCCGGGGGGGGACGCCCACGATCCCGCGGGATGCCCCTCCCGCGTTCATCACATGCGCCGGATGGGGGGACTGGATCCACGCCGTTTGGGCAAACGAGTATTTCACAGCCTTGCTGAACGACGGCGTTCCGAATGTCGAAATGCACATCTACGCGCGCGGCCACCACCCGGGCGACAAGGTGGGCCCAGATGAGCCCCCCTCCACGGGCGGACTCACCAACAGGGGCAACATCGCCTACGGAACCTGGCCCGAGCGCTTCATGGATTGGTTCAGGGACCTGGGATTCCTGAACAAGCCCGGTGTGGAGACGCAGGCGGAAAAGGACGTCGCAGCGAACCTAAATCGCGTAAAGAAGAGCGCGGTTTGGTCGCCGCCGCGCCCCGGGGCCCCGGCGCCGGGGTCTTTCGTTGCACCGACCCAGGCCGGAAGCGCAGGAAAAGCCCCGTAAATTACTATCCTGTAGTTGGTTAAATCGCCTCGTTTGTTGGATAGGATGGCAGGCGGGGCCGGGCGGAGAGGCGGGAGCCCAAAGGGCCTTTGGGGTCGTTACGTAACCCATCTTCCATGAATATCTAAAAGGATATTCTGGGGTACGTATTTCCCTCGGTTGAGGGTCGGGCGCGTGGGGCCGATCGTGGTCATGTAAACACCGTGACCCGCATTCCCTCAGATCTCTCCCGATTCATTGGCCCGCTTCTTTGGGCGCTTTTCATGGCTTTGGCTTGTACCCGCGTTAGCGCGCAGACAGCCACCAACATCACGGGGCTTTATTATACCGGCCTCAATTCATCGGGAGGGCTCCAGACGGGCGGCCAGCAGGACGCAAACTGGAGTGTTACCTACGCCTCGACCAATGGAGGGACGTCCTCCAATTCGACCTACCAGGGCGCCGCCTATGTGATTACGCCCGCAAATGTCGCCGGGTCGGCCTATACCCCCAACACGAGCAGTGCGCAGTGGATCACGGCGCCGGGAGCCACCAATTCGTCCGGGACCTCCCCGAACACCGGCGGCGACTTCCTGCCGGGCAACGGCAACTCGACCCCGAACGAGGGAATCTACATCTACACCCTGGCCTTCTATATAACCGGTTCAGGCTCCAGCGGAACCGCTGTAACAAGCCAGATCCAGATTACCATGACTCTGGCTGCGGACGACCAGTATGCGGTGTACGTGAACCCGTCCGGAAACGGCACCTCGGTGCCGACGGGCACGGCCTCGGCGACTGCCACAAGCGCGTGGAGCAACACAACCCAGATAGCGCTCCAAAACTACGGTTCAGGAAGCGCGAACAACGCCAGCTTCAAGATTGGCACCAATTACATCGTGGTGGTTGTGGACAACACAAACAGCCAGACCGGCAGCAGTTCGAGCACGGCGCTCAATGCCAGCGGGCTCCTGGTCTACCAGACGTCGGAGGCCACGATCAACGGCCACCCCGTTCCGGAGGTGGCAACGTGGCTGCCGCTGGTGGGCGTGATCGGTTGCTACGGCCTCGTTGTCCTTCGCCGACGCCAGACGAAGCTGAAGCCGGCTGGCGCCTGAGACGGGTGAGCTCACACCAGCGCTTCCTTGCCTCCGGGCCCCGGCTCTGAGAATAGGGCTGCGTATGAAGCCGTCGGAAATGGGATGCATCCGCTTTGGTGCGCTGCCCTGGGTGGCTAAGATGAACGCGCTCCTGCTCTGCGCGGCCGTCCTAGCCTCTGCGGTCGTCCTTTGGCCCGAATGGCGCCATGACGACGAATTGACCCACGGAATATTCCTGCCGTTCATGGCGGCCATCCTCGTCTCGGAGAGTCGGAGGGACCCGGCCCCCAGGTTCCTTCGCGGCGGGCCGGCGGCCGTCTCTGCTTGTGCGGCGCTCCTGCTTGCTGGGCTCGCCAGCCTGGCGGTCGCGATGGTCTATGCGGCGGCCATGGGATGGACGCACGCGATGGCTGAATTCATGCTGTCAGCCGCCCTCGTTTTCATCCTGGGCGCCGCCTGGCTGGCCTTCGCCGACCGACGCGTCCGTCTGCTTCCATTCAACTGGACTGCCGCCATCGCGGTCGTCCTTTGGCTTTTCGCGAGCCCGACGCCGCCGGGCACGTACGCCAGGCTGTCGTCTTTCCTGCAATCGCGCGTGACGGGAGGGGTTATGCATGTCCTCAACGCCCTCGGGATCGCCGCTTTCCAGATGGGCAACGTGATCGAGCTTGCGCGGACAAGTGTCGGCGTGAGCGAGGCCTGCAGCGGCATCCGCAGTCTGGTCTCCTGCACGGTCGCGGGACTTTTCTTGTCAGCCGCCCTCGTTCGAAGCCCGTGGCACCGGGCGTTCGTGATCGGCCTCTCTCCCGTGATCGGGTTGGCAATGAACTTTCTGCGGTCCCTCCTCCTTACGCTCCTTGCTAATGGGGGCGTGAGGATCGACGGACCCTGGCACGACATGACGGGGGCTTCCATCCTTGTGGGAACAACGCTCCTGGTTGCAGCGTTGGCTTGGGTTCTTCGCCGCCGCGAGGTGGCGCCGGTCTACGCCCCAATTGATGCCGCATCTAACACGGTGGGGCCTCCGCTCCAGCAGACCCTTATCGCAGCCGGCCTCTTCTTGGCCGCGGGCACCCTTGCGACCTTTGCTGTCGCAGGCAGCAGGTCCCGCGGTGTCTCCGGCCCTGAGCCGGCCCTGGCTGCCCTTCTTCCAGCGGCGCCTCCCGGCTGGACGGCCCAAACAACGCCGGATTTGGAGCAATACAGCGGAACCCTCCACACCCATGCCCTGGTGGAGCGCGTTTATTCGGAGGGGCCTGGCCTCGGCAGCGCCCACGTGACGCTCTATTTGGCCTATTGGAGGCCGGGGGAGGCGCCCGTAAGCCTCGTCGATGCCCACACCCCCGACTCATGCTGGCCAGGCACGGGATGGGAGGCGAAGCCCGTTCCCGACACGCGCTCCGTGCTCAAGCTCGGGGGAAGGATGCTGGCGCCGGCGGAGTGCCGGCTCTTTGCGCTCAACCAGTTCGAGACGCGAGTCTGGTTCTGGCACCTCTACGGCGGGCGACCGGTCGTTTTTGTGGATCCGCACTCGGCCATTAGCCTCGTAAAGCTCGCGTGGCACTTCGGTTTGGGCAGCCAGCGGGACCAGCTGTTTGTTCGCGTCTCAAGCAACAGATCTTGGGACGAGATAGCCGCGGAGCCCATCCTCACGCGGTTCTTTGAGAACTTGTCTCCCTTGGGCCTTTGAACACGCATGGCGACCTCACCAGAGCAACCCGAACCGAAATCCTCCAAGCCGCTAAAGGCCAGGCGGGCACTGGGACGCTTGACAACCCTCGGCGGCCGAGGGCTCATGTGGGCCCTTCTTGATCACCTAGATGCGCGGCCGGCGCTCAAGAAGGCGCTCCTCGTGGGGGTGCCCGCGCTCGCCCTGACACTCGGCGTTGCCATCTGGGGCTACGAATACTGGGCAAGATCGAATGCCATCCGGATCGCTCGCCAATGGCTTGATGCCGACAGGCTCGACCGGGCGAACGCGGCTGTCCAAAACGCGATCATGGCGGAGCCTGAAATTGCCGACACCTGGCAGCTTGCATCCGAGCTGGCGTGGAAAAAGGGAAACCGCGAGGCGTCCGTCAACTACGCGAAGAAGGCCGCGGTTGTCAGCCGGTATCAGCCGCAGTATGTGCTCGCTTGGGCCGAGGCCTCGGTTCTTACCAATGATCTCGAGCAGGCCAACGAGGCCCTGGGGTTCATGGACGCGGGAGCAGCCGGGGAAAACCCCCGCGCACTTAGGCTTGCCGGAGAAATCCTCCGGCGGGGGCGGCAATTTCCCGAGGCCAGGGACAAGTTCGAGGCCGCATTGCAGCGGGACATTGCGTCGGGATCCCAATCACTCGCGACGGACGAGGTCCCGCTTGGGATCGTCTCTCTTCAGACCGCGGTCGTCAGCGACAGGGCCCGCGGGCGACTGCTGCTGGAGAAGTGGGCCACAGACCGGGATTGGGGCGTTGAGGCCGTCCGGGCGCTGTTGGCCGACGCCGAGGCGCACGGGGAGCGCGAGGCTGCCGCACGGTGGGCCGACAGCCTGCGGTCGAACCCGCGCTGCACGCTTGGCGACATTCCAGCCTACCTTCGTGCCCTCGCGGACTACGATATCGGGCGATATGAGGCGGCGCTGGCGCCGCTAGAGGAGAGGTGCCGATCAAATCCAACCGCCGTCGCCCAACTCCTGGGCTGGCTCACCGAAATTGGTCGGGGGTCGGAGGCGGTGCGCTGGGCCCGGTCGCTTGATCCCGCCACGATCCACCAGCCTCCCATTGCGCCCGCCGTGGCCGAGGCCCTGCGGGCAACCCAGAACTGGAGCGAATTGCAGGTCTGGGTCGACCAAGGCGACTGGGGCCGCGACCTTGAGTTCATGGGGTGGGCCTACGGGATGATTGCGGCTCGCCACCTTGGAGATCACGCCAGGGCCGACTCCCTCTGGCGGAGCGTCCTGGACGACGGACGGGCTGTACCGGCCCACGCGCTTTTTATGGGCGACTCGCTAGTTGCCTGGGGCTATCCCAAGGACGCGGAGACACTCCTCTGGGCGGCTGCAGAACGGCCGGACCTGGCCTTCCAGGCGCTTGGCTCCCTTGCCCGGCTCTACCAGCTTGAGCACGATGCCGCCGGCCAGTACCGGGCGTTCAGCAGGCTAAACGCCATGAGGCCGGCCGACCGAAGGATCGCGAACAACCTGGCGTACTTCGCGGCTGTCACCGACCTTGGAAGCCAGGCGCTCATCAGGCGGATAGCCGAGGACAATTTCACTCACGAGCCCGGAAACGTCTACTACCGCTCGACATACGCCCTCGTCCTAGTCTGGTCGGGCGAGGCATCCCGGGCGATGTCCGTGCTGGAGCCTGTTTCGCGCAATTGGAAGGATACACCCGCCGTGGCGTTCGCATATGGGGCCACCCTCGCCGGTCTCGGGCGCAAGTCCGAGGCCAAGGAAGTGTTCGACTCGCTCAAACCGGGCGACCTTGGCCCCCAGGAGATCGAGTGGATCCGCTCGACCCTGCGCTAACGCGGACGGCCTACCTATTTCCCTTTTGGCTTCGCGTGAGCCAGCATGCCGCGGGCCTTCCTGGCCTGGGCGGCGGCCCGCTGGCTCTTGTGGAAGCGCAGGTTGGCCTTAAGGTCCTTTATCGACGGAACATATTTGGCACCCATGAAGACAAGGGCGCCCGCAATGCGGGTGATCGGCAATCAGAATCGTTCGCGGGCCCGACAGTCAGGGATTTGCGGAGTCGTGCCTATTCGATCTCCTCTACCGTAACGCCCGTCTCCAGCGTGTGGTCGCCGCCGCCGCTGAAAAGGCCCTTGACGGGGCTCACGTCAAAGAAGTCCCGTCCCCGGGCAACGACAATATGGCCGGCACCCGCGAAACAGGCGTTCGTGGGGTCGTAGTCCACCCAGCCTGTTCCGGGTATGAACGCCGACACCCAGGCGTGGGAGGCGTCTGCGCCGATCAACCTGGGCCGGCCCGCGGGGGGCTTGGTCAGGAGGTAGCCGCTAACGTATGCCGCCGGAATGCCGAGCTGGCGCAGGCAGCTTACAAGCAGGTGGGCGAAGTCCTGGCACACCCCGCGCCTCTCCGCTATCACCTGGCCCATGGGGGTCGAGATCCGGGTCGCCTCACGGTCAAATGTGAAGGCTTCCCCGAACCGTTCGCCGACAGTCGAGAGCCACTGCATTGCCGGGGTGTTGGCATCCATGCCTCTCGCGAGTTCCGCGGTGAGCACCCGCGCCTCGGGCTCGAGCGGCACCAAGGGAGAGGCGTGCAGGTACTGCTGGAGCGTGTAGTCGACCTCGGCAACCGACTTCTGTGCTAGCCCCGGAACCTGGGCCATGGACGGGGTGAGCCCCGCCATCGGCAAGGACGGCTCGTCCCTGCGCACGACGCTCCGGCTTGTCACCGTCAGTTCCCTGTGGGGCTCGCGCAGCGTGAATACGTGCTGCTTGTTGCCGAAATAGTCGAAGCGTGAGGTCAGGTCCATCGGGTGTGGCGACACCTGCAGTTCAAACGAGGCGCAGTGCTGCGCGGCCTCGTTCCTGGGCTGCAAGTGCAGGGCTTGCCACGCGGCGCTCGCAAGCGAATCGTGCGTGTAGGTGGTTGTGTGGATGACGCTGTAGGTGGGCATCGGCCGGGGGCTCTAGGCTTCGCGCATGGCCTCCGGGACATCGGAGTGGCTGAAATAGATCTGGGTCAGGCGGTCGTTGAACTCAGTGAGGATCCGCTCGGTGCCGGAGAAGAAGCCCTGCGCCTGCACCGTTTCGCCGGCGAGAACGGAGGGATCGACCAGCTTTGTGCTGCTCACGAGCCGAAATGCCGTCGCCCTGAGGGCCGACACGGCCCTGGGAGCAAGGTCCTCGGGTAGCGCCGCCACGTGCTCGGCGATGCGCTCCGCTTGGAACCGCAGTCCGCGGGGATTCTCTGGAGCGCAGACCAGCCACGCCAGGATCGAGGCGGGATGGTACACGTTGTGGTAGACGCCCCGGTAGATGAAGAGGCTGTCGGTGAAATGTAGCATGGTCTGCAGCCTGAACTCGCTCGGGGCCGACAGGTCCTTGCCATCGGGCCGGTCGGGAAGCAGGATCTCGTCGGCCAGGAAAACTATGTGCCGCGAGCGCTCCACCCGGCGGCCGATGTTGAGGAAATGCCATCCGGTGTCGTGGGCGAGGGTCTCGTTGCCGAGCGCCTCGAGCGCGGACAGCTGCTGGCCCAGGTCGGCCTCCGCGTCCGGCTGGCCCAGGGCCGAAATGGCGCGCAGGCGCCTGAGGATCCGCCAGAACTCCGGCGGGAGGTTGACCTTGACCTGGTCAAGGACGCGGATCAGCTGGGTCAGGTTTGAGGCGAGGCTTCCCGGCTGCTCCAGGCTCCCGGCCCCAGAGCGGATCTTGGCGGCAAGCTCCGCGTTGGAGGCGGTTTCGTCCACCGAGCCCTCCTGGCGCAGGAGCAGCGCCCTCAGGAAATCGCTCGCGATCGCCGGATCGAGGGTTGAAACCTCGTCGCGCAGGATGGGATCGACCTGCTCGAGGAGGCGCAGCATCTGCGTCGTGCGCTCAAGGTAACGGCCGAGCCAGTAGAGGTTGTCCGCGAGGCGGCTGGGCGTGCTCTCGGGGCTGTGGACAGCTGGCGCCGCATCGGCCGGCTGCTGCTGCGCGGGATCGTCGTTTCCTCCGGGCGTCATCACCCAGATGTCTTTTGTTGCGCTTCCCCGCTGGAGTGAGACGATCGCGTCGGCCCCCGAGGGGTCAAAGCGGGTCAGGCCGCCCGGCATCACCCGGTAGTCCCCGTCGTGCCAGGCCACGAACAGGCGCATGACGAACGGCACGGGCTGCAGGGCGCCGCCGGCCCATGCGGGCGTCGTGCCGAGGAAGAGACGCTCCTGCCCGCAGTATTCGCCGGGCCGGGCCTCGATGTTGGCCCTGAGTGTGTCGCGCTCCTTGGCGCTCAGGAGCGCCCCGTAGCGTGTCGCCACTGCGCCGCGCACCCTAAAGGCGGGCTTGATCACGAGCGACTCGAGGTTCTCGAGCACGTACTCCTTGGCGGCCCGCTGCCCGCACCACCACGTGGCGACGTTGGGGAGGCGCAGGTCCTCGTTGAGGACGGAGCGGCACAGGGGTTTGAGGAACGCGAGCAGGGAGGCGCTTTCCATCGCCGAGCCCCCGAGCTGGTTGGCGATCGCAACCTTGCCGCCATGGGCGGCGTGCACGAGGCCTGGGACACCAAGAACCGAATGCGAATTGAGCTCGAGCGGGTCACAGAATCCCGAGTCCACCCTGCGGACGATCGTGTCCACGCGCTTTAGGCCCCCGACGGTCCGCAGGTATACCTGCCGATCCCGGGTCGTCAGGTCCGCCCCCTCCACGAGGGCGCAGCCCAGGTGCCGGGCAAGGATGGCATGCTCGAAATAGGTCTCGTTGGCGGGTCCCGGGGTCAGGAAGACGGCTCGAGGTTCCTCCCCCCACGCCTGCGTGGGCGAAAGTGCCGCAAGCGACGCCCGGAAGTCCCTGAGGAAAGGCTGAAGGCTGCCGGCGTTCGCCCTCCGGTATTCCCTGGCAAGCGCGGTCCGCACGATTGATCGGTTTTTCAGCGAGTAGCCAAGCCCCGAGGGCGCGTCGAGGCGGTCCTGGAGCACCCACCAGCTCCCGTCGGGGGAGCGGGCAAGGTCGACCGCGTAGTGGTGGAGGAAGACACCCCGCTGGATGCCCAGGCCGGAGCACGGGCGCAGGAAGTGGGGGTTAGCCATAACGAGCTCCGCCGGAAGGACCCGGCCCCTCAGGAATTTCTGGGGGCCGTAAAGGTCGGCGAGGAGCGTGTTGAAGAGGCGCGCGCGCTGCCTGAGGCCCACGCTCAGCATCTCCCAGTCTTCCGAGCTCAGGATCTGGGGCACTACGTCCAGGGGCCACGGCTTCGGTTCCGAGCGGGCGCCCGCGTACACGTTCATGCTCACGTCCTGCTCGAGGACGGCGCGGGCGCAGGCTTCCTCCGCTGCCTTCAATGTGGCCGACGGGTCCGGCCCCAGGTTTCTGAGGAACTGCACCCAATGGGGGCGGATCGATCCGTCCTCGGTGCGCAGCTCGTCATAACGGCCGTCAATTCCCGCGTAGGAGGGAATCGGGTCGTCGGACGTGGTCGGCGGGTATGGGGCGGCCATCGGAACGGGGATAGGGGCTGTCTATCCCTGTCCGCCCTTTGCCTTGTGGGCAAGTCGCAGGTCCACCGTGAAGCGAAATTCCGGAGAGCCGGCGCCGACCTGAATGGGCTCCATCTTCCCCGGGGTGTGGCCCTGGGGAAAGAACCTCGCCAGGCGCCGGCTCTCGGCCTCGTAGGAGTTCACCGGCACCTTGGAGTAGTTGCGCCCGCCTGGGTGCGCGACATGGTACGTGCAGCCTCCGATGGAGCGGCCATTCCAGGTGTCGACCACGTCGAAGATGAGCGGGCTGTCGACGCCGATCGTGGGGTGGAGCGCGGAAGGCGGCTGCCAAGCGCGGTAGCGCACGCCCGCGATGTACTGCCCCGTCACCTGGGTCGGGTGGAGGGGCACCAGCACGCCGTTGCATGCCACCTGGTAGCGCTCCGGGGCAAGCCCGGCGAGCTTCACCTGGATCCGCTCGACGGAGGAGTCGACAAAGCGGACGGTTCCTCCGACGTTCTCTTCGCCCATCACGTGCCAGGGCTCGAGCGCCTGCCGAAGCTCAAGCTCCATCTCCCGGCACCTGACCGTGCCAAAAACCGGGAAACGGAACTCAAGGTGAGGTGCAAACCAGTCCGCGTCGAACGGCAGGCCCCACTCCCTAAGGTCCGATGCGACCTCGGCCATGTCGAGCTGGAGGAAATGCGGGAGCATGAACCGATCATGGAGCTCGGTGCCCCAGCGTGCGAGGGAGCGCGGCGAGAAAGGGTGGTCCCAGAAGCGGGCAACAAGGCTTCTGAGGAGAAGCTGCTGCACAAGGCTCATCCTCGGGTGCGGCGGCATTTCGAAGGCCCTGAACTCCAGGAGGCCAAGGCGGCCCGTTGAGCTGTCCGGCGAGTAGAGCTTGTCGATGCAGAACTCGGCGCGGTGGGTGTTTCCCGTCACGTCCACCAGGAGGTTGCGGAAAATGCGGTCGACGAGCCACGGGGGGCAGTCGCCCGGCCCGGTGCCCGAGGCCGCGAGCTTCCGGTCGAGCTCGGCGAACGCGATCTCGAGCTCATAGATGCTGTCGTTGCGTGCCTCGTCGATGCGGGGGCTCTGGCTCGTCGGGCCGACGAAGAGCCCGCTGAATACGTAGCTCAAGGCGGGGTGCTGGTGCCAGTATGCCAGAAGGCTCTTCAAAAGGTGGGGGCGGCGTAGGATGGGACTGTCCTCGGGCGTCGGCCCCCCGAGCACCACATGGTTGCCGCCCCCGGTACCGGCATGGCGGCCGTCGATCAGGAACTTCTCGGCGCAGAGGCCGCAGTCGCGGGCGGCCGCGTAGAGCCAGGTCGTGCGCTCCTTCAGCTCCTTCCAGTCGGCGGACGGGTTCACGTTTACCTCGATGACCCCGGGATCGGGCGTAATCTTCACGTTGTCGAGCAGAGGGTCGGAGGGCGGATGATAGCCCTCGAGCACAACGGGCATGTTGAGGGCCGCCGACGTGGCCTCGACAAGCTCAAGGAGGGCGAGGTAGTCCTCCGGTCGGTCGGCCGGGGGCATGAAGATCCTCACATGGCCGGCCCGGGTCTCGACGCAGAGGGCGATCCGCACCTCGCCGTCGGCGATCGGGCCGACCGAGGCGGGGGCCCTCCAGGGCTGCAGCGAGAGTGGCAACCTGAGCCCCATCGGCGAATCCCCGGGGATCAGGAACATGCGGCCCGCCACGAAGGTCCAGGGCGACGACGACCATTTGCCGGATATGCCCCTCAATACCGGGAGCGCATAGCCGACCGGGGCATTGAGGCCCCTGTCCAAGATGGTGCCCAGGCGCGCGCGCTCCATTTGGTCGTTTAGGCTCGTCTCCTTCGGGTCATAGCCTGCCGGTATCCGGCGTTCCCTCCAAACGTGGTAGAGGTCGTCCTCGAAGCCTGGGACAATGCGCTCCTCCTTCAGGCCGAGGCGCTCGGCGAGGGCGGTGACGAAGCGGCGGGCGTCCTCCGGAGTCTGGGTGCCGCTCGTCGCCGGGTCAGAAAGCAGCGCCTGGTCGCGCCAGATGGGCTCCTTGTCCTTTCTCCAGTAGCACGAGAGCACCCATCGCGGAAGGGGCTCGCCCGGATACCACTTTCCCTGGCCATGGTGCACAAAGCCCCCTTTGCCGTACTCCGCGAAGACCCTGCGGAAGAGGCGCCCTGCGAACTCCCGCTTCCTGGGTCCGAGCGCAAGGGTGTTCCATTCCGCCCCATCCATGTCGTCCATCGCGATGAACGTGGGCTCGCCCCCGACCGTAAGGCGCACGTCACCCTCCTTGAGCACGCGGTCGACCGAATTCGCAACGGCTTCTATGGCGGCCCACGTCTCCTCGGAGTAGGGAAGGGTCACGCGGGGCGTCTCGAGGATGCGCCGGACATTCATCGCGTACTCGAAGGTGCTTTGGCATTTCTCCACCGCCCCGCTGATCGGGGCCGCGCTTGAGGGCTCGGGCGAGCAGGCGAGCGGCAGGTGCCCCTCACCCGCCAGGAGGCCCGAGGTCGGGTCAAGCCCGATCCATCCCGCCCCGGGAAGGTACACCTCGCACCAGGCATGGAGGTCCGTGAAGTCCTGCGACGCCCCCGCGGGGCCCTCGGCCGGCTTCACGTCGGGGCGCAGCTGTACGAGATAGCCCGAGACAAAGCGCGCCGCCAGGCCGATGTGCCTGAGGACCTGGACCAGGAGCCATGCCGAATCCCGGCACGAGCCGCTGCCCAGGGTGAGCGTCTGGTCCGCCGACTGCACGCCGTGCTCCATTCGGATGATGTAGCGCACCGCGCGGTTTACCCGCAGGTTGAGGGCCACCAGGAAATCGATCGACGAGCGCTGCGTCAGGTCGATCGTGCTGATGAACGCCTCGAAGGCGGGTGTCGGCGCGTCCTTCCTCAGGAATGGCGTCAGCTCCACGGCCAGCTTCGGCTCGTAGCTGAAAGGTATCTTCTCGGCCGTCGGGTCGAGGAAGAAGTCGAAAGGGTTGAAGACGGTCATCTCGGCGACCAGGTCAACCTCCACCGAAAACACCCGCGTCGGCTTTGGGAAGACCAGGCGGGCGCTGTAGTTGCCCTGGGGATCCTGCTGCCAGTTTATGAAATGCTCCGCCGGCTCCACCTTGAGCGAATAGCTCAGGATCGGCGTCCGGCAATGGGGGGCCGGCTTTAGCCTGACCGACTGCGGCCCGAGCGTTATCGGACGGTCGTAGCGGTAGGACGTTCGGTGATGGAGGGCTATGTGGATCGCCATGGGTTTTGGGCTGCTAAAGGCCAGGAGCCGCATCGCCATGACGCAGGATTCGGGCCGAAACCGACTATGCTGACACCGGGGGATGCGCGCCGCAACCGTGACCTGGGGGCGCCAGGCAGAAAGTGGGCCCCCTCTCAGTGCGCCCTACTTGCCCTCGATCCGCTCGAAGACGAAGAAGGCCCAGTTGTTGCCCCGCCGGTAGTGGAACGTCAGCAATTGTGGGCCGGTCTCGGGGAACGTGATCGTAGCAATCTGGCCATAGTCCCAGTAGTGCCAGCCCTGGGTGCCCCGAGGGAGCTCGCACGGAGCCGCGGGCTTTCCGTTCAGGTCGAAGCTGATTTGGGCCGCGGGCCTGCCCGCGGCGTCGCGCGTCACCTCCTTCTCGACATAGGAATAGAGGTACTTGACGGCATAGGTTCCTGGTTTCCTTACGTTTACGGAATAATTGGTCCATTCCCCGTCGGCCGTCCAGCCGATGTAGAATTGGTTGATCGGCGGACTGACCGCGTTGGGGTGGTTCAGGTCCGCCCAGTCCTTTACGTAGGAGATATCGACCCCCTCCTTGGCCCGGAAATGCCAGATGTACTCTCCCGCGTGGGCTCTCTGGTGGTTGTAGGGCGCCACTTGCCGGTTCAACATGTCTCTGCCTTCGTTTTCCGGCGTCGTGTCATGGTAAGCCACCCCTTCGCCCCCCAAGTCATAAAGGGCGCACTGGATTATGCCTGGGATGTTGGCTGGCCCGGTTTGGTGGAACGCGTCGGTGAACGGGGTACCCTTGTAGTCGGCGGGGATCGAAGCGATGGCGCGGGTCAGAACGGCGAAAAGGGTTACCGCCGCAAAGAGACGGGCGCCGGGGCTGGGAATGGGGCTCATCGGAATCGGGGTGGGGACGCCGACGCTAGCCCAGTTTCCCCTCGCGGTGGAGGCTTAATTTTGGCGATTGGATGTGTCGCAACGAAGAGAGAAATGGGACGGCAACCCTCGACTGGAAAAAGGCCGCTCGCCTAGGAATCAATTCCGCGCTAGCTTTTGACCCTTCCTCAAACCCCTGCACCAAGACTCCGTGCTGGAACACCACCCCGGAATATAGATTCCCCCATCGAAGGGGGCCTTTCCTCCCACCCATGAATCCATTGGAACCCAAACACGATGAAGGTCCGCGCGCCATCACGCGGCGCGCGGCGATAAAGACGGGGATCAAGGGCATCGTCGCGTATTCGCTGGCGCCCCAGTTCCTGCAGGCGGCGCTCTCCGGGCCGGAGGCCCCGAGCAACCGTATAGCCTTGGGGCTGGTCGGGAACGGCCTCATCTGCACCAGCCACTACACGGGCCTCATTGGGCGCGACGATTGCCGAATCGTGGCCACGTGCGATGTGCGGCACAGCAAGGCGAAGACCATGGCCGCGCGGGCCGAGAAGGACTACGGGTACGCGACCTCCGGAGGCATCTCGGCCTACCAGCACCACGAGGAACTCATATCACGGGGCGACATTGACGCCGTCTTCGTGTGCACCCCTGACCACTGGCACGTCGCCGTGGCCCTTGCCGCTATCCGTTCGGGCAAGGATGTCTATTGCGAGAAGCCCCTGACGCTTGCCGTTTGGGAGGGCCGGCCGCTCGTGAACGCGGCACGGCAATACGGCCGCATCCTCCAGACAGGCACCCAGCAGAGGTCGAACGCATCCTTCCGCAAGGCTGCCGAGATCGTTCGCAACGGGCTAATTGGCGACCTTAAATACATTAGGACGAGCCTCGGAGAATTCCCGGCCGCGCCTAACCTCCCGGAGGAACCCATCCCGGAGGACTTCGACTACGACCGCTGGCTCGGCCCGACCCCGTGGAGGCCCTACAACGCGAAACGCGTGCAGGGGGACTACGGCGGGGGCTGGCGCTGCTTCCTCGAGTACGGGGGCCGCAAGAACGGCGACTGGGGCGCGCACCATTTCGACATCATCCAGTGGGCGCTCGGCATGGACAACTCGGGCCCGGTCAAATTCATCCCCAAAGGCTGGCAGGGAACCCCCTACCAGACCCACGTCTATGCAAGCGGGGTCCGTGTCGAGCGTGTCGACGAGGGCCTGAAGGCGATGATCGAGTTCACGGGAACCAAGGGCACTGTCTGGGTCTCTCGCGGCGATTATCTCGTGACCGATCCTCCGTCCCTCGCGAAGCGCCCGCTCAGCCCGTCGGAGGTCCACCTCTACGTAAGCAACGACCATCATGACGATTTCCTCGGCGCCGTTCGATCGCGCCAGCGCACGATCTCGGACGTCGAGACGGGTCACCGCAGCGCCACGGTCTGCCACTTGAACAACATCGCGGCCCGCGTTAACCGCCCGGTCCAGTGGGACCCCGCCGCGGAGGCCGTGGTTGGCGACCCGGTGGCCGCGACGCTCCTCGGCCGGACCCGCCGCGCTCCCTACGCAACCCTCTAGAACATCCCCCCATGATTGCTCGCCCCTATTTCAAAATTAAGGCGTGCCTCGCCGGCACCGTGCTGGCGCTCCTGGCGCTGGCATGCGCCGCGACGGCAGCCCAGGCGGCAACGCCGACAACACCGGACTCCCTTGGTGGACTGGCGTCCCTCCAGTACTCGGGGAGCCAGGATGCGGTCAATACCCTAAGACAGGCCATCTCCGACGCCGGCAAGGACGTTTCGAAATTGCCTGCGATCGAGGCCGAGCTCGTTCGTCTGCTCGGACGCCCAGATTTGACCTATGCCGGTCGCCAGGCCATCTGCGAGAACCTGGGAAAGCTCTACTCCGTAACTTTTGCGCGGGGGGAACAGCCTGTCCCCCCCGTTCTTGTCACAATGCTCGCCGACGGGACCCAGGTGGACCTTGCGCGCCTGGCCTTGGAGCGCGCGCCGGGCGCCACCGTGGACGCGGTCTTTGTGGCGGGCCTTGCGCAATCAAGCGGGCGGGTGCGTATTGCGCTCATCCAGTCAATTGGGAATCGCCGCATCGCGTCCGAGGTCCCGGCATTGGAAGCGTTGACCGGAGACGCGGACGTCGCCGTTTCAACGGCGGCAGTTCGGGCTCTGGGCCAGATTGGCACCGCGGAGGCGGCATTGGCCCTGGAAAAGGCTCCCAACCCGACGAGCGCGGTCGTGGTAGAAGCAAGGATACGCTGTGCGCGGGTTCTGGGGAAACCCGAGGATGCGAAGACGCTCGAGGAGCTATTCGGCAATGTATCAATCGCGCCCCCGCTTCGCGCCTCGGCGCTATCTGCGCTCATTTTCCTCGACCCTGGCAGCGCTGCCAAGCGCGTGGCTGATGTCCTCGCGGGAAGCGACCCCATCCTGAAGCAATCCGTCCTATCCTGGATTGTCGCTTTGCCCCGCCCCAGCGTGATTCCCGTGATCACGGCCAATTTCGGTTCGTGGGATTTGGCGACACAAACTGCGGTCATTGTTGCCGCCGGCCGAATGGGAGACCCGGCACTCCTTCCCCTGGTCACGTCTTCAGCCCTCAGTGAAGACGTCGGACTGCACCGGGCCGCGATCGAAAGCCTGGGCGAGCTGCCCGGAAGCGCCGACGTGGCACTCCTTCTGGCGAAGGAGTCCCAGGCGCCCGGTGAAGCCGGGAGCGCGGCCAAGCAGAGCCTTGCCCGGCTTGACGGTCCAGGCGTCGACAACGCGGTGCTGGACGGAGCGCGGCAGACGGAAAATCCCCTGAGGAATGTGTTCCTTGAGGAGCTTGCCCTTCGCAATGCCATCGGGGCGGCGGGCATCTTCATGGCCGTCCGCTCCGAAGCCGATGTCAAGGTGCGCTGCATCGCCCTTGACGGCCTCTCGTTGGTGGCCACGCCGGACCTTGAGGCGCCGCTCCTTAAGTGGATGATCACGGCGACCGACCCGACCGAGCAGTCCCATGCGCTCCGCGCCGCCGCCGCCGCCACGTTCCGGAACCCCGACGAGAACGCCCGCCTTAAGCCAATCGCCGACCTGATCGCCGGGTCACCCTCGCAGGCGACCGAAAAACGGCTGCTGACGACCCTTTCTCGCGCCGGGGGATCCGTGGGCGCGGACTATGTCGCGCGCTATGCCCTCCAGAAGCAGGGTGGCGCAGCCGAGTCTGCGGTCGATGCCCTGGGCCATTGGAACGACAAAACAGCGCTTGCGCCCCTCGCGGGCGTTGCCGAGAAGGCGCCGTCGGAGGCCTTTCGCATCCTCGTTATCGACACCACTATCACGTCGCTTCCCCAGAATTTCTGGGAACTCACAAAGGACGACAGGGCGGTCATTGCCCGGCTGCGGGCGCTCACCAAGGACAGAGTGCTCCTGGCCCGGCTCGACGCCTTGGAGAACCCGCCCGCCAAGTGACGGGCGGAGCCCCCTTTTGGCCGACTTCAAAAGGCGGTTCCCGAGGCTCCGGTTCGCCGATCCGTTTATTCTCCGTCGTCACTTTTAGTCTGTTGCGGGTGGTGGTATAGTGGCGGCTGTGCCTGGAAGAACCCATCATCTGGAGGTTGCGCCCGTGGTCCAAGACAACGTAGGCCTTAGGGTGGGTGCATGCCGTCGGAAGATGGGTTTCACCCGCGACGAGCTCGCGCTGCTTTCACAGGTGGAGCAAAGGGAGATCACGGAGATCGAACACGGCATGCGCGACGCGACGCTCCGCGACCTATTGAACCTTGCCGACGCGTTGCACGTAACCGTGGGAAAGCTTTTGGCCCGTTTGGATGCGCTCGACGAGGCGCCCTCGAGGAAGGGCCTGCCGCTTGCCGTGCCCAAGGCCAGGGCGATATTGATCGTGGAGGACAGTCCCACCGACGCTGCGCTCACGATCCGGGCGTTTAAGGTGGCGGGCATCTCCAATCAGCTCGTTGTAGCGAAGGACGCGGAGCAAGGGATGGATTACCTTTTTGGGACGGGTATGTACGAGAAGGAGAAACCCGCAAAGCCCCAGCTCATTGTGCTCGACCTTAATTTGCCCGGAATGTCGGGAATCGAATTCTTGCGCCGGGTGAAGGGCTATCCCAGCACGCTACATGTTCCTATAGTGGTCCTGACGGCCACACGGAACGACAAATCCATCAAGGAATGCGGGCGGCTCGGCGCGGAAAGCTACATCGTTAAGCCCCTGAGCTTGAGAAGCTCGGTCAAGGCGACGCCAAATCTCACTCCCCGCAGGCCCCAGATGGTATATCTGTGATGGACCTGGCGTCTGCCTGAACGGCGGGAGTGTTTTCGGTTGGCATTCGGAATTTCATAACCTATTGGATTCCAATGGCCGCTTTGGAAGGTCTCCTGGCGCGCATTGAGAACCATCGAATCCATTCACCGCGGGATAAGGCATCGAACAATGGATCCAGAGATAGCGACTCCGGCGCTCGACATTCGCGGTTCACCCTACGATCCCAGGTCGTTCGACAGCCCCATCGTAAAGGCCGTCGCCCTGCCGCTGGTGGCCGCGTTGGCGATAGCCATTAAGCTGTCGGTATTCGGGTTCCTTCTGGAGGGGTTCCACGTGTGGATCCACGAGGTGGGACACGCGAGCGTCGCGTGGCTCTCCGGCCGGCCGGCCCTCCCGCTCCCGTTTGGCTGGACGAACGTCGAGCCCGATAGGTCGCTGATTCTTTACTTTGTGATACTCGCCTCTCTCCTCGTGCTCGGCATCACAGGGTGGCGAGAGCGAAAGGCGTGGCCGATGGTCTTGGCGGTCGCCCTGATTGTTTTACAGACTTTCATGACATGGCACCTTTCTGAGGACAGCGCACACCAGTGGATGATCTTCGGCGGGGTGGGCGGGGAGTTCTACCTCTCGGCCGCGATGATCTACCTTTTCTTCTTCGAGTTCCCCGAATGGTTCAGGTGGGGATCCTGCCGGTACCTCGTTCTCTTCATCGGCGTCTCAAGTTTCGTTGAGAGCTATTCCTTCTGGAAGAAGGTCAAAAGCGGCGCCGAGGGCATCCCGTACGGATCCATGATCAATGGTGAGGATGACGGCGGGGGAGACATGAACATCCTCAGGGACGACTACCAGTGGACCCAGCACCATATCGTTTCCGCCTACAACCACCTTGCTGACGCATGCCTTCTTGCGATCACGCTCGTCTACCTGTTCTACAACCTTCGCCTGGACAGGGTGTTCCATCCGCTCCTGGCGCGAGTTATGTCATTGGGCCTGGATGCCCGGGAACCCCAATAAGGCTCGCATGGGGAAGCGATCGCCCCAAAAAGCGCCATGACCACCCCCTTGAAGCCCACGACCGAACACTTCCGCTCGCTCGACGGCCTTCGGGGATTTGCTTGCTTGGCCGTGGTCCTTCACCACTGCGCGGGCTGCATCTTTGTCGACGGCTCGAACCTAGCGGTGGCCCCGCACGTCCTCTTCTTTGGATGCCTCGGCGTTGAGGTCTTCTTTGCGCTCTCGGGCTTCTGCCTTGCTTTCCCGATAATGAGCCGGCCGGTCGACGGAACGACGTGGAGGCGGTATGCCTGGCACCGGGTGCGCCGCATCGTTCCACCGGCCTGGGGGGCGATGCTGATTTTCATCGGCCTAGGCCTGGCGATAAGGGCCCGGTCGATCGAGCCGTTCTCCTCCGCGCAGCCGGTCACCATCCCGGCGAACCCGTTGCAGGCCCTTGCTATGTTTCTATTTTGGGGCCGGGTCTACCTCAACTCCAGCTACTGGACCTTGGCCCTTGAGGCCCGCTGGTACTTTGCCCTTCCCCTCATGTTGTATGTCCAAAGGCGGTACAGGCCGCTGGGCCTGTTTGCGGGATCGGTGCTTATAGCGGTGGCCTACTTTCTGGTGAGGCCCTCCATTGGGGGCGCGGCTTCCGTCGCCATTGGACCGCTGCCCCTCTATCTTCCCCTTTTTGGCCTTGGGATCATCGGTGCCAGGGTAGCAACCGCGATGCCGGGTTCGAGCGCGGGCGAGTTTCCCGTCACATTGTTGCGTGCAGGTCTTGTATCGTCGATCATCCTCGTGGTTGTCTTCACTCGCTCGTACAGCCTCACTCCGTCGCGCATCCTGCCGTCGACCCTCTTCGCATTTTTCCTACTGATGAGCTCGTTGAGGGACCCTGTGGTAAAGGCCTTCTTTTCCTGGCGGCCGCTTGTCTGGATAGGCGGGTTTTCTTACTCCCTCTATCTTCTTCATGAGGTCCTGATTAACCTGTGCGTGGCCGTTTTCCAACCGATGGGCCTGAGCTTTCCAGGCCAGGCGCTCGTCTACCTAGTCTTGGTGCCCCTGGCATTGTTGCCGGCCGCGTTCGGATTCCATATGATCTTTGAAAGGCCCTTTCTGCGGCCGAGAGGATTCGGCGGTGGGGCGACCAGGCCGGTTGCTCCCGTTTGATCGGGGGGCAAGGACGATCGAGGATCTGCGCGCTCGCCGCATCGGCCGCTTTCAAAATACTCAGGGTTTTTGGGCGCCGATTCGATTAGAAGCGGGCTAGGGGAGCGCACCCTGTCTAATGCTCGATGAGCGCCTTGATGAGATTGCCTTTCGGCGGCGAATCCACTGTCGAATCGGGTGATGCCAGTGGAATCCTCGGGCTCCATTTCAGCCATTCTTTGTCCGGCTCGGACGCGAGGGTGAACTCGGCATTATTCGGTGCCGCGGGCGCCAGCGGGCCTGTATCCGGGGTGGCGAACGCGACGCCTCCCGTGACCAGTGATTCAAGCGACGTGTCCTTGAATTGGGCACCCCCGAAAAGGCTCACATTGAATGAAAACCCGCCCGTGTTCCAAAATTTTGAGCTGGTACGCACAAGGTCGCCATAGGGTGCGTCCAGATGAATGCGGATCAGGACGGAGGTTGAATCCTCGGAAAGGTGGCTGGCCTCCACCTTTCCCACCTTGAATTCCCGGTAAAAGATCGGCGCGCCCGAGGTGAGCGATCCGAGCTTTTCGCACTGAAGTATGAAAGTCCGGCCCTGGTCGACTACGTCCGGTGCCGGGGCCCTGTCTAGTCCCCTGAAGTGCTTGGACGGGGAACCGGTGCCCGGCAGCACATTGATGCGCACTCCGGTGACCAGGGTGTCGAGCCCATTGACGCCGGAGAAGCTGATCTCGGGGTGAACGATCCAGAATCGCCCACCCGAGTTGGCTAGCGCTGAGGCGTTCCTTTTCAATCGAAGGCGAACACTTACGCACACGAGCCCAGGCCTGAGTTCCACCGATTCAACGGTGCCTGCTGCAACGCCCTTGTACTCAAGTACTGTCCTTCCGGCCTCTACGCCCGAACCGTCCGCGAAATCAATGGTAACCTCGGTTCCGCGATCGTGCAACTCACTGATTCCTATCCAGGCCACGATCGCCAGCGCGATCAAAGGTACGACCCAGATGAGCGGAAAGGCGTGCTTGCGGGAGATAACTGGGGAAGGTGCGGTGCTCAATGGTGGGGAGCTTCCGCAGCTTGCCAGAGTACGCGCGGGTCAAAAGCCTTTGTCGCTAGCATGGTCAGCACCACGGCCGCTGCGAACGCAACAATGCCGCTTCGGGGCGTCACGGTTGAAAATTCACCGAATCGCACAAGGCCGGCCAGGAATGCGGCCAGGAACACGTCCAGCATCGACCAGCGCCCTATGAAATCTAGGGCCGCATAGATTTTCGTCAGACGCCGCGGATTCTTTGGGGCAGCCCGCCGAGCGTTCAGGAGCAGCCAACTCAGGCCCAAGACCTTGAGTACCGGAATGACTACGCTCGCCGTGAACACGATGAGGGCGAGAGCCCAAAGGCCTTGCCGCCAAAGCTCGATGACACCGGAAACAATCGTATTGCTGGTGTTACTTCCGGAACTTTCGGTGCTCAGCACGGGAAGGAGGTTTGCCGGCACGAGCATTACGGCAGCTGCCAACCCCAATGCAGATGCGGTGGACCTGCTCTTGAACCTGAAGGGAGAGAAGATGCTTTTCAAGGTGGGGCTGCAGATTCCGGTTCGTTAGTTCGGGTGGGCCCGGTGACGAAATCAGAATCGAAGCTGTGCTGTGCAATCAGGAGCGAAACCGCCATCGCGCTGTAGCACCAGAATCCCGGGCCTATTTTCACATTGACGACACTGCCCAGTTTCATGAATGCGACGAGGACGGCCAGGACCTGCACCTCCGGTATGGCCCAATGCTCCAGAACGTGGGCCGTCCTGGACAGGGCCCCGAGCCGGTCGACTACGAGACCCAGCCGGGACCGGGTGCACGCTGCCGCCAGCACGACCAGGAGAGTGAACGGAACAAGCCCGCCGCAGAGCAGGACCAGCACGGCCAATGAGCGCATTCCGCCTTCCCAGAGGCTTCCCACGCCGGTGAAGAGATGGCTTATTCGAACGGCCCCCAGCTTCCCGGCACTGACAAACGTGAGGAGCGCCGCCGATGGGGCGAGGACGAGGCCGGTAATCGAGAAAACGAGTGCGGTGTCAGGCCCTAGGCGCGAGCGCTCCGCCAGAACGGCGCCGCAGCGGACGCAATGAGCCTTCTCGCCGGACAGAAGCTCAACGATGCGGTGTTCCTGGCCACAAACGTGGCATGAGAGCCTATGAGTTGGAGACATCTTCGGAAAAGGACGCGTGGCATGGTATCGCCTGCGTCGACCCTGCGGTATAGGGTGTTTACATGATAGACGGCCATTGGGTGCGCTCCTTGCACGCCATGGCCCAAGTGGGCTGGAAAGACTATCTGCTCCTGAAATTGGCTAGGAGGCGGTTCTGGACGGGGCACTCCCGAGTGACACCGGGCACGGGTACGGCGCCCGGCACCGCAATAGCGGTGGCTACCATATCCTTAGGGAGGGCCGCACGTGTAGCAAACGGCAGCGCCTCGGCGTTCCGCTTCACGGTGGGGCGCTGCACGGAAATCCTAATGCGCACCCGTCTGCGCCGTTAGCCTCACGGAGATTACCGAGACATCGCGGTCGCGGTCTTTGCCCCGGAAAAGGATGCTGCCGTCCCTGCCCACCGCCACGCTCTGGCCTCCATAGACTTGGCCGCTCCACGGGCCGTTCGTGACGGTTCCGACGAGATCCGTGCCGACCACGGGACAATGAACGGTGCGGGCCACCGTCTGCACGATATCCCTGAGCGAGTCGCCGTGCCCCGGCCATTCCTCCTCGGGGGCGGCCCATCCGTACGGGATGAGCATGAGGTCAGGCTTCTGCCCGGCCATGTCCTTCACAAGCTCCGTCCTGAAGGAGTCGGCGCAGATGATCATCCCGATCCTTCCGAATCGGGTGTCGACACTCCTGGCGACGCCGTCGCCTACCGAGTACGGGGGTGTCATGAGCTCCGGGAGGACATTGACCTTCCGGTGCTTGAGGAGAATTGTGCCTTTGTCGTCGATCAGGAGGCATGAGTCAAAGAGCCGGTCGCCATCCCTCTCGTCGAGTCCCACGCAGAGGAAGACCCGGTACTTGCTCGCTAGGGCACAGAGTGCATCGGAGTCGGCGCCCGGGATCGGGTAGGCGCGCTTGTGCGCTGCCGGGTTTTCCCAACCAAGGATGCTCGATTCGGGGAAGGTAACGATCTCCGCTCCCATCTGCTTCGCCTCAATTAGGGCGTTCTCGATCCTGGCGAAATTTCCCGCCCGGTCCCCGTCGAGGCATAGGATCTGGGCCACGGCGATCCTAACCTGCCTTTCCGGGGCGTCGTGCGTGTTCATCGGGGGTGCGGCATTGACCGGGGATGCAAGGGACGCAGCAATGCAAATGAAGGCTACCGTGCGTGTCATTTGGCTCGCAGGGATCCTGCGCCGGCAAAGGCTGGCAGAAGTGACCGGCGGTTCAAGCCCGCTGGCGGTCGAAGCTTCGGGAACCGTGTGGAGAGAAGGACGGACCTCCTGAAGCGAATCAGATCTCGTACTCCGGAGCCGCCGCCCGTTCCCGTGGGAGCTGAACCCCGAAGGGGTCTACACTGGGGCGGGTGACCTTCCCTTGACCGTCGGCCGCTGCTTGCGCACCCACTCGTTGACGCCGCCCTTCAGGCTCCGGACGTTTCGGTAGCCGAGCGATTTGAGATAAAGTGTCGTGGGTTTCGAGAATTTCCCGATGGCGCAGGTCATCACGATGGGCGTGTTGCGGTCGGCTGGCAGCTCACCTTTGCGCTGCGAAAGCTCGGTTTGGGGTAGGCTGACGGATCCCGGGATGCGAACGTCAACGAACTGGGAGGCGGGGCGGACGTCCAGGACGACCGGCCTTGACGGGCCGCCCTCCAATTCGGACGCCAATTCTTCCACCGACACTGAGTCGTGGGGATTCTTCAGGTTTTCGACCATCTCCTCCAGGAGTTGCTCCGCAGGGCTAGGGGCCCCTTCGGCTGCGCCCGTGCCGGTCGGGGAGGGGCAGAGGGCCGGGAAGTGGCGGCAGACGGATGACGCGTACTTGAAAATGTTGTCCGGGAAAATGACCACCGCGACGACACCGGGCTCGTCCGGAACGAGCTTGAGCGCCCCTGCCAGTGCCAGGCCCGAGCTCGGCCCGGCAATGACGCCTTCCTCGCGGTTCAGGCGCAGGCACAGGTCGTAGGCCTCCCGGTTCGTGACCTCGACGCCGTCGTCATACTCCTTGGGGAAGTAGAGTCGTGTCTGCTCTAGCTGGCGCTTGCTCCTTACCCCGGGGATGTCATGCCCCTCCTCCGGATAAACGGCGAGCACCTTGACCGCGGGATTCTTTCCCTTCAGGAAACGACCGTTGCCTGTGATCGTGCCGCCGGTGCCAAGGCAAGCGACAAAATGGGTGATCTTCCCCTCGGTTTGCCGCCAGATCTCGGGGCCGGTTGTCAGGAAGTGCGCCTCTGGATTCGCCAGGTTGGCGTATTGGTCAAGAAGCACGAAGCCGGGAACCTTGGCCGCTGTCTCGTGGGCCACAGCGATCGAACCCTCGGGGGCGCCGGGTGCCGGGCAGAGCGAGTCGTCAAGTTCCTGGACCTCGGCGCCGAAAAACCGGAGGACCGTGCGCTTCTCAAGGGGTATTGCCATCGAGAGGGGAGTCCTAAGCGGGTAGCCCTTCAGGTTGCCCATCATCGCCAGCCCGAGGCCCGTGTTGCCGGAAGTGGCCTCGACGAGGCTATGTCCCTTCGCCAGCTTACCGCGCGCCTCGGCATCTCGTATCAGGTTCGCGGCGACCCGATCCTTGACGGCCCCGAAGGGATTGTACCACTCAAGCTTGGCATAGACGCGGGCGTGGCGGAAGGGAACCACGTGGTGCAGCTCGACGATCGGCGTCGGGTTGTCCTCGCTCGAAAGCAGGCCTAGAATCGTGTCATAAACTCTGGTTGAATGATTACTTGCCATTGAAGAAAACTAGGGGAACGAATACAAATCAGACGCAGTCGATCCACGCCAGAGCAATTTCCAGCGGGCCCAGCGGGCTCCGCGTCACAACCTCCGCAAGCCAACAATTTCAGCCATTCTCATGAAAGCCAGCGACGCCATCTGGAAAGAACGCTTCAAGGGAAAGTTGCCTGAGCCTATCGGGAGCGAAGTGGACCAGTTCGAAACCGAGATCGAGCTGCGCAAGCAGGGGAAGATCGACGAGAAGGTGTTCGCGGAGACGCGCCTGCGCCGGGGCGCCTATGGCCAGCGTTACGACAACGGCCAGCGCTATGACGGCACGGAGAGCCGAAAGCTGCCGTTTGCCGACAAGCCAACGAAGGGTCCCGGCACGATGTGGGACGCCCCCGGCATGCTCCGGATCAAAATCCCGGGAGGCGGCCTCAACCCCAGGCAGCTCGAGGTCATGGCGGAGCTGGCCGAGGAGTATTCAGACGGCATCGCGCACGTGACGACGCGGCAGGATTTCCAGCTGCATTTCATCCACATCGAGAACGGCCCGTCCATCATGCGCAGGCTCGCAGCGGTCGGCATCACTACCCGCGAGGCGTGCGGCAATGCCGTGCGCAATGTGACGGCGTGTCCGCTGGCCGGGGTCTGCCGGGACGAGGCGTTCGATGTCGGGCCCTACTCCTTGGCCCTGGCGTGGTTTCTCATGGGGCATCCGGACACCATGGAGTTTGGCCGCAAGTTCAAGCCGGCCTTCAGCGGATGCGCCCAGCATGCCTGCGGCCTCACGCAGATGCACGACATTGGCTTTGTAGCAGCGGTCCGGGAGGTCAATGGCCGGATCCAGCGCGGTTTCAAGATCGTGGTGGGTGGCGGTCTCGGGCCCGTGCCGCGGCAGGCCAGGCTCCTAACGGAGTTCGCGCCGGTCGAGGAGATGCTCCCGATTACCCAGGCGGTCTGCCGCGTGTTCGGCAAGCATGGCGAGAAAAAGAACCGCAACGCCGCGCGAATCAAATTCCTGGTCGACAAGTGGGGCATCGAGAAGTTTCGCGAGGAAGTCTTCGCCGTCCGCAAGGAGCTCCGCGAGGACCCGCGCTGGCTCGAAATGGTGAAGGGTGCCGAGCAGGAGGCGGAGGGGCCGCTTCGCCCGCCGGGCCAACTGCCCGCGCTTAACGGGAACGAGGCGCTCGGCAAGTGGGCGCGCAGCAATATCCGGGACCAACGCCAGCAGGGCTACGTTACGGCCGCGGTCACCCTGCCGCTCGGTGACATCACTGCCGACCAGCTCCGTGCGCTTGCAGACATCGCAGCCAGGTACACCCGGGGCACCGTCCGTACGACGGTTGAGCAGAACTTCCTCATCCGGTGGGTCAGCAAGGCCGACGTCCCGGCCCTGTATAGGGACCTCGCGTCGGCGGGCCTCGGGCAGGCTGGTGCCGAGAGCATCGTCGACATCGTGAGCTGCCCGGGAACCGACACCTGCAAGCTCGGAATTTCTTCTTCCCGCGGCCTGGGAGGCGAGCTCCGGAACCGCCTTCTGGCCAGGAGCTACCAGCTCGACGAGGCGATAAAGGGGCTACACGTAAAGGTTAGCGGCTGCTTCAACTCTTGCGGCTGCCACCATGTGGCCGACATCGGCTTCTACGGAGTGAGCCGCACCATCAACGGGTACAAGATACCGCACTTCCAGGTGGTGCTTGGCGGCCAGTGGGAAAACAATGCGGGCTCCTACGGGCTCCCCATCATTGCAATCCCCTCGAAACGCGCCCCGGAGGTGGTGGACCGCATTACCCAGTATTTTGTCGTCAACCGGCAGAAGGACGAGGCGTTCTACGCCTTCGTGAAGCGGGTGGGGAAGGGACCCATCCGAGCGCTTCTCGAGCCTCTGACCCAGGAAATCCCCACGCATGAGTCCGAGCCCAGCTTTTACTCCGACTGGGGCGATCCCAGGCAGTACAGCATCGGGGACATTGGCATCGGCGAGTGTGCCGGCGAGGTCGTAAGCCGCTACCTTTTCGAGATGACCGCTGCCGAACGCCTCGTGTTCGAGGCGGGACTCGATCTTGACCGCAATGCCGCGCAGCCGGCGGGGGAGACCGCGTACAAGGCGTTCCTGCGCGCCGCCAAGGCGCTCGTGCAAGTCCAGTATGACGACGTCTCCAATGACCCCGACGAGATCGCGGCGGAGTTCAAGGAGCGGTTCTTCGACACGCAGATATTCTTCGACCCGTTCGTCGGGCCGAAGTTTGCGAACTACTTCTTCGCTGCCCATGCGGCCCGCGGCGAGCAATTCACGGCTGACACGGCCCACCACCGGATCGCCGAGGCGCAGCTCTTCATTGAGGCGGTCCATGGGTGCTACAACCGCCTGCGTTCGGCGCCGGCCCCGCTGGCGACGGGCTCCTGACGGTTGGCCGGCCGCTTTCCCTCCCACAACATGGCGCTGGAACTCCAACACCTGATCATCAAATTTCCCGTCGACGGCCCCCTGGGCCTGGCCCCGGCACGGGTCGTCGACCTGTTCCACAAGTGGGTCGCCGCCCAGTCCGCGCCTGGCTTCCTACTGATTGATGTCGCCGAGCTGCTCCACGTGCCCGAGGGCCCGGGGGTCATTGCCGTGGGGCATGAGGCGGACTTCGCCTTGGACAACAACCGGGGTGTCTGGGGGGTGTTGTACCGTCGAAAGACCGTGCTTCCCGGGACCAATGCCGAGCGGGTTTCCGAGGCCTTCGGGGCGGCGGGGCGGGCGGCTGTCGCGATCGAGGAGGCGTTTCCCGGCGCAATCAAGTTCAGCCGAACCGGCTTCGAGCTGATCATCAACGACCGGGGAATAGCGCCGAACACCCCAGAGACGCTCGCCGCGGCCGTTCCCGAGATTATGACCATCGTAGCCGCCTTGCTGGGTCAAAACAGCATTGAGGTCGCGCGCACGGGACTGGACGCTCGTGAGCGCTTCAGCGTTTCGGTGAAGTCAGAGCGTCCTTTCCACCTGGGCGGCTAGGAATGGATGCTGGTAGGCCCGGAAAGCGGGTCCGCGGGAAAAGGATCAGCAAGGGATTTCCACGCTCCAATTCTTGCATGGGTGGCCTCATAGGGTTCTTTTCAGTCCTATGAACCGCCTGCCGAGGGTCGGGCGCCAATTGGGTCCCGCCGCGATCATCGCCATCGCAACGTTTCTCGCGTACCTGCCCGCACTGCGGGGAGAATTTATCTGGAATGACAGCGACTATGTCACTGCACCCGCACTCCGTTCATGGGCGGGTTTGGTGCGTATATGGACAGAACTCGGGGCTACGGAGCAATACTACCCCCTCCTGCATAGCGCCTTTTGGATGCAGTACCACGTGTTTGCAGACCGCCCTCTGGGATACCGCGTTGTCGGGTGGGCGCTCCACGTCCTGTCGGCCCTGCTTCTGGTGGCTGTCCTCAGACGGTTGTTTTCCCCCTTGGGCTCCACGCTGTCGGCGGAGGCTCACAAGCCGAGGTTCTCCGGCGAGCTTGCGGCCTGGATTGCCGCTCTCCTATTTGCGCTTCACCCGGTGCACGTCGAGTCGGTGGCGTGGATCTCTGAACAGAAGAACACCCTTTCCCTCGCCTTCTATCTCGGCGCTGCCCTGGCATACCTCCGATTCGATGAAACCCGGAAGGCAGCGCCGTATTTCGCTGGTCTGGTCCTTTTCATAGCTTCACTGGGCTGCAAGACGGTCACGGCGACTCTGCCCGCCGCGCTGCTCGTCGGCCTTTGGTGGAAGCGAGGCCGCTTGGACGTGAAACGCGACGTCGCTCCGCTTCTGCCTTGGCTGGCGGGAGGGATGGCCGCCGGGATATTCAGCAGCTGGGTCGAGCGCGTCTATGGTCACGCGGTGGGTCCCGATTTCACGACCTCGCCGACCGGGCGGCTGCTGGTCGCCGGCCGATCGGTCCTCTTTTACCTCGGCAAGCTAGTGTGGCCGGCCGGCCTGAACTTCATCTATCCGCGATGGAACATAGATCCCGCAGACGGCCGCCAGTGGCTTTATCCTGCCGGGGTCGCACTTCTCGGCGTTGCGCTATGGTTGCTTCGCGGGCGCTGGCGCGGCCCGCTAGCCGCGTTCCTTTTCTTCACGGGTTCGTTGTTTCCGGTGCTCGGCTTTGTAAACCTCTATGGCGCTAGGTTCTCCTGGGTCTGGGACCATTGGCAGTATTTGGCCGATCTTGGCCCCATCGCGTTAACGGGCGCGGTGTTGGCGTCCTTGTGGCGGCGCTTGAAAGGCTCCATTCGTTTCCTTGGCGCCGCGCTCTTTGCGGCCCTGCTTGGGGCATTGGGGATGCTCAGCGCGGCGCACGCCCGGATGTTTGTCGACGACCCGACGCTTTACCATTCAACGATCGCCCTAAACCCCGGCTGCTGGATGGCGCATTACAACCTCGGCCTCATCTGGTCGCAGACTCCCGGCCGGCTTGACCTTGCCGTCGCCGAGTTCAGGGAGTCGATCCGGCTGAAGCCGGACCTGGTCGAGGCCCACGACAATCTAGGCAACGCGCTGCTGCGGATGCCGAACGGGCTCGATGCGGCGATCGCGGAATACCGAGAGGCGATCCGTCTCGATCCAAACTACTATCGGGCCCACTACAACCTGGCCTTTGTATGGTCCCACCTTCCCGGACATAACGGCGATGCGATCAATGAGTACGAGATCGCGGTGCGGCTCCAGCCCGGTTCTGTTCAGTCGCGGGACAACCTGGGAGTAGCGCTAGCGCGCGTCCCCGGAAGATTGGACGAGGCAATCGAGCAGTTCCGCGCCGCCATCCGGCTCGATCCGAGCTTTGCCGGGGCGCACAACAATCTGGGCCTGGCGCTCTCCCAGCGGACGGGCCGCCTGCAAGAAGCGGTTGCCGAATACCGGTCGGCGATCCAGCTTGACCCTGGCTTTGCCCCGGCATGGTACAACCTAGGCGCGGCGCAATACCGACTCGGGAAACTCAAAGAGGCCGAGGAAGCATTCCGCGAAGAGCTTCGGCTTTCCCCAGACGATCCGCCAGGCCAGAAGGCACTCGCGTTCGTCCGTCAGAGGCTGGGCGAATATTGAACCGAACTCCCGACGGGACCCGAAGATCCGGGCGCCGGCCTATTGAGGGGGTGCGACAGTTACCAGTGGATAGCCCACTGTGCCCGCTCCGAATTTTCAAAATAAGAGGAAGCGGGGCGCCCCAAGAGCGTGACGGACGGACACCGTGCGCAAGTTTAGAACCGCCATTCGACGCCGCCGTAGATCCCCCGTGGCAATGCGGGGTATCCCGCGACCTCCTGGTATGCCCGGTCCAGTGCGTTTTCCACACGCAACTTGAGCAGCAGATTGGGACGCACCATGAACTGGGAGTAAACCCGGAGGGTGGTATACCCGCCGAGCTGGGCGGGAGCGTAGATCCCATCGAATCGGTCTGCGATCAAGTGAACCCCCGCCCCCAATAGCCATTCCTTGGTAGCCCGGCTCTCGATGCCGCCGTCGAGCGTGTGGCGTGGACGGCGGATAAGGCGGTTGTTGGTCGCATCGTCCTCGGCCTGCAGGTAGGTGTAGCCGAGCCGGGCCGTTGTGGCGGTGCCAAGCTTTGCATTTGCCTCAAACTCGACCCCGCTAGTTGAGGCCCTATCGATGTTGATCTCTTCCCCGGCGTAGGTGACCGGGTTCTCCACCTCGTACTCAAGCAGATTGCTGAATCTATTTTCAAAATAGGTTCCGCTAAGCTTAAGGCTTCCGCCTAACAGGGTCTGGTCTATGCCGGCGTCCCAGCCCCTGGACTTCTCCGGCCGCACGGACGGATTGGGCAGGACATAGGGAGCCTCACCGTAGACATCGCCTGGGGTAGGGGCGTTGAAACCCGTGCCGTAGGTGGCCCTTAGTTTTGTGCCTTTGATGGGAATATATGCAAGGCCCGTGCGCCACGTGGTTGAGTCACCCGCCGTGTCGAAGTGGTCGTGACGCAGTCCACCGGTCAGCTCGACCTCGGATACCGGGTGCAGTGTCGAGGAGAAATACTCAGCGAGGGAATGATCCGACGCGATCCCGCTGGAATCATAATAGGAGGCCTCGGCATTGATCCCCGCAACCAGCTCGGCCCACTTGAACGCCTCCCAGGTGTTCTGCCAGTCAAGGATATCACGCGTATTACGGGCGCTGTAGAAATCGTACGGTGTGCCGTCATTGTAGTTGTATTCGTCCTGGTACCACGCCGCGGTAACCCGCGAATGGAAATTGTCGCCCTGATGCGCTTCGATGTAGACCGTAGCCAGGTCTGTGGTTGTCGAGATGTCTCCCAGCGGCGGTGTCTCGGGTAGGGGCCCGGGCTCCTCATAGTTTCCCACCTGCCCGCGCAGGGTGAGGCCAGCCAGGAGCCACGGGGTTAACGCGTCCTCAAGGCGGGTGGAATAATTCCAGTTGCGGTATTTGTTGTACGGCCGGTCGTTGTCCGTCTGCTCGTGCGAAATGGCGGCGCTGTAGCCCAGAGTTCCCGCGCCACCCTCCACGGAGGCCTGCGCGCCGTAACTTCCGAAGGATCCGGCAAACGTCGAAAGAATCCCCGACGGGTTACCCGAGCCGCGGGCGGTCTCGAGCAGGATCACTCCTCCCATGGCCGAGCTCCCATAGAGTGTGCTCTGGGGCCCGAGCAGCACCTCGACGCGGTCAAGGCCCGCAAGGTCGGCGCCCCCAAAAAAGTTCGCGTACGAGATGTTCTCCGTGTTTAGGCGAACCCCGTCGACCACGAACAGGGTCAGGTCGGAGTTTGCCCCGCGCAGGAAGACCGAGCTTTGTGAGCCTACGGCACCGCTGTTCGCGACGTTAACGCCCGGTGTCTCGGATAGGGCCGTCCGCAGGTCGGGAATCTGCGCGTTGTCCAGGGACGGCAGCGAGAGGGAGGTTACGCTGCTCGGTGTGAACGCCGGGTCTTGGGATGTGCGAGAGGCCGAGACCACATATTGGTCCTGGACTTGCACTTCTGTTTGCGAATGCAGCGCAAACGGCGCGGCCACGAGTGCCACGGCCAACGATATGAGGTGCCTGCGCGGGGAACGCGCCAGCGTGTGGATGATCATTTCTGCTCCTATTTTGTATTGGGAAGAGCAGAAAGGGGGTTACGGCGGCCGGGGGCCTTTTCGCCTGCACGCCGCACCCATCGCTTCCACTCTCACCCTTCATTGATGCGATGAAGGTTTCTCGCCGGCACGCGCACCCGCGCCAGCGCTGTGAGTTTCCCTTGGGGCAGATGTTCGGACTCCGCATTTGGTGCCTGGGCGTTCCGGAAAAGATCGGAACTCCTGGACGTACTCGCCCCTCGCCTTCACCAAGGCCTGCGCCCCGATTGGCTTTTTTGCCGGCTGTGAACCCCAGGGCGGTTGGGTTTGAATCCAATTGCCCTTTGGTTAAACTGCCTGCAGTTGGGGTCTGTGATGCGATACCGCAGCGCTACTGTGGCCGATTCTAACGGCCTTCCCTGCGACCTCGGAAACAGGACAAAGAACAAGGATACGCGCCGATTCGAGGGTCCCGCCGCCTCAACAGCAAGTGCGTTCTGTGTATACCAGATGCGTGCGGGACGTCCGGTCTGCCTCTACCGCACAAGTCCCGTAAAGTTTCCCAGCGTCAGACGTGAACTCGGCCTATGCTTATAAGCGAGATAAAGGAGGCTTGTTTGTGGCCGGGCCAGCCGACGGTCTCCGAGGCTCCTATTGCGAAAGGCGCTTGTCCCAGCTCACCTGGCGCATGTCGCCGCTCTTGGCGAACTCAAGGTGGAAGGTGAACGCTGACGCCAGGGTCAGCGGGGAGTGCGCCGTGCCTCCCATGCGGACATACTCCCTAAGCAAACTGCGGTAGTCTGGATGTGCGCAGTTGCTGATGATGGTCTCCGCGCGCTGCGTCGGGCTTTTCCCACGGAGGTCGGCGACGCCCTGCTCCGTGACGATGATCTGGACCGAATGCTCGCTGTGGTCCATGTGGCTCACGAGCGGGACAATCGTGCTTATCTTGCCGCCCTTGGCGGTTGACGGGCATGTAAAGATCGACAGGAACGCATTCCGCGCGAAGTCGCCCGAGCCGCCGATCCCGTTCATCATGCTCCTGCCAAGTACGTGCGTGCTGTTAACATTTCCCGCAAGGTCCACCTCGATCGCCGTGTTTACCGAGATGATCCCGAGGCGGCGGACTATCTCGGGGCTGTTGCTGATCTCCTGGGGGCGGAGCACGAACTTCGACCTGTAGAACTCAAAGTTGGAGTAGATGTCCTTCAGGACCGCGTTGGTGACGGTGAGCGAGCACCCGCTGGCAAATCGAATCTTTCCCGTGCCCATCAGCTCAATCACGGCGTCCTGGATAACCTCCGTGTACATCTCGAAGACGGGTATGTCCTTGTTGTCGCCCATCGCCTTAAGGACAGCGTTGGCGGTGTCGCCGACGCCGGACTGGATCGGAAGGAAGGACTTTGGGACGAGCCCGCGGCGGATCTCCGTCGCGAGGAAGTCGGCCACATTTAGGCCTATCTTGGCCGTGGTTTCCGAGATCTCGCTGAAGGATCCAGTCTCGTCGGCCGCGTCGGTCAAAACGACGCCCACGATCTTCTTGGGGTCCACCTTGATGACGGGTGCGCCGATCCGGTCCGAGGGCCGGAAGAGCGGGATCGGGTTGCGGTAGGGCGGATCCTCGGGCTCATAGATGTCGTGGACCCCGCGCAGGAAGTCGGGGTGAAACTTGTTCAGCTCGATGATGATCTTTTCGGCGACTCGAGCGTAGGTAGGCGCTGCACCGACCGATGACGTGAGCGTGATTTCCCCGGAGTCCGATACATCACAGGCTTCGATAACGGCCACATGCACCGGCCCTAGGAATCCATAGCGCACGTTCTGGGGCGCCATGGAGAGGTGCATGTCAAAGAACTGGGTGCGACCCTCGTTGATGCTCTTGCGCAAGTTGGGATCTGACTGGTAGGGCGTGCGAAACTTGACGGCGTCGGCCAGGGCCAGAGATCCGTCGAGCGAGCGTCCGGTCGAGGCGCCCGTTATGACCCCGATCTGGAATGGTCTTCCCTCGGCGTGGAACTTCTTGGCGCGCTCTCCAATCGCCCTGGGCACGTCCTTGGGCGCTCCGGCAGGTGTGAACCCGCTGAATGCGACGGTTTGGCCGTCCTCGATGAGTTCGGCAGCCTCGGCGGCCGTTAGTTTCGGATATGAATTCATGCTCTGGGTTTGCTTAAAATTCTCGCAACAGCCGGACCTCGTGTGGCTCGAATGCGCGCACCTTTGCCTGGGGGTCCTCTAGTAGGAGACGGCCCGCGCCGTCCACGCCTATAAAACAACCTGAGTGCTCCCCCGCGTCGAGCTGGACCTTCACCTGCCGCCGACCGCCCCAGAGCTGGTTAACCCGGGGACTGAGCGCCCCGAATCCCCGCGAGCGCAGGATCTCGACCGAGGATTGTAGGCAGCGGAGCAGGTTCTCGGTAAGGATTTCGATCGCCGGCGCGGGCTCAAGGAGGTCCGCTAGCCGCGTCGCTGTCTTGGTTAGCGAGGGGTCCTGGTCGGCCGGCCGGTTGACCACGTTCATGCCTATGCCCACGACCGCCAAGCGCGGCGAGAAGCAATCGACCAGAAGCCCGGCGAGCTTCCGGTCGCCTACCATGATGTCGTTGGGCCAGCGCAGGCGAGCGTCCGCCACGCCGAGCTTCCTCAAGGCCTCTATGATGGAGAGACCCGCCACAAGGGGAAGGGTCTGGTTCTGTGCACGGTCTGGTCCGAGTGGAACGACTGCCGAGAGCCAGAGCCCTCCTGGGTCGGAGACCCAGGTGCGCTGGAAACGGCCCCGGCCTGCGGTCTGGATCAGCGCACGCACCGCGTGCCAGGCTGGCAGCTTCGCAGCGACAATGTTCGTCGAGCCGACTTGGTCGTACTCGACGATCCTCCAGTCGCCGGAAACTGTAACGCCGCGGGCCACGATCCCGGCCTTGGACTCGGAGGAGCCTCGGATCATCCGATGGTTACGAGCGTCTGGCCCTCGTCGACCACTGCGCCAACCTCAGCGTTGATCGCGGTGACCTTTCCGCCCTTTGGGGCGAAGACAAACGTGTTCATCTTCATGGCCTCGAGGGTTACCAGGTGGCTGCCTTCGGTCACTTCCTGCCCTACCGACACCACGACGGCGGTGACGCGGCCGGACAGAGGGCTTGGGACTGCTCCGGAACCGCCTGCTGCGGACACCTTTGGGGATGGGGCGGATGCGGGTGAAGGCGCCGGATTCGGCTGCGCAGCGGGTGTTCCGCCGGCTTTGGATGTGGGGGGCGGGGGCGAGGAGATCGGAGCTGGCGCAGGGGCGGCGGCTTGTGACGACTCCTCGGGGAGCTCGACGGTGACGTCGTAGCTTTTCCCGTCCACGGTGACGCGTAGTCTTTTGATCATGCTATTGAATTGTTATTAGCGGACCCGGTGTGACATGAAGATCTGGGTGCGGCCCTCGACGGCCCACACGTTGAGGTGGGGGACCACGGGCGCGCTCACCTGCTGCACCGACACGAGCCGGTAGGGGCCGTCGAAGTGCGCCGATATGGCCGCGGCGATGATGCCGACGACAAGGGGATCCACGGTTGTGGAGGCCCTCTGGACGCCCAGCGGGGTGGGGGCCGTGGGGCCCTCGTGGGCCTGGCGTGCGGACTCTATGAATCCCGCGGCCTGGCGCAGCGAGATTTGTACCTCATCGCGCCGCGCCGGGTCGTCGATCCGAGCCGCAACACGGCTCAGAAGAACGAGCGCTTTTCCAAGGTCTGCCTCGGCACGCGTCAGGTCCGGTGCGGCGGATGTAGATTGGCTCATTGTATGAGTGTGTTGGTTCGTCACATCGGGATGGTCCCGTGTTTCTTAGCCGGCCGGGTCTCGCGCTTGCTCAGCGTGTTGCGAAGGGCAAGGGCCACGGCCGCCCGCGTCTCCGCCGGGCTGATCACGTCGGTTATCATGGCCTTCTTGGCCGCCTCGTAGGGTGAGCAGAACTTCTCCCGGTACTCCGCGACGAGCCTTGCCTCCTCCTTCTTTGGGTCCGCTGCGGCTGCGATCTCCCTCTTGTAAAGGATCTTCACCGCGCCATCGGCCCCCATGACCGCGATCTCCGCGCTGGGCCACGCGTAGACCGCGTCTGCACCCATGTCGGAGCTGCACATGGCCAGATACGCGCCGCCATAGGCTTTCCGCATGATGACCGTGATCTTTGGCACCGTGGCTGAGGCGTAGGCGAAGAGCATCTTTGCACCGTGGCGAATGATCCCTCCGCGCTCCTGCTGGACCCCGGGCAGGAACCCGGGGACATCCACCAGGTTCACAATCGGTATGTTGAAGACATTGCAGAAGCGGATGAACCGTGCGGTCTTGTCCGATGCGTCGATGTCGAGCGTACCTGCCTTGAAGGCCGACTGGTTGGCGACGATTCCGACCACGATGCCCTGTATGCGCGCAAAGCAGATCACCACGTTCTTGGCCCAATCCTTCATGACCTCCAGGTAGTCACCGTCGTCGACGAGGCGGGCAATGACCTTGGTCACGTCGAGCGGATCCTTGCTGTTGTCCGGCACAAGGTTGTTCATCTCGGGGTCCGGCGCGAGATTCACCTGAGGGGTCGGCGAATGGGGCGGATCCATCAGGTTGTTAGACGGAAGGTACGAAAGCAGCTTCTTGAGTATCCGCACCGCGTCAGCGTCATTCTCTGCGATAAAGTGAACATTGCCGCTCACGCTCGCGTTGGCCGTGGCGCTACCGATCTCCTCCATCGTGCACTTCTGGCCTGTCACCGCTTGGATGACTTCGGGGCCGCATATGAACATCGTGCCGCTTCCCCTCACCATGATGATAAAATCCATGAGAGCGGGGGAATAGGCTGCGCCTCCCGCACAGGGTCCGGCGACGATCGCGATCTGGGGAACCACGCCGGAGACCAGGACGTTTCGGAAGAACACCTGCCCATAGCCGGAGAGCGAGTCGTCGCCCTCCTGAATGCGGGCACCGCCCGAGTCGTTGAATCCGACAATCGGGCAGCCGGACCTCATCGCGAAGTCCATGATATCACAGATCTTCTTCGAGTGAATGCGGCCAAGAGCGCCGCCCCCGACCGTGAAATCCTGGCTGAAGGCGGCGACCGTGCGGCCCTCCACAAGGCCGGTTCCGGTGATGACGCCGTCGCCAGGGAGGGACTTCTTCTGGAGGTCGAAATTATGGCAGTCGTGGTCGGCGTGCATGCCCCATTCTTGAAAGGTTCCGGTCTGGTAGAGCGCGCCAAGGCGGTCTCGAGCCGTCATCAAGCCCTTGTCACGTCGCGCCTTCAGCTTGTCCTCTCCACCGCCTGCGCGTGCGGTGGCGCGTCTGGATTCCAGTTCGTTCAGCAATTCTTTGTTGATGGCCATAAGGGGGACGGGGTGATTGATTACGGGTGATTGGGTTTGGATCGCGGCGCTAAACCGGCTTTGGCATGCAAAATTCCGTGAGTACTCCGTAGGTGGACTTGGGATGCAGGAACGCCACCAGCTTGCCTCCGGCGCCGTCGAACGCTTTCTCGTGAATGAGCTTCACCCCAGCCCCAGAGGCCTGCTTCAGCTGCCCCTGGACGTCGTCGGTACCAAATGCGATGTGGTGGATGCCGCCCGAAGGGTTCTTCTCTAGGAACTTGGCGATTGGACTCTCGGGATCCGTGGGCTCCAGGAGTTCAATATGCACCTCTCCGCAGTTGAAGAATGCGGTGCGGACCTTCTGCGAGGCGACCTCCTCGCGGTGCTCGCATTTAAGGCCAAGGGCGTTTTCGTAATAGGGAACAGCTTCGTCGAGCGACTTTACCGCTATTCCTAGGTGGTCGATTTTCTGGATCATGGATTTTTGGGGGATTGTTGGCCCTGGTGAAGGTCGAGAAGCTGCGCCGCAGCGCGCACCGCGGTGATTTCGCCGCTCATGAGCTTCCCTCGTAGCACGGGTAGCAGCGAGAGCACGCGCGTATCGTCATAAAACCGCTGCTTGAGTTCATCCTGGATCAGGCTGTCCATCCAAGAGAGCGACTGCTCCTGGCGCCTTCGGGCTATCTTGCCTTTTGGGCCCAATTCCGCGTAGAACAGCTCGACGCGATCCCAGAGTTCCGGGACGCCCTGACCGGTGAGCCCCGCACACAGGACGGTCTCGGTCTTCCACCCCGGAGTGCCGGACTGCAGGTAGTGGAGCGCGGCCTCCTGGTCCCGCTGGGCGATCTCGGCGCGCAGGCGGTTGTCGCCGTCAGCCTTGTTGATGGCTACGAGGTCGGCCATCTCCACGATGCCTTTTTTGATGCCCTGCAGCTCGTCGCCAGCGCCCGGCAACATCAGGAGCATGAAAAAATCCACCATCGAGCGCAGGGTGATCTCCGATTGGCCCACTCCCACCGTCTCTACCAGCACGATCCCAAACCCCGCCGCCTCGCAAAGGAGCATCGTCTCGCGCGTGCGCCGGGCTACACCCCCGAGGCTCAGTCCCGAAGGCGACGGCCGGATGAATGCATCGGGCAGCTGGCAAAGCTTCTCCATGCGGGTCTTGTCACCAAGGATACTGCCGCCTGACCGGGCGCTTGTGGGGTCGATCGTTAGAACCGCGACCTTCTCTCCGCGGCCAACCAGATACGTGCCTAGGAACTCGATAAAGGTGCTCTTGCCCACGCCCGGCACCCCGGTGATGCCGACGCGCTTGGCCCGGCCAGTCCGTGGAAGCAGGCGGTTGAGCACCTCCTGGGCCACGGCCTCGTGGCGGCGCGAGCTACTCTCCACCAGTGTGATCGCGCGGGCCAGCACGGACCGATCGCCGCCGATCACTCCGTTCACATAGTCGTCCACCGTAAGATTGCGCGCCTTTTCGGGATGGAAGGATCCGGAGTTCATCGGCTGAGCAGGGCGCGGCCAAACCCGCGCCCCGCGCCGTTTTTGGCGTGCGGGGCCTGATTGGCTGGTGATTGCGGCGCTGTCATTCATCACTCCAGGACCCGGGTAAGCTTGGCAAGGATCTCCTTCGCGGCATCAGGGATAAACGTCCCCGGGCCGAATACAGCCGCCGCGCCGTTGCTCTTCAGGAACTCGTAGTCTTGGGAGGGGATGACGCCGCCGACGACGACCATGATGTCCTCCCGGCCTATCTTCTTTAGCTCCTCTCGGAGCTGCACGAGCAGGGTCTTGTGGCCGCCCGCAAGCGAGCTGATCCCGACAATATGCACGTCGTTCTCGGCCGCCATCCTGGCGGCCTCCTCGGGCTGCTGGAAGAGGGGCCCAATGTCTACATCAAATCCCAGGTCGGCGTAGGCAGTGGCTACTACCTTGGCGCCACGGTCATGGCCGTCCTGCCCCATCTTGGCTATAAGGATGCGGGGGCGGCGCCCGTGACGCTCGGCAAACATGTCGGTGATCTGGCGGACCTGCTGTATTTGCGGGTCGCTGCCGAATTCGGATTGGTAAACTCCACTCACGGAACGAATGACAGCCTTGTGTCGGTTGAATTGTTTCTCTAGCGCGAAGGAAATTTCGCCGAGTGTGGCGCGGGCACGGGCCGCCTCAATCGCAAGGGCGAGCAAGTTACCTTCCCCGGTCTCCGCACAACGGGTGAGCGCTGCGAGAGAGGCCTGGACCCTCCCGTTGTCGCGGTCGGCCTTGACCTGGTGCAGGCGCGCGAGCTGGGACTCTCGTACGGAGGAGTTGTCGACTTCCCGAACGTCGAGCAGCTCAGCCTTTTCCAGGCGTAGGATGTTCACACCGATGATCGCTTCCTTTCCCGAGTCGATGTGCGCCTGGCGGCGCGCGGCGGCCTCCTCGATGCGCAGCTTCGGGAGCCCCGTCTCGATGGCCTTTGCCATGCCCCCGAGGGACTCGATCTCCTGAATGTGACCCCACGCCCGCCGCATGATGGCGTCGGTCAACGCCTCGACAAAGAAGGATCCACCCCAGGGGTCGATCACCTTGCAGATGCCTGTCTCCTCTTGGAGGAGCAGCTGGGTGTTGCGGGCTATGCGGGCTGAGAAGTCCGTCGGAAGCGCTATAGCCTCGTCAAGGGAGTTCGTGTGCAGGGACTGGGTGTGCCCCAGCGCAGCCGCCATCGCCTCGATGCACGTACGCGCGACGTTATTGTACGGGTCCTGCTCGGTGAGCGACCATCCCGAGGTTTGCGAATGGGTTCGCAGGGCCATGGACTTTGGGTTCTTGGGATCGAACTGCTTGATGAGCTTGGCCCAGAGGGCTCGGGCGGCGCGCATCTTCGCGACCTCCATGAAGTAGTTCTTGCCCTGGGCCCAGAAAAACGAGAGCCGGGGGGCAAAAGCATCGATGTCGATGCCAGACCTTAGGCCGGTGCGGACGTATTCCAGCCCGTCCGCGAGCGTATAGGCCATCTCGAGGTCTGCCGTCGCGCCAGCCTCCTGCATGTGGTAACCTGAAATCGAGATGGAATTAAATTTCGGCATGAACTTCGACGTGAAGGCGAAGATGTCCGCGATTATCCGCATAGAGGGCGTCGGCGGATAGATGTAGGTGTTGCGCACCATGTATTCTTTCAGGATGTCGTTCTGGATCGTGCCCGCGAGTTGCTCGAGCTTCACTCCCTGCTCCTCAGCGGCCACGATGTAGAACGCAAGGACCGGGAGCACCGCGCCGTTCATCGTCATCGAGACTGAAATGCGGTCGAGGGGTATGTCCCTGAAAAGTATCTTCATGTCCGCGATGGAGTCGACGGCAACGCCCGCTTTCCCGACGTCCGCAAATGCGCGGGGATGGTCGGAATCGTAACCGCGATGGGTCGGCAGGTCGAAAGCCACTGATAGGCCCTGCTGGCCCGCAGCGATATTTCGGCGGTAAAAAGCGTTTGACTCCTCGGCGGTCGAAAATCCGGCGTACTGGCGCACCGTCCAGGGCTTCGTGACATACATGGAGCCGTAGGGGCCCCGGATGAATGGAGCTATCCCGGGCATTGAGCCGAGGAGCTCGCATCCTGCTAGGTCGGCCTTGGTATAGAGGGGCTTCAGTTCGATCTGTTCGAGCGTCTTGGTTGCCCATTCCTCTACCGTGCTGCCGGTCTCGGCTTCAAAGCGTGCGCGCCACGAGGCGTAGCTCGTGGTCGCCGGCGTACTTTCGAAGGCAATGGCGGTGAAATCCGGGTAAGTCTTCATCAGGATATGCCAAGCTGGGTTTGAATCCTTGAAAGCACCTCAAGAGCGTCGGCTCGCAGGTGGATGAACTCATTCACCCCGGATTTTGTGTGCGCCTCGATTTGGTCTGCGGGGTAGCCTGCAAGCACGATGATCGTGTCGGGTCTCTTGGCCCGGAGGGCAGCAACGAGAGCGGGCACGAGGATGGGGTATTTGTCGTCGATCGAGCAGATCACGGCGATCCTAGCCTCGGAGGCGGCGAAGGCCTCCGTGGCGGCCTCCGGTGTCGCCAGGCCCGCAGGCGCGACGACCTCGAAACCTCCGACCGCAAAGAATCCCCTGGAGAATTCGGCGCGGGCCTTGTGCTCCTTCAAGGGCCCCATGTTGCACAGGAAGACTTGCGCGGGCGCGGGCTGGCGGTTCATCGCCGCCCTAAGGCGTTCCAAGGCTGCCGACGCCCTGGTTATGCACACCGGCGTTATGGGGGCTGCGGCCGCATCCTGGATTCGGATGGCCCGTGTGATCTCGCCCAGTGTCGCCCCGGCTGTGACACCCTCTACGCAAGCGTCGATCAGGTTGTTCTCCTTTAGCCCGACGATCTGGGAAAGCGTACTAAGGACAAGCGAGTTGGCTTCGTCATCAAGGGAGGTGCGGTGAGCTGCAACCTGCTGAGAGCGTCGACGGTGGAACGATTCGTCGACCGCGGGTGGGGTCGCAAGAGGCTTCTCCTTGGTATTCGCGTACTGGTTGACCCCGACAATGGAGTCCTTGCGGCGCGACACGGCCTTGAGTTTTTTCGCGGCCGTGGCAGCTATGGTCAACTGGGGGAACCCCTTCTCCATCGCGATGCGCATGCCGCCCATTCTTTCGACCTCCTGGAATAGACCCCAGGCGTGTTTTGCGATTTCCGAAGTGAGGGACTCCACATACCAGGAGCCGCCGGCCGGATCGACGACACCAGTGAGCTGGCATTCCTTTTGTAGGACCAGCTGGGTGTTCCGGGCGATACGTTGGCTGAAGTCGTCCGGCCTGCGTACAACCTCGTCAAAGGCCCCCACCTGCAGGCTGTCGCATCCGCCTATCACTGCGGCAAACGACTCGACCGTGGCGCGCAGGAGATTGTTGTAGGGGTCGACTGCCGTCTTGTTCCATAGGGAGGTTCTGATGTGCAGCGAGATCCGTTGGGATGATTCGCTGCCTCCGAGCGAAGCGACGACTTTCGACCATAACATGCGCAGCGCGCGGATTTTGGCGATTTCAGTGAAGAACTGCTCGCCGACCGTGACCGCAAAGCGGACCCGCGGCGTGACCTGCTCGACATCAAGGCCATGCCGGTCCATCTCGCGCAGGTATTCAAGCGCGGTCGCAAGCGTGAACGCCAGCTCCTCGACGGCGCTCCCGCCGCCCTCGTGCCAGGCGCGGCTGTGGACGCAGATCGTCCGCAGCGAAGGGGCGTGGGTACCGGCCCATCTCGTCAGCACGGACATTTCCCGGTAAGCCTCGCTTAGCGACTGTGGAAGCCGGCCCTCGCCGGCGAGCACACCGATCGGGTCCATTTCTATGCAGCCGCGCAGGTTTGCCGGCGATTTCTTCTTCCTTTTTGCCAGGGCAATTAGGAGCGCGGCGAAGGGCAGCGCCGACGCACCTGAGCGGACAAATAGAGACGTGGTATCGAGGTCGATCCCCTCGAGGGCGCGTGAGAGGTCGTCGAGGGTTGCGATCGAGAGGCCTCCGAGGCCGACTTCGCCCGGCTTCGCCCAGTCGGGGTCCTGGCCATTGCGCGTGGCGTGGTCCAATACAATATTCAGCGCGTTGAGGCCGCGTGCCAGGGAGTTACGGGCCGCTTCGTTGAAGGCGGTTGGACTCGATACCGCGATTTCCTGCGAGGCCTCCCAGGGCTGTTTCAGATAGCCGCTGGCGGTCGCCCCCCGAGCGTAAGGTGTGAATCCCGGGAGGGAGTTCACGTGCGGGAGGCCGGCTATGTCCTCAGCCCTGTATATGGGATGGAGCTTAATTCCCTCATAGGTCTCCGTGTACATCTTCTTCTCGAACACGGCGCCCTTGAGCTCGGATTCGACGAGCTTGCGCCAGTCGTCGAAGCTCGGCTCGGCGAACTCGGCTAAGAGCCTCTCTGTGGTTGGGGCGGTGGCGCTCATGGTCTCTGTTATCCCTCCAGGGTCTCAACTGTCACATCGTGGCGCAGTCCCTCGACCGTGACGAAAAGCTTGCGGGCAGCGGAGCTGTGGACAGCGACGGGTGCTATGGATGGGGCCTTTGGTTCGGAGGCCGCGGCGGCGGCGGTGGGCGCAGCAGCGGGCTTACCGTTTGCCTTGGCCTTGTGTAGGTCCTGGACCTGCTGAGGGAACATGGCGAACAGGACCACGGTCTCGTCGTCTGTCGGGAGGCTCTTCTCTTCGCACTGCTTTCGGTAGGACTCCATCCCAGGGGGAAGGAGGTCGGCCGGGCGCTCCGTGACCACCTTCTTTCCCGTCTGTTTCTCCACCTGGGCGAGCACGTTTGCATCGATCGGACCCGGCGTGCGGCCGTATTTGCCAAGCGCGATGTCCTGGGCTGGCTGGCAGATCATCTTCCAGCGGCCGAACTTCACGTTCATCATCGCTTGGGTTCCCACGATCTGGGAGGTAGGCGTCACGAGCGGGATCCATCCTAGGGCCTCGCGGACGACTGGGATCTCCTTAACGACCTGGTCAAACTTGTCCGACATTCCCTGTTCCTTGAGCTGCGTGCGGAAGTTGGAGAGCATGCCGCCGGGCACCTGGTAGATAAGGATGTCGCTGTCCACGCGCTCGTTCGCGGGGCTCGTGAATTTCTCGAGCTGCTTGTAGACGCCTTCAAAATACGTCCGGAGCTTTGCGAGCTTCTCCGTGTCGAACTTTGGGCAACGGGGATGCCCGGCCAGGAGCGCGAGCATGCGCACCGTGTCGGGCTGCGAGGTCCCGTTGGCGAAAGGGGCGATCGAGACCTCGATGCAGTCCACGCCGGCGTCGATGGCTGCCAGGTACGATGCGGCGCCAAGGCCTGCGGTATCGTGTGTGTGCAAGGTGATCGGGATCCCGATCTTGCCCTTCAGTTCCTTTACTAGGCGGAAGGCTATCTGGGGCTGGAGGATGCCCGACATGTCTTTAATGCCGATCGAGTCGCAGCCCATCTTTTCGAGCTCCACACCCATCTTCACGAAATTCTCGACCGTGTGGACGGGGCTTATCGTGTAGCAGAGTTCGCCCCGCGCATGCTTGCCGTACTTTTTGGTGGCCTTGATCGAGGTCTGCAAATTACGCAGGTCATTGAGCGCATCGAAGATGCGCAGGATGTCCTGTCCGGCCCCGCAGGTGAGCTTCACAAAAGTTTCTACGACGTCGTCTGGGAAACTGGCATATTGGACTATGTTCTGGCCTCGGAGCAGCATCAGCTGCGGCGTCTTCGGCGCGATCCTCTTTAGGGTGCGCAGCCTGTCGAAGGGGTTCTCGTTGAGAAAGCGCAGGCAGGAGTCGATGGTCGCTCCTCCCCAGGTTTCCAGGCCTGCGAAGCCCATCTCGTCCAGTATGGGAGCGGGTTCCAGCATCTGCGCCGTGGTCATACGAGTGGCCGCCATCGACTGGTGGCCGTCACGCAACACGGTGTTGTTGAAGAGAACAGGTTTCATTTTATGGGTCCGATTCATGGGTGATCTAAGGGGCGTGCGAATCGGTTCGCGCCGGTCTCTTGTACAGATTCTTCGCGGCCGCGGGTGCCGAATGATAAATCCGGTGCGCTAGGACCGCAAGGCCCTCGGCCAGATCCTCCTTTTGCACTATGATGCCCTCGGGTACTTTCAATTTAACCGGGGCAAAGTTCCAGATCCCGCGGATTCCGCACTGCACCATGTAGGTCGCCGTCTCCTGCGCCGCCGCGGCCGGCACCGCGAGCAGCCCCAGTGTGACGTTCTGGCTCTTCACGAGCTTTTCGAGCCTTGTGATCGGCAAGACCTGCTTGTCGTGTATCAGGTGGCCCACCTTCCGGGCGTCACGGTCGAATGCGCCAACGATCTCGAGGCCGAGCGCGTCGAACCTGCGGTAGCCAAGAAGCGAACTTCCGAGGTTGCCGCAGCCGACAACGACGGCTTTCGTTCGGCGGTCCCAGCCGAGGAAGCGCTCTATCCCGTCGATCAGGTCCACGATTCGGAATCCAAGGCGCGGAGTTCCCGTCGCGCCCGTCGCCGCAAGGTCCTTGCGGACGATCACGGGCTCGAGATGGTGCACGCCTGCGAGCACTGTCCCGGAGACATATTCGCGCCCCTCAGCCTGGAGCGACCGAAGCATCTGCAGGTATGCGGGCAGCCGCCTCAGGCACGCCACACTGGTCTTGTGGGGCGCCACCACCGTCGCTGCCGTTTTCCTGCCTTTAGTCATATTTGAACCTGTTTTTGGAAACGAACTGCATCTGCAAATAATCGAGAAAAGTTTATCGATACGTAAATACCGATATATCGCGGGCCATTTGAGTCAACGGCACCCAGGCTTTGGGGAGTAAGTATAACGCGCAATTGTGTGCCATAGAAGTTGGGCCTAAGGAGCCCGCAGTTTGTGCAAAACTCCTGAAATGAGCGGTATGGTGCTGCTTATGAGCGGGTGCCGTGAAAAGGGCGCGCTCATAATAGTACAACCAAGCCGCCAGCCGTAGCGCTCCCGGTTTCTGAGGGTAGCCGGGTGCAGGGGCGGCAGTGGCAGGTATGCACAGGTATAGTCGGGCTAGCGGGGTCGGATTCCCTCTGAATTCGTGGAGGTATGGCCTATAAGCTGCGCCGAACCGTGATCTCCGAATTAGCATAGCGGTCCCAACGTCGCCTGGGTGGGCTTGCTCGGCTCTTGAAGCCATTTATCTCGCTCCAACCCGAAATTGGCGCGAAAGAAAATATGCCATACCCCATGAATCCCCGCCTTAGCGCTTTCGGCGTGCTGGTCTGCCTTGGTTCTGCGACAGCTTGCTGGGCCGAGCCTTTGTCGGCCGAAGAACTCTTCCGGGCGGCCCCGCTCGGCGAGGCCAGGCTATCCCCGGACGGGAGGTACCTGGGAACGGTGGCTGCGGACGGCATCGATACCCGAAGCCTAATTGTCTATGACTTGAAGGACCTGACGCCAACGGCGCTGCGTGGAACCGATGAGAACGACATCTCCACGTTCCGGTGGATCGCAAACGACAAGCTCGTTTTCAGCCTGACCTTCGACAAGATTTGGTCCCGGGGCCTCTATGCGGCACAGGTGACGCACATCACCGACTTCTATCCTCTCAATCAGTACAACGCCACGGTGCTCGTGGGAGTGCCCGAGGCGCGACCGGGAAAGGTACTGCTCTGGTACCGAAGCGTCACCGGCAGCCGGGTACAGTCCCCGCGCATCACGGAACTCGATGCGGACCAGAAGCACGGAAACGTTCTCGTGCGCACCATCAAGGCCCCGCGGGGAGGCACCGTGGACCGGTGGTGGTCGGACCGTCAAGGGGAACTTGCGCTATGCCGGACCTGGTCAAAGGGTAGGTTTCACCTTTTCCGGTACACCGCGGAATCGGGGGAATGGACCGAGGTGCCTATAGCCGGTGATGTCACGCCGATGGGTATGGATTTTGACCCCAACTTTACCTGGGTGGCCGTCTTCGAGCCCGGCAAGGGCTACGAGCTTCGGCGCTGCAACCTGACAACCGGTGCTCTCGATGAGCCCGTTTTCACGGACCCAAGCTATGACATCGGGACAGGAGCGCTCTATTTCTCCCGGGTCGCGAACAGGCTTGCGGGCGTGACCTACACCCAGCGCCAGCTTGTGTCCTTCTGGTTCCTCCGTGAGTTCAAGGTGGCGCAGGCCTCGATCGACAAGCTCCGGCCGGGCACGGACAACATCCTTGTGGACTACGACAGGGCGGAGCGGATGTTCCTATTTGCCGAGACAGGCCCGCAGCACCCCGGTACGCGCGAGCTTCTGGACCTCGGAAACAAAACGATCCGCGGCCTAGGGGACGCGGCACCGTGGCTGAAGGATCGCCCGCTGCACCCCGTGAAGCCGATGAACTACAAGACCCGTGATGGCGTGCGGCTCGAGGGCTACATCTCGATACCGGATAGGGCCTCGGCGGCCCACCCTGTTCCGCTCGTCGTCCTTGTCCACGGGGGCCCGTGGGCGCGCGACACCCCAGAGTATAATCCCGAGGTGCAGTTCCTCGTGAGCCGCGGGTATGCCGTCCTGCAGCCTAACTACCGTGGGTCGTCGGGGTTCACCCCCGAGATCAGCCGCGACCATAGGTTCAATTTCCTGAGGATGCACGACGATGTGACGGATGCTACGCGGGCATTTCTTAAGACCGGGATCGTCGACCCGAAGCGAGTGGCCATTATGGGCGGAAGCTTCGGGGGCTACCTTGCCGTGGCCGGGGTGGCCTTCGAGGGCGACCTTTACTGCTGCGCAGTCACGGAGGCCGGAGTTTTCGACTGGAGGAAGCAACTCAAGGATGAGGCCGATAACGTCGAATCCGGGGAATCGATTCCGCTTCTAGATGAGGCCGCAAATCCAGCGGGGGACCTGTCCCGGCTCGATGAAATATCGCCGATCAATCATGCCGACCGGATCCATGTGCCTGTGCTCATCGCGCACGGGATCCAGGATGGGGTTGTCGACGTGGAGCAGTCGCGCAAGCTCGCGAGGGTGCTCAAGGAGCGGGGCGTTCCGGTCGAGACCTTCTTTCGCCGCATCGAGGGGCATGGGTTTTTCAACTTTAAGGACCGGGTTGATTTCTACCACGAGGTGGAGGTTTTTCTCGCGGCGCACCTCGGCGGGGAGACGCTTACGGCGATGAAATGAGCCTTCACTTTTGCGGCCGTACTCAGGTCGGTGCGGGAACACATGCCTTGGGGCCTGAACTCCCGTTAACCAGAGCGCTCCCGAAGCTCACGATGAAAAACGCATGGAGGCAAAGGAAGTGGAGCTGGTGGCTAGCATAGTGGGTGATCAAAACGTTCGGCAGGACCGCGGCCGCATAGAAGGCGCCAAACAGAACGAACGTAGCGTCCGTCCTGCGGCGGCGCAGGGCGAGCGTCCCGAGGAGGCAGGCCGTGGGCAGGCCCGCCAATGCAATGCTCGACAAGATGTGGGCCAGCTGCGTCTCGCCGTCGAGCATTGCGGCCTTGGCGGCCATCCAATCCATTAAGACCGCCCGCGGGTCGCTAAGAGGAAGAGCTTTGAGGCGGTCCTTAAACTCCGCCGTGGGGAGCTCCAAGCTTGTCCAGATGACCAGGTTGGGATCGGTGAGGCGAGCCCCAAGGTCGGCCAACACGAGCGCGGCCGCATCCGCATGACTGAATCGCAATCTGCTGTCGAACGCATGGGGGGCGGTGTCGCAGTAACTAAAGACGCTCAGCGCCCGGTCCCCGACATGGCGGACAAACGACATGGGGGCGGCCTCGATGAGCGCCTTTGCCTTCGGGCGGTACGCCTCCAGGAAATGCGCCTCCCCTTCGGCGGTGTAGTCGACAAGCAGGCGAGGGTTGCTGAATGGGTGGTGGGCCAACATCACAGCATCGTCGATGACGCCATCATTCGTGTAGTACTCGGCCAGATATATCTCGAACCAGCCGGCCGACTTCAGCGGAATGGTCTGGTGAAAGACAGACCAGTTTCGCGCCGTCCAGATGCCGATGGCCAGGGCACAAGCGGCCAGTACAGCCATAGGCTTGATCGCGGAGATCAGGATCACCCTTAGGCCACCTGCGCAGGTCCCGACTGCGCGCCTTTTTGCGTCGAGTAGCCAAAGCACGCATACCACCACCCAGCAGCCTAGGGCGCTTCCAGCATGGGTAAGCGAAAGCGCGCTCGCGGCTATGGCCATGGTCCACCACCACTTGCTGCGCCCGTCGGAGTGGGCGCCTGCGGCCGCCATCAGGAACACGGCATCCAGCGCCGCCACGAACCAGCCGGTCGAGATCCATGGCCCTGACGCGAATTCCTGGAGCCAGGTTAGAGCGACAAGCGCAGCCGCCAGCCACGGCTTTACGGCGGGCGCCCCACAAAGGTCGAGGACAGCAGCCGTGCAGAATACGCAAAGGCCGGCGAATAGGGCATCGAGCACGATCATTGCCCAGGCGGAAGCAATCGACTTGATCCCGAACACGGCGAAGACCGCGGTGACATAGAATGGGAAAACCGGCGGGACCCATGCCGTGGGTCCAGATGGTGTTCCGAATGGGTCGGCGAAGCCCTCCCCGCGCAGCAGCGCCGATGCGATGTTGCCGTGCTCGGCGACGAACTGGAGCAGCTGGGGGGGGAAGCGCGGCAGCGCCAGCCAGACCATCGTTCCGAGCAACGCGCCGGAGGCGAGTGCGCCGAAGGCTAGATTCTTGCGCCATTCAACAGGGCCTTGTATCATGGGAGGCGCTAATCCGTGAATATAAGTGCTTCGGCCATGGCGGGATTGGAACCGAGGACACGGGGCTGGTCTTCATCTAGAATCAGCGTCCTATTAGATGGTTATGAAAGTCAAGAATAGGCGCTTACCGCCATTTGCTGAACTCCGAGCTGCGATCATGAGGGCACCTTGGTCTCTTTGACCGCCGAAGGGCGAATTCCGGCGAGATGAGGGCCAAACTCTTAGGACATCTCTGGAAGGAGAGGCAGGAGCATCTTGGATATCGAAGCGTAGGTCGTTCCCTTGATGCTGAGCGACGCACTAATCAATATTTCGGCAAGCGTGATGTTGACGGGCTCGACGGGCTGGCCAGGCATCGAGCAATTTTCAGGGGGGCTCGTGACGATGAGCCGCCTGCAGGCAGAAGGCCTTTCGTCATAGATCTTGCACGCTCCGTCCGGACCAAGAAATACGCAACGGTTAGCTTCTCCAGGAACGGTATTCCACTCTGGGCTCCTTCGCTCACGGAGCGATTGCTGCTTCAGGCGAGATCGATCGATGGTCAAGCCACCCTGGACAATGGCGGCCAGCAGGACCGCCTCGTCATAGGTAAGCTCGACCTCATAGTGGCAGCATCCCGAGCACCCTTTGCAGCAGCTCACCCTTATGTGGGCTGCCGTCTTCATTGCTTGATCCATCATCTCGTGCATTGCCTTCGCTCGGGGCACACCTGCTTCGAACTCCAAGAGCTTGGAGGTATATTTCTCAAAGAGTGACCGTATCGTCGCTATAAACTGGGTGTAGTCGCCCGGTGCAAGCGCCGCCCTCTGCTCATTAATCATAGATCGCAGTCGAGGCGTCGGGGTTGAAATGAAGCAGAGGGAATTTTCCGAAGGGTCGGCCTGTGGGGGATTTGGTTCCATCTCAGATCTGGTTCTGCCCCATAGTCGGCTGTTTGACGAACCCCATTAGCAGAATGTGGATAGATCCCAATGGCTTGAGTGTCAAAATGGGAGGCCAGTAATGATCCACCTGTGCGGCCCATTCTGCTTCAATTGGCTACTCTCCCTTAAATATCGATACCATTGCTGGTATCACCCCATAGTTCACGCTGGCGCATTGCTGTAGTATGGCCTTTGTGAAAGCACCCATCGATGAGTTGTCTCCGGAGCCCGCGGCGCACTCCGCTCACTTGCAGCGGGAGATCTCGGTTTTGATCGACCCTTTGCAAAAGGACATCAAGCGGGCGCCCAAACCGCAATTCCAGGCATTTCATGAGACCAGCGCCGAGGTGTCGGGAGGTTTGCGCAAGGCGTTCGTGGATTTTGGCAAACATGCCGAAGCGGCATGGCGTAGTTCGGCAAAGCGATCAGTTTAAGATTCTGATGCCTTCCCGAGCAAAGTCTGTAGGGCCAGAATCGGCGCACTTCCCATCTTACTCGTTCGGTCCACTAATGCCCACGAAAATGGAGGTAAGGCCGTTGATGTTATCGTCGCCAGCCCTTTGTGTAGTTAAACTGCCGTATTGATCTCCCGCATATGAATTCAACCTATATAATCCGCCATGAGAACATTGCACGCCGGGCCTATCAGATTTGGGAAGAAACCGGTAGGCCGGAGGGGAGCGAGGAGATGCACTGGGTACAGGCCGAACATGAACTCCGCGCCCAGCACGAAGGGACAGGTGACACAGGCGTCGAACAAGTAAGATCGGTAGAGCCGCCAATATCGGGACATCACGCTTCTGAACCCGCCCGGCATAGCACTTCTTATAATCATCCAGGTGTTACCACCGATTCGTTGCATCACCTCCGCGATCGATAATTCCAGGGGCAATTGGACAGTCGCATGAGATCGCGGGCAGCCCTCCGTGATCAGGAGTTCGATACAGTATCTCGGCTGAAGAATCAGGGACAGACCAAAACGGCTAAAAAACGTCAGCTTTTGGAGCAGCGAGCCCTGGGTCACTGGTGCAATACTCCGATACGCGGAAAGCGGATCGATTCTGAGTTATTATTCGCCAAGGAAAAGGTTCGGTGGTCGGCCGGTGTTTAATCGTGACTGTGGGTAGCCGCAGGAATGCGAATTGCTAAGTGAAGTCGCCGTACGAAGGCCACCGAAAGGCTCATCTTGGCCATAAGAACCCTCATGGAGGCCAGCATCACCGGCTTCGACCCGGCAACAAAGCAGTCGATGATCGTTTCCACAGCAGTGACACTACCACCGGCGGCTCTGTCTAGAAATGGGTCTAACCCGTCCATCGGTGCCGGGTGCACGCTTGCCACGCAGGGCATATGGCATGTTGCAGCTGCAGACTCTTGGCTTTGTGGTTTCTGGAATTTCTCCAAATAGCTACTTGACTAATTTGGAATGAACGTTCTTTTATACCCCATGCCCAGGGCAAAAGAATTCGACGAAGCGGAAGTGCTCGACCAGGCGCTCGAGATGTTCCGTGCGCGGGGTTTCAAGCACACCTCCTTCGACGACCTTACCGACGGGTTGGGTGTGAGCCGCCAGAGCCTTTACGACACGTACGGCGACAAGAACGCGCTCTATCACGCGGCCCTGAAGCGCTACCTGGACCGCTCCCTGGACCAGATGGGACGCAAGCTGGCGGACCCGGCCCCCATCCGCGAGGTCCTCGGCGGGTTTTTCGAGGCCATGCTTGCCGGCGTCTGCAGCAAGGGCTCGCCTGGGTGTCCCATGGTCAATTCGATGGTGGAGCAGGCACCGCACGAGGCCGACATCCGCGCCTTGGCGCAGACACACGCCCGGTCGATCCAGGACCTGTTCGAAGCGAGGCTGGCCGCAGCGCAGCGCAAGGGAGAGATCAGCAAGTCCAAGGATCCCGCGGCCCTGGCCCGGTTCTTCTACCACACGATGCTCGGCCTTGGCGTCGCCACGCGGGCGCTGGGGGACGCGGACGCGCTGCGCAGCAGTATCGGGATCGCATTGCAGACCCTCGACTGATTTCCCCGTGTCAATTCTGGAACGTTTATTCCATTTAATTCCCAACCAAATCCAATGAAAAACAAGACCATACTCATCACCGGAGGAACCTCGGGCATCGGCCTCGCCACCGCGCAGCTCCTGCAATCCGAAGGCGCCCGGGTCCTCGTTACGGGCCGCAATCCCGAGACCCTTGCCGCCGCGCGCTCCACCCTAGGATCCTCGGCTGTCGTCATCGCGTCCGATTCCCGCTCGCTCGCGGACGCCCAAGCGCTGGGTGCCGAGGTGCTGAAGCACACGAAGCACCTCGACGGCGCCTTCCTAAACGCGGGCGTGGGTAGGTTCGGGCCGATGGACACGGTGACACCGGAAGACTTCGACTGGATGTTCTCAACAAACGTCCGGGGGCCGTATTTCCAGCTTCAGTCGCTTCTGGGCCTGCTGGCGAACCCGAGCTCCGTTGTTCTCAACGCCTCCGTGGTCGCCGAACTCGGCTTCCCGGGCTCAAGCGTCTATTCGGCGACCAAGGCCGCCGTCGTCTCGCTTGGCAAGACGCTTGCCGTCGAACTCTCGCAGCGCGGCATCCGGGTCAACACGCTAAGCCCAGGTCCCGTAGTCACGCCGATCATGGGCAAAATGGGCATTCCCGCAGAGGCCCAGAAGGGCTTCGAGGACCAGATGGCTTCCCAGTCGCTGTTAAAGCGGATGGGCAAACCCGGGGAAATCGCAAACCTCGCGCGCTTCCTCCTGTCGGAGGACTCCAGCTTCATGATCGGAGCAAACGTCACGATCGACGGCGGCGTCCACTTAACCTGACCAGCCATGATTCCCGCAATAATTGTTCTGTCCGCCATGTGCCTTCTCGTCGCGAGCGACACCAGCAACCGTTCCGACTAGCCGGAACCCGGGATGGCGTTCTGATCGACTTCCGGTGTTTCTGCGCCACGGTCAGGTGGTGCTCGTCCGTCGGTAGGGTCGTCTGCTGAGACGGTGTGAGGCCGCAGGGGAGGGATCGGCACCGACTGTTGAGCAGCAAGTTACGCGATCGGAGCCTGAGGCTCCTGTAGGCCACCTCACCTCCTCTGGTTGCCCTTTTCTGGCGAGCCAGGAGGCCTGTATCCAATGGTGCCGATCCAAGTGGGGGAGGGGCCTAGACCCCATGTACCAAGACTGTTCGGAGGCGTAACCTGACCTCCTAGGGTTGGGCCGACGCTCGACCGCATTGTGTGAGACCTCCGGGAACGCAGAGCATGATGGAAACGAACACGGAATCGATCGGGGCACCGCCTCTGCCGAGCGTGACTGCTTGGAAGGAGTTGGTTCGGAGGTATCAAAAGCCATCGCTTTGGCGGGCGTGTTGGCAGCTGGCGAACACATTGGGCCTCTATGCTTTGCTCTGGTACCTAACCTATCGTTGCCTGGCGGTCTCCTATTGGCTCGCCGCGCCGCTAGTCATTTTGGCCGGTGGGGTGCTCATTCGCGTCTTCATAATCTTCCATGATTGCGGGCACGGCTCGTTCCTAAAGTCGAGCCGCGGAAACGACATCGTGGGGTTCATCACCGGGATGTTCACGTTCACGCCCTACTATCAGTGGCGATGGGAACATGCGGTACATCATGCAAGTGTCGGCAATCTCGACAAACGAGGGACTGGGGATATCTGGACCTTGACCGTGCAGGAGTACTTGGATTCGTCACGCTGGCGGCGATTCGCATATCGGCTGGCGCGCAATCCCATAGTGCTCTTCGTTGTCGCACCGCTATTTCTTTTTGTCGTCCTGCAGCGGTTTCCTTCGAAAAGCGCCAACCCGCGCGAACGCCGGTCGGTGCATTGGATGAATCTGGCGATTCTCTGCATGGCAACGGGTCTGAGTCTGTTGCTTGGACTCAAGGCGTACCTCGTGATTCAACTTACGGTGATGGCGGTCGCAAATTCTGCCGGCCTTTGGATGTTTTATATCCAGCACCAATTCGAGGACGTTCATTGGGAAAGAGGCGATGCCTGGGATTTCACCGCTGCGGCATTGCAAGGCAGTTCCTACTATAAGCTGCCGAGGGTTCTGCAATGGTTCACCGGCAACATCGGATTCCACCACATTCATCACCTGAGTTCCCGAATTCCAAACTACAACCTGGAACCCTGCCACCGTGAGCTAATGCTGACTCAAAAGGTCAAACCGATCACTTTCCTTCCAAGCCTGAAGTCCCTCTTCCTCCGCCTCTGGGACGAGGAGCGCAAGCAACTTGTGGGTTACCGGGAAATGCGTGCAAGGCGAAGGGTACAGAAGAAGGCTAAGTCCGCCGATGATCGGTGAATCTGCGGCCTGCGTCCTCCCGCGGTAGGTGCCCGGAGCCAATAGGGTCCAGCTACGGGAGTGCACGTGCCGTGCAATGCAATGCGGCGCCAATCGCAAGAGGATCGGGGCCCGGAAACCTTGGAGGCCTGGGGCTGTACGATCTAATCGTGCCTGCTAGTCCGCGAGCGCTCGCCTCGGCGTCCATTGGACGAATCGGCAACGTTGTATTGCCAGGTCAGCGCTTTCCGCTCGTTGGTTCCTGGCTTCACGGCAGGATTTGGTTTCGGAGGTAGGGGAATGCCCCATAGGCAAAGGCTGAGCGAGCGCCTAGGGTGATCTCGCGAGTTGCCGGGGCGTCATTGTTCGCAAGCAAACACCGCCGGGGCCAGCGGCACAATTTCTTATGCTTCAAAATATCCAGCGGTTCTACGGAAAGAAACTCGGTGCGATTGACGGTCATATCGGCCACGTGAAGGATTTTCACTTTGACGACCGGGCATGGGTGATACGTTACCTTGTCGCTGACACCGGACACTGGCTTGCTGGGCGCCAAGTGCTCCTCCCATCCCATGCGTTCGCTGCCAATGCATTTGAGGCGGCAGAGTCCGCCGACAATGACATCCTGCATGTGAACCTCACTCGCGAGCAGATCGAACAAAGTCCATCCATTGACTTGCACAGTCCGATCTCGCGCGGGTGCGAGGAGGCGTTCCATAGGTATTATCGATGGCCGTTCTATTGGACGGAAGGAGGCCGGGACGATCATCTGACCACGGAGGCGCTTCATGAGGAGAAGCTGCCCCAGTCGGGAGAGGATCCCCACCCGCGCAGCACCCTGGCCATGACCGGCTACCACGTGCAGTCGACCGACGGTCCGGTTGGCTCGGTCACTGGGCTGATGATTCACGGAAGAGACTGGAGGATTCGCGAACTGATCGTCGAGGCCGCTCCCGAGTTTGCCGGTGAGGAACTCTTTCTCCTTCCCGAGAGCGTCGATCGGATCAGTGATGAGGATGCCACCGTATTTCTTAACCTTGCTCAGAACGACATCCGGCAATTGGCGGGCGGTTCAAAGGCTTCCATCTTGAGACGGAAGCGACACCAAACCACGTTATCTTAAGGGGAATGGCGGCCCAAGTTTGGCTCGTTGGATTTCATTTAGGCGACCGCCCGAAACGGATCCGGAGCTCGCGCTCCCTTGGGATGCGTTACCCCTCAGTTGGACGACCGAAGCGGATGGTCTCCGTCGGATCCCTGATGGCGGAGCTGGGCTGCAAGCAGGTCCAGTCCGCGCAGGTAGTTTCTGAGCGTGACCTCGGCGTCACCGCCCTTTTCGGCGATGAGCCCCACTGGCCCTCTCCATCCGCTAGCTTCGATGACCCGCATCATTTCAAGCTCCTTGTCGCCTTCTGATGGGTAAACGAGCCTGCCTTCCCAGCTCATCCCGCTTATGTTGACGGCAACCACGTGGTCCTTGATGAGGGACCAAAGTCGTTGAAAGTCTTTACTGTCATCGTGATCCGCGTCGCGTGCATGGCTGAAATTGTAGACCATCCCAACGTTTGTTATCCCCTTCGCCTTAAGGTTATCGATGATCGCGAGCTGGTTCTCCACCCGGCCATACCAGCCGTTGTGGTTGTAAAGCTCCACCCTGCAGCCGTAGGGCTCGGCAAGCCGTACAAGGGCGCCGATCCGGTCAGACTCGAGCTCCACATGGCGGGATTGGTCCTTGGCGGCCTTGATGACGGGCCGCTGGGACTGGTAGACCCAGAGTTGGGGGCTTACGCCGTGGCGCCTGAATGTCTCGAGGATCGCCTTCGCTAGGGGATCGTCCGCGTCAAAGGGGAACCACCATGCTACGAGTCTTATTCCATTCCGTGTCAGAGCATCTATCTCGGTGTCAAAGGAGGGGACATCCGCCGCCCTCCAGTCATAGGCGAACTGGCCGAAACCAAGTCCAGCAAGCATCCTGGCACGCGCCTCCGGCGGGCGGGCCTTGGAGTCAAAGGGCACGACGCACCAGGCCGTAAGGTTGGAATGGGACCACAGGTTGTCCGCTTGAAGTTTGGTCGGTTTGGCGAGCATGACGAAAGCGGCCAATGAAAGCGCGACACGGCAAAAGCGCCCGCTGCCCAGCACCGCGGTCCCATTGAGACTTGTGGGCGGGTACGGGGTCATGGGCGCGCCATGGTTTGGGGTGCCGAACCGCGGGCTGATACTCATATCCATGGACGGCATTCGGACGGGGGCAACCCCCATAAGATCGCATGGGTTATGGAGCACAGATGGCTGCCGTAGGGTTGTGGCGCGGGCACAGGGTTGGTTAGGGACGGTTGCTTTAGGGGCGCATCGGTACATCAGCGGGGTCCACATTCAATCGGCGATTCTCACGTGGGAATTCCCCCGATCCGGGTCCCTAGAAGGGACCTCCCAAAACGGATAAGGGGCCGCTCGAAACAAAACCAGCTCAAGGAGGCTAATCCTACGACAAGAAAGAGGGTGCCGACGAACCTTCCTAGAGCCCCTGGGAAAAATATCTCAGTTAGCCAAAGGGCGGGCACCTGAAAGAGGTAAACAAAGTAGGATACCTTGCCGAAGTACGCCAGGGGCCCCCGCTCCAAGGGTGCTTTTTCCCCGAACGAGGCCCAGATGACCAGAAGGCAGTAGAACAAAGCATAGAACGTGTAGGAGAAAAATACGGAGAACATCGTCGACTGCAGCTGACAAAGATAGGCCAGGAGGCAGTAGATCGGTGTAAGTCCGACGAGGATCCAGTTGAGCATCTTCCTGAACCGGGCCGTCAATCTTTTCTCGACGTAAAGGATGGCTGCGATTCCTCCCAACATGAATCCATCCATCCGACAGGCCGGAAAAATATAGGCAGCGGCAAGGTCGTTGCGGATGAATACGAAAGCCACGCGGGCCAGATAGCTCACCGCAACAAGTGCTAGGAGTATCCGGATCCTAGCCCGGGCTGGAAAAAGTAGCACGACGAGGAATGCAACTCCGTAGAAACCGACCTCCGCACACAGGGACCATGTCACATTCACGAAGTCTGCCCCTCGGTGCTGGTAGACGACCGCCCACACGGACTGTGCAAATATGAAATAGCACCAATGCGGAATCGAGGAGGCGAAGGGATTGCTCTCGGCCGGCGGCCGATAGAACATGGGTATCAGCAGGAAGCTGGCGATGAGGAGAAGATAGATGGGCACTATCCGCCAAAAGCGAAAGCTGGAGTATGCGACGGAAAATTCCCAGCTTCCGCTCGCGGCCGCCCTGAGGCGATAGAGCGAGAGGAAGATCACGAAACCTGAAATTACAAAGAAGAGGTCAACTCCCGACCAGTACTGCGAAAACATGACCGGCAGGATTGGGCCAAGCTTGCTGTTGGAGGTTATGAAGTGCCCCATGAACACCATGAAGCACGCGGCGCCGCGCAACCCGTCCAGCGCAGGGATACGCGATTTCGTCGGTGGGAGTGCGCGGCTTTGTGAGGTCAAATTCGGCGTCTAGCTGGACTTTGTTTACGAAGGAAGCCTTGGGGGTCGCGTGTACAACCCTACTTGTAAATAGGGCTGATTGCACAGAGCAGGCCTTTTCCTAGGTGTGGCGTCAATCAAGGGGCTGCACAGGATCTTCGGGGTGCTCTCGTGCAAACAAGAAAGCTAGGGGTAGTATTTTGTTGTCCGCATTGGGCCCTAAAGGCGACGTGACCAAGCCTCTTCGGATTGGGAAAGTGAAGTCGCAGTATAACACAGTGCACAGAATTCTGGCGCGGCATGTCCTCCAATGTCACTTAATGTCATCATAGCTGTATTCGCCGATTCCCGAGGAGTGTCTGGAGCATCGAAAATGGGCCGTGCATCGGGCTCTGCTGTCAATAAGAGCAAATAGCCGCCCGGCCGGAATCGAAACTATGGAAAGAAATGAAAAACAACAACTTAAAACACATTCTTGCCGTTTCGACGTCGATTGTTTGACGAATTCGAAACACGGCTTCGATTCTTAGAGTGCTCCTCCATGCCGCTGCATCGGAAAAAGATTTTTCGCCTTCCGGCTCCCGAACCCACGACGATCTACGTTAGGCCGGGCTATAACCGCGTTCTTGCTGAGGAGTTCGAGGCCCTGAAGCTCAAACGGGTCGATTTGGTGAAGGATAAGGTCGAGGCTCATAGCCAAGGCGATCTGCGCGAGAATTTCGGCTTCAAGGCGGCCAAGGACGCCATCCGTGCCGTAGACCGGAAGATGATGGCGCTTGATCGCTTTGTCGCCCGCAACGCTTTCATCGAAGTCGATCCAGTCACATGGCTCACTAAACCTACAGACACGCTGCAGCTCGGACACGTGGCAACGATCGAAAAACAAGACATACCGACGATGAGGAAGCACCGCTTCACATTCCTCGTGGCCACATACGGTGAGACGGCGACCGATCCAGAGTCGGGAATAGAATGCCTGCCGCACAATTCCCCGCTGGCAACTGCGGTGCTGGGCCTAAAGGTCGACGCTCCGACCCTGGTGACGCTTCCCGCTGGCGAAGCGATAATGATCGTTCGCGTAATTCGCAGTCCGACCCAGGCCGAGCTCGACCGCCTGCTGACCGTTATCAATCAACCCGAAATTGAAGACGATGTTTACCCTTAGGGTCCGATTACCTTGATGCCCTGGGATGTGGGTCGATTGAATTGCTGCCCAGTGAGGCTACCGAGACAAAACGTTGCGGGATCCGGCGCCCTTTGAATAGGGGAGGGGTTCGACATGAATGTCGAAGGCAATTCGGCCGCACCCCCCATCATTTGGTGTGAGGTGGGTCCTTGGACGGCAGATCTCGATGTCCGTTCGTGGGCTGGGAAGTCGAAGGGAGCGTTCACCGGCGAAATGCTAGAAAAGAGGGAATTGAGATGACCAGATTCTCCGGCTTTGGCCGTTTTCTAATATCGCCGACGGCACTGCATGGAAATTGAGGCTAACCCGCCCTTGGTCGTCGGTTGCACGATTGCCATGCCTGGCAAATGGCAGGAGACAGCCGCATTTCTTGGCTAGGAGCTGGGGGTTGGGGAATCACTTTGAGCGCGCGGTGTGACAACTAAACAGGGTCAATCTCAATTCGGGTATCACCCCATTGTTCGCATACCGCCACTGGAGTACCGTGTCGGTGCTTCGGGCCTATGTCTGCAGACCCCTCAAGCGTTCCGCTGAACACTCAATCCACTCATTCATAAAAGATAAGGAATCAACCCGTATGAACACCCCATCCAATCTATCGCTCGCCCTGATATTCGCGCTAACCGGAGCATCCGCCTCATTTGGAGAACCCATGACCCAGACGACCGTCACCGTCGTGACTACAGAGAGCCCGGCTCCCGTTCTCGTTGTGAGGGACGGATTTTCAGAGAGTCATTCCCATGTGATGATAACGCGGAACGGCACGTCCAGGGTGATGCAGGATGCCATGAAGCTCCATAACGGCATCGTGGTCAGGGAGGACGGAGTCATCATTGTTCCAGGCAAAATGAACCGATCGCTGCGCTCGGGCGATTGGCTTGCCTTCGACGGAACGCTCACGAGGGGCGACACCGGCAAGGTGGAGAGCCTTCGGCCGACGGATTGAGGGGCTGGGCGGGGGTCGATTCCACTGCCTGGCCTGGCTCGCAGGGTTCTGGATAAATTGCCCGGTTACTCTTGATGGGATCATTTTTGCGGATATTCCGATTTTTCCATCTCCAGATTGCGACCACTCGACCGAGATGCCCCATGCTTTGAATCACAGAACGGGTTGATGGGGCGCTGCAACAAGGTCGCACGGGTTCGCCGCGACCAACAGGTGATCCAGGCAAGCCCTAACGGACCGAGCCAGCGCGTCCAGGAAGCTTTCCGCTACCTCCGAGTACGGCGTGTTCCAAGGCCAAGTCGCCCGCAGCTCTGGCCTCCTTGGCCACAAGGCTCAACACGGCCTGACGCTGCTGTGGGGAGAACGGAGCCGGGACGTGGGCCTCGGCCCAGAGGAAGTCGTGAAGCGCGTCCCAATACTGTCCGCGATTCAGGCGAACCAGGGCGCGGTTGTAGGCCGCCTCGCCATAGCCGGGAGAAAGCTCTAGGGCGAGGCGCAATTGCTCGTCGGCCTCGCGCCAGTCGCGCGTCTTGACGAACCATTCCCCAAGATACACGTGGACCTCGGCAAACGGGCAAAACCGGGTGTAGGATGCCCTGCATTCCGCAATTTCCCTCCCAATGGAAAGAAGTGTCGGGTCACCCGGAAGCGCACGCAAACCGCGCGCAACGGTGGCCGAGGCCTTGTCGTATTGGCCGGCCATCTTGAACACATAGGCCGGGCTGTAGTACTGAAGCTCCGGAAACTCGTAAGGCTCCACGTGCGAAGCCACGTTCGCCACGACCGAGTCCCAATTTCGCCAGGCGCCGGTCTGCAATTCGCTCATTCGGGCAAGGACAAGCAGGTACAGACAAAATGCGGTAGCGACCAGGCCCCTGTAGCGCGGCTGCACAAATGCCATGAACATTGCGACACCGACCGCCCACGCTCCGCATGCAAGGGCGCAGTACCGGTCGAAAGTCACGTAGTCTCCGTTCATCGTAATTCCCGTCATAGGGGCCAATAGAAGGATGTGGCAGAGCAAGAACGGCCCAACCGTGCTCCGAAACCGGGTGCTTAACGCACAGAGGGCACAAGACAGCAGTGCCGCCGCCACGCCTATGTAAATCTGCGCGCTCCAAAACGACCGGGGCGGGTTCCCTGGCCGGGCGGCCGGAACAAGGGTCGCCGGGTAAGCGCGTGCGAGATGTGTGGGGACCCAGGGCTTAACCGCGTAGTACGAGAGCGCATAACCCGCGCGAGCCGCCTGGATTGAAAGAGGAAGGCGTGCCTCGACGATGCTGAAATGCGCCTCCCCCTTGCGTTCGGCTTGGAGGGTCAATGCGAGAACGACTGCCGCGACCGCGACGAATCCAGCCTTATCAAGAATCCCCGCCCGCCTGCCCGTGAACCAGTCAATGACGTAGAACACCGGGGCAAGGCCGAGTGCAATGGGGTACGTAAACAGCGAGCACGCATAAAGAAACGTCGCCACCGCCGGCCTGTGCCAGCCGTCCGTCGGCCCCCCCGTGGCTTCGCCACCTGGGCCAGCAGCAAGCGGCCTGGGGCCAAGGTGCACGATCACCGAGGCAAAAGCGAAGGACAAGGCCTGGGCGTAGAAAATCCCCGAAACCCACGCCGTCGATTCCACCCTCAGCGGATTCAGGCTCCACCAGAGGGATCCCAGAAGCGCGCATCCATCAGCCCAGGATATCATGGACGCGGACGCGAGCTTCGGGGCAATCGCAGGCAGCATCCGACGGACCAGCACGAAGATGAGCACCGCGTTGAGCGCATGAAACCCTACCAACGCGGCATGATACGGACCCGGATGGATTCCCGATACCGTGTAGAGCAGCGAGGTAAACAGCCAGCCCAGCGGCATGTAATAGCCGTTGTACCCTGTGGTCATGAACATCCACGCCAGCCGCTCGTGGCGTGGCGAACCCAGGTGGCCGTTGAAGACAATCTGCAGGTCCTCGTCGTACGGTATAAAAGCGAACGAAAGCGTATGCCTGTTGACGTAGACGCAGAGAACTGCCGCCAGCGCAGCCCCGAGAATGGGAAAAGATCCTCGGGGGAGCGGTGTTCGGGATGAATCTGGGGTTGGGCTGGCGGAAAACATGCGGTTCACGGAGTCGATAGGATTTCGGGCCGATGATTATCCGCCAGGGAGAATGCATCCCGATATCACGCGATGCCGGGCTTCCCTTCGGAGGCGGATCTTGTCCTCTGTCGTATGCCTTTCCCCTCCAGTGAACGTGAGTTTGCCCATTTAGGATCCCCTGGCTTTCGGGTCGCTAACCCCATCGACGCTCCGATTAAAGCGGCTACGCCGCTTGCTACCCAAAGGACGTAGCCGAGCCCATAGCCGGTGATCCTTGCGGAGCTACCGTTTTCATTAAAGATGATAGTCTTGTCGTGCAAGAAGCTCAGCATGATGAGCAGAGCCGAAGCCGATAGCCATGCTGAGGCCTTTGCTTTTTTCCTAAAGATGGCGATCCAGCTTGCTATGAGGAGCGGATTTCCGAGCCAAGCGAAGGTGCCGGAGAAAAGGCCAATCCACCCTACGGCGAACTCTCCCCATCCGGGGGCCCACGCGTCCCGTGGGTTGTGATCTATGTAGTAGCCGTCTTGGGTGAGGGCTAGTGCGAAGACACACATGCTAAGGATGATGGCGGTGCGGCCCTTCATGAGGTTTTCAGGATGGCGAAGGATCAGGAACGGCTTTGGGCGACCAGCTTGTTGGAGACCGGGATGAACTGGGGCCAGCAATGAGGCCTTAATTGGGTGGCAGCATTCAATCAGGCGGCTAGGGGAGTCAAGTGGTGGCCATGGAGGCTGGTTGCGGTGCGCCTGCGGTTGACCGAGAACAGGTGCCGCGAGACGGCCAACGCACTGGGATGTTCAGGCCGATGCAGGAAAACTTCTCTCCGCTACCAGAGGGTCTGTGCCCGAGAAGCTGTGCCAAACCGCATTCCGTAGATCGGCACGGTGGCGCAAATAATGCCTTGGCTCGCCCATCGGGGTCGGGATTAAGTTCATTCGGCGCAGGGCGCAGAGGCACACTTCCCGTCGAATCCGGCGTTCGTATCAATACACGCGCCCTTGCTCGAGGATCGTCCTGTTGCCCTCGTCTGTCCGGATGGTAACCGGAAGGGACTCTCGCGTATTGTCATTGCGGATGCGGAAGACGCCAAAATGCAGGTGCGGACGGGAGGTGTAGCCCGAATTGCCCGAATGGGCGATGGCCTGGCCAACCTGAACGGCTTCCCCCAGTTTGACCAGGGCTCCATTCGGCTGAAGGTGGAGGTACTCGCCGTAGGTGCCGTCGTCGTGCCGGATAATCACGTAATTGGCGCTGTTCCTGAAACGTTCGCCTACACCATGCACGGTCGAATCGACTCTAAGGCCGACCACCACGCCACCCCTTGCCGCCAGTACCACCGTGCCTTCCGGCATGTCCCAGTCGTTCGCGTAATCGTTTCCGGATCCAGCCTGGTGACTGAATGTTCCGTGAGCCCCCTGCAAAAGCTTGAATCTGGCCGCTGGAGAGAACGGCAGCAAATAGACAGTGTCATCCGGAATTCCACCCGGGCAGCCGTATAGCCACTGATAGCGATAATGAAAATCCCAAGGCTTGGAGGTGCTCTGTGCCTGAAAGGTCGCGAGCTCCATGCGCTGCTGCCCGCGTGTGGCCACTGTGAACGGAATGGAGCGGGAGGATGCCGTGTTTTCGCGCGACGCATCCACAGTGATCGTGATGTCGACACAGTTCGTGGTCGAGAGCACCAGGCAATAACTGCTGCCGCGGTGTTCAGCTTCGACGGTCACGCCCGGGTCGTCGCTACCTTTGCCCCAGAAACGGCGAACCAAACCTCCTGGCAATGAAAACTCGGCGAAGATGTAGCTCGCGATCGTTAGCGTCAGAATGACGAACCTGCGACTCTTGCGCGGCAATATCTGATTCACCTTCGGTCTGAACATGGAATGCGTCACAGTGATCGCAATCCAACTCTTTCACCTCGCGAAGACAGTCTCCGAAGACCGAATTTTTCCCGAAATGGCTGCCCGGGCTGGGATAGAACCGGGGTCAGAGATTTGGCCTTCACCGGCTAGCCACTTACCAATAGTGGGTTATGGAAGTCAAGAACTGGACAGTATACCCGATTATCCTGTTCCGAGCGGTGAACTATTCACCGGTTATGCATCGGAAGGGTGGGTGTCCGTGGCACCTTGGATCTCAGCCATATGCTTGACGCAACGTATCGTGCATGCATGGCAACAAAGACCATCAGCGTCGACATGGAAGCATTCAGGATCTTGCGTCGTGAACGAACGGGCCCGCGAGACTCCTATTCGCAGGTGATCCAGCGCCTTTATGCCGGCCAGCCGGCTCGCACAGTAGATGAATTCGTGAAGCTCCATGCTCCAGAGCTCGAGGAGCGCGGTTTTGGCGGGCCTCGAAGCGATGAAAAGCACTCTGCTGCTTGATACGACATTTGTGTCGGATTTAGATGTCGAGCTTACCAGCCGTGAGACAGGTCCGGCCCGCGCGTTCTTTGACCTCATGCGGCAGGCTGAGGTCTTTGTCAGCGTTGTGACGCCTGAGGAGTTTTACGAAAAGCGAGGCCACGAGGCTGCTCGCGAGCTCGCTTCGCGGTTTTCGATTTTGGGTATACACGTCGGTGACGCATTGCGCTGCGGCCTATTGCAGACTCGGTCTGCACGGCGCCTAGGTGAAAATAACGCTTGGTTAGCGGCGCAAGCCCTTCGTGGTGGTTGTTCGATTGTCACTCGCGACCGCCGCTTCGACGATGTCCCAGGTCTTGAGGTTCTTAACTATTGAGAATCCGCGGCGGAAGCTTCTCGTTTGCCTCGGCGGCAACAGAAGGCATATCACCGGCTCGGCATCGGTTGGACGGTCGCATCTTTCCTCAAGGTCGGCTTAGGCTCGTCGCCGATGAATGAGGCGCTGGGTGTTCCTTCGGTAAGCCAAATGGTTCGATCCTACCGTGGGTATCGAGACCCAATTGGGCATCGAATACAAAAAGAAGCTTAGAATCTCTCGGGCCGACTCCATAAGTCGTTCGAAATCAACGCTCGAAAATTCACGATAACTTTTTTTATCTCATACTAAAACGGCTGCCCAAGGAGGGATCCGGGAGAAAATTCTATGGATATCGATGCCCTTCGAAAAAGGGCGAAGTTCGATGGGAAAATCCAAGACGGGCGCCCTTCAGAAACGCATGGTATTTGGCAACCTCACTTATCCTTGTGCGGTCGTTCTCAGGGTTCATTCCTGGGCTAAACAATTGAGAGAGAGCAGGGTGCAATCCCATTCAGAAGTGTCTAAAATGGAGGGGATTACGCGGGAGTGCGTCTTGCAGCTCTGGCCGTTGAGTCGAATTTCCAAGGAGCAGGCAGAGAATTTTCTGAGGGAAGGCTCAAGAAGAACAATTAGTCTTCGGGCGCCGATCAGATTCGCTCAGAATACCGACGTGAAATCGGCAGGTTCTGGGGACGAAATACGGCCAGAGGGTAGCTCACAAAATTCTAGCCGGCCGGAGTCTCCGGCGAACGTTGACTAATCCCGTCATGTGAGCGCACAGTCACTTCATTCTCCAAGGCGATATTAGGGTACAATTGAGGTCCTCGAGAAGTATCCTCCGCTCGAGTATCCATGTTGCGGTGTGCGGGCTCGCAGCAGTCTGCATGGCGGGAGGTTTTTTCCGCTTTAACGGTGGGCTGCAAGCCTCGGAGGCGTCGGATTGGATTGGTATCTCCAGCGGCGACCTAGGGGCCCTATTGTCGATGCCTCTGGCGGAGAAATCGGTATCGCATCCCGTACATTTCAGGGGCCGAGTCAATTATTACGATCCGGAATACAGGCTACTCTGGCTGGAGAATGACCAGCACGCCGCAATTTATGTTCCAACGGGCCCGAATCCGCTGCCACTTCGGACGGGGCAGTACGTCACAATCGATGGGATGATCACGCCGAACCGCGGCCTGAGACCGGATGAGGTGTCGGTAAGAGTGGTCTACGAGGATGCCCCGATCATCCCGCTTGAGACTCGGGGTCGGATCAACGATTTCGACCAATTAACCAATCACGTCGCCACCGCTAAGGGATACGTGGACAACCAGCTTGCGCTGGACGATCATCACGTTCGCTTGGCCTTGATCGTCGAAAATCGACCGGTGATTTGCTGGATTTTTGCAGAGGATCCCGCAAAGATTCCGGACTGGCAGGGGCGCTTCGTCCGGATCTCTGGGCTGTATACCGGACGGTTCGATTCGACCCACACGACTTCGATCATTGAATTTTGGGTGGGCAGCTCGGAGGCTGTGACGGACCTCGGTTCGATGGATTCGCTGGCGGGATTCAACGAGTCAGAAACACCTATAGCGGAACTCTACAAGTGCTTGCCCGGTTCGGAGGTGCACCTGCGTGGGAGAATCGAGGCTCGTAAACCCGGGACGGCAATCGTCGTTAAGGATTTGACGGGCCAGGTGGATGTCCGTTCGCTACAGCGGCAGCGCCTAGAAACGGGCTCAGAGGTGGATGTTTATGGAAAGGTCGTAGCTTCGAATGACCGTTGGGAAATCGAATCCGCATTTTACAGGCCCGTTCCGGCCGACGGAGCTGGCACCCTGCCGGCAATTCCTGTTGGTGAGAAGGGTATCGAATCGGTAGCCCAAATCCGGGAACTTGGGATCGCTCCGCACGACCAGCCTCGACCGGTAGTGGTCAGAGGCATGGTTGCGTGGCTGGACGCAGAGGCCGACTATTTTATACTTTTGGACCGCACCGCAGGAATAAGGGTATATCTCGACCGTACCTCGCCGGAAGAGTTACAACGTGAGAAGTACATCGAGGTTAGGGGTAAGACCCGGGCGGACCCAACTGGCACCGCCATAAGCCTCAATGACTTTGTGGACCTGGGTTCAACCACATACCCGGTGCCCAAACCGATCGCGGTCAACGATGCTCTCAATGGAAGCGAGGATGGGGGATGGGTGGAAATGCGCGGATATGTCAGCAAGATTGAGACTTCTGGCAAGTGGCGTACGGTTATTGTAACAACCCCCGACGGGAATTTCGGCGCAAAATTCAAGCTCCCCTTCACCTTTACCGCTTCTGCAGGCGCTCGCATTCGAGCTAACGGAGTATGCGAGACAGTCCTCGATCCCGTGAGCCTCGAAACAAAGGTATCGGTCTTGATCCCCGGTCCCCAATATCTGGCAGTCGAAGAGGAGGCGCCCGGGGATCTTTTCAAGATACCGCTTCGGCGAATCAGCGATCTTGCACGAATTGCCAAGAATACCGACCTGATACGCGTGCATATCGCTGGTATCGTCAGCCACGTGGTGTCTGGCCAGAGCGTTTACCTAGAAGACGGAAATAAGGGCCTACTCGCCCTAGGCCGGGAGAGCCAAAGGCTGTCAGCAGATGAACATGTTGAGGCCGTCGGCGTCCTGGGAAAAGACGGCGCGCGTGTAATCCTTCGCGACGCGGTATTTCGGCAAGTTAAAGAAGGTTCCGCGGAGCTCCCAATAGGAATGGTCGCCGCACCGCAGCTTGAGCCTGGATACGATTATCGTCTTGTTCGCATGCGCGGGACGCTAATCGATGTCTTTAGCGGGCCCGAGAGTACCCGACTTACACTTGAGCAAGGCGACACGATATTTGACGCCATACTTGCTCAACCCCCGGCAAGTGAGCTGGTGCATTTCTCTATTGGTGCTGGTCTTGAGGTTACGGGCATTTACCAGCTCATTTTCGATGATTTCCGGCGACCCAGGGGGTTCCAGATATTGCTGCGCTCGCCGGCTGATGTGAGGGTTTTTGCACCAGCCAGATTCTGGACGGTACGACGATCTTTGGCCGCTGCTGCCATTCTAGGTGCCTGCGTCATTCTCGGGCTCGCATGGATTGTGACTCTCCGCCGGAGGGTCCGGGTTCAGACTGAAGAAATTCGGCTCCATGCCGAGGAAAAGTCGCGCCTAGAGGCCGAGGTGCAGCGGGCTGCGCGCCTCGAATCCCTTGGACGGCTAGCGGGAGGTATCGCTCACGAATTTAACAACATACTGACCGTAATCACGGGGAACATCTCGCTCATGAAACTCAATCCCTTGGTGGCGGCGGAGGAGGGAGAGCAGATTCTTGAAGTTGAGAAAGGAGCCCTCCGCGCGCGCGCGGTCGCGAAGCGACTGCTCACCTTTTCGATTGGAGGCGAACCGGTGCTACGCGTCACGGATTTGGCGGGCCTCGTTCGAGGGATTACAGAAAAGACGGTGAGGGGCGCAAAGGTCGAATGCGTGTACTCGATTGCTCCCAACCTAGATTTGGTGACCGCCGACCCCGAGCAGGTGGCGCAGGTCGTCGAGATAGTTGTGCGCGAGGCGGTGCAGGCTATGTCCGAGGGCGGCACCATTCGAATTGCGCTGACGAACGTTGACGTTGCACTGGCATCACCTGCGCTTTCCGCTGGTCGCTATGTTCGGACCTGCATCGCCGACGAGGGCGATCCGATCTCACCTGAGGAACTTCAACGGATTTTCGATCCCTTCTCATCAACTCGAAGGGATAAGAGTGGGCTCAACCTGTCCACTGCCTACTCAATTGTTAAGAAACATCATGGGCACATTGAAGCAAAGTCTGGCGCGAACTCTGGGGTGATCGTTACTTTTTGGCTGCCCGTCGCGAAAAACAGTGGGAACACCGCCCCCAGGTTTGGCCCCGTCCCGATCACAGAGGATTCGCCGGCGCCTAGAGTACTTCTTATGGACGACGAGGAGAGTATACGCCGAATTAGCCTAATGGTCATGAAGAGGCTAGGACTAGAGGGCGTTGCCGTCGGTGACGGATCAATGGCATTGAAGGAATTCTCGGCAGCCAAGGATGCAGGGAAGCCATTTTCACTCCTCGTATTCGACCTTACAGTACCCGAAGGCCTTGGGGGCCTAGCGACGATCGAGGCGATAAGAAAGACGGATGTCCATACCCCGGCGATAGTCTGCAGCGGGTATTCAAGCGATCCGGTTATGGCCGACTTTGCGAAATACGGATTCCAAGCTGCGATAGCAAAACCATACGATATCGCCGATTTTTCTGTCGTCGTGAAAAATGTTATAGCTGGTCAGGCCCTGTTGCATAAATAGGTTCCTCGCCCTTCAAGGGCTTCGCTACGCCTTAAAGAGGTTCTTTGGGGTGCTCCAGGAGTTGAGTATATGGGCTCGAAGGAGTGCTTCTCCGACTTGGTTGGACCAGCGTCTGGATCGGAGCGAAGGA
>Ga0302320_10000315_pt1 | contig 111921 bp, 88 predicted proteins | sample Bog_T0_3_FD_202130 | JGI IMG/M metagenome (GOLD analysis project Ga0302320, IMG submission 202130) | Peat permafrost microbial communities from Stordalen Mire near Abisko, Sweden - Bog_T0_3 | ecosystem: Environmental > Terrestrial > Soil > Wetlands > Peat | place: Sweden: Abisko, Stordalen... | reverse complement strand
ATTTCGCGAACCGGTTGCTCAACCAGCCGGAGGAGCAGCTTGGCGGCGTCCGGGAAACGACCGCCAATTATCTGCAATACTTTCTCACCCCGGAAATCGCCGAGGTGTTCTGTTCCGAAATGAACACGTTTGACCTCAGTGAAATCGACAAGGGCAAAATCATCTGTGTCACCATGCCGCAGAAATTCCAGACCGAACGCCGCTATATCAACACGTTTCTAAAACTGCTCTTCTATAATCACGCCTTGCGCCGGTTCGACCAGCCCAAAGCCGAACGCGCCGGACATAACCTGCTCATCCTGTGGGCGGACGAGGCGCAACGATTCATGACGGCCAGTGAGGACGGCACCAGCGATTACAATTGCGTGGACGTGATCCGCGAGGCGGGTGCCACCATTGTGGCCGCCGCGCAATCCACCACGTCGCTGATTCCGCCCCTGGGTAATGATAAATCCCGGGTGCTGACCTTGAATCTCCGCAACCGGATGATTTTTCGCTCCGCCGATGAGGCCGACGCCGTGCAAGCCGCCGATTTTTTGGGCAAAAAGCTGGTGATGAAACGTTCGTGGGGCTCCAGTGCCGGCAGACGCAATGTGAACTACTCCGAAGCCGAGGAGCATAAAATCAAATCCCACAAGCTGCGCAAACTCCGTGATCATGAATGCGTGCTGGTCCATTGCGAAAAGGGATTCCGTCAGGTCACGCTGCCCCCCTTGGAACCTGACGGAACCGTGGCCAAATGGTTTCCCTGGTGGAGAAAACTGTTTTGAAAACATTGATTGATTAAAAACTATGCAATCTCAAGTAGGTCTTAATCTCCGCAACCAGCGTCGGCTTTACCGTCAGACTCAGTACGTTCTGGCAAGGGGTTGTCAACGTTACGGAGCACCCGTTACGCGTGAAATGCTGGCGCATTATGAATGTGGTCATGCGGATGTGCCTGCCCGGTATATTCCCATTATTGCGCACGTTCTCGGAATAGAGGTCACCGATCTCCTGCCACCCATCGACGGCGAAGCAGAACCAGGCATTATATCAAAACGCAGATCAAATCATCGTCGAGGATTCCCGCAAACGGCCAACAGAAAATCTTCAGCGCTCATGAATCTTACCGGCCAGCAAATCCGAAAGTTCCGCACCAACCGGCGCTGGACGCAGGTCAAGCTGGCCGGCAAGCTTCGCAAGCTGGGGTTTCGCATCACGCGCTCGATGATTGCCAATATCGAAACGCAACGCCGTTCCATCACTGATCGGCAACTGGCATGTTTTGCCGAGGTGTTGCGAATTCCATTGCAGTCGCTGCTGCCAGACAACTCCGGCTGACTATAATGAATTGAATGGAAAACCACGGCACTGCTGGGGGGACGTAAAGTCGGGTTGTGGGTCTACGCCTTTTTTCCCGCCTGCAGTCCATCACCCCACCGTTTGCCGCTCACTGGTCCGACACCGAGCCGGGATTTGGTAGCGAGATCTAAAACCGCGCCAGCGGCTCCCCTTTGCCTTTTCCCCGCTGTCATGGTTTTAGCTTTCGCTGGAGTTCAAGGGCGCTGGCGCGCGCGGCTCGCTGTCTTCCCATCTGTGAGGCGAGCAGCAAACGGCAGGGTGATGGACAGCGGTTTCAAAAAAACTATGACCACAACAAAATCCAAAAATGAAGCGGCAGCTCCAACGAGTGTCCGGCCATCGTCGGTTTCAAAAAGCCAGCCACCATCAAATGTCGTCCGGGATTTTGCGGTGGAAAAGGCGCGGGTTGTGGCCACGCTCGCGGAGTTTCGGCGACTGTGGCGAGCTCTGGTTCAGCAGGGGCAAGTCCAGAAGTGTTGGCAGCGTTTGAAAGCGGGCCCGGGTTGCCCTGCGGCATCTGGAAATGGAGACGCCCATCAATGAGCGCAGTGCCCGATGTGCCATCCGAGGTCGGCCCGATGCCAATGGCATTGGTAATGGCAAAAGTGCCGCTGCCAAGCAAATCGCCCCCGTTATTAAGAATGATTTCCGGGGAAGCCATATTGGCGGGCGAAGAAATACTCAACGCCCCGGCGTTGACCGTGGTGTTGCCGGAGTAACTATTATTGCCGTTGAGTGCCAGTGTGCCACGGCCGATCTTAATCAAAGCCCCGCCCCCGCTGACGGTGCCGTTCCAGGTGAGATTTTGACCATTGTTGTCCATCAAGGCTGCAACGGTCTGGCCAAGGATCAAATTATTACCCAAGGCGAGTCCAGACGCGCCGGCCTGAAGGGTGCTGCTGTCGGCGACATTCACATCGCCCGCGCCCAGCGCCCCGGAATTGCCAATCTGTAACACCTCGGGCCATCCGCCGGCAACCCCGGCACAAGCTTGAGCAGTGGCGGAAGGGAGGCAATTCGTGTCATAAAAATGTGGGCAAAAATGTGGTTCTACTACTAACTACTAATATACGCGTCAAATGGCGGCTGAAAGGGCAAAAAAACCGCAATGCGCCAATAGAAACGCTGGTTCACCAGGTATTACCGGCCCGGCAGTTTGCTGGTGGGAAGGCCAGCCGGTCGTTAATAATTCGTGGGAGCGGATGCAGCGGACGATTACTTGATTTCACAACCGGCCGCCGGCGGGCGGCGAGAATCTTCGCCGATTTTTGAATGGGCTCTGGCCGCACGCTTTGCTACGTTCAATTGAAATCCATGAGCGAAGTTACGCAGATACTCGAAGCCGTCGGTCGTGGCGAAAAGCAGGGCGCGGAAGCATTATTCCCCCTGGTCTATGACGAATTGCGCCGGTTGGCGACAGCGCGAATGGCCCAGGAAGATGCCGGGCACACCTTGCAACCAACGGCGCTCGTGCATGAGGTGTGGCTGCAATTGGTCGGGGCGGGCGACCGGACTTGGAACAACCGCCGGCATTTTTTTGGGGCGGCGGCGGATGCCATGCGCCGTATCCTGATTGACAACGCCCGGCGCAAATCCGCCTTGAAACGCGGCGGCGGCCAGGAGCGGGTGGCGATTGAAGAATTGGAGATCACCGCCGCCACCCTAGATGAACATATCCTGATGATTGACGAGGCGCTGCAACGCCTCGAGGCCGAAGACCCGCAAAAGGCGCGGATTGTCTCGCTGAAATTCTTTGGGGGGCTGACCAATGAAGAAACGGCGGAAAACCTCGGCCTGAGTCTGCGCACGGTGAAACGGCATTGGGTGGTCGCCCGGATCAAATTATTCCACTGGATTCAAGCGCAGAATAAATGAACCCGGATGCCCAACTGGAAGAGGCGGTGCTGGTCGCCGCCTTGAACCTCTCCGATCCTTCCTTGCGGCGGCGGTTTTTGGACCGGGCGTGCGCGGGCGACGCGCGGTTGCGCGCGGCGGTGGAGGAGTTGCTGCGGGCCGACGCCGACGCCGAGCAATACTTTGACCAATGCCGGGCGGCGGTGAATGTGCCCAAATTGGACGCGCAGGCGGCGGGCGCGCTCAAGGAAGCGGCCGCAGAGATTCATCCCGATGCTGCGAGGCACGAACCGCCGGGCCGCCGGGTGGGCCCCTACCAGTTGCTCCAAATCATTGGCGAGGGCGGTTGCGGGGTGGTTTATCTGGCCGAACAGGCAAAGCCGGTGCGGCGTCAAGTGGCGCTCAAAGTCATCAAGCTGGGCATGGACACCAAAAATGTCATCGCCCGTTTCGAGGCGGAGCGGCAGGCCCTGGCGATGATGGATCATCCGAACATCGCGCGCGTGCTGGACGCGGGCGCGACGGAAATCGGCCGGCCCTTTTTCGTGATGGAGCTGGTGCGCGGCATCCGGATCACCCAATACTGCGACAACGACCATCTCAACACCCATCAGCGGCTGAAATTATTCATCCAGGTTTGCCGCGCCATTCAGCACGCGCATCAAAAAGGCGTCATTCACCGGGACATCAAACCGTCGAACATTTTGGTGACGTTGCACGACGGCGTGCCGGTGCCCAAGGTGATTGATTTCGGCATCGCCAAGGCGACGGCGGGGCGCCTGACCGACAACACCTTGTTTACCGCCGCCGAGCAGTTTGTCGGCACGCCGGCCTACATGAGCCCGGAACAGGCCGACATCAGCGGCTTGGACGTGGACACCCGCAGTGATATTTACAGCCTCGGCGTGCTGTTATATGAATTGCTGACGGGTCAGACGCCGTTTGCCACGAAGGTGCCACTGGCGTCGGGCCTGCATGAAATGCGGCGGACGCTGCGCGAGCAGGAGCCATCGCTACCCTCGACGATGATTGCGGCGCTGCCGCCGACGGCGCTGCGGCAAATTGCCGGCCAGCGCCACACCGAGCCGCCGAAGTTGATTTCCCAGTTGCAAGGTGATTTGGACTGGATCGTGATGAAGGCGTTGGAAAAAGACCGCGACCGCCGTTATGAAACCGCCAACGGTTTCGCGCAGGACATCCAGCGTTATCTTGACAATGAGCCGGTGGTGGCGCGGCCGCCGAGTCAGATTTACCGGCTGAAGAAACTCGTGCGCCGCAACCAACTGGTTTTTGCCGCCGCGGGTGCGGTGGCGGCCGCCTTGCTCATCGGCCTGGGGTTGTCCACCTGGCTTTTTTTCCGTGAACGCGAAGCGCGTTTGCAAGAACGCAATGCCCGCGAACAGGAAGCCCAACTGCGGATGGAAGCGGAAGACCGGGCTAAAATCACGCAGGCCGCGGTATTCGTGAGCCAGGGAAATTACGAGGACGCGGATGCAACCCTCAAACAACTGAAGTCCTTTCCGTCCAATCCCTCACTGGAAGGGGTGTCGGCGTTCCGGTCCGTGGGTGAATGGCTCGCGCTGCGCGGCAGTTGGCCGCAGGCGGCGGAACGCTATACGGCGCTCATTAAAATTGACAAGCTGGCCAATGTGATTCAAATCACCCTCGACTATGAGGCTTGCGGAGTCGTGCTGGCCGAAAGTCATGATCGTGCAGCCTATGCGGATTTTTGGCAGATGGCGGCGACGAATTATTCCACTTTGGAGCACCAAACCATAATGGTCACCTGCCTGGAACTGCCCCTGAGCCAGCCGCAGATGACGGCCTTGAAACCCATGGGGGATTATCAAGAATCTCATTTCGGCTCCGCAGCCAAAGGCCCGGTTTCGCCATGGGCGCTGATGCCCATCGCGCTGTGGAAATACCGTGGCGGGGATTACGACGCGGCGGTGGAATGGAGCCAGCGTATTCTGGGGCAAAAATCCAGGTTTCCCGCCTGTGATGCCGACGTGCATCTCATCTTGGCCATGGCCAATTATCAGCGCGGTCACCACCCTGAGGCGCTGGCCGAACTGGCCCTCGGTCGCCAACTGGTCGAAACCAAATTCCGCGCCGGACTGAACCACAGCAAAGGCGAGGTGAGCTTTTGGTTCGACTGGGTCTTAAGAGCCTGTTGCAAAAAGCGCCCGTGAGGGCACCGGGCGGCACCGGGCCTACAAAATCGATGGTTTTCGTGAAAATCATGCAGGCCGTGTGCCCGCCGTGTGCCCACACACGGCGTTCTTCCTCTGCGCTTCAATAAATTTAGTTGGCACTTTTAGGCAGGCGATTCCCGCGTGTAAGTATAGAACCTGAATCATGTTTAGCCTATGCCAACAGGCCGTGCAGACGCAGCCCAATTCTGCGAAGGTCCGCTCATCGGCATGTTTTCCGATCCGCGACTACGCTGGACTTACTGTTGAAGCGTTCAGGTCTCTCAAATAACAACCCACAAGCCCCATGAAAAAGAACCCAATAGTTGAAATCACCTGTCTGCTCCTTATGGCGGGCGGATTAAATCTAAAAGCCGCCAACGGCACTTGGACGGGCGCGACGGACGCCACCTGGGCGGGCGCGAACTGGAGCGCCACGCCGGTTCCCGGGACGGGCGATCTGGCCACTTTCAGTGGTTTGGGCAACGCCAACACCACGATTGACTTGGGGGCGGGCGTCACGATTTCAAACCTCCTTTTCAACACCAGCAGCGCGGCGGCTTACACCATCGGCAACGGCGCGGTGGGCAGTCAGACGCTGACGCTCAACAATTCCGGGGGCATCACCCTGAATTCCACGGTGGCCAACAACCAGTTGTTCAACGCGGCGATTGTGCTGGGCACGGATTCGACGGCGCAGTCCTATACCAATTTCAACAACAGCGCGCCGACCCTGACCTTCGCCAGCAGCATCTATGGCGGTCCTTCGGCCGGCGCGGGAACGGCTGGCACCAAGACCCTGGTGATGGGTGGCTCGGGCAACACGGTGGTCAGCGGCAGCCTGCGCAACGGCGCGTCGGCCCTTCCGGCAACGACGACCATTGCCTTGACCAAGTTAGGTGCGGGCACACTGACTTTCAATGGCGCGGTGAATGCTTCGACCCTGGGTGCTGGTGCTGGTGGTGGTGCTTACGGCACCGTCACCGTCAACGATGGCACGCTGGCCTTGGATTTTTCCAATGCGGGTGCCGCTTCCGACTTGCTCAACACCTACACGCCGGTTTCGCTGGGCGGCGGCACGCTCCAGATCATTGGCAATGCCGCCAATGCGAGCACGCAGAATTTCACCAACGGCACGGGCATGACGGTCAATCCGGGTTTCAATGTGATCACCGTTGGGCCGAATGGCGGCAATCTGTCCGATCCGCTGCCGACCCTGAATCTTGGGGCTTTCACGCAAACGGTCGGTTCGCAGACGATGTTTGTGGGGCCGGCCTATGACAACAATGCCTCCGGCGCGACGGCCAATCTGGTGCCGGCCACGGGAACCATCACGACCACGACGCTGGGCAACCAAAACAACCTGCTCTGGCCGGGCACCCGCCAGGCGGTTGCCACGGTTGGTCTCTATGAATGGGCGTCCACGCCCAGCAACTCGCTTTTCCCGGCGCGCAAGGCCACGGCCAATACGCCACCGGCGGACGCGGCGGCTCGGTGTATCCTGTAGTCAATTATATTTCCCAATTTCACTTGACTATCTTTCAATTATGCCCAAGAATTAAACATCGTGTCCAATATTTGTGCTTATGGCAAATTTTAACGAACCTCTCGCCCGCCCTAGGGCATTGAAACGGGAAGAGGCACTTGAGCTGGCGACAGATCTCATGGTGAAGAATCCCGTCGGCATGGGAAGCGGCGATGTCTTTTTCTCCTCCAACATCAGTTGGTTGAGCGACTATAGTCTGGCCTTGGAGCCGAACTCCGATGATTTGGCTTATTTCATCACCGCCGGGGAGAATTTCTACAGTCAGGCCACCCAGGAACAAAAGGACACACGGACCTTCGCTGAATGTGCCAGGATGCTGGCGGTGGCTTGCCACCATATGCATGATGATCGGGCGAGGATTGTCTATTATCAGGAATGCGCTTCGCGCTGCCCGGAAGTGAAGGAAAAGTTAGACCTATTTCTGGGCGATGCCTTGGTATTGTTTGATAAATTGGTGCAGCAAGACCTGCAATTTCCAGAATTGCAATCTGTGGCCGAGGCGGGTCTGGCGGGTGCCAAGCCCGGCAGCAGTCGGGCGGCACGTTGGAACGTGGTGGTCGCCTTGGCCCGCTTGCACGCAGGCGATGTCGAATCGGCAACCCAATTCTTCAAGTCTGCCCGGACGGAAACGCAAAAGAACGATAAAGGCTTGGTCCGGCTGCAAAAGGAGCTAAAGATGTCTGGGAAAAGTAATACGGCGTTCTTCTCCAAAGTTTTCGGCTTTCTCGGTACCAACAAAGCAGTTTGAGCAACCGTAACCAACCAACGCCCCCGATGGCGGGTGTAATTGGGGCAGTCTTGGAAATAAGTTGTGAAGCAACACCAGCCCTCCGTTCGTGGTCAAGTTGAACATTCGAGCCATGCCAACTTCAATGCGTTGCGTCGTCCATTCGTCGGGTGAAAGGTTGGGCTCGCGACGAAATTGAGCATCTCCTTGCGTTTACAGGAATAAAACCATGAAAGAAAATACCAGACAAGATCGCATCGAGGAAATATTGCGGGAATCGCAAGCGGTCTATCATTCGCTGGTCGAACAACTGCCTGTGGGCGTTTTTCGCAAGGATGCCGCCGGGCGCTATATTTTGGTCAATGCCGAATTTTGCCGTCTTTACGGCAAGAAGGCGGGTCAGTTTCTCGGCAAAACGTCCTTGGAAATGGCCGGACAGGTGCCGGTCATCGACCAGGTTGCCGCGCGCCAGCAGAGGGAAATTCATTACTTGAACCAGGGTGCTGACCATCATGCCCAAATCATGCAAACCGGACGGACCATCGAATTGGAGGAACAATACCCGACGGCGGATGGAGCGGGACAATTTTTTCAGGTCATCAAATCGCCGGTATTGGACGCTGCCGGAAAAGTGGTCGGCAGCCAGGGGATTTTATCGGACATCACCCAACGCAAGTGGGCGGAGGCGGCGTTGAATCATGAGCGCAACCTGTTGCACGCCTTGATGGAAAAGTCGGATGACCTTATTTATTTCAAAGATCAGGAATCGCGTTTCATCCGTGCCAGCGCGAAATTCGCCAAGGTGTTCAATGTCCAGAGTTCAGATGCTTTGATCGGCCGGAGCGACGCCGATTTTTTTGCGACGGAGCACGCACAGGATGCGCTGGAAGATGAACAGACCATCATTCGCACGGGTGAACCGGTGCTCGGAAAAATGGAGAAGGAGTCCTATCCGGACGGGCGTGTGACTTGGGCATTGACCAGCAAATGGCCGTTGAAGAATGAAAACGGCGAGACCATTGGCACGTTTGGCATCTCCAAAAATGTCACGGTCCTCAAGGAAAGCGAGGCCAAGCTGGAGCGGATACACAAACAGTTAATGGACGCGTCGCATTTGGCGGGCATGGCAGAAGTCGCCACCAGCGTGCTCCACAACGTTGGCAACGTGCTTAACAGCATCAACATTTCCAGTTCGCTCATCGCTGAGACCATGCAGAAGTCCAGGATGGCCAATCTGGCCAGAGCCGTCACCCTGATGCGGGAGCACGAGGCCGACCTGGGGAATTATTTGACTAACGATCCGAAAGGGAAACAATTGCTGGAATATCTGGGCAATTTGGCGACGTATTTGGGGCAGGAGCGGGAGGATATTTTGCGAAAGATCAGCATCCTGCTGAACAACGTCGAGCACGTCAAGGAAATCGTCGCCATGCAGCAAAACTACGGCAAAGTCATGGGCGTCGTGGAAACACTCAAGGTCCCGGACCTGGTCGAGGAGGCCATCCGACTAAACCACGGATCCATGATTCGCCACAATATCAAAGCAGTGCGGGAATTTGCCGAGGTGCCTCCGATTCAGACCGAGAAGCACAAAGTGCTGCAGATTCTGGTGAACCTTATTCGTAATGCCAAACACGCCTGCGGTGATTCCGGCAAGGAACAAAAACAAATCACATTGCGGATAACAGGCAGCAAGGACCGGATCCAAATCGCCGTCATTGACAACGGCATCGGCATTCCGCCGGAGAACCTGCGGTGCATCTTCAACCACGGATTCACCACGCGGAAGGATGGCCACGGCTTCGGCCTGCACAACAGCGCGAATGCCGCAAAGGAAATGGGCGGCATGCTGTCGGTTTTCAGCGCCGGGACTGGACAGGGGGCCGCGTTTACCCTGGAATTGCCGCTGGCAAAAGAAAGACCCGTGATCGGAGGATCAATCAGAATCATGGGATCAGAATCATCGGATCTTCGCATGGCCCAGGAACCAGCCACGCCCGCTGTGGGAGGGATTGAGCAGGCACCTTAAGACCACGAAATTGCGGTTAAGGCTATGCGTAGTCTGGGCGCTGCGCCGCCCAAGCGATTGGAGGTGCAGTCGGCCTGCGCGTTGGCGGACAAACTGGCGGTGCACTGCGACGTGGGTTGCAAGCTCAACAACAAAGGGCATCAGGAAAGCTGGATCGGCTACAAGCTGCACTTGGACAAGATGACGGCGACCTTCCCGTGAGCCCCGTGTTGACCAGCGCCAACATGCATGACAGCCAGGTTGCCATGCCGCCCGCGCAAATGACGGTCCGGCACAACTGGGGCATGTGTCGGTCATTTACCTCGTTCCGCGCGGCGGGGAAAAGATTCCGCTGGCTCCCGCCCAAGCGCAAGAGTTCAAGGAGCGCAACGCCTGCGGCCGGGTCAATCGCATGGCGGGCGGGGCCAACACCAAGCCCAGCCTCATTTTCGACAAAGGCAACAACTCTGCGGACAACTTTCGCCTCATTGACCGGCTCGAACTGCCCTTCGTGAGGTCAAGTTCGACGAAAACTCCGAGTTGATGCGCGTCTCCAATCAGGACTCCCGGTGGCTGGTGATGACTTACAATGAGAACTTGTTTGCCAGCCAGTGGGCCACCGTGCAGAACGATTTGGCCCAGGCGCTGGGCCAGTTGGCTGAGGTGCGGGAAAACCTGAAAAACCGGGCGGACGGCCGCATCAAGGGGGCGTCAAACCGCCAGCAACACCCCACTGTTACCCTTGCAAGTGTTTTGAAAGAGAATGATCCCCTATTTGGGGGATGTGTGATTTACCGCATTCGGGGATATACACGCTCGCACATTTTTGCCATGATGCGCAAACTACCTCAAGTTCGTTGACAAGACTGTTTCTGTTTGTCAGAGGGTAAATTGGATAACCGCCTTGATAAAACATGAAAAATCTCCGTTCCGGGCACCCGTTGGATTGTGGCCGATATAACATGAATCGCATTCCCTTGACCGTACTGGCCGCGCTGCTGTTGGCCATCACTCCCAAAGCTTGGAGCCAGCCGGTCAGACAAGTCTTGCGCGGCCATGTGCCGACAGCAGTGTCGCGTCTGCAACCGCTCCACCGGTTGGAGATGACCAATCGCCTGCAACTGGCCATCGGCCTGCCCCTGCAAAACCAGGCGGCGCTGGACCAGTTGCTGCAGGACATTTATAACCCGGCCAGTCCGAATTTTCGCCACTATTTGACGCCGGAAGAGTTCGCGCAACAGTTCGGGCCGACGCCGCAAGCTTATGCCGCCGTGACGACGTTTCTGGCCACCAACGGCTTCACAGTGAAAGCCACATCGGCCAATCGCATGTTGGTGGACGTGGAGGGAGCGGTGGCCGATATCGAGCGGACTTTTCATGTGCAGCTGCAAGCCTATCAGCATCCCACCGAGGGGCGGGAGTTCTTTTCCGCCGACCGCGAACCGCAACTGGATTTGACCGTCCCGGTGCTGCATATCGGCGGTTTGGATAATTTCGTCCAGCCCCGGCCGTTAAATCATGCACTGCCATCACCCGCGCAAACACAAGCGGCGAGACCTCAAGGCACCGGCTCCGGACCGGGGAACACGCTGGTGGGGGGGAATTTTCGCGCCGCGTATGTTCCGGGCGTGGCTTTGACCGGCACCGGGCAAGCGGTCGCGCTGGCGCAATTTTCTGGTTACAATCCCAGCGACATTCAATCGTATGAAGCCAATTTCGGCCTGCCCAACGTCCCGCTGGCCAACGTGCTTTTGGATGGCATCAGCAGCATCACCGCCAACGACGGCGGCGCGGAGCCGGCGCTGGACATCGAAATGGCGATCTCCATGGCCCCGGGGCTGGCGAAGGTCATCACTTATTATGGGGCAAGCCCCGATGACATTTATAACCGGATTGCCACCGACAATCTGGCCAGGCAAGTCAGCACCTCCTGGACGTTTGGCATTGATGCCACCACCCTGCAAATCTATCAGGAGCTGGCGGCGCAGGGACAATCCTGCTTCAACGCTTCCGGCGACTCCGATGCGTATAACGCCGCTTCGAATCCCGTGCAAACGCCGACGGATGCGCCCTACATCACGATTGTGGGAGGAACCACCTTGACCACCAGCGGCGGGGCAAACGGCACTTACGTGGGAGAGACCGTCTGGAACTGGGGTAATGGCACCGGCAGCAGCGGGGGCGTCAGCCCCACCTACGCCATCCCCGCCTGGCAGCAGGGCCTGAGCATGACCGCCAACCTTGGTTCCACCACCATGCGGAATCTTCCCGACGTGGCGCTGACAGCAGACAATGTCTGGGTGCTTTACAACAGTGGAAGTTCCGGGGCGTTTGGCGGCACCAGCTGCGCCTCACCGTTATGGGCGGGGTTCATGGCCTTGGTCAACCAACAGGCCGCCGCCAATGGGTTGCCGCCCATCGGCTTCATCAATCCCACAATTTACGCCCTCGGCAAAGGCAGCACCTACTCCACGGATTTCCATGACATCACGGCGGGCAACAACACCAGCACCAAAAGTCCAAGTGATTATTACGCGGTGCCGGGTTACGATCTCTGCACCGGTTGGGGCACTCCGAACGGGATCAATCTGATCAATGCGTTTTTTGCCTCCGGGCTGACGGTCCCCAATTTTAGTTTTGAAACCCCCGGCGTGGCGGCTTATCAATATAAGCCCGCCGGCGGCTCCTGGGCCTTCACCGCGCAATCGGGCACCACCGGTTCGGGCCTTGCGGCCAACCGCAGCGCCTTCACCGCCGCCAATCCGAATGCGCCGAATGGGGTGCAGGTCGCGTTCTTGCAAGGTTTGGGAACGATCACCCAGACGCTTTCGGGATTTGTCCCGGGAACCAGCTACGGGATCACCTTTTCGGCCGCCCAACGGGGCACCTACAATAACGGGGGACAAACTTGGAACGTCATGATTGGCAACACGGTGATCGGCAGTTTTAGTCCCGCCGCCAGCGCCACCAACTACACCGATTATCTGGTTGGCTTCAAAGCCACTGCCGCCAGCCAAGCCTTGAGTTTTGTGGGCACCGACACCCATGGCGGAGACAATACCATCCTCCTCGACAACGTGCGCATTGCGGTGGCTCCCAATCCGCCAACCGCACCGGTGGGCTTGACCGCCGCCGCCGGCAACGCACAAATCGCGCTGACCTGGACCCCTTCCGCCGGCGCCAGCGGTTATCAGGTCGGGCGGGCGACGAGCAGCGGCGGGCCTTACGCCATCATTTCAACGACGACGGCGGCCAGCTATACGGACCAAGCCGTGGTGAACGGCACAACTTACGATTACGTGGTGAGCGCGGTGGGGGCTGGCGGGGTGGGGCCAAACTCAACGCCGGTCAGCGCCACGCCCGTCGCGTCGGCGGTGAATGTGCCTAACTTTGGTTTCGAGACGCCGGCGGTCGGGACTTACCAATATAATCCGAGTGGCGGTTCGTGGATCTTTACCGCGCAATCGGGGGCCAAAGGTTCGGGCATTGCGGCCAATGGCAGCGCCTTTACCGCCGCCAACCCCAATGCGCCGAACGGCGCGCAGGTGGCGTTCTTGCAAGGTTCGGCGACCATCAGCCAGGCTATCTCGGGATTCTTGCCCGGAACCAGTTATACCGTCACCTTCTCGGCCGCCCAACGCGGCAGTTACAACAACGGCGGGCAAACCTGGAATGTGACCATGGGCGGCACCAGCCTTGGCAGTTTTAGCCCGGCCGCCAGCGCCACCAGTTATGCCACTTATTCGGCCAGCTTTACGGCGAGCGCCGCCACCGAGACCTTGAGCTTTGTGGGCACCGATACGCGCGGCGGTGACAACACGATTCTGCTGGATAATGTGCGCATTGCCGCGGCCGCCAGCTCCGGTTCCAATTCCAATACCCCCAACGCCAACTCCCTGCCGAGTCCGTGGTTGACGGCGGACCTTGGTGCCGTCGGGGTGGCCGGCAGTGCGACCGATACCAACGGATTGTTGGCCGTGGCGGGCTCCGGGACGGACATCTGGGGCACAGCGGATGCCTTCCATTACGTCTATCAACCCGCCAGCGGCGATTGCAGCATTCAGGCCGAGGTGTTGAGCGTCCAGAACACCGCCCCGTGGGCCAAAGCCGGCGTGATGATCCGGGAGACCACCAATGCCAATTCCGTCTATGCCATGACGTTTCTCGCCCCGGTCACCGCCACCTCAACCAATGGTGTGGCCGTGCAACAACGGACCAGCACCGGCGGCACAAGCAGTTCCATTAAAAACGTCCCCGGATTGCAGGCCCCATACTGGGTCCGCCTGGCCCGGACCGGCAACAGTTTCGTTGGCTCCAGTTCGGCCGACGGCATCAACTGGACGGCGCTGACCACGAATTCCATCACCATGGCGACCAATGTGTACATCGGCCTGCCCGTGAGCAGCGTGACCAACACCGTGCTGAATACCGCCACCTTCACCAACGTGACCGCCGTGCCGTAACCGGAACGAAACGAATGGACCTCCCTGACGGCCCGCACCCGGTGCGCGGGCGGTCACTCACGGCTTTGGCCTTGGCTGGCTCGCCGGTGGCATGGCAAGGATTAGCTTAAAAGTTTTTCAAATTATTTGGCCCATTTGGCCGCCGGATTGCGCGTGTATTAATGTTACCCCCAATACGTGCCCGGAAGGTCTCGGCGTTTTCACAGGAGATGCTTTACCGGCGCACGGGTGCGGCCACAAGCCAAAGACTGACGCATAAATGACACAAACAATGCCATTGAGCGGGGACTTTCACCAATGTGCAACGACACGATGCGGATGAGACAGCTTGCCGTCAAAACCAATAAACCGGTCTGAGCCCGGTCTGAGCCCACATGGTGATTTTTGGGACGGCGAAGTCTGAAAAAACAAAAGTGGGTTGGATTGCGAAAAATCAAAACATGAATCAGCCATTAAAAAGTGAGTTGAACCTTGAACCGAAAATCAAAACATGAAACAAATGAAAAGAAAATCAAACGTAGCGACCCGCAATAAAATAGTGGCTGGTTTCTTGGCCGGCCTGTCCGGGTTGGCGTCCGGCTATAGCCAACAACTGGCTTTTCCTGGCGCACAGGGCTACGGCCAGTACGCCACTGGCGGACGCGGCGGCTCGGTCTATCACGTCACCACCCTGGCCGACAGCGGTCCGGGTTCATTCCGCGACGCGGTGAGCCAGGGCGGTCGCACCATTGTTTTCGATGTCGGCGGCTATATCGTTCTCTATTCTGCAGTGTCGGCCAGCAGCGGGCTGACCATCGCCGGGCAGACGGCGCCGGGCGATGGCATTTCCGTGATGAACCAGGAGGTTTCGTTCTCCGGTAAAAACAACATCATCTGCCGGAACATGCGGTTCCGGCAGGGCGGCAGCAGCAAGGGTTCCAGCGGCATCAACATCGGCTCTGCCGGCAGCAACATGATCTTTGATCACATTTCGGTGGAGTTCGGACAGTGGGACAGCATTGATGCCGTCAACACTTCCACGTTCACAGTGCAAAACTCTATCATCGCCGATCCCATCAACCAGCAGTTTGGCGCGCATGTCGAAGGCGGCAACGCCACTTGGATCGCGAACCTCTGGGTCAACGCTCATAACCGGCAGCCGCTGGCCAAGGCCAACACGGTTTATGTCAATAATGTCATTTACAACTATGTTTCCGCCTACACCACCGGCGACACCTCCGGGGCAGCGTATAATCACGACATCATCAATAATTATTTCATCTGCGGACCGAACACGACGGCCCCGACGGGTGATTTCTTCCAGATCAACGGCGGCAAGGCCCAGAATCTGTATTTCACCGGCAACCTCCTCGATAGCGACAAAAACGGATCGTTGGATGGAAACACAACCGCCCCGAGCCCCGATTATGCGGGCAAGACGGGCAACGTCCTGACCGCACCGTGGTCACCGGTTACTCCCACAATCCCGACCACTTCCGCGACGGCCGCCTATCGCGTTGACCTTTCGGCGTCGGGCGCACTGCCGCGCGACCCGTTGGATTCGCAGGTGATCAGCCAGGTGGCTTCGCTCGGCACGGCGGGTGCGATCATTACCAGTCCCAGCCAAACCGGACTGGCCAACGGCGGCTTCGGCACGATTAACGGTGGCTCGACGCTGACGGACTCCGATCAAGATGGCATGCCCGACTTCTGGGAAATTGCCACCGGCTCGAATCCGCTCGTCAAGGATAACAACACTGTCGCTGCCGATGGTTACACGTTGTTGGAACATTATCTGAACTGGCTCGCCCTACCGCACGCGATCACCCTGACAAACACATCTGTCAATGTGGATTTATCGCAGTACACGGGCGGTTTCACCAGCGCCAGCCCGGTTTATTCAGTGAATAACGTGAAGAATGGGGCGGCCGTTTTGAACGGTGGGCACATCGTTCAATTCACGCCGACGAAGACTTTCATCGGCCTCGGCAGTTTTAACTTTTCCGTTCTCGCCAGCGATGGCTCGCTCATGACCAACACCGTCTCGATTTGTATTGCACCGCTGTTGCCGCCCGGCGGCCTGGCCACCGTTGCAGGCAATAACCAGGTGGCTTTAAGTTGGACGGCGTCCGCTGGCGCGGTCAGTTACCATGTGAAACGAGCCACCCTCAGCGGCGGGCCTTACACGATCATTGCCAGTGCGACCACAACGAGTTATACCGACACGACGGCGGTGAACGGCACGACGTATTATTATGTGGTGTCTGCGGTGACTTCCGGTGGGAGTGAAAGCGCCAACTCCAGCGCGGTCAGCGCCAGCTTGGTCGTGACTATACCCATCCCCAGCCCGTGGGCGACGGCGGACATTGGTGCCGTCGGGGTGGCTGGCAGCGCGACTTATGCCAACGGCCTTTTCACGGTCAAAGGCTCCGGCGCCGACATCTGGGGCACGGCCGATGCGTTCCGTTATGTCTATCAACCGGCAAGCGGCGATTGCAGCATTCAGGCCGAGGTGTTGAGCGTCCAGAACACCGCCGCGTGGGCCAAGGCCGGCGTGATGATCCGGGAGTCAACGAATGCCAATGCCGTCTATAGCATGGAGTTTCTTGCCCCGGTGACCGCCACCTCAACCAACGGCGTTGCCCTACAACAACGGACCAGCACCGGCGGCACGACCACTTCAATTAAAAGCATCCCCGGATTGCAGGCCCCATACTGGGTTAAGCTGGCACGGACCGGCAACAGTTTTGTTGGCTCTTGTTCGGCCGATGGCATCAACTGGACGGCGCTGGGCACAAACTCGCTCACGATGGCGACGAATGTATATATCGGCCTGCCCGTGTGCAGCGTGGTCAACACCTTGCTTAATACCGCCACCTTCACGAATGTGACGGCCGTTCCCTAAAAGGGAAGGCGTGAGCGTCCGCGATAAGCGGCTCAATGGCGGCCTGCGTTTGATGCGTGGGCCGTCGCCTTGGCTTGGACTGGCCGCTGCCGGTGGAACACCCGCGCTGGGTTCATTTGAGCAAGCCGCTCAATACGCGCACCCAAGTAGTTTGTCATTATTTGTTGGCTATCACCATAGTTTAACGATTGCTATTCTTGTTCTAAATTAAAAGTTTGCACGCAACAGTTGGTCAATCAATGCAGGGAAACTCTATATATGAAAAAAATATCATTTATTGCAGGCGGTTGTTTCACTTTGTTTGGATTGCTGTTTTCAACCACTCCCGTTTTTGCGAACATCCCCGGTGGCGGCACCGGCACGGGTGCGAACGTAACGGTGACGGATAACGGCAACGGCACGGTGACCATGGCCAATGGCGTGGTTTCGATTCTGATTTACAAGTCTGGCGCCTCCATCTCCCAGATCAATTATACTTACAACAACGGCGGTGGGACGCAGACCCAGAATCTGCTCGCCGGTGGCAAGAACGGCGGCACGTTTTATTGGGAATTCGGCGGTTTTGGCGGCAACCCGTGGGTCTATTCGCTCGTCACCAACAATGGCAATTATGCGGAAGTGCATATGTCTTCCGACTCGCCTTCCAACGGCGTGGTGGATGTGCATTATTCCATGCTGCGGGGTTCGCCGGGGTTTTATGCCACGCCGATCTTCAGCCACCGGGCACAGGATCCGGCGCAGGGCACGGGGGAGGAGCGGGACAACATATACATTGCCCCCTACTTCAACTGGATGAGCGTGAATGACCAGGTGCAACGCGAAACGGGCATCAATGCCAGCTATACGGGCGCATTTTATTCGCCGGTGGAAAATTCGCTCTGCACGTCCGGCCCGTTGCAGGGCACCTACGATGACAAATACAAATGGAGCAGCGATTTCAGCGCCGAAAAGGTCTGGGGCTGGAGCAGCGTGAGCGATTCCGCCTATGGGGTGACCGGGCAAAACGTGGGCATCTGGCATGTGGTGTCCAGCTGGGAATTTTACAATGGCGGCCCGTTGAAGCCGGATTTGAACGATGCGCCGATGGTCAACATGATCAACGGGGGGCATTATTATTTCGGCAATGACAGCGGGTATGCCCCCGGCGAAGTCTGGACGCGGGTTTCCGGGCCTTACTTTATTTACGTCAACAACGTGTCCAATTCGCTGACCGACCCGGTGCAGACCTCGCAGGCGCTCTGGGCGGATGCGAAGGCGCAGGCGGCGGCGGAGGGGACGGCCTGGCCCTATAGCTGGATGAACAACGAGAACTATGCTTCGGCGGCGCAACGCGGGACGGTGACCGGCCAGATCGTCATAAATGACGCCTTCAATCCGAACGCCTCGGCCTCCAATCTGTGGGTGGGGGTGGAGCAGCAGCCGGCTTACACCGGCAACAATGTTTATGATTTCCAGTTGTGGAGCAAGCCCTACGAGTTCTGGACCAAGACCGACGCCAACGGCAATTTCGTGATTTCCAATGTGATCGCGGGCAATAACTATACCTTGTATGCGTTTGGCCCCGGCGCTTCCGGGATGCTCATGTCCAAGAACCAAAACGGCGGCAACCCGGGAATCATCTATGCTTTGCCATCCTCGCCGTTCACGGTGGTGGTGACAGGCGGGGCGACGAGCAGACTGGGGACGGTGACGTGGACGCCGGCGCGGGTGGGGCCGACGGTGTTTCAAATCGGCTGTCAGACGCGCAAGGGCGACAAGTTCCGGCACGGGGACGACTATTGGGTGGGCGACGTCGGACCCAATCCGACCGCGCCCAGTCCGGTGTGGACGAAATTTCTGGACTTCCCCTTCGATTTTCCGAATGGCTTGAACTATGTGGTGGGCCAGAACCGCTGGAATACGGACTGGAATTTCGTGCAATCCGTTTACCCAGACCTTTCAGGCAACAACGATGTTTCCAGTTCCACCGTCACGTTTAATCTGGCTTCCGCGCCGGCCAGCGGGGCCATGGCCTCGGTACTGATGGGTATTGCTTCGGATGACAATACTCCGATTTATGTGACGGTTAATGGAACTCTGTTGAGCAACGGCAACGCCACCGGCACACCCAACACTTCCCTGCCCACGACCGGGTGGTTTCCCAACAATAATATCAGCGACTCCAACATCCGGGAGGAGAACCATGGAGGCTATTCCGACGAACGCTTGACGTTTGCAGGCAGCCTGTTGCACGCCGGCAACAACACCATCAACTTCAGCTTTCGCCAGGCGGGTGCCTCGAACTTCACCCATCATTTCATGTATGATTACGTGCGATTGGAGCTGACGGGTTATGTGCCGCCGGCACCGGCTGGCGTGACGGCCTATGCGGCCAACAACGCGGTGCAGTTAAGCTGGCCGGCGGTGGCGGGGGCCACAAGCTACAACCTTTTGCGTTCGACGATTTCTGGCAGCGGCTATGTTTCCATCACGAACGGCGTGACGGGCCCGATGTGCGGCAGCGGCCCGGCCAATGCGGTTTATGTGGACCACACCGCAGCCAATGGCACGACTTACTATTATGTGGTGCAATCGGTGAACACGGTTGGCGCGAGCGGCAATTCCGCCCCCAGCGCTCGCGCGATGCCTTCTTCCGGCATTGCGACCACCGTCCCGGCCACGCCCGCCGGGTTGGTCGCCGGCCTTGGCAATAGCGCCGTGACGCTCACTTGGAACGCTGTGTCCGGCGCTAATTTCTACACCGTCTATCGCGGCACGGTGGTCAACAAACTCGGTTATGTCCCGTTTTACATCATCCTGAGCAATACGACGACGAACAACGCTTACACCGACGCCTCGGGAACGCTGGGCTGCACCTACAGTTATTTTGTCACGGCGACGAGTGCAGGGGGCACCAGCGGCAATTCCACGGCCGTCACTGCTAAACCGGTGCCGTTGGCTCCTGCGAATCCGCCCGCCAACGTCCGGATCACCGACACCATCACCAGCAACAGCCAAACCGCGACCATCACCTGGTCGCCGGTCAGTGGGGCGGTTGGCTACATTCTCTATCGCGCCAACAACCCTGCTGGCCCCTTCAGTTTTCCGGGCAATTATGTACAGAGCATGACCACCACCAACTACACCGACAGCGGCCTCAACACGAACACGCTTTATGCGTATATGGTCATTGCCATGAATGCGGGCGGCGTCTCGGGCAATTCCGCTGTCGTCGGCACACCACCGGCGGCTCCGACCGGTTTTACGGCCACGACCGGCAACAGCCAGATCGTCTTAAGTTGGACGGCGTCCACCGGCGCGACGAGCTACAATGTGAAGCGCTCGACCACCAGCGGCAGCGGCTATGCGACGATTGCCAGCCTGGTAACGACCAGCTACACCGATACGACGGTGACGACCGGCACGACGTATTACTACGTTGTGAGCGCGGTGTATAACGGCGGTGAGAGCATCAACTCCAGCCAGGTCAGCGCCATCCCGGTCCTGGCGTCTTCAGTCATCACTTGGGCTCCACCGGTAAACATAGGCGCTGCGGGAATCAACGATGTTTCCACCAATGGTACGTTGAAATACGCCTACACTTGGGGATTAAATGGAACCACGGTAAACGGCGTCCCATTCACCTATTCCACCAGCACCACCGGTAATGCGAATGTGGCGATCGCCATCAGTGCTGGCGGCACTGATCCCAGTGGCGAGGGAGTCGGGGTGACTGGCACGCCGTATGGCAATTTGAGTGCTGCTTACCAAACCCTTGTCAAAGGAACCGTTTGGGCAAACACCGGCGCGCCGGGAACCATCACGTTGCAAAATCTGAGCGTGGGTAGTGCATATCAAGTTCAAATTTGGGAGAATGACAGCCGGGGGGGCAATTATGCCACGCGCGTTATGCAACTTGGCAGCAATGGTGGAACTCCCGTCAATCTGGCTCACTATGTCGGCGGCACGGCGACTTCAGCGGCGGGTGGCTTGGGGCAATATGTCGTTGGCACCTTCACCGCTTATGCGAGTTCTCAGGTCATCACCTTAAGCGATAGCTGCACCGCCGGCAGTCCCGGCAACCAGATCAACTCCATTCAGGTTCGCAGTCTGGCAGGCACCCCGCCTGCCGTGCCCAACGGCTTGGCCGCCACGGCGGGCAACAATCAAGTCGGCTTGACTTGGAGCGTCGCCAGTGGCGCGACGAGCCACAATGTGAAACGTTCCACCACCAGTGGCAGCGGTTACATGACGATTGCCAGTTCGGCTGCTGCGCGTTATACCGACCCAACCGCCACCAATGGCACGACTTACTACTACGTGGTGAGCGCGGTGAACGGCAGTGGGGAGAGCGCCAACTCGAGTCAGGCCAGTGCCACCCCCAAGCCTATGGCTCCGGCGGCACCGACGAGTTTGGCGGCCACGGCGGGCAATGCGCAAATGTCCTTGAGTTGGACGGCATCGTCAGACGCGACGAGCTACAATGTAAAACGTTCCATCAACAGCGGCAGCGGTTACGCGACGATTGGCAGTCCGGCCGCGACCAGTTACACCGACATCACCGCCGCCAACGGCATGACTTATTATTATGTGGTTTCGGCGGTGAATGCCGGCGGTGAAAGCGCCAACTCCAGCCAGGTCAGCGCGATTCCGGCGGCACTTCCCAGTCCGTGGGCGACGGCGGACATCGGCGCCGTGGGCGTGGCTGGCAGCGCGACTTACGGCAACGGACTTTTCACCGTCAAAGGGTCCGGCGCGGATATTTGGGGCGCGGCTGATGCGTTCCGTTATGTCTATCAACCCGCCAGCGGCGATTGCAGCATTCAGGCCAGGGTGTTGAGCGTCCAGAACACCGCCGCGTGGGCCAAAGCTGGCGTGATGATCCGGGAAAGCACCAATGCCAATTCCGTCTATGCCATGGCGTTTCTAGCACCGGTGACCATCACCTCAACCAACGGCGTGGCCTTTCAACAACGGATCAGCACCGGCGGCACAACCAGTTCAATTAAGAGCGTCCCCGGATTGCAGGCCCCATACTGGGTCAAGTTGGCACGGACGGGCAACAGTTTCGTTGGCTCGTGTTCGGCCGACGGTATCAACTGGACGGCGCTGGGCACAAACTCGCTCACGATGGCGACCAATGTATACATCGGCCTGCCCGTGTGCAGCGTGCTCAACACCTTGCTTAATACCGCCACCTTCACGAATGTGACGGCCGTTCCCTAAAAGGGAATGCATGAGCGCCCGCGATAAGCGGCTCAACGGCGACCCGCGTTTGATGCGCGGGTCGTCGCCCTGGATTAGGCTGGCGAAACATTATCCGCTCGCGAATCTAGCGCATCCAAATTTGTGCGAATGATTCGCACAATGCAAACCAAGACCAACATCAACAGAGAAAGCAGAAAGAAATGAAAATGAAAATATTAAGTGGAAAACTGTGCCTGGGCATACTTGCCTTGAGCCTGATCACCGCGCCGAATGTTTTCGGTTTCGGCTACGGTTACGGGGCGGCAGCCACCGGCGGCACGAACACGTTTCACGTCACCAACCTCAACGATTCCGGCACCAACTCGCTGCGCGATGCGCTCAGCGCCCGCGGCCGCAACATTGTCTTCGATGTCTCCGGAACCATTGCCCTCCAATCCGCGCTCCTCATTCCGAATAATACCACGATTGATGGCACGACCAAAAACATCACCATCTCCGGATCGGACGTGTCCATGAGCGGCAATAACAACATCATTATTCGCAACCTGCGGTTCCGGGAAACCACCAGCGGCCCTTCGGGCAAGTGTTCCCTGCAGGGCGCCTCGTGCAGCACGATCATGGTGGACCACTGCTCCATCGAGTCGGGCCGGTGGGACTGCCTGGAATTCACCGCCAGCTCGCATGACGTCACCGTGGAATATTGCATCATCGGCCAGGGCGTTGACCCCCAATACTTCGGCTGCCTCATTGACGTGAGCCGCAACATCACCCTCCACCACAATCTCTGGATTGATAACAACAACCGCAATCCGAAATTGAAGGGCAACTGCCAGTACATCAACAACGTGGTGTATAACTGGTGCGACGCCGGCGGGGTTCAGGGGGGCCACTCCTCGGTGGTGTGGAAGAGTGATTTCGTCAACAACTACTTCATCAAGGGACCGAACTCCTATAACGACACCTGGATCAACGACTGCGCCGCCTCCGACCAATGGTATGTGTCGGGCAATTACTATGATCTGGACAAGAATGGCAGTTTGAACGGAACCGCGATTCCCAATTCCGCTTTCACCGCCTTTGGCGTCACCATTCTGACGACCCCGCAATACCCGACGCCCAGCATTCCGACGGACAGCGCGGCCAGCGCCGTCAGCCAGGCCGCCAGCGGCCAGTGGGGCTGCCAGCCCATTGATGCTTTTGATTCGACCCTCCTGGGCTATTTGAAGTCGTACGGCACAGCCGGGAGAAAAGGTCCGTAGTCCTTCGACCGGACGTGGTTTCCCACGGATTCGGAGCGAGGAATCCGGGTGAAAATCAGCCAAATCGGGGAGGAAGCGCGCGGTCGCGTTTCCTCCCCTTGGCTGGCAAAACGAGAAAAGCGTGCGACAAAAATTTGCATTGCCGTTGGGCTTGGCGATGGTTGCGATGGCCTGGATGCTATGGCCATGCAGCCGGCCGGCCAAAGATCCGTTGCCCGCGCCGCCGGGATCCGCCTTGCCACCGGCCGGCCGCGGAAGGATTGAGATGGAGGGGCGTGAACCAGCGCCCGCCATGGCGGCACCCCAAACCCGTTTGTCCAAGGAAGAACTGACGGCGCTGGTGCGGGCGCGATTGCGGGCCTGGGAGGACCAGGACGATTCAGAATCGCGTCCGCAACGCATCGAAGAACTGGAGGCGCTGTTAAACGGCACCAACCTGCTGGAGATCGTCCAGGAACTGCCGGCGGATCTAATGGGTTACGCGTTTGCCCTGCCGTCGCTCCGCCAGAAATTGATGGCGGATCCGAAGGCGGCCCTGGATTGGATGAGTGGCCACACGAATGTTTTGGGATCGCAAGTGTTGACGTTGCTTCACGATTGGGGACAGGCAAACCGGGAGGAAATGCGCCAGCAGCTTGCCGGCCTGCCCGAGGGCGATTGGAAGCAAACCGTCCTCGCCGCGGCCAGCAATGATGCGCTGTCGAGCGACCCGGCGGAAGCCATTGCCTGGGCCGGGCGGATGCATCCGGGAGAACGTCAAACCGGCCTGCTGGTAATGGCCGTCATGGACTGGGTGAAGCGCGATCCGGACGCAGCGGCCCAGTGGGTGGGCCAGGTGAGCAACCCGGCTTTACGGGAACAATTGCTCGGTTCCGTGGTGGTGGGCTACGCCGAGGTGGACCCCGCGGCGGCGGCGGAGAGCGCGATGCAATCGCTGCCAGCGGGAGGCGTGCTGGACCGGTCGGTGGCCGGGATTGCCTGGGCCTGGGCCTCGAGGGATCCGGCGGCGGCGGCGGCCTGGGTGGGACAGTTCCCGGAGGGACCGGCGCGGCAAATGGCCGTGGGAAACTTGATCAACATCTGGGGCAATCGTGATTTGGCCGCCACCGTGACCTGGATTGAAGGTCTGCCAAAAGGTGCCTTGCAAGCCGAGGCGGCAACGGACCTGCTGACGGTTCTGCCGGCCGAATTTTCCGCCCCCTGAAAAGGGCCCTATAAAAGGGATAGTCGGGCTTGATTTCCAGGGCCTTCTGGAAATGGATAATCGTTTGGTTCATGCTTCCCTCTTGAACAAGAAGGTTGCCAAGGTTGTCGTGGGTAATGACGTTGTCAGAAGTGCAGGCGAGCGGGCGGTGGAAGAAACGGAACTGCAAGTGTTCGATTCGTTGCCCTGGACGAAGGCCCACAAACGGGATGCATGGCAATATCGTCCAGGCAGGCTCAATCGATTACTTCAAAGCAAGGGTGGTTTTGCCAAGGATGAAACCGTGCTATTGTTCCACAGATCATTGCAGGCGATGACGCCGTTGGTAGTTGGTAGCGAAGTACTGCGATGCATCCGCATCGGCCAACTGCAAGTTGCGCGGAGCCTGATGACCGCGATAATCAGCTGTTTGAAAAACTGAATTTGATCAAACTGCCGGACTGGGCTGAGTAGCCAGACAAAAGCCGAAAACCCCAGGTTTCATTTATTTTCCTGATGGAAGGGGAGTCCTGCCTCGTAAAACTTCAATTCGGCGTTAAGTTGCATCACCTGGTCTTGTTGCCCGGTTGCTCGCGCCAAATCAATCGCCTTCCGGGCGCTCTGAATGGCGGCATCAAACCGCCCGGCCTCCGCATAGGCGGCCGCGAGTGTGCCGAGAATGTCCAGATCCGCTCCGCCGGTCAACTGATTGGCCCGCTGGGCCAGTTCCACCGCCTTGTTGCCGTTCCGCATCGTCGCCTGGGGAGCCGTTGCCAACAGCCAGGCCAGGTCATTTTGGGCTTCGGGATAGCCGGGCTTGATTTGCAAAGCCTTTTGGTAATGGGTGATCGCTTCGTCCACTTTACCCTTTTGGAGAAGCGCGTTGCCGAGATTGTAGTAGGCTGCCGCGTGGTCAGGTTTGATTTGTAAAACCTTTTGGAAATGAGCGATCGCTTCGTCCACATTTCCCTTTTGAAGAAGGGCCAAGCCGAGGGTGTAACAGGCATTCGTGTAGTCAGACTTGATTTGCAAAGCCTTTTGGTAATGGGTGATTGCTTCGTCCACTCTTCCCTCTTGGAGAAGCGCGTTGCCGAGATTGTTCTGGGCGGCCACATAATCGGGTTTGATTTGCAGGGCTTTTTGATAATAAACAATCGCTTCGTCCACTTCTCCATTCTGGAAAAAATTGTTGCCAAGGTTGTAGCAGGCTTCCGCGTAGTCGGGCTTGATTTGCAGGGCCTTTTGGTAACAAATGATCGCTTCAGCCACTCTGCCCTGCTGGTGAAGAGCGTTACCCAGGTTGCATTGGGCTTCCGCATAGTCGGGTTTGATTTCCACGGCCTTCTGGAAATGGACAATCGCTTCGTCTACATTTCCCTTCTGGGCAAACGCATAGCCGAGGTTGAGGTGGGCTTCCGGGCTGTCCGGTTTGATTTGCAGGGCCTTCTGGTAATGGACAATCGCTTCGCCCACTCTGCCCTTTTGAACCAGAACGTTGCCGAGGTTGTTGTGGGCAACAAAGTTGTCAGAAGTGCAGGCGAGCGTGCGGGTCCACAGCGACTCGCTGTTCCGCCAATAGGATGTTTGCTTTTGCGCGCAGAAAATCAAAGCAGCGAGGATGACTGCGGAGCAGCCGCCCAGCAACAGCCGGCGGTGACGCCAGCCGGCGCACCAGTCCGCCGCCGCCCAGGTCAGCAGCACATACAAACCGATCTGAGGCAGATAGGTGTAACGATCCGCCCGTGCCTGGGAGCCAACTTGGAGAATCCCAATTACCGGGACCAACATCCCCAAATACCACAACCAGCCGAACAAAAACCAGGGCCGCTTTCGCCAAGCGGCAACGGCGCCGGTGGAGATAGCCAGCAACAGGACAAAGGCGGTGATGCTTTTCCAAAGCGCCAGGCCGCCGCCCGGATGGGGATAGAAAACGGCCAATCCAGTCGGATAAATCATCTGGCCCAGGTAGGCTACGCAGGAAACCAGCGCGTTGCCCACGCGCAAGGGAAGGGAAATCTGCTGGAACGATCCGATGGCCCTTGTCTGGGCAAAAAGTGTGACCGCACTCGCTGCAGCGGCCATCCCGAACAAAGGCAGTTTTTCAAGAAGCAAGGTTGACAGTCTAGGCTTGTCGGTTGCAGGTTTCCCGTTTTTTTCACCGGTCACCCGCCACTTGTCACTGGCCACCCTTCCCAAGGGCCAGTAGTCCAGCAACAGCAGCACGAAGGGCAGGGTTACCAGCATCGGCTTGGTCATCAGACCCAACGCAAACAGGAACACCACCAGTCCGTAGCGGGCCGGCGACCACGGACGGCGCGCATAGCGGACATAAGCCCCGATGGTCAGCAGGAAAAACAGCCCGCTCAACACATCCTTGCGTTCCGCTACCCACGCCACCGATTCCACCCGCAACGGATGAATCGCAAACACCGCCGCCACAAACGCGCTGCGCCACAGAAACCCCGTCATGCGCCGCAGCACCAGGAAAAGGAGGATTGCCGTCGCCATGTGGAGCAGGATATTGGTGAGATGATGTCCCCCGGGATTCAATCCATATAATTGGCAGTCAGCCATGTGGGAAAGCCAGGTCAAGGGGTGCCAGTTGGAGGAATGGACGTGAGTGAACGCCCAGATGATCCCCTGGAGTGTCAGCCCCTTTTGGACGACTGGATTCTCATACACATATACGTCGTCATCGAGATTCACGAACCCGTGATGAATCGTCTGGCCGAAAACCAACCAGGTCGCTGCTGCCAGGAAGAGGCAGATCCCTGGAACCGTCCAGCGGTCACTCAAACCAGCCGGACGGCCTGCGGATAAATCGCCCGTCCTAGCGGATCCATGGACTGAGTGGGGATTCTTGGGTTTCATCAACACGAGCCTGAATTATGCGGATCGTGAATTCAAACCTTTATTGATTTTCGCCACCGCCAGCGAATTTTGCGCCCCCCAAGAACCAGCTTTGGAAGCCTCACGAACCTCCGACCGCAGCGGGTGCGCCTTTTTGCATATATCTCCCAAAACCGGCGCTACGCAGTCGCAGTATTAGGTAAGAGTAAGGTAAGAGTAGATGAGACCTTTGAAATTCTGCAAAGCAGCGCCCGGGCGTCACCGCGAGGGGGCAAACAAGGTCGGGGTCAGGTCGGGACCACTCTGAATATGAATTGTGTTGTTTGTGCGCCGTCAAACCGCGCGGCCACAGGCTCACCTATTTCGGTAGTTTTTTATAGCAGTTTCTGGGGATGTACATTCGCTATTCACTGTGTCAAGCTCGGAGCTGTCCCCTCATGACAATGAATTTTAGCCGGCCATTTGTATTTGGCTTTTCACAGTTGCCCCGGCGCAAGGGAAAGATGCTGGCCGATAATACTGGGACAGGCCTGAAGGCAAGGCCACCTGCCAGCCCGATTTTCCAATGCGTTACCGCGTTATTGGGAATATGCAAACAACCAAAACCAGAGTTAGAATATGATCATACCATTCAAACGCAGTTCTGTTTTACTCCTCGGCATCTGTCTCGCGGCATCGTGCTTTTCGCCCGCGGCCCAGGCCCAGAAAAAAGGCGTCGCCGGGCAGCCGCAAAACGCCGCCAAAGTGGGGGCCACTTGGGCTTATGACTGGGGCAGCGGCATGCCGGCGCTGGCGGCGGGCGTGGAGTATGTGCCCATGTGGTGGGGCTTTTACGGAGCCAGCCAGGCCTCTGACACCGCCTCGGCCCAAGCCCTGAAAGCCAAGGGAGCCAAAAACTTGCTGACCTATAATGAACCGGATCACACCGACCAGGCCAACCTCAGCGTGGCCAGCGCCTTGGTGGGATTCAAACAGGCGGGCATCGCGTGCACCACGGCGGGTTTGACCTGCATCTCCCCCGCCGCCGCCGATGACAATGACGCCTGGATGGTCCAGTTCATGGCCGGCGTTTCCGCGCAGGGACTCAAATGCGACTATGTCGCCGTCCACAGCTACATTCGCGATCCCAATGGCTTTCTGAGCTACGTTGACGGCATTCACAACCGGTATGGCAAGAACCTCTGGATCACCGAGTTTGCCCCGACCGACTGGGCCACCCCCACCGCCGTCTCCACCACCGAGGTGATGAACTTCATTAAAATCGTCATTCCCGGATTGCAGAGCCGGGCCTATGTGGCGCGTTTCTCCTGGTATTGCGGCACCTCGCCCGGAACCGGCTGCCTCCAAACGGCCGCGCTCTTCAACACGGACGGCTCGCTGACCGAAGCGGGCAAAACCTATAAGGATCCCACCTATGTTTCGGGCGGCGGCGGCGTGATCGCCAATGGGACTTACAAGATCATCAATCGGAATTCCGGCAAGGCGCTGGAAGTATTCAACCAATCCACGACCAACAGCTCGAAGGTGGATCAGTATCCCTACTTCGGTGCTAATTCCCAGAAGTGGACGGTGACCCAACTGGGCAATGGCCAATACGAAATCATCGGCGTGGCCAGCGGCAAGGCCTTGGATGTGTTCAACCGCTCCACGGCCAACAGCGCGCCCATCGACATCTATACTTACTCTGGCGACAACTGTCAGAAATGGATCATTACCGCGACCTCCGGCGGATACTACAAAGTGACCGGCGTGGGCAGCGGCCTGGCGCTGGAAGTGTTCAACCAATCCACCGCCGACAGCGCGCCGATTGATCAGTATTCCTATTTTGGCGGCAATTCCCAGCAGTGGATATTCCAGGCTCCGTGAGTTTGGCATCCCCCGGCAAACCAGCGGGCGCGCGCTTCCGCGCGCCCGCTTTTGTCATCCCCGGAACCCGGAATAGAAAATGGATGGTCAATGCGTTGGTGCGCAGCGTTTAAGCCGCTTCCTCATTTGTAAAGTTTGTGGCCTTGGTAAACCCTCATCCGCCCGCTGGCTTGCGACAGCTCCCGCGCCGCAGGCAGCCGACGCTCGTGCCACTCCGGCAGCGTCGTCATCAGGCGTTGCCGCAGACATAGTCGGTGGCCTGTCGGACGCAGCAGGGCAGCAACAGTCCCGGCTCGAATTGCACCGGTTGGTCATGATCACCGGTCCGCGCGGTTGGGGGTGCTGGCGCAAGGTTCGGATGGCCGCCTTGGGGTGATAGCCCAGCAACTGCACCGCTTGATCAATCAGCTTCCGTTTGTTTTCCGCGCCGGCGGTTTCATAATGTCGCCGCAACTTTGCCAACCCCTGTTTCCGGGCCATTTGATTCATGTCTTTATCCATTCCTCCTTCTGGCACAACGAATCACTTTTCACCGCTTCACTCGCCCCGGGTAACAAAACTTTTGGCACAATTCGATGGCTCCGCCACTTGGTTTTGCGGCTTGACGTTGCGCCTTTCTTCGCGGATTTTCCCGCAACCTCAACTTAAATAACGTTACAACAATTGCATGAAATCATACCTCCTTCCCACTGTCACCCTCGCCTTGCTCGTGAGTCCCGTGTCAGCGCAGGACAACCTCGATCTCACCAATCCCAAGCAGAAAACCAGCTACGTCTTTGGCATGGACATTGTTTCGACGCTCAAGCAGCGGGAGGTTGATTTTGACACGAAGGCACTCGCTGCCGGCATAGCGGACACGCTGGCGGGCAACCCCGCCCTCACCTCCGAGCAGCAAAAAGCCGCGATGAAGGATTTCTTAAAGAACATGGAGGCCAAAGCGGAAGAGAAACTTAAAGTAGTCGCCGCAAAGAATCTCCAAGAAGGACAAGCCTTTCTCGCTGCCAATGCCAAAAAGGAGGGCGTGAAGGTGAAAGAGGTTGCCATGCCGGACGGGTCCAAAGCCGAACTGCAATACAAGATCCTCAAGTCCGGTGACGGCCCGTCACCCCAAAAAGGGGATTTCGTGAAAGTGCATTATCAGGGAAGTCTGATTGATGGAACGGTGTTCGATAGCTCCCTGAAGCGGGGCACTCCCGCCAAGCTCATTGTGAACCTTGTCATCCCGGGTTGGGCCGAAGCGCTGCTAATGATGAAGGTGGGCGACAAGTGGCAGTTGTTCATTCCCTCGAAGCTTGCGTTTGGCGAATCCGCCCCCCCTAAAATCGGCCCCAACAGCACGTTAATCTTTGACGTCGAATTGCTCGGCATTGAGAAGCCGGTCAATCCCGCCCCCGCCACGAACGCACCACCCGCGCCGGCGAAGTAGCATGGATTGTTTTTCCAGCTGCCCGGTTGCCGGATTCATTCTGTTACGGCCTTTGGGGCGCATCTGCGAATGAGGGCAGCCGGATGGATCAAGGGTCGTTCTTAACCCGACTTTCGATACTGGAGGGAGATTTTGACTATTTTCGCGGGGTGGCCATCCAAATTCCCCTGTAAAAGCGGGGTTTCCGCCCAGAAAAGTGCTGTAGTGAAGACCCACCCCCTTGCGGCCGCCCCCGGTGCCTCTGGCATACTCGTGCCAGATTATGTTTTTGCGTTTCATTACTCGCAAGAAAGATGGCAAAGAGCACCGCTACTACAGCGTCGTTGAAAACGTCCGCCTGTCCGGACGGCGCAGTCCCTTCCAGAAAACCCTCCTCTATCTTGGCGAGTTGAGTGCTGCCCAAGAGGCGGCCTGGACCAAGGCCATTGCCGTTTTTGATGACGCCACGGGACATATGAAAAGCTTGCGCCTCTTTCCCGACGACCGCGCCATCCCCTCCGATCTGGCCGGAACTTCGGTCTCCATCCGCATGAGCGACTACCGTCTGTGCCGCCCCCGCCAGTACGGGGCCTGCTGGCTGGCGTGCGAACTGTGGCGCGAGTTGGAGTTGGACGCATTTTGGAGCCGGCGCCTGCCCCCCAGCCGCGAAGGCACCGACCGGGTTAAACTGCTAACAATATAGGTCGCCTATCGCCTCATTGAGCCGGGCAGCGAATGGCGCTGTCACCGGCTCTGGTATGAACGGAGTGCCATGGGCGATCTGTTGGGCGAGGGTTTTGTCTGGGGCGGCAAGGACCAGCTTTACGCCATCCTGGACCGGTTGCTCAAACATCGCGACTCCCTCTTCACCCACTTGCAAGGCAAATGGAGCGACCTCTTTGGAGCCAAGCTGGATGTGTTGATCTACGATCTGACCAGCACCTATTTCGAAGGCCAGGCCGAAGAGATCCCCAAAGCCCGCCACGGTTACAGCCGCGATCATCGTCCCGACTGCAAGCAAGTGGTGCTGGCCCTGATCGTGACGCCGCGCCAGGCGCTGGAGCAGTTGGCCGGGGTGCAAATGCTCGACGTGGAAATCCCGACCACCGATGGACGCTTGCTGCAACTGACCCGCTACACCCAGCCCGACAGGGCCGTGCAACTGTTGCTCCAGAGACTTGGCAAAAGCCTGCCCGAACAGCTGCCCCCAAAACTGATAAGCCAGGAAACATTGGAGCTTCCCAAGGGGCTGTGTAGTGAAGACCTTTGGGGTGGCACCCCTCGAAAACCGAGCATTTTTGAGGGCCAGCCTCAAAAAAAACACCCAGTGTCGAAAGTCGGGTTAAAATCCTCCTTGCTGAACGGCACGACGGTGGTTTTCTTTTCAGCGGGAGCCGGGGCGGGGGCTGCGGCGGGGCCACGGGCTTGCGCGCCCAGTCGGCTGGGGCTTCGGCCTTGATGAATTTAATCATCGCATTCGGGTGCCCCATTTCGGAGAGCTTGGTGGCCAGCAAAGTGTGATTGCGCGAATTATCCACCAGCCCGATGATATCCTCAAATTCCTGATCATACCCAATGACGAGGGCATTTTTTCAAAGGACACCGGATGGGCATCCGCCAGGTAGCCACGGGTGAAGGGGCTCGCGCGGCCGACGGCTTCCAGCAAGCCCGGCCAGAGTTCGTTCAGATTCTTGAAGTGAGGGGCAGCGGGCGCGGGTGGAGCAGGGGGTGTTGCCGTAGCCGGGGTGGCTGGTGCGGTTGCTGGTGCGGCCGTGGGCACCACCAGCAGTGAAGTCAACGGCCGGAGCGCCCGACGGGGTCGAACTGGCAATGAAGGTGGGGGTTGTCGGCCCCGAAAAGGTAGCAGCGGCAGCGGGGCGGTGAATATTGCGGGTGCCACGAACAGCACGCTGGTGCTGAACAATGTACAACTGGCCGACGCCAATTATTATTACAGTCTCCAGGCCACCAACAAAGTTTCGCCTTATGTCGCCAACAGCAGCTGGCTGCAACCGTCGGTCCAGACCTTGGCACCGACGGTGCAACTGGTGGCGAGCGCCTATGATCCGGGCAGCGGCATTTGGACGGATTCCAGCGGCAACGGCAACAATGCCACTTAGCCGTAACTATTCAGTAGCGCTTCGAATTTGAGCAAATTTCGGCGGTTCGCTCCAAGGAAGGATGTATCCTGGAAGACGTTCTGCCAGACGAAAGTTTGTCCAGCGGGGCGACTCGCCGCAGCGGATTAGGATTTCAGGGTGTTTTTTTCATCGCTTAAACCTTGTGGATTGCCTTGGCCGGCCGATTCAATCAAGGCGTTTGGGCTACTGAATTGCAGTTGGGCAGCAGACTGATGAGTTTTTGCAACAGCCGGCACCACCATTCGCGTTCCTCGGGAACAGGCACCGCCAGCCGAATGGTCGTCACGCCCCCCGTGTTGCTGATGATCCCCCCGGTCGTAAAGAGCCGGTACCGCAGGGTCGCTGCCGTCACCCGATCCATCCATCCCAGATGCCGTTGGAATAATTGGGTGAGATTATAGCTCAGGACTGACAGCGACAGGGCCGCCTCGGTGCTCCAGAACTGCTTCAGACACAGCTTGGGCAGCGCAAAATCCGCATCCAGTTGCTTGATCACCTCCTCGCAACCGGCCCGGGGATTGTACTGCCGCCACACTTCCAGCGGTGGCACCGTGGCCGGCAGGCTGGTCACCAGCGCTTGATAGAGGTAGCCAGGACAATCCACGATCGTCTTGCCGCCGGTGCGCTGGCCGGCCGCCTGCTTGTCGGCGATCCGATGCCGCAGCACAATCAGCCGCCGGGGCTGCCGCCAGTTCACCTCTTGATGCCACACTTCCGCCACCTCGGTGCCCGGCACCTCCGTGGCCTGCCACCGCAGGTCCTTTTTGAGCAGCCGTTGCACCGGCTTGAGCAGGCGGGCCACCACGATGTAATGCAGTTTTCTGGTTTCCAGCAAATCCAGCCATTGGGGCTGGCAAAAACCCGAGTCGGCCCGCACCAGGCGCAGATGAATCCAGGCGGGTAGGTTCGCCAGCAGGTCCAAGGTGAAAGCCACCACGTTGTTGGCGCAACTGGCGTTGCCTGGCCGCAGCCAAAAACCGACGACCAGTTTGGCCTCCTCCAGCACGGCCAGCAGCGGATGCAGACAGGGCTTGGTTCCCAGGCGCGTGTAGCCCGTCTGCACGCCCTCTTGGTGGCCGTCCTCATGCAACAAGCGCGTCGAATCCAAATCCAAGGCGTAGCCGCCTGGGCGGCTAGGCAGGCAGGCGTTCCTGACACCAACGCCACAGGGGGCGGAAAGTGGCCAGATTCTTGCCCGCAGAATCAAAGCCCTGGAAAAAGCGCGTGAAAGTGGATTGGCTCCCAATGGATTTGATCGCCAAGAGGCGCGGAATCATCACGTCATTGCGCAAATGGGCCACCTGCGCCAGCTTCTGCGCCCCGGCCAGGATGGCGGTCAAAAAGCCCAGCGCCAAATCGGCCACCGGGATGGCCTTGGCACTCTTGCGTTGATGTGGCAGCACCCGTGCCAGCAGGTCGCCAAAGCGGTGCCAGTGGAGAAAACCCGCGAACGTCAGCAGCCCGGCCCGGCCGCTGACTTTTTGATCGGTAAAGCCGATTTGAATGGTTTCTTCGGGAGTTTTGAGTTTAATGAATTCGGTCACTGTTTGGTGAGCCGATTCGTCGGTTGATTTCGTGGACTTTAGCATTGGCCCACAAGTCTGCACCAACAGTGGCCTCAATTCCTACTGCATAGATACGGCTTAGGCGGCGTTAATAAATAAAGATAGCAACTTCCATCAGGATTAACTATTTTATGGGGCATGGGTTCTTTTGCAGAACTGAAGCATAAGTTTCATTCGGTTTGGCCGCTGCTTGATGAGCGTACCCGCCGTATCATGGCTGCCAGCGAAGCGATTGGTTTGGGTTACGGCGGGGTTTCGCTGGTTCGTCGAGCTTGCGGATTGTCGCGCAAAGCCATTGCCAAAGGGATCACGGAAATTCAATTGGGAGCGCCACCCTTGGGCAACCGCATCCGTCGCCCGGGTGCTGGACGAAAGACCCTCACCCAGTCCGACCCGGAACTCTTGGCGGCGTTGGATGTCTTGATTGAGGGCGGCACACGTGGCGACCCACCCGGAATCCCCCTTGCGCTGGATTTGCAAAAGCACCCGCGCGCTGGCCGCGCAGTTGACCAAGGACCACCATCCGATCAGCAATGTCAAAGTCGCCCAAATTCTCCACGACCAGCATTTCAGCCTGCAAAGCAATCGCAAGACCGAGGAGGGCGAGGATCACGCGGATCGGGACGCCCAGTTCCGCCATATCAGCGCGTGTGTCAAAAAGAGTTTGGCCAAGGGACTGCCGGTCATTTCCGTTGACACCAAGAAAAAGGAACTGGTTGGAAACTACGATAACGCGGGCCAGCAATGGCTTCCGGGCAAACAACCCCGCAAGGTCAACGGCCATGATTTTCCAAGCCCTGAGGTCCCGCGCGCCTATCCCTATGGCATCTATGATTTGGGGCGCAACGCCGGATTCGTCAATGTGGGCACCGACCATGACACGGGAGCCTTTGCGGTGGCCTCCATTCGTGGCTGGTGGTGCTTTGAAGGCCGGCAGCTCTATCCCCAAGCCGATCAGTTGACCATCACTGCGGACGGGGGTGGCAGCAACGGATGGCGTTTGCGTCTATGGAAACTCGAACTGCAAAAATTAGCCGATGAGACCGGCCTGTCGCTGTGCGTTTGCCACTTCCCGCCTGGCACCAGCAAATGGAACAAAATTGAACACCGGCTGTTCTCCTTTATTTCCTCCAACTGGCGGGGGGAGCCGTTGCGGGACTATGAAACCATCGTGAACCTGATTGCTAAAACCACCACGTCAAAAGGCTTGACCGTCCAATGTCGTCTGGACCAGCGGAAATATCCGACCGGAAGAAAAGTCACCGATCAGGAAATGAGGCAAGTCAACTTGCGGCCTGACAAGTTTCACGGCGAATGGAACTATGTCATCAAGCCAAATTCCAAGACATAAGTTGCTACCTTTATTTATTAACGCCGCCTTACTCTGGTGGGACGCTGCCCCTCCTCGCGACCGGGGTGACCCTCACCGGTGCATCCGCCGTTAACATCACCGCAGGCGGCGGCAGTTTCCTACTCAACTCGCCGTTGGACCCCAGCATCGGTTACACCGTGTTCGCTTACCTGCAGCCGACCAATGTCGCCGGGCGCAATGCCATCACGGGCGGGTCCGCTTCGGGGGCACTCGAGTATGACATCTACAACGGCAACCAGGATTTCCTGATTGAGTATCTTTCGGATGTGGGCCATGGTACGGCCAGCATTCCCACCACGAGTTTCAGCTTGCTGGATCTTGCCGTTGATGCCAATGGTGCTTCTTTCCGCCTTGACGGAGTCGCCGACGGCAGCATCGGTGGGGCGACGTTCAGCACCGCGATCACCCGGATCGGCAACAACGAAGGCGGCGGTGATTCGCTGGTGGGCTTCGTCGCCGAAATTGACATCTACAGCGGGGTGCTGACGCATCTCCAAATCACCAATATCGAGGCGCACTTGATGACGACCTATGGGCTCGTCAGCAATGTGGCCACCAACCCAACGAACATCGTGGCCGGCCGACCACACGGGTTGGGTTTTGCAAGCACAGACCAATACCTTACGCGGCGGCTTGGGGACGAACTGGGTGACCGTGGCCAATTCGACCACCACCAATTCAGTGTTGGTGCCCATCATCCCCGGAAATCCAGCCGTGTTCTATCGGCTGCAACATTAAGCCATCCGCAGGCACCACGACCCGCAAACCCAGATAATGATAACGCTCCAAATAAAAGGCCCACCGCTTGGCCGCAGCGGTCCCCGGCTCAACGACCAGCAACCGCAGGGGGAGCAGGTCGCTCAAGGCACACGCCACGACCGCAGGTTCTTCCCAGGCAGGCAGCGTTGGCGTCACGGGCCGACTGCGGCGCATTCGCGTGCGCAAGGCCGGTAATTCGATCCAGCCGCGCGCCTCCAGTTTCAAGAGCAGGCTGCGGGCAGCAAAATCTTTCAACCGGCCGCGCTCGTTGCGCCAATCCCAACACTCACACAGCTCTTGCGCCAATCGTTTGCGACTCCAATCGCGATGCTCCGCCATCCAACCCTGCAACCACTGTAGCTGATCTTCATCCACCAACCGCCCCTGACACTGAAATGCCTTCATCATGAGCCACTTGTATCAATGGATGATTTGGTAGTCCAGCAAATCCGCCCTCATTCGCAGATGCGCCACGGCCTTTGAGCGCGCGAAGTTTATTATTGATTTTCGCCGCATTGGCCGGGTCGAAATTGCCCGGCGACTGGACAACCACAAACCCCGCCGGAATTCATCGAAGGCACTGCTGGCAACACCGGCATGAGTCACGCCCAGGGTTATCGCACTGTGATTGTCCTCCCCGAAACGCCGGTAAGCCAGCGCAGCGTCCGAATTAACTGAATTATACTCAAACGATTCAGCGGAATGCCGATGGGTAGGTGGATATGTGTGTATTAGCTATTGCGAGATCGTGCCTCCGCGTTATTTCGGAGACAAATGTCATAGCTGGTGGCCGCATTTCCGTCGGCGGTCGGCCAAGTCGCCCGGTAGGATCCATGCCTGGCTTGTTTCACCGATTGTTCCTTATTTGCTTTGCAAGCATGGCGGTGGCGGTGGCGGCAGAGAATTCCTTGCCGAACACGCCCCCCTCGGCCAGAGGGGCCAGCGGTCCGGTTTTCCATGGGGCCATTGGTGTGGGGTCGTGGAACACCTCCGTGGAATACAAAGATATTGTCGTTACCAGCAACGACATTGTGCTGTACCGCAGCGACTTTGCCAATCAAGACACCAACGGTTGGCGGCTTTACCATGGAGCTTGGAGCGCCGGGGACGGTATTTTGCGTCAAACGCGAATCGCAGCTGACTGTCGGGCGACCCTGGGTGACCTAAACTGGGCGAATTACACCATCACGCTGCGCGCCCGCAAGCGGGATGGCAATGAGGGATTCCTCATTTTGTTCAACTGGTGTGATGACAAGAATTTCACCTGGTTCAATGTGGGGCACCGGGGGGCATCCGCCTGCCTGGAACAATATGTTGACGGCACCTACACCACTCTGGGCGACGAAGTTCCCCAGTCGGTTGAGAACAACATTTGGTACAACCTCCGGGTGGTCGTGAGTGGTCCCCGGATTCGAGGTTATGTCGATGGGCGGCTCGTGGTGGACTTCACCCGGGTGAGTGCCAAATCGGTGAGTAACGCCCCACGGTCTGGGCCGATCCATTCGATTGGTGACGTGCTCGCCCTGTCGGGCTCGGATGCCAGCCAAGGGCACTCCGTTCATGCCGAAGGGGTGGCGGTCTATGTGGATCCGATCAAGGGTGAGGTATTGTTCAAGGACGACACGGGGGCCATTCCGGTGGCCGTGGATTTGCGCAAAACACCGGTCCGCGCGGGAACCCGGGTGGCATTGGATGGCCAGACCGGTGCGCAACTGGTCCGCTATCCCGACCACCCTTCCGGCCACCAGTACCTGAAGTCCTTTGACGCGCCGGTTAATGCGGATGACCTTTATTTCGCGCGGGTTCGGGGCTTCCTGACTCCGCCACGCACCGGTGAATACACGTTTTGGATTGCCAGTGACAATGGTTCGGAATTGTGGTTGAGCCCGGACGAGAACCCGCATCGCGCCCAAAAAATCGCCCGGATTGACGCCTATGGCTATGTGCCATTCCACGGCTGGGATCAATCCACCAACCAGCGTTCGGCCAAGATCACTTTGGAGGCGGGCAAGAAGTATTACGTGGAGGCGCTGCATTGGGAACAGATTGGCGAGGATTTCCTCTCCGTCGCCTGGGAGGGTCCCGGCCTGGCGCGCGCGGTGATTGATGGCGCTTTTCTTTCCCCCCCGAGCCGGGAGCTGAACCCGGCCGGGGTGACCACGCCGGGCTCGATCCTCCGGGAATACTGGTTGAATTATCCGTTTGCCAGCAATGACGAGGCCGAGAAATGGCGCACTACGGCGGCGGCGGCCGCCGATCCCAGCATCGCGGGGCTGATGAAAAACCCGCCAACGCACTACGGCAAACCCCGCATCGAGCAAGGGCGTTTATCTTCGCTCGGCGACGCGCCGCTGCCTTTGGCCAAAGCCATCACTTTGGAACAACCTTGGACGGAAGCGGAGGATTATCAATGGGTGGAGGCCAGCGGGGTCGTCAGCCAGGTTGCCAGCGCGGATAATTACTGGACGATCCTGGTGTTGAGCGATGGCGCGTGGCAGATGACCGCACGGCTGCCGAATCCCCGCCAGGAGCAACTGGACACCTGGGTGAATGCCCGGGTCACCCTCCACGGATTTTGCGCGGGCGCGCTGGCCGCCGGTGGCCGACGGGTCGCTTCGGTGTTATGGGTGCCCGGGGTGCAGGATATTGCGGTCAGCCCCCCGGCGGAAGCGGACTGGGCGCGGCTGCCCTTGTTTGCCATCCACGAGTTGAACACCAACACCACGGCGCGGGCAGGCCAGCGCATCCGGATCGCCGGCGAGTGGCTGGGAAAACAGGACGGGTTTCAGATCGTCCGCGACACGGTGAGCCGCTTCACGGCGTATATCTCAACTGATGGAAACAACTGGAAGGCCGTCGGCAATCCGATTGAGATGCCCATGAGACAATCGGTTTATTCCGGCATCGCCACCTGTGCGACCGCCCCGAACCGCTGCACCGTCACCTACGATCATCTGAGCGCATCGCTCTTTCCGGGAAAGGAGGGCCTGGTTGGCGCCCCGCCGTCGCCCGGCAGCATGCAGGGTGGCGCGACCAACCTGGTCATCACCGGCACGGGAAAAATCGAGGGGCGGGCGGGGATTGACGCCTTTCGCAACGATGATTTCCATTTTTTATACCGGCGTTTGGATGGCGACGGGGAAATGGTGGCCCACGTGAGCGCCATTGGCGTGGATGCCGTGGCGTGGTTGGGCGGCAGTTCCGGATTGATGCTGCGCGAATCCCTGGAACCGAATTCCAAGATGTTCTTCCTGGCGGTTTCCACGCTTTCCGGCATCGACTTGCGCGTCCGCCGGGACGCCGGCAATCCCATCGAAGGCTTTCCCAATGGAACGGCACCGCCTTGCTGGTTGAAGCTGGTGCGGCAAAGCCCGCCACCGATCAAGGTTGACGGCATCCGGTTTCCCGAACTCGCGCCGGGCCAATCCGTTGAAGTCATGGGCATCCTGGCCTTTACAAATCGGGAATGGACGCTGCATGACGCCTTCGGCCGGATCGCCGCCACCGGGGCAACGGGCCCCGATGTGCCGGTCATCCAGGGCGAAATCACCACCGTCAGACAAATCCGGCGGCTGGGGGCGGATGAGCTGAAGTTGAGCCGCCCAGCCAATATTGAAGGCGTCATCACCGCCAAACCCGATGACATCTATGTGCAGGACGACACCGGCGGCATCCGCATACCAGCCAATGCCGCCCAGAAATTCGCCGATTTCGAAGTGGGCCAACGAGTCAGCCTCGTGGGGCATTATGCTCCCGGCGGATATTCGCCGATGCTTGAGCCGGGCCAGCAGGCGTATGGGGTGACCCTGGTGGGAGCCGGCCGCATGCCGCAACCACGCGTGCAGACCTGGAGCCAGTTGATGCTGGGACAGCAGGACGCCCAGTGGATCGAGGTCAAGGGTGTGATCCGGAGCGTCCAAGGGCGCGTGCTGAAACTTCAGATGTCGGGCGGCGACATCCTGGCCGACCTGGGTTTCGATCTTCCGGAAGGTCGCCAGCGCTTGATTGATGCCTCGGCACACATTCAGGGTGTCTGTCAGGTTGTGGCGAACGAAAAGAATCAATTCACCGGCGTCCGGCTGATCGTGCCCAAGGCGGAATTCGTTTTCGTGGACGACGTCATGCCCGAGGATCCGTTCTCCGTCGCCACCCAATCCATCAACCAGCTTCAGCCCGGCGATCAAACCGAGTTGGTCCATCGCGTGAAGATTGAAGGCGTGGTGACTTACTGTCACGACGGGATGGCTTATATCCAAGACGCCACGGGCGGCATTGAAGTCTCCGCTGGCGGAACCACCCTCGGGCTGGGCGACCGGGTCGCAGTTCTGGGATTCCCGAATTTCAGCGGTTCCTCGGTCAATCTGGCCGATGTGCAGATTCGCAAATCGGCCAGCGGAGGCTTGCCCGCTCCGATGGAACTCCGCTCCGAGGTTCCCCTGGCGGCGCACAACCGGCTGGTGGCCATGAATGCCGTATTCCTGGGCCATTCCACGCTGCAGGACAACGATGTGCTTCAGTTCCAGAGCCGCGACCGGATTTTTCAGGGCCTGCTGCCCAACGACTGCGGAGCGCTGCCGGAGCTGGAGTTAGGCAGCCTGGTGCGTCTGACCGGCGTGTGCCGGACCTTTAAGGATCCCGCCGGGAAATATTCCGAGGCGAATCCCGGTTTTGAAGTGCTCTTCTCCACTCCCGCCAACGTGGTTTTGCTTCGGGCCCCGCCCTGGTGGAACTGGCACCGCTTGCTGTGGATCGGCGGAAGCTTTTTGGGGGTCATGGCCATTGCCGCCGCCTGGATCGCCACGATCCTGAGAAAAAACCGCCTGCTGAAACTCGCGCAACGCCAGCTCCAGACCGCGAACGAGGAATTGGAGGTTCGCGTGGAACACCGGACCGCCGACCTGGCCAAGGCCAACGCCGAACTCAGCTACGAACAGGGGTTGTTCCGCACCCTGCTGGACACCGCCTCGGACCACATTTATTTCAAGGACACGGACTCGCGGTTTGTCCGTTGCAGCCGGTCGCTGTGTTCCCTGGCCGAACTCACGCATGCGCAAATCGTCGGCAAGACGGACTTCGACGTCTTTCGCGCGGAGTATGCGCGCAATGCGCTGGCCGACGAGCAGCAAATCATCCGCACGGGCCAGCCGCTCATTGGCAAACTGGAACAAGAGGTGCATCCGGACAATCTCATCACCTGGGTCTTGACGACCAAAATGCCCTGGTGCGATGCGGCGGGAAAAATCATCGGCACCTTTGGCATCTCCCGCGACATCACCCCCCTGAAGGAAGCGGAAGCGCGCCTGGAGCAGTTGCATCAGCAACTGGTCGATGCGTCCCGCGTCGCGGGCCAGGCCGAAGTCGCCGCGAGCGTCCTGCACAACATCGGCAACGTGCTCAACAGCGCCAACATCTCGGTCGGCCTCCTCCAATCCCGCATCCAAGCCTCCAAGGCTGCCGCGAGCATCTTGCGCGTGGCCGGATTGATCCAGCAACATCAGGGGGATTTGGCGGAGTTCTTCAGCCCGGACGGACGGGGACGGCAACTGCTCCCGTATCTGCACGGCTTGGCGGAACAGATTTCAGCGGAACAGGCAGACTTGCTGGCGATGATGGACTCGCTGACGAAGAACGTGGACCACATCAAGGCGATTGTGGCCATGCAGCAAAAGTACGCCCAGGTCGGCCCCGTCACGGTCGTGCAATCCCTGCCCGCGCTGGTCGAAGACGCATTGCGGGTGCATGCGCCGGGGATGGAAGAGTTGCAAATCCAGGTGGTCCGGCAGTTCGAACCGGTTCCGGAAGTGCCCCTGGACAAGCACCGCGTCCTGCAAATACTTGGCAAATTGATCAGCAACGCGCAATGGGCCATGCGGGAATCGCCCCCCCCGGAACGGGTGTTGACCGTGGGCATCAGCTTGGGCAACGACCGCCGCCTGCGGGTTTCGGTCAGGGACACCGGCATTGGCATCAGCGCGGAAAACCTCGGCTACCTCTTCCGGCATGGCTTCACCACCCGGTCAGAGGGTCATGGTTTCGGCCTGCACACCAGTATTCTGGCCGCGCGGGAAATGGGTGGTGACTTGCTCGCCCAAAGCGATGGCCCGGGCTGTGGCGCGGTGTTCACGCTGGAAATCCCGTGTGAAGTCTTGCCCGCACTTTCAGGCAAAACATTGGATCGTTATTCGGCAACCGACTCATTGCTATTACGATCGGTCAAAGCCGCCGCTTCCTGAGCCAAGTGGTTCCGAGATGTGCAGAGCTGCGAAACCCACCGCCTCTTCCAGCTGGGCTTCCGGCTTCATCCGTTCTGCTCCTGGATCGCCATGCGGTTTCCATAAAGCATACTCAGCCATTTACGACACGGCTTCGGTCTGGACATTGGAGCGGAGACGTGAAGTGAAGGCGGCGAGCGGCTTTGCGCCGCCAAGGAAAGGGGGCCCGCATAATGCTTCTGCCCTACTGCCAAGCTTCCGTGTTCTCCTGGCCAGCGGGTGTTACTGGGCGGCGAGAGCCCGGATTTGCTCCGCAGTCAAGGCGGCACCGTAGATCCGCACGTCATCAATGGAACCGTTTACAAAATCCACATTGGCCTTTTGCCACAGGCCGCGCCCGATGGCGGTTTTGCCAGGCGCTTGCCAGGCGCTTGTGTAGGGCACGGAATGCTGTAAGACGCCGTCCACATACAAGGCGAGCGTCTTGGCCTCGGCATCATAAACCCCGGCCAGATGATACCACTTGTTTGGGATCGGAGTGAAATCGGTTCCGGCCATTATCGTCTTGGTCGTGCCCTTAGCGACATCACTTTCTAGGCGGTTGAATACAAACCGGTGCCCGGCAAGGTGGCTGAATTGCAAATAGAACCCGCTGACGTTGTTCCCATCTATGCTGACCACGGTTTGGCAGGGCTGATTATTGTCCAAAACCAAGAGATTCACCCACGCGGCCACCGTAAAACTCTTGGTGGTATCGACCACCGCGCTGGGAACCTCCGCATAGCTGGAATTTCCCAGCCGCAAAGCGCCGGTTCCGACCTTTGCGGCCCCGCTCCAAGCGGCCCCGCTTCCCACCAGCCTGGCATCAAAGCCGTTGCCAGTGGCGTCGCGGGCCACCCGGCCATCGTCCTGATCAAAGGTCCAAATTGCCACCGGCGTGTTTGAAGCCGCCACCGGTTGGCTGACCGGCTGCACCGTGGCTACTGGCGGCACCGTGGCTATCGGTGGTGCCGCCTCAGGGAGCGTCGCCTTGGAATCGGGGCGTTGCTCCAAAAACATCAAGACCCCGGCCGTCAGCACCAAAAGCAGGGCCACAACAACCAAAGTCATCATCAGGAGACTTCGCTTTCCTCCATTGTTGACCACCCTCTGTGGCGATGCAACCGGCTGGCTTGACGCCAATGAAGCCGGGGCGGGAGCCGGGGCATGGCTTTCGACGGGCGGAGCGGGCAGGGCAATCTCCTGTAAACACACGGGACAGGCCACGCGCATGCCAACATAAGCGGTGTCGCCGAGGATCTGCTGACGACATTTGGGACAAACCGAGAGATATTCACTCATAAGATTCTGGCGGGGAAGCAGGCTCTGGCATGGAGATTTCCTGCAAGCACAAGGGGACAGGCTACACGTTTGCCAACGCATGCCGAGTCGCCAAGAATGCGCTGCCGGCACGCAGCCTCGGTGCCTTTCAACTTGGCAGGTGCCAGCGCTGGCAGCAACAGTGCCGCGAGGATAGCGAGGGTGGCGATCACCACCAGCAGTTCAATCAACGTAAAGCCGACGCGCCTCCGAGACGCAACGGATCGTTTATTCAATGGCTGTTTTCTAAACATGATTCAGACTCTACACTAATACGCGGAATCCACCTTGGTAATGTGCCAGAAATCTGAAGGAATTTTTCCCCTTCGGAGGAAAACTGCCAAAAAAGACTCTAAACGCCCCCTCGAGCCATCTCAAAAGGTCAGAAATATGAATGCTTCAGCCCGCCCTCAGCTTATCTCTCGGTTTCGGTCACGGCCGGACTATCCTCAATCGGCTTCGTAGCTTCTTCCAAAAGAATCTCGGCAAAAACCCAGTCGAACCAATAACCCGCACCCGAATGGTCATGGTCCAGTCCGCATTTGAATTTGTCTTCGAGCTGGATCAATGAATCGCCATTTTCCAATTTTTGGCCTGGACCGAGGTGGCCTCAGTGGGGCCGGGCGAGCCGGAAGCCCCTTCCATGGCGTAATTAAAAATCACACAAAACGGCACGCCCTTTGCTGGCTTGCGGTGGCCATGACCGACTGCTTCCATTCGCCGGGCGGCAAGCCGGCCAGTTGCTGCCGCATCCCTTCCGGGTCTTGTTCTCCCCAATCGTGAAGGAACGTCAGCAGTTGCGGCCCGGCTGCATTCGGGTGGCCACTCATCCAGTCGAGGATTACCGGCGGGTCCGCCAGCAACTTTTGGCGTACCGACGGCAAGGCAAACACATAACCCATCAGTTCCGGCGGCAGTTCCTGAACGATCTCCAGCAGGTTCGTGCCATTCAACAGATCGTCCAATTCTTGCAGGCCCCCGTCGCGCAACGCCGGTTCATCGCGCTCCTCCCAGGCGCGCAATTTTGCCAGCACCAATGCCAACCGCGCTGCTTTGGCCCCGTCGGTCTGCTGGGTGATTTGCTGGGGATTCGAGTCCTTTTTGTCAAATTTTCCGGCTTATGGGACGGCTGTGAAAACAAAACGTGGATTCACGTTCATCGAACTTCTGGTGGCGGTTTAGGCCTGCACACCAGTATCCTGGCGGCGCGGGAAATGGGGGGCGACTTGCTCGCCCAAAGCGATGGCCCGGGCTGTGGCGCGGTGTTTACGCTGGAAATCCCGTGTGAAGTCTTGCCCGCACTTTCAGGCAAAACATTGGATCGTTATTCGGCAACCGACTCATTGCTATTACGATCGGTCAAAGCCGCCGCTTCCTGAGCCAGGTGGTTCCGAGATGTGCAGAGCTGCGAAACCCACCGCCTCTTCCAGCTGGGCTTCCGGCTTCATCCGTTCTGCTCCTGGATCGCCATGCGTCCGGCTTGGTTTTGCAGCTTGACGTTGCGCCATTCTTCGCGGATTTTCCCGCAACCGCAACTGAAACAACGTAACCGCAATTGCATGAAATCATACCTCATTCCCGCTCTCGCCTTTGGATTGTTCGCGAGTCCCATGTCCGCGCAGAACAAAGCCGATCTCAAGGATCCAAGGCAGAAAATCAGCTATGCCCTAGGCATGGAAATCGCCTCATCGCTCAAGCGGGATGATGTGGACATTGACATGAACGCGGTCGCCGCCGGCATGGCGGACATGCAGGCCGGCAAACCCGCCTTCACTCCCGAGCAGCAAAAAACCGTGATGATGGACATGAAAACGAACATCACGGCCAAAGCGGAAGCCAAAAAAAAGATCGCCGCCGTAAAGAACCTCAAGCTCGGACAAGCCTTTCTCGCCGCCAATGCCAAAAAGGAAGGCGTGAAGGTGCTGGAGGTCACCGCACCGGATGGCTCCAAAGCCGAAGTGCAATACAAGGTCCTCAAGTCCGGCACCGGTCCGGCACACGATAAAGCGGACGTTTTGAAACTGCATTATCAAGGCAGCTTGATTGACGGAACGGTGTTCGACAGCTCGGTGCAGCGCGACGAACCCTGGGAGGGACGCGCGACTGGTTTCATCGTGGGCTGGGCCGAACCGCTGCAAATGATGAAGGTGGGCGACAAGTGGCGGTTGTTCGTTCCCCCGAGTCTCGGGTATGGCGAGTACATGCCCTATAACATCGGACCCAACAGCACGTTAATCTATGACATCGAACTGCTCGGCATTGAGAAGCCGGGCGAGGTCGCTCCCGCCGCGAACGCACTGACCCCGCCGACGAAATAAGTGTCCACTGACAGTTTTTCGGGATGCAAAACCCGTGCGAACGGAGTAGTCAAAGGAAATCGACAGGGCGGTTCTGGCCTGCTCAGGCGGGCGTTGTCGTTTAACGACTTAAACAAGGTGCTGGACACGTCCGGTTCAATTTGTTGTACTTGTTGGGATGTCGGAACAGCAAATCAAACTATCGGACCAGGCGGAAGCCGTGGTGTTGGATCAAATTGTCGTGCGGTTGATTGCGAAGGAGGAACAGGAGCGGTGGGACCAATTGGTCACGGAGCATCATTATCTCAAGAATGCCCATCTGGTCGGCGAGCGTTTGTGTTATGTGGTGGAGTACCAAGGGCAGTGGCTGGCGCTACTGGGCTGGTCGGCGGCGGCTTACCACATTCGGGCGCGCGACCAATGGATCGGTTGGAACGGCAACCAGCGACGCGCCCGGCTGCGGTTGGTGGCCAACAACGCCCGGTTTTGCCTGCTGCCCCAACCCGGAGCCCATCCCAATCTGGCCAGTCGGGCCATGGGGTTGAACCTGGCACGCTTGGCTGAGGACTGGCAGCGGGTTTATGGCCATCCCGTCGTGCTGGTCGAAAGCTTCGTGGACAGCCAGTTGTTTCGCGGCACAGCCTACAAGGCCTCCGGCTGGCAAGCGGTGGGCCAGAGCGCGGGTTTCAAACGGGTGGCGGAAGATTTTTATGAGGCGCATGATCGGCCCAAGCAGCTTTATGTGCGCGAACTGATCAAACATGCGGCCCGGAAACTCCGGCAGCGCCAGTTGCCCGAACCGCTTCGGAAACATGAGCAGAAGGTCGCTCCTGCCTGCCAGATGCCCCAGGATCAGTTGACCAGTTTTTGGCAAACGATCCATGAGGTGGTGCCCGAAAGCCGCAGCGTTCACGGCCTGCGCCACAAGCAGGCCACGGTGCTGACCCTCACCTTTGCCTTTCTGCTCAGCGGCGGCCAGGGGGGCCACCGTGCGGTGGCGGCGTTCGGGCGGGACTTGACGCCGACACAACGGGCGGCGGCACGCTGCTGGTTCAATGGCCAGACCAAGACCTATGCTCCGCCGACCGAAAATTGTATTTACCGGGTGCTCAAGGCGGTTCCCGTCCTGGCGTTTCAACAGGCCGTCTGGGCGTGGCAGCAAGCCCATTGTGGTGGCCGGGATGGCCAGGTGGTGGTGCTGGACGGCAAAGCGTTGCGCGGCAGCCAGGGCATACAGTTGGTCGGCGCGATCAATGCCCAAAGCGGCCGCACCTTGGGCGTCGAAACCGTGGCGGACAAAAGCAACGAGATTCCGGCGGGCCAGACCTTGTTGGGCCGCCTGGAACTGGACGGAGCCATCGCCCTGCTGGACGCCTTGCACACCCAGGTCCAAACCGCCCGCGCGATTGTCCAGGAGGGGGGCGGGGATTATGTGCTCGTGGTCAAAGGCAACCAACCCAACCTCCTCCAGCAAGCCAAACACTTCCTGCCGGAGGATTTTTCCCCCTCAACTCCTACAGGTGGAAAAAGGTCATGGGCGGATCGAATGGCGCGGCATCAAGGTGATCGCCGTCACGCCGGAACAAATGAGCTTCCCGCACGTCGCCCAACTGGCGCGCTTGGAGCGTATTCGTGAACTCGCCAACGGACGGCAGGAAGTCGAAACCGTCTGGCTGATCACCAGTTTATCTCCAGCGCAAGCCTCCGCCGAGCGCTTGCTTGAACTGGCCCGGCAATACTGGAGCATTGAAAATGGCACGTATCACCGCCTGGATGTGAGCGGGGGCGAAGACCGTTGCCGGGTCCGCCACCCCATCGCCGCCACCGTGCTGGGCATTCTTCGCCGCGCGGTCCAAGGCGAATATCGAGCTTGGTCCGAGCGTCAACACAACCCCCGGGACCGCACCTGTCCCGCCTTCTTGGAAAAAATGAACCGCCGCGTGGATTTGGTCCTTCGCTACTTGATCGGAACGGTCCCCAGACTTTAGAGCAGCCCTGGGAAATCGACCTCCCTCCGCCCTGATCCCCGCGTAATTTTTTGAAATCCGAAATAAATTCATCTCTGCCTCGTTTTTTTGCTTGCATTGTTATAGACTTAATGTCTATATTGTAGACATGCCTGCGCGCATGCCAACACAGCACAAGTCGCCCTTCGTAATTGATGCCCGTCCCTTGGACGAGATGGCCAGCCCTCATGCCGGCCTCCTGGCCACCTCCCGCGCCTTTCGCTCGCTCAAAATGCCCGACTTGATCGCCGCCAACCTCAATTTCAAGAAACGCAAGCGCGGCTGCGCCGATGCCGAATATATTGAAACCGCCATCTTGCTGCAAACCATGGGCGGCGATTGTCCCGAGGATGTCCAGTTGCTCGCCGGGGACGTCTGTTTGGAACGCGGATTGGGTTTCAAGCTTCCCAAAGTCACTGCCATGCGCGATTTTCTGGACCACTTCCATGATGAGGAGTTGGCACAGACCCGCCCCAAACGGGAGGATCAGAAGAGCTTTATCCTGCCCAGCAGCCAGCCGGTGGCCGCCTTGCAACAGGTGCAATCCGGGACCGTGCGGCACATCGCCAAACTCTATGCCCAGCAGGAGCGCGCCTTGCACATCGCCACCGTGGATCAGGACGCCACCATCATTGAAAGCCACAAGCGCAACGCCCTTCCCCATTATGAGGGTGGTCGCGGCTACCAGCCCATGGTCGCCGTCTGGGCGGAGGCCGACCTGGTTCTGGCAGACGAGTTCCGCGATGGCAACGTGCCTGCGCAGCAAGCGCCGCTCAACTGCGCCAAGCTGGCCTTTGAAGCCCTGCCTGAAAACATTGAGCAGCGCCACTTTCGCGGCGACTCGGCCTGCCATGAAAATGATCTGATCGACTGGCTCAACCATCCGGATCGCGCCGCCGAGGCCGGGGGAAAGATTGGTTTTGCGATCAGTGCCCGCCTGAGCGGGGCGCTGGCCAAAGACCTGGCGGCGGTGCCGCCAGACCAGTGGCAGACCTATGCCACGGAGGCGGACGGGACCTTGCGCCAATGGGCGGAAGTGGCGTTTGTCCCCGGCCAGGCCGGAGAGAAGAAAGCCAGCCAGCCCCTGCGTTATGTGGGGCTGCGCCTGCTCAAGCCGCAAGGCGTGCTGTTTGCCGACGGCAGCGACCGGCACCATCATGCGGTGATCACCAACCTGGATTGGGCGGGCGCAAAACTGCTCCCGTGGCACCGGGAGAAGGCGGGCACGATTGAACATGTGCATGATGAGGTCAAGAATGCGCTGGGCGGAGGGCACATGCCCAGCCAGCACTTTGCCGTCAACGCGGCGTGGTTCAAACTGGCGCTGCTCAGTTACAACCTCGCCAGCGCGATCAAGGGCCTGTGCTTCAGTCCCGAGGAGCGGACGGCGCGTTTCAAGCGCTACCGTCTGCTGGCAGTGCATCTGGCCGGACGCATGAGCCGGTTTCAATGCAAGCTGCGCCTGCGTTTTTGCGCTTCCCAGGAAACCATCGCGCGGGTGCTCAAAATCTGGGAGGTGTTTGCGTTACCCACCCAGGCCACCGCCTTCCAATAGCTGGCCCCGGAGTTATTCACAATCTTACCAGCCGGACGTCGTTAACGACGCTGTCCGGCTTTTGTCTTTCACCGGGAAAACCGCTGCCAGAATCTCATCCAATGGGTGGCAACGGGCAAAACCAATGCGATTTTGGAAAGTCAGCGCCTGATATCGCCCTCATCGCCCTTGCGGCCCACCTGTTCCTGCCTCCTCTGATCCGGTTAAATTTTTACCTGCTCGCTTACGCGTGGATTTGGGCCTCCCGTTCACGGTTTGACAAGCAGATCCTAAAGGTGGGATCATGCCTGTTTGCTTAAACCCGAACTCCGAATTCTGGTGGAGTGGTTTAAAGTGGTGTTGAGTGGCCTGTATTGCTTGATAATGGCGGTTTTTTGCAGTAAGTTTACTGCGCTAACTGCACTCGACATTATGGCATCCATTTACCGAAAGAAAAAATCCCCCTTCTGGTTCATACAGTTCATTGACGCCGACGGCATCCGACGAAACAAATCCACCGGACTGCGGGCGGACGATCCGGGCGAGACCGTCAAGGCCAGAGCCATGCGCGCCGAATTTGAGGCCAAGGAACTCAACCGCACCGCCGGGGAAGTCAGTGGCGGCGGCTGGGACACCTGGGTGCCGCAGTATCTGGAGCGGCATTGCGAGGCTGTGCGCACCCTGGAACGCTACACCGGTTCTTGGAGGTGGCTGGCATTCTGGTTGCAGGAGAAACACTACCACACGCCGCGCGCCATCACTTACCGGAATGCCATTGAGTACATTGACTGGCGGACTGCCTATAAAAAGAAGAACGGCAAAACCGTGGGCCGCAACACGGCCATCATGGAATTAAAGCTTTTATCCATGCTCCTGAGCGAGGCAGTGCGGCTGGGACACGCGAATGCCAATCCCATGGTCGGCCTGAAAGTGAAGCATGACAAGGTCGCCAAAAAGCCGGAAATGACGAATGAGGAAATTGTCCAGATCCGCGAGGCGCTGAAGGCCGAGCCGGAATGGATGCAATGGGCGTTTGATATTTCCTTGAACACTGGCTGCCGGCTGCGCGAAACCCGGATTCCCATGGACTGCGTGGATTTCAAGGAGGGCAAAATCACTTTCCCGGCACCCAAAGGCGGCGAAGATCGGGCGTTTTCGATTCCCATGCCCTCGGCCTTGCGCCCGCTGCTGGAGCGGATGAAACAGGAGAACCGCCAGTTCACGCTGGATATTCCCTTCCAACCCTCGCATCGGTGGCGGCTATTCTTCACCAAGATCAAGCTGCCGCACTTGTGTTTCCATTGCCTGCGGGTCACCTATGTCAACCGGCTGCGGCGGGCGGGAGTGCCACGGGAGGCGGCCATGAGGTTGGTGAATCACGCGTCGGAATTGGTTCACCAAATTTACCAGCGGGAAAAAGTCGAGGACGTGGCCCAATGGCGTGACGCCGTGACCTTCCCGAGCTAAACCTGCTGCAACAGTCGGCGCGCCTTTTCGGGCAGCGCTTCCAGGGAAATGGTTTTGGGGGCCGGGGCGGGCTCGGACGCCAGACCATGTTGGCGCTGGCGCCAGGCCACGAAATCCTGCCAAAACACCAGGCCCTGCAACGCGGGGAATCCCTGACGGTGAAACCACTGGCGGGCGGTGGCATAGGAGATACCAGCGAGCACGGCGAACTCCTTGGCATTAAGCGCCTGGTCAAACTGCTGCTTTTGGCGGACCTCCGCCAGCTTGATGTTGGATAATTGTTTGTCTTTGACTATCGCCATCGCCTTCTCTGGTTTACTCAGTCACACCTGCCGCCACGCCATCATTCATGGGCTTAAACGTGTTCATATTTCACGCAATGTAATTCCATGTGGCATTTCACACCGGGGCCGGATACAGCGGCAGGATCTCGCCAAAGGTGAAATTCACCCGGTACAATTTGACGTTGGCATCTGTCCCGGTGGCAATGCCTTCAATCCGGGACACGAACTCGTAATCCGTGTCCCATTGTTCTGGCAGGAGGTAGCTATCGCCCAGTTGGTCGCCGGTCAACAGCGCCCGCACACCCTGAAGCCGGGCCGTCAGTTCATCGAAGAGCTGTTTGATCGGCTCTTGGTAAACGGTGGAGGCGGAGGCAAATTGGTTTTTGAGATGGGTGAAGAAATCCCGTATCCCGTTCAGGTCTTTCGTGTTTTTCGGTAATGGCATAGGCATCGTTTTTGTTGATTTCACTTTTTGTTATAAAAGCGATGCCATTTAAGCACACGGAAGGTGGGGTTTCGGGCGGTAGTCGTAATATTTATCCAAAAAATGCAAAAATGATAAACAGGCCGTTTTTACTGAGGATTTGCGCTGAAATTTTTCAATTATGGGGCGAAAGGGCATCAAAACCACATCAAGGACCAAAAACACGCGTAGCACCCGGTCTGGAGTGGTGTGGCAAACCTCCCTGAGCCTCCCGATTTGATCCTTTTGCCGGTTTGCCTTTACCCCCGTTTGGCACACCTATTTATCATACTCACGCGGAGAACGTTATGCACTGGATCGCCCCACCGGAAAAAATGCGGATAATGCTGCGCTGGAAAAACGCCTCTGGGATGCCGCCGACCAGTTGCGCGCCAATTCGGAGCTCAAGGCGCAGGAATACTCCGCACCCATCCTTGGCCTCATCTTTCTACGGTTTGCCGAAGTCCGCTTCACCACCCAGCGCGCCGCGCTGGAAAAAGCTGCCACGTCATCCCGCCGGGGATCACGGCTGGACGAACCCGCCGCCTACCACGCCGAGGCATCCTTTATTTGCCCGCCGAGGCGCGGTTCGATTATCTGCTGAACCGCCCCGAAGCCGAAAATATCGGCGCGAAGGTCAATGCTGCCATGCGCGACATTGAGAAGCACAACGCCCAGTTCGCCGGGGTCCTGCCCAAGACCTACAACATATTCGGCAGCACGCTGACTACCGTTGAGTCGTTCCGCAGCCTGTTGGCGTCGGATGACCTTCGGTGCAGTCTCCTGGCCTGATGATGGCCGTCCGTGGTTCCAAATCATCACAAGAAGTCGCATGCGCGGTCAACCGACCGCTTACCATTGCTGTAGTAAATTTCGACGTGCAGTTTTGGTGGCATTGGTGCAGCATTCGTTAAACACTTGCGGTCCTTGAGGGATGCACGAATGATAGCAGATGACTCATGTAAACCACTGGCAGGCCCAACGGCTGGCCGGATTGTCCGCGTTCGAACGCGGCATTGGCTGGTGGAGGATGTTGCCTCGTCGCCGTCTGGGACTTGGTTGCGTCTCTCCTGCGTTGATGATGACGCCCAAGGGGACGTGCTTGAGGTTTTGTGGGAAGCCGAACTTGACAGCAAAATTCTCGACGCTGAAGCTTGGGCGGAGATCGGCAACAAGGGTTTTGATGATCCGCGCCAATTTGCGGCTTATTTCAACACCCTCCGTTGGCACTGCATCACCGCCACCGATCCCAAGCTGTTTCAATCCCCCTTCCGCGCCGGCATCCGCATTGATGCTTACCAATTGGAGCCCCTGAAAAAGGCGCTTCAGTTACCGCGTGTGAATCTTTTCATCGCCGACGACGTCGGACTTGGCAAAACCATCGAGGCAGGACTCATCGCCACCGAATTGCTGCTGCGTCGCCGCGTCCGCGAAGTCGTGGTGGTTTGCCCGCCGTCAATGCTCAAGCAGTGGCAGGACGAACTCGACGCCCGCTTCGGCCTGCGCTTTGAAATTCTGGATCGCGATTACGTCGAACGCATCCGGCGGGAACGCGGCTACGCGGTGAATCCGTGGGACACCTTCCCACGCTTTCTGGTTTCACAACGACTGTTGATTGATGAAGCCTATGCCGCTCCGATGCGGGTCTGGCTCGGCACTCTTCGTCCGGGCAGCCTCCTCATCCTCGACGAGGCACATCATGCCGCGCCAGCCAGCGGGTCCAAATACGCCATTGATTCCAAGATCACCCGCGCCATCCGCGAGCTTGCACCCCGTTTCGAGCATCGCCTTTTCCTTTCGGCCACCCCGCACAACGGTCATTCCAACAGCTTCAGTGCCCTGCTTGAACTGCTCGATGACAAACGCTTTATGCGTGGCGTGCCCGTGCTGAAATCGTCTTTGGATGCGGTCATGGTTCGCCGGCTCAAGGAAGACGTGCGCGTCGTCGCGGGCGACTTCCCCATCCGGCGCGTCGTGCAAGTGGATCTTCAAGATCTTTCTCCCGACACACCCGAACTGCGCCTTGCGGAATGGCTTGATGCCTACGCCAACGTGCGCCGCGAACGATTCGCCTCTTCCACCAAACGCGAGGCAACTCAAGGCGCGCTCATTCTCTCGACCCTCCAGCAACGCCTCTTTTCCTCCGTCGAAGCTTTCCAGCGCACGCTGGCTGCACACCGCCGCGCCATGGAAAAAGTTTGGGCAGGTGCAGCCACCCCGAGCACCAACATTTCCACCAGCGATCTCACGCAACTGACCGCAGGCTTTGACAACGACGACGACCGCAGCCTCCTCCCCGCCGAACAACAGGAGGCCGAAGCCGCGTCCGCCATTGAGCAGGCCACCGCATCTGCATCGGGCGCTCCAGCGCCGGCCAATATTACTAACCTTGAGCGCCAACTCCTTGGCGATATGGCTCGGGTTGCCGAGCAATACCGGCATCGTCCCGACGAGCGCATCAAGTGGTTGATCAAATGGCTACAGGTCAACAGCTGTCCCGGCATCCGCCTGCCAAGCATTCCGTCCCCACAACCCGGCGCTGCCTGGACACCGTTGCGGCTGATCATCTTCACCGAATACGAGGACACCGCCCGGTATCTTCGCACCCAGCTTGAAGCAGCCATCGTCGGTACGGATCTGGCCGAGGCCCGGCTTGCGGTTTTCCATGGCCCGACGCCGCCAGACAAACGGGAGGATTTGAAACGCGCTTTCATGGCACCGCCGGAGCGGGAGCCCATTCGCATCCTGATCGCCACCGACGCCGCCCGGGAAGGTCTCAACCTGCAAGCCCACTGCTGGAATCTGTTCCATTATGACCTGCCGTGGAATCCGTCCCGGCTGGAGCAGCGAAACGGGCGCATTGACCGCAAACTCCAGGACAATGACGAGGTTTTTTGCCATTATTTTGTCTATACTCAACGGCCCGAGGACCGCGTGCTCCGTGCGCTTGTGCGCAAGACTGAGACTATCCGGCTCGAACTGGGCAGCCTCTCTGAGGTGGTCGAGAAGCGCCTGCGCACTGGCATTCGCCGGTCTGAGGCCGCCGCTGCCGCCGCCGAGATTGAAGCCTTGGAAGACCTCCCCGAGAAGCGCGCTGCTCGGGAGGCTGAACTGGACGGGGAAGCCGCGAAACGCCAACAAAACCTCCGCGAAGAAATCAAAACCTTGGATAATCGCATCGCTGACGCCCGCCGTTGGATTGGCCTGGATGAAGTCCAGCTACGCGATGCGCTCAACTGTTCGTTGGGATTTCTTAATACCGAACCACTGCACGAGGAATCCGCGCCGGCGGGCGAACCCACCCGCTACATTTTCCCAAATCTCCAGGCCCGCCATGGCGGGGACCCGCGTTGGGCTGCGACCCTTGATACCTTGCGTGCGCCTCCCGAGCATGACAAATCGCTCTACGAATGGCGGCGTGAAGCTCCGTTGCGTCCGGTGGTGTTCACGCCACCGCCCGGCTTCGATGGCGATGTCGTGCAAATGCACCTTTCGCACCGCGTGGTGCAACGGTTGCTCGGCCGCTTTCTCTCGCAGGGTTTTGTCTATCACGACCTCTCCCGCGCCTGCCTCGCTCAATCTGACGATGCGATACCGCGCGTCGTGTTGCTCGGTCGGCTTGCGCTTTATGGTGCAGGTGCCGCCCGGTTGCACGAGGAATTGATCACGGTCACGGCGCGCTGGGTTGATCCCGCTGATCGCAAAACACCGCTTACACCCTACGCTCGCGATACCGAGGCGCGCACCATCAGCATCCTGCAAGAATCACTGAAACCGAATGCCACCGCGCGTGCCGTTCCAACCGCAGCCACACAACGCCTTCAAGCCAGCCTGGCGCAGGACATCAAGGAATTACTGCCTCATCTGGAGCAACGGGGGGTGGCTGCCCGCCAGGACGCTGAAAAGTTGCTGACTGAGCGCGGCCAGGCCGAGTCAGATTCGCTGAAAAAGATTCTCGAGGATCAGCGTCGACGTGTGCTCGCCAAATACACCTCCACCGAAGCTAACCAGCTCATTCTTGGTTTCAGCGAGGATGAGAAGCGCCAGATAATGGCCGACCGCCGCCATTGGGAACGCTGGCTGGCCAACGTGGATGGCGACATCGAACGCGAACCAAAACGCATCGCCGATTTTTACCAGACGAAATCCTTCCGGCTCGAACCCGTTGGCCTTGCGTATCTGTGGCCCGTCACCAAATGAGCAACCGCATCACTAACACGATTGGCCTGCGGGCCGAAATGGAAAAGAAGCATATCGGCCTCAATTCCTTCGGCAGCTATGTCCTGAGTTCGTTTGACGCTGCGGCATTTGACCGTGTGCAGAAAACTGATTTTCCGAAGCTGCAATTCAGCCACGAAGACTATGTGGTGGTTGCGCGCGGCACGAAGGGCAGTTTGGCCAAATTGGCCAAGGTTACAAGTGACAGGAAGTTTGCTCGTTATTTCGGTAACAAGTTCATTTCCGTCGAGTTGATTGAGGGTGTGGTTTTTTCCAAGATCGAGTTCATCCGCAGCATCGCGCAGAACGACACCCTGCACGCAGTTCAAGTTTCCACCGCTAGGGGTTTTTGGGGAATACTGCACGGCGACCAAAAGGCCCAGTACAAAAGTCTCGTTTATCCGGTTCCCGCCCAGGTTCCCAACGACTTTTGCATCCTTGACCTTGAAGAAGCCCCACCGCCGCAGTCCTTAAACATGAAGGTTCGTATCGTCCCCCCAACAAATCCACCCGAAGGTGCAGCAGCGAAAGCGGCGTTGCTCAAACTCTTTCCTTGACCATGCCGCCCTTCACCAAAGACCCCGCGCTCGCTGACCACTTGGCTTGGCTGGGATACGTCCAGCCCGAGGGCTTGGTGGTGTCGGCGCCGGCGTTGGTGGATGCTCAGGCCATTATTGACCGGGCGCAACTCGGCGACCTTCAGCGCCGTTTTATCGAGCAGGTTACGCATCTGCCCGCCGCCGGGGACGAGGCGACGGAAACCCAGCCGGGCATCGAAAACCTCCAACTCTTCGCCACCGAGTTTCTCGGCTGGCCATACGCACTCCTCGTGGGCGTTGATCCTTCATGCCCGCTGCCAGATTCGCTTATGGTTTCCCTGCCGGAGTTTCAGGAAACACTGCAGCCCTCCTTTGCGATCGCACGACCAGCAACCACTTCAATCGGCAATCGCCAATCGGCAATCGAAAATTCCCCCTGGCTGCTCCTCGTCCAGTCGCACCCGGCCACGGTGGACCTCGACAAACCAACCGCCAGCTCCGACCGTCACTGGCACGCATCCCCGTCCAAGAAATTCGAGCGCCTGCTGCGTGAGACCGGGGTGTCCATCGGCCTGCTGACGAACGGCTCGCAACTCCGCCTCATCTACGCGCCGCCCAAGGAAAATTCCGGTGCGCTCACGTTTCCAGTGGGCGCGATGACCGAAGTCTCCGGCCGGCTCATACTTGGTGCGTTCCATCTGCTCCTCAGTTCTTGGACGCTCTTTACCGCCCCCAGTGAGGCGCGCCTCCCTGCGCTGCTCCAACGCAGCCGCGACTACCAGGCCAGCGTCTCGGAAATTCTCGCCGAGCAAGTCCTCCATGCCCTTTACGAACTTCTGCGCGGATTTGAGGCCGCAGACGAACGGGCCGAGGGCAAACTCCTGCGCGAACTCGCCGCCAAAGATCCCCACGACATCTACGGCGGCCTGGTCGCCGTTCTGCTCCGGTTGGTGTTTATTCTCTTTGCCGAAGATCGCGGGCTGTTGCCGGGCAGCGGGCTTTATGTCCGGCATTATGCCGTGCGTGGGCTTTTCGAGCGGCTGCGTGCCGATGCCGAACGCTACCCGGACACCATGGACCACCGCTTTGGCGCATGGGCGCAATTGCTCGCCCTGTTCCGCATCATTCACCGGGGCTGCCAGCATCCCGACCTCAAAATGCCTGCCCGCGCGGGCCATTTGTTCGATCCCGACCGCTACCCGTTCCTGGAAGGACGCAAAGATCGGTTTGAACCCATTGGTGGCATTGGTGGCCGTCCGCAAGGACCGCAAGGACTTCCGCTCGTCAGCGATGGCACGATCTATCGCATCCTGGAAAAACTCTGCATCCTCAAAGCCGAACGCGTCAGCTACCGCACGCTCGATGTGGAAGAAATCGGCTCGGTGTATCAAACCATCATGGGCTTCGGTGTGGAAATCGCCGCCGGCACAGCCATCGCACTCAAAGCCAAACGCAAAAACGGCGGTGTGCCCGCCTCGCCCGTCATCAGCCTGGAACAACTCCTCGCCATCCCCACCAAGGACCGCGCCAAGTGGCTTAAGGAATACGCCGACACCGAACTCACTGGCGAAGCCGATAAAGGCCTCAAAACCGCCGCCACCGTGGATGACCTGCTCGTCGCACTGGGAAAGCGGATGGACGTCAATGCCACGCCCGCGCCGGTGGCCAAAGGCGGACTTGTGCTGCAACCGACGGACGAACGCCGCCGCAGTGGTTCGCACTACACGCCGCGCTCATTCACCGAACCCATCGTCCGCAAGACCCTCGAACCGATTCTCAAACGCTTCGGCGAGCAACCAACGCCCGCCCAGATTCTCGAACTCAAAATCTGCGACATCGCGGTTGGCTCAGCGGCGTTCCTCGTTGAAACCTGCCGCCAACTTGCGGATGTACTCGTGAAGGCATGGCGGACGCATGGTGGCCGACCGCAGGTTCCGCCGGATGAGACCGAGGAACTCCTCGCCATGCGCACCATTGCGCAACACTGCCTCTACGGGGTGGACCGCAATCCCATGGCCGTGGACCTGGCCAAGCTTTCCCTCTGGCTGGCCACGCTGGCCAAGGACCATCCATTCACGTTTGTGGACCACGCCATCCGCTGCGGCGATTCCCTCGTGGGCCTGACGCGCCGGCAGATCGAAACATTTTCCTGGAAATCCGAGTTCGCCACGGGGCAACTGTGGGAGAAGCAAGTCCGCGAATACACCGCCAACGCCCTGCGCGAACGGCAGGTGTTGCTCGGCATGGGCGATGATTACGGCACGCCCCTGCTCAAGCGCGAGAAACTGGAAAAGGCAGATGAACTGCTCGATCACGTCCGGTTCATTGGCGATGCCGCCATCTGCGCTTTCTTCAGTACGGATAAGGACAAGGCCCGCGAAGCCCAGCGGCAGGAAATGATTGAACGGCTGACCGATCCCGACGTGCGCCGCCGCCCCATCGCCGAGGTCAAAGCCCTGCGCGGAGGACAATTCCCGGTGACGCCGTTCCACTGGGAAATTGAATTCCCGGAAGTGTTCGACCGCGAGAATCCCGGCTTCGATGCCATCGTGGGCAATCCGCCGTTTGCAGGAAAGAATACGCTCATCAATAGCAACCGAGAAGGCTATCTCGACTGGCTAAAAATCTTACATGAGCAGTCGCACGGTAACGCCGACCTAGTAGCGCAGTTCTACCGACATGCGTTTATTTTACTCCGACCCGATGGCTGCTTCGGTCTAATTGCCACCAACACGATTGGCCAAGGTGACACACGCACGACTGGCCTCCGGTGGATTTGCACACATGGTGGGACAATCTACGCGGCGCGTAAGCGCACGAAATGGCCAGGACAAGCTGCAGTGGTAGTTAGCGTCGTGTGGGTAGCAAGAGCCACTTTGGTCGGACCGTTTGATCTAGATGGTCGTCAAGCGCCCATAATTACAGCGTATTTGTTCCACGCAGGCGGGCACGAGAATCCAGCAGTGCTACAGACAAACAGTGGGAAAAGTTTCCAAGGCCCAATCGCACTTGGGATGGGATTTACGTTTGACGATAGCGATCCAGACGGAGTTGCCACGCCCCTTGCCGAGATGCGCCGTCTAATCGCAAAAGACTCGCGCAACGCAGAGCGCATCTCGCCGTTCATCGGTGGTGACGAGATGCTTGATAGCCCCACACATGCGCATAAGCGCTACATCTTTAGTTTTGGAGAATGGCCTCTGCGCCGAGAAGACATCGGGGAACTCTGGGCCAGCTCTGAAGAAACAAAACACAAGCTCTGGCTTCGGAACGGCATCGTCCCGCTCGACTACCCACAGCCTGTTGCGGCGGATTATCCAGACTTGCTCCAAATCGTCGAAACGAGGGTAAAGCCCGAGCGAATGAAGCAAAAGGACGAAGGAGGACAACTGAAGTGGTGGCAGTTTCTTAGGCCGCGTGGAGAGCTGACAAACGCGATCCGAGGACTGCCGCGTATCTTGATGCATTCATTTCCATCCAAGCATTTCGCTTTCGCGTTTGTTCCCTCAGACGTTGTCATTGCGGCACCGCATTGTGCATTTGCACTGTCGAAGATTGCGCAATTCGCAGCCCTTCAGTCTCGCGGTCATGAAGTTTGGACACTTTTCTTCGCATCCACTCAAGAAGATCGATTGCGATACACTATCAGTGACTGTTTTGAGACATTTCCGTTCCCCGCCGGGTTCGAGACCAACGCGGCCCTGGAGGCGGCGGGGCGGGAGTACTACGAGTACCGCGCGGCGCTCATGCAGGACCTCTGGCTCGGCCTCACGGAAATCTACAACCTCTTTCACTCGCCGGATGCCGAGGCCTTGGCGCGGTTGGAAACCCTCTACCGCAAGCGCGCCACCAACAGCGATTGGCGCACCGCCGAGTCCGTCCCCGTCGACCGCTCGCCGCTGAAGCTCTACCCCACGCCGGATGCCGCCTTTGCGGCCATCCAGCGCCTGCGCACCCTGCACGCCACCATGGACGCCGCCGTCCTCACCGCCTACGGCTGGACCGACCTCCTCCCCAAATGCACCTGCGAATTCCTGCTGGATTATGAGGATGAGGAGGACGCTGACGATGAGGGCAAGGCCCGCAAAAAGAAAAAACCCTGGCGCTACCGCTGGCCCGACGAAGTCCGCGACGAAGTCCTCGCCCGCCTCCTCAAACTCAACGCCGAGCGTGCGGAGGAGGAGCGCATCGCCGCCGATGCCGCAACTGACGTCAGTACCGGGAAAAAGAAGCGCTCAGCCAAGAAATCCGATGTCTCGCCCGCGCAGGGCGAGTTGATTTAGGGAATTTGCAGAAAGTGAATTAGTCCAACGTGAACAAAGACTCAATGAGTATGATAGAACAATTTAACTCTCCATTGATCATGATGGTCGCGCAGGCACCATTTGAAACAGGCGATATGAACCAGTTCTGTAAACTGATACCACTCGCCTACGAGGACGGAACACATGTTGATTCTGCCGATTTTCCGAATGATGGGCAAATCTGGTGGATGCTGACCCCCTATACCTCGCGCTTGGCCGTGCCAGGGCAGCTAGTTATGGGTAAAATTGAGCAGGCGACAAAATATCAGCCAAGTGTTCCGGATTCTTCACGCTACCAGGCCGTGCGGGAATCTATTCAGGATTTTAATCTTCGGGACGGGTTCGAGGTGGTGCCGATTCCGGCGGAAGAGATGGATTCTATCCAGGATATCGTGGCCCGCGATTTCCATCTGAGATTGTCTGCGCCGCCGACGCGCTCCACTATGATTTCATGGCGAGCTAATATTTATGGTCCATTTAACGCGACATGCGCCACTCCGGAAGCGTTGAGCGAAACCCGGAAGATTTCATTTTCGCCGGCGCACAGCGACGGGGTGACTGTATATACGTTTGACCTGAAGACCTTCACTCAGACAATCAAAGATCAACGCATTACGGTAAAGAGCGAGGTTTCCCAAAGCGGCAATAATCGCAATCGTAGCTATGACGTTGTCGAAATCCGGCATGAATTGGTGATGGCTGGCGGCTATGAACGTTTATTAAGCACCAACCCGAAGCCACTGGTGTTGGAGCCTGTGGACAAGAAACTGCTGCGCTTTGCAAAGGACTGCTTGACTCGGGCTAAACGTCAGCAACTGAAGCAACTGCTGGAAGATCTCGATCTGACCGGTCAACAGACGGAGCGATCAAAAGACCTGCATGAGCTCGTTCAACAAGTTAAGGGGGCAGCCGGTAAACAAGAACAGGCATTGGTTGAGGTCGCTGAAGCACTGCTGAGGTCGGGGATGTTAGGAGAGGATCGCATTAGTCGAGCCGAACAGGCATACGCCCAAAAATACGTCGAGCAGCGCATGGCGGAGTTGCAGGCCAAGGTGGAGGTGGAATTGACCGCTAAGCGAGACGAATTGCGCAAGGTGCAGGAGGAAGTGAAGACTGCGCAGGCCAGCCTGCAACGGGAGAAAGCCGAGCAGAAGCAGCGATTGGAGGTGGAACTCGCGGGCGAGCGGAAGAAGGCTCGGGAAGAATTGGCGGCGGAAAAATCGGAGTTTGAAAAGCAAAAAACGGAGCTTGAGAAACAAAAGGGGGAACTGCAACGACAACAAGGGGTGCTCCGGGATAATTTGGAAAAGGTCACCAAGAATTTGCGGGATGCGGGTGACGACGTGGTTAATCAGTTTCTCACCATCGCGCCACTGCTCAAAACTTTTATTTCTGCTGCTCCGCCCCCGTTAGCTGGACAGGCATCCAGCGTACCCAAGGGCAATGATGAAGCTCCCGCCCCAGTAAAGTTTCAATTTCCAGCATATATCACAGGACTGCCCCAGCAGGATACAGAAGTGAGTGAGCCAGCCTTTTTCGACCGGTTTAAAGCAGTCGTGGAGCACAATGGGTTTACGTTCCGGCCTTTGGACTTGCAGCGGTTCCATCTGAGCCTTAAGTGCGGCGACATCACCGTCCTCGGCGGGCCTTCCGGTACGGGGAAATCATCCCTTCCGGCGCTCTATTCTCATGCCTTGTTGGGCCAGGAGGCTACCCGGGGCCGCCCCTCTTGCTTGATGGTGAATATCAATCCATCTTGGATGGATGCTCGCGATTTGGTGGGGCACATGAATACACTGGATGGCAGGTTTTACCCTGCCGAGTCGGGAATCTTCCAACACCTGTTGACTGCCCAAGAGGAGTATAAATTGCGGGGAGGAAGCACGGGCCTATATCTGGCATGTCTGGACGAAATGAACCTCTCGCAAGTGGAGCACTATTTCAGCGACTTCATGATGCTGCTGGAGCGGACGGGAGCCTCCCGTGCGATTCAATGCTTTTCGCCCGAAACTGCGGGCAAAAATTGTTGTTTCCGCAATTATGGTACTGTGGCCTTGTCTCCTGCGTTACGCTTTGTGGGAACGGTGAATTTTGACGAAACAACCCGCCTACTTAGTGACCGGTTTCTCGACCGAGTAAACCTCATCCGGCTTTCTTCCGCAGGTTTGCCCAGTGCGATTGGATCGGTCAACGCATTGATTCAGGCGGAAGGTCGGATGATCACACTTTCAGACCTCGAGTCGTGGCGCAAAGATGGTGCTTTGCCGGCACATCTGGGACAGTTCCTTGACCGGATGCGACCATTTTTGGATCAGATGGGGTGTCCTATTTCGCCCCGCGTCTACCGAAGTATTTGTCGCTTTGTCAGTTCAGCCGAACCAATCATCAGCGCGGAAAAGGCCTTTGACATGCAGTTGGCCCAGCGGATTATTCCAAAAATCCGCAGCTTGGTGACGGCCCGCCAACTCAACGCCCTGGATGGTCTCTTGGACCTCGTTAAACCAAGCAGCCAGTGCTCGTTTGAAGAATCCGTTGCGCTGCTGGAAGAGGCCCGTGAGACCAGCCGGAGCCGGGGTTGGGAACTGGAAAAATAGCCATGCCAACTTTCTCCGTTCAACATGGTCCGACCCCCATGTGTACCGTGGATCTGGACACAGGCAATATGTCTTTCCATGCTAGCACGGAACATCCCAATAATGTACTGGTATTGAGCGAAACGGAAAAGGTCACCTTCGTGCTAGATCCCACACCGGAGCACATGGAATACCAGATATCCATTGGCGACGTGCCCTTAAGCGACCTCGTATCGGTACCGGACGATGCTGGTGGTCGGGATATTGGTGGCCGGCTTATCTGGCATGGCATGGGCTACTTTGAGAGCGCACGGGGCCGGACTTTGTTACTGTTGGAGGCCCGCCCTGCAGAAACGACGACCGCTGTTTGGAAGACGGTCGCGGTAGTTGACATCTATGTATTACCAACAAAATTGGGGGACGAGCGATACGAAAACATGACTGAGGATCTGGCATCAATCAGTCGCGGCCTGCTGGTGGATTTGTATGGGAAATCCCGGGAAACGTATGACTTGCGGTATGCACAAGAGGGTCGGATCTACACTTCGCGAGAAACGGAATTGGCATCCATTACTGATGCGCTTGACCAGTTTTTCCCTCTTCTCGCCGCCATACAGGCACGTCCAGCCTCGCGCGTTGTAAGCGAACCGTGCCTTCAGAAGTATTGGGGCAGTGAGCGGATATCTCCTTCGACAATTTCAGCCATGAGTCGGAGTGGCATTTCCCCACAACATGCTAACCGCCCCCTCTTGATTCGCGGACGGAAAAAAGTCGAATCTTTTGATATCCCGGAACATCGAGTATTTCACGCCTTTCTAAAAATCCTGGCGCACAGGGCCCGATATTGCGCAAGGGCTGCGCGCGGACATATTGATGTTCTGACTTCCGAGCGTCATCTGCGGCACATCCAGCGGGGAAATGAGCCATCGCTTTATGAACGCATCGACTTGCCCAAAATTCGGCGATTGGAACAGGCAATCGATCGGGCAGTTGCTGCGATGGCGAATGCCGAGAGTCTCTTGGCGCTTCCATTTCTCGCCCGGGTACCAGCCGAGCTGGTTGCAGTTCAGGGAGGCGGCTTCCAGCGCAGTCCTGAATATCGACAAAGCCTATCCGTTATCCGCAGCTTTCTCTTAAAGAATGCCATTTGGTATGAGGGGGACGAAGTTTCGGCCATCACAAAGCTCACCAGCCGGCTTTTTGAACAATGGTGCTACCTGAAACTCGTAGAGGCATTTCGCTGCTGCGGCTTGGAGTTGAGGGAATGGACGGATGTTATCCGCAACAACTTGGCATCTCGGTTTATCATTGATTTCGATCGGGGGCTTGCATTCGAGGGAACCCTAGCACCAGGTTTGCGACTTCGATTTCGGTATGAGCCTTGGATTCTCGGGAAAAATTCGGCAGTCCAAGCAAAGGAAACTTTGTGCCGAGGTTCCGCAAATACCGTCGCGTGGTCGCCCGACATAGTATTGGAATGCCTCCGGTGGACGGCAGACGCATGGAAGCCAATTTACGTAATCGTGCTTGACTGTAAATATCGAATCAGGAACGTATCATTCGACGAGATTTCGAAGTATTCTGAAATTAGGTGTACAGAAACGATGCGCCAACTGGTCAAGCAATTATGGTTAATCACATTGCCGGAACCGCAAACAACGCCCAGCATCAATAGCGAAGATCCCGCCATCCTATTTGAAGCAGACGGCCCAACTTGCGACGCCAGCGAGACAGTTCGATTTCGGTTTTCCATCCAGCCCGAAGACAAGGCCCAGCCCGACCTGTTCAAACAGTTTGCTCAAGGAACGATCCGTTTTCTGCGCCGCCACCATTTACAGCAAGGCCAAGCAAATGAATGAATGTCGATATCGAGGTAATAGGCCGAACTGTCCAATTAAACGGACGTTGCGCCTAAAATTATTATAACGCAAAGGGTTAAAAACAATTGCCACACGGCCGATAACAGTGCATATTGAATTCAAAACCGAGAGACTGCAGAAAGAGTTTGAGGACAGCCGTGCCCTGCAAAAGAAGCGCGGGGTGGTGCAGGCGAATAAAATCATGACGCGCATGGCCCAGATCGAGGGCGCGTTGGCGCTGGATCAATTGCGGAATCAACCCGGTCATTTCCATGAATTGACCGAAGACAAGGCCGGGTGGCTGGCATGCGATCTCGATCAACCAAATCGTTTGATTTACGAAGTCGCGAATGTGCCGGTGCCGCAATTGGACGCCGGTGGGCTCGACTGGTCCAAAGTGACTCATGTCAGAATTCTCGGGGTGCTCAATTACCATGAACGCAACAAAAAACAACCCGTTTAACCCCAACTATGCCGTCCCCCCCGGGACGATACTGGAGGAATGGTTGGAGGAGCATGGCATGTCGCAGACGGCCTTGGCCGAGCGGATGGACCGCCCGATCAAGACCATCAACGAACTCATCAAGGGCAAGACCTCGTTCACGCAAGAGACTGCATTTCAGCTTGAAGCGGTCACAGGGATTGAAGGTTCGTTCTGGACGAACGCGGACCGGATTTACCAGGAACGAGCTGCTCGATTGGAGGAAGAAGAGCGCCTCAAGTCCTGGGTGGACTGGGCCAAGGGATTCCCGTTTCCCGAGATGGTAAATTTCGGTTGGGTAGCCCCGGCGACGAATCCGGTGGTGCGAGTGCGGATATTGCTCCGTTTTTTTGGCGTGGCGACCCCGGAAGCTTGGGAAGTTGTGTATGGGAGTTTTCAGGTAGCATATCGCAAGTCGCGAGCGTTTAACGGCAATGCGGCACACTTGGGCGCATGGCTGCGGCAGGGTGAATTATCGGCCGCCAAATTAGTTTGTGCTGATTATGACGAGACGCGGTTCAAAGGCGCTTTGACAGAATTGCGAAGATTGACGACCGCCCCGCCCGACCATGCCTGCGCGAGGCTGGTTGAGCAATGCAAGGCGGCGGGGGTGGCGGTGGCATTGGTGCCGGAATTGCCAAAGACACATGTATGTGGAGCGACCCGCTGGGTTGGTCCCGCGAAGGCACTCATCCAAATGAGCCTGCGTTACAAGACTGACGACCACCTCTGGTTTACGTTTTTCCATGAGGCTGGACATATTTTATTGCATGGCAAAAAGGACGTTTTTGTGGAGTTCAACGGCAAGGATGATCCGAAAGAAAAGGAGGCTGACCGTTGGGCGGCAGACTTTCTCGTCCCCCCTGCCGAATGGCGAAGATTCCGGACCGCCGGACGTATGAAGTCGCAGGACATTCAATCTTTTGCGTCAGAATTAGGCATTCACCCGAGCATCATTGTGGGGCGCCTGCAGCACGAAAAGTGTATCCCGTTTGTGGCGTGCAATGATTTGAAACGTCGGTTGTGCTTGGTGTCGGCTGAAACCAAGCCAGCCAACGCCAATTAACTCCGATCATGCCCGCACCATCTGTCGCCACGTCCGCCGAGGTCCGAGCCAATCTCGTGGATGCCCTGAAACTCGATCTCGTCGGCCCCTGGCCGGGGCATCCGTTTTCCAGCGAATTATTGCCTGAAAACCCAAACCGATGGTATCTGACCGGCTATTTGGTGCCGGACACCGCCCCCGTTCAACATCGCAGTGATGCCGAGGCCAAGGACGATATGGATTCAGCGGGCGAAGGGGGCGGTGCTGACGATGGTGGGACCCCGGACAAAGCGGCCACTCCGAGCCTTCTTCCGAGTTCAATGGGGTTGAGTGTGCTCGTGCTTGCGGGAGTGACGAAACTTCATGCCGAAGTGACCTGGGGCGATTATCAATGGGAAGATCCAACGAAAGAATCCACTGAACCCGCCGACGACGGGCTTGGACTGAAGGAGGAAATCAAACCGGAACCTTACGAGATTCCAGAATCGTCGGCCGCAGCCTTAAAAGAGGAGCCGGAGGCCAAGCCAGGAGCAACGCCGCCGCCCAAAGGCTTTCGCCGGGTGCCGCACCTTGAATTAATCGAGGTGGTTTTGCCAGACGCAGACGGCAAACCGGTTTCTTTTCCTGTGCCGAACAGCGGCGGCTTGCGCCTGGTTGTCACCGCCCGCCCAATTTCACAGGATAGCCACTGCCGATTGCCCAAAGGTACCCGGGCTGTGTGCGTGTTTTTGGTGAATGGCCGGCCACCGGCGGAACGGGCATATCAGGGCAACGCCTTTCAGGCGCATTTGCAGGTCAAGTGCGAGACTGGCTTCGTACCTCGCCCGGATCTACGCGGTGGTGACGATGGCTCGCGCTCTCAGGATTGGGATGAACAAGTAGCTGATTTGCAATACCGCCGGGCTTTTGATTTCGTGTCGGGGATCGGCTGCGCCGGTGAACCCGTGTCGGAAGGCGGAACATGTCATGTGGTGCAAACCTGCTGGATTCCTTCGGCGGGAGTGGAATTTGTCGGCCATCTGGAAGCCACCGCGCTGCCTGGCGTGGAACTGGGCATGGAGGCACTGGCGACGCTCGCCAACGTGGCGGAAGCCCGCGCCAAACTCGGCAAGCTCGTGGAACATTATGTCGCGTGGATTGACGCCCAAGCCAAAGACCTCATGGCTGAAAGCGGAATGGAATCCAGCCGGCAGAAGGCCGCCAAGGAATTGATTCGTCGCGCCCGACTCGCCGCCGCCCGCATGGCGGCAGGCATCGAGTTGCTGACCATTGACGACGTGCGCGAAGCCTTCTGCACCGCCAATCGTGCGATGGCGCGGCAGGCCCGGCAACGCGAAGCACAGAAACACCAAACCTCGCCCGAGTTGGTCAGCACCCCGACGTGGCGCGCGTTTCAGCTTGGTTTCATCCTGCTCAATCTGCGCGGGCTGCATGATCCCACGCACGCCGACCGTGAATTGGTGGACCTGCTCTTTTTCCCTACGGGTGGCGGCAAAACCGAGGCGTACCTCGGTCTCGCGGCTTTCTCGCTGGTATTGCGTCGGTTGCGCAACCCCGGCCGTCGGGGTGCCGGGGTGAATGTCCTGATGCGTTACACGCTGCGCCTGCTCACGCTGGATCAGCTTGGCCGCGCTTCCGCGCTCATCTGCGCCCTTGAACTGGAGCGTCAGGAACGGAATGTGCGGGGCGACACGCGTCTGGGCGATTGGCCCTTTGAGATCGGCCTGTGGGTCGGGTCCGGCGCAACGCCCAATCGCATGGGTGGCCCAGGGGATAAAGGCCCGAGCGCTGACAAAACAGCCTATCGCCGACTCCGGGCCTTCCGCAGCAACTCGAAGAAAAGTCCGTCACCCATTCCACTGGAGAACTGCCCTTGGTGTGGTGAAAAATTTGAAACCCAATCGTTCCGGCTGCTTCCATCTGAGGCCAACCCCCAAGACTTGAGGATCACTTGCGTCAATCCACGGTGTGCTTTCACAGGGGATCGCCCGCTGCCCATTGTCGCTGTGGATGAACCCATCTACCGGAGGTTGCCTGGTTTTCTGATTGCAACCATTGATAAGTTTGCGGCGCTGCCGTGGATCGGGCCATCGGGGAAACTCTTCGGCCATGTCGAACGGTTCGACCAAAACGGCTTTTACGGCGCTGGTGAGCCGGGGTTGGGAAAATCGCTGGGTGGCCCGTTGTTGCCACCGGAACTGATTATCCAAGACGAGTTGCATCTCATATCCGGCCCGCTGGGCACCATTGCCGGGGTTTACGAAACCGCCATCGGCCATTTGGCGGAGCGTGATTTGGGCAACGGCCAGCGATTGCGTCCGAAAATCATCGCCAGCACGGCCACGGTGCGGCAGGCGGAGACACAGATTCGCGCGCTTTTCGCGCGCCCGCACTCGATGGTATTTCCTCCTCCTGGCCCCAATCGGCGGGATTCCTTTTTCGCCCGGACGCATTCCCCGGACCAGAGTCCAACGCGGCTTTATCTGGGGATTGGCGCGCAAGGGCGCAGTTTGAAAGTGGTGCTGCTGCGCACTGCCTTGGCGCTGCTTTCAGCCGGGCAGACACTTTACAAACAGGCCGGCGGAAAGTCGGCGAACAATCCTGCGGACCCGTACATGACGTTGTTGGGCTATTTCAACAGCCTGCGGGAACTCGGTGGCTCGCGGCGCATCGTTGAGGACGAAGTCACGAGCCAGTTGCGTCGCTATAATTCGCGCAAACGCCGCGATCCAGCAGACACGCTCTTCTCCAAACGCGAGATGGGCGAACCATTGGAACTCACCTCGCGCGTTTCCACCAATCAGGTCTCGGAGGCAAAGCGCCGGCTCGCCCAGACCTTCGCCGAAGAGGATCGGGTGGACCTGGCCTTGGCCACCAACATGATTTCGGTCGGTTTGGACATCACGCGGCTTGGCCTGATGGTCGTGCTCGGCCAACCCAAGATGTCGGCCGAATACATTCAGGCCACCAGTCGCGTTGGTCGCGATCCCAACCGTCCGGGCTTGATCATCACGCTGTTGAACGTCCACAAGCCACGAGACCGCTCGCACTACGAACGCTTTGGTTTTTATCACGCAACGTTCTATCGCACGGTCGAGGCCACGAGCGTGACCCCGTTTTCGCCCCGGGCGCTTGATCGAGCTTTGGCGGCGGCACTGGTGGCGTTCGCACGGCACCAGATTCCGGGATTCGCAGCGCCCAACGGCGCGGCATCCGTTCTCACCCAACGCGCGGATTTGGACATGATCGTGGAGTCCTTTGCGGACCGTGCCGTATCGCATCGCTATCTGCCGCCGCAAGAAGCCGCAGCGTTGCGTGGGCGGGTAAGGGACCGTTGTCTGGACCTGCTCAGCACCTGGTTCAAGCTCGCGGATGCGGAGCGACTCAAGGGCGCTCAAATGCAATATGGCACCGAACTGCCCAACCAACCTGCCTTGCTGCACAATTTTCTGGATGAATCGCTCGCGGCGCTGCCGGCCGATTTTGCTAAATTCCGAGCGAATTGGTCCATGCGGGATGTTGAACCCAGCGTGGAATTGTTTCCCCAAACCCTCAAAGGCTGATCTTTCATGAGCAAAAGCGAAATCCGTTCCAGTCAGCTTCTCACGACGTTCGGCCCCGGGGCGATGATAGACCTGCCGGATGGTTCAGTGATTGTCGGCGGCTTGGATAACTGGCGTTTTTCACCGGGCGTGCAACCCCTGGTTAATGAGCCTCGCCTCGTTGCCAAACTGCGGGCGCGCATGGAGAAACCCACGCTGGTTCTTAAATCACCGCCGCCTTCCACGGATGACCCCACGGCGGGCAATCCAGGCATCGTGGTATGGCGGTTTCCGCGATGGTTTCTGGTGCAGAACACCGAACCATTGAAGGGCGGCAACGGCAATCGCCGCCGTCTGGTGCCCGAATCCCAACTGGTGAATGGCAAATACCGGGAGGGCGATGCGAAATATGACGTGGTGCCGGTTCGGTTTGTGCGGGCCTGTGAACATGGCCATGTGGATGACATCGATTGGGCTGCTTTCATTCATGGATATGCGGGCGGCTGCGGCGGAAGTTTGCATCTGGAAGAACGCAGCACCACCGGCGCCCTGGTGGACGTATGGGCCACCTGTTCGTGTGGTGATAAACGATCCCTGGCTCAAGCTGCCGTAAAAGGCAGCAAGGCGCTGGGCCGTTGCAATGGGGCGCGCCCCTGGCTGGGTTCCTTTAGCGGCGAGCATTGTGATCAGCTTAGCCGCCTGCTCATCCGCAGTGCCAGCAACGCCTATTTTTCTCAAATCCTATCGGTCATTTCCATTCCTGACCGGAAATCGCCGCTTGATGAAATCATCAAGTCGCTCTGGGATGATGGCTTGAGCGTGGTTGCGACCAATCCGGCGGTTCTGCCAGTCATGCGGCAAATCCCCAAATTAGCCACGCGCCTCGCCGGCATTGCCGACGCCGAGATTCTGGCGAGCGTGACACGCATCGCTCAAGGAGTCGCCCAGTTCGCGGAACGTTCTGTCAAAGAAGTCGAGTTCGAGGCCTTCGCCGCTGCCGACGAGGAACTCGGCAGTGATCAACCGGATGGTGATTTTTTCGCCCGCGCTCTTCCCAGGTCGGCTTGGGAGGCCCCATGGATGTCGCCAGTCAAACAGGTGGTGTTGGTGCATCGCCTGCGCGAAGTCGTCGCGCAAGTTGGTTTCACCCGCTTCGAGTCCATCGGGACGGACATCAATGGGGAATTGCCCGATGAACTGACATTGAACGTGCAGGCCGCGCCGATCGCGCGTGACGCCGAGTGGCTGCCGGCGGTCGAGAATCGTGGCGAGGGCGTATTCCTCCTGTTCGATGCGGCGGCTATTGGCACCTGGCTGCAACGACCCGCAGTCCAGACGCGGCTGAAGATGTTGGCCGGAGGATTTGCCGCGTGGAGCAGCGCTCATCCGAATAGCACTCGTGAGTTTCCCCGTGCGCCGTATTACTTGCTGCATACGTTCTCCCACCTGCTCATGACCGCCATCTCGTTGGATTGCGGCTACCCGGCTTCCTCACTACGCGAGCGCATCTATGCGCTGCCTGCGGAAGGATCACTGCCCGACCGCTACGGTATCCTGATTCTAACCAGTTCATCGGATGCAGAGGGAACGCTTGGTGGATTGGTAGAGGCCGCCCGCCGGATCAAAGAATTTGCGCGCAAGGCCTTGGAACTGGCCATTCTCTGCTCGAACGACCCTATCTGTGCCCACCATCAACCCGGTGAGCATGATCATGCGCCGTTGCTCGGAGCAGCCTGCCATGGTTGTTTGCTTGTGCCCGAAACCTCATGTGAGCAGCGCAACGAGTTCCTCGACCGCGCATTGGTCGTTCCAACGGTCGAAGCGTGTGGCGCGGAGTTCTTTTCCCCACCATGAAGGATTCAGACGCCATCATCGCCGAGTTGTCAGATGCTGCGCTGATGGCATTGGCCACTGCGGTTGAGGCCGGTTGGCTTGGTGGAAGCTCCCCAGACTCGACGTTTGCGTCCATGGCCGGTCAAAATGGTGCCGCTGTTGCCGCGTGGCTTGTCGGTTTGGAAGACGCAGCGTTTACCCCGGCACAAACCGCCCGACTGCTGCGTTCCATCGTCGCTGGACGTCATCGCGATCAGGTTTTGGTTCCAGACTTGGTTGTGTCTGGCCCGGATGTCCCGGGGGTGCCGACCGCAGACACCTACGCCGTGGTTCAATCCCTCTTCCAAGAGGCGCAAAATGAAATCGTTTTGGCCGGCTACGCCTTTCACAATGGCCGGCTGCTGTTTGAGCGATTGGCGGAGCAGAAGAGATTGCGTCCACAGTTGCGCATTATTTTTCATGTGGATGTTCCCCGGCGCGCGGGAGACACGAGCACCTCGGACAATATCATATTGCGATATGCCGAGGAATTCCGCAGTCGCCATTGGCCATGGCAGCCATTTCCAGAGGTCTATTTCGATCCCAGGGCGCTGGACACGGACTCGCACACCCGCGCCAGCCTGCATGCCAAAGTCGTCGTTGTGGACCGTGCAAAACTATTTTTGACCTCGGCCAATTTCACCGAGGCAGCACAGCAGCGAAACGTCGAGATGGGACTTCTGTCACATGCGGCATATCTCGCCCAGCAGGTCGCCGCCTACTTTGAGGGGTTGCGGCATGCGGGACATCTCCGGCGATTATAGCTTTGCGTCTGGATACCTGAACTGCATCTCGCCCATCTCGCCTAAAAAGTTGACATTGCCATTGACAAAAATTTATAAACGATAAATATGGTCGTGTATTCATTGCCAGTGAAGCTGGCAACCAGGTAAATAATCTCGTTTGGCTCGAATCGGTTGCTACCTCTCCAGGGGCGCGCATGACTCCTCACATTGTGTTTGAGAATGGTTCTCAAACAGCCAGACCGGAAATGATCGCGCGCTCATGTTCAACAAAGCAAATACCGTCTGGTTCCATTGCCGGTTCGCGGCGAAAGAGATTCGCCGCGCTTCTGGCCGTTTAGATTTACCGAACCACATTGGCGTGGCTTTTGGCGACAGAACCTACATTTGGGTGGGAATTTTACAGCCGCAGGTTTCACTTGGAAAATGCTAATAACCAACAAACACCTTATTTGACAGCGATTCTATGCGTTTTCACAAGCCGTTCAGGCGTTTGGCATCCCAGTTGCAAAGGGAGATTCCGTCCGGTGACATTTTTATTTGCCTTGAGACGACACGATAATATCCATGAGTGATATAAACATAGCAAACAATCCGGTGCTGATGCGCCGGCTGGCGCGGCAATGGTCACAGGCAGAGCTGGCGCAACGGGCTGGAATATCCCGCGCCGCCGTGAGTGCCATTGAAGGGGAACGACTTGCGCCGTCGGTGATGACGGCATTGGCTTTGGCGGCGGTGTTCGAGTGTTCAGTCGAAGAATTATTCCGACGCGGCGGGACCACACAACCACACGAATCCAGTCAGGCGTGGGCTTGGGTTCCACGTGGAGAGTCCAGCCGATATTGGGAGGCTGAAATCGGACGTCGCCGCCTGCTTTATCCGGTGGAGGCCATGACGTTGAACCCGACTCCTCATGACGGTGTGTGGCAGAATGGGGTGTTGCTTGGAAGCACTCCGGCGAGTGCGGAAACCACGCTGGTCATGGCGAGTTGCGATCCGGCGGCGGGATTGCTGGCGGCGGAATACGCGCGGGCCTCCGGTTTCCGATTGCTGGTGTTTCCTCGTGGCGGACGCACGGCGTTGGAACTGTTGAAACAGGGGCTGGTGCATGTTGCCGGGCTACATTATTCCACGGAAGACGCTCCCGACCGCAATGCGGAGACGGTGCGGAATCAGTTGGGCAGAGACTGCCGGTTGTTACGCGTGGCGAAGTGGGAAAGCGGTATTGCGCTGGCGGCGGATGATGCCTGCCGCTCGCCGGAATCCGTGGCCCGACGTTCCTTGTGCTGGGCGGCGCGGGAAACCGGTTCGGCGGCGCGGGAATGCATGGACAACCTGCTGGGTCAGCGCCATTTCGCCGGGCGCGAGGTCAATGGCCATGCGGCGGTGGCGGAAGCGGTGCGCGCCGGTTGGGCCGAGGCGGGTGTGTGCGTGCGGTTCAGCGCGGCGGAGGCGGGTTTGAATTTTCTGCCGGTGCGCTCGGAAATTCTGGATCTATGTTTTCCAACCGTATTTCAACACGACCCACGCATTCAGGCGCTTGTGCGGTTGTTGCGTGATCGCAACTGCCGCCGCCTTATCAGCGAACTGCCCGGCTACAACGCCAGGGAGACAGGAGAAATGCTCGTTGTATGATTCCTGCCAAAATCATCCCACCCTTGGAATTACAACTGACGAAAATCGGCGTAATTCATTCACCCTACAAGCAGGCGACTGGCACGCCCATTCAACCGTGCCGCGCCGGGATTTCACCGGGTTATGCGGTGTTACGGCCGGAATTTGCGGGTGGCCTGCAAGACCTCGCCGGGTTCGAGCGCGTGTGGTTGATTTACTATTTTCATCGCGCGGCGGCAGCCCGGATGAGCGTGGTGCCGTACCGCGACGCGGTGGAGCGCGGCTTGTTTGCCACGCGGGTTCCCGCGCGCCCCAACGCCATCGGCATGTCCTGCGTACGGTTGCTGGATGTGGGCCAGAACATTCTCCGGCTTGCCGAGGTGGACATTCTGGACGACACGCCGCTGCTCGACATCAAGCCCTACGTGCCACAATACGACAATTATCCGGTGCAGCGCTGCGGCTGGCTGGACACCGTTCCGGACAAAGCAGTTGTGGCCGATGACCGCTTTGAATGCAAAACACCTTTGACTCCATCCTGAATCATTCAACCAAACAAACTGAACAAGCCCAATGAATATGCCGACTCACAAACCGCCATGCGAAGCCGCAGCGACCATTTTATTTCCGCCAGGATCGCTGGCTGGTTGTCGCCGAATCTGCGGACAAATATCAGCGGTATTGCTGCTGCTGGCCATGGGCGTGGATCGGGCGGCGGCTGCCCCTTCCGATGCCTTCACCGTTTCGGGCCAGGTGAACAACTTGCCGTCCTTTTCCTACACCAGCTCCCCGTTGCCGTTGCTTGGTCTGCCGGAATTCACCGAAACCAATCTGGCGGTGGCCGGCGCCTATACCGGCGTTTCCCTGGAATCCCTGCTGACCAGCAGTGCGGTCGGCATCAAGCCCGATCCGACTCAGGCCAAAAACAGCGTCATCTCGGAATATGTGGTGGCCACGGGGAGTGATGGTTACCGGGTGGTGTATTCCGGCGGAGAATTGGACCCCAATTATGGTGGCAGCAACACTTTGCGCCCCGATCTACTCGCTTACCAACTCAATGGAGCAGCGATTGGAGCCAACGGAGCCTTTCGGACCATCGTGCCCGGCGACACCAACAAAGGCGGCCGTTACGTGTCCAACGTGACCAATATCAGTGTCAGAATTTCAGCGACCAAAACCGGAACTGGTGGCACGTCCAGCCAGTTCATCCTATCGGGATTGGTCAGCAATTCCGGCGCGATCTTCATCAGCCTTGCCGACTTGACGAATGGCAACCTGCCGGTGCTGACGGAAAACGTCACCTACATTTCGGCTGGCATCGCGGTTAATGCCACCTTCTCCGGCGTTTCCCTCTGGTCTTTCCTGAACAATGCCGGACTGCGGGCGGACCCTTACCAGAGCAAGAATCATCTCGATGAATATGTGCTGGCCACCGGCAGCGATGGCTACAAAGCCGTGTTTTCCCTTGGCGAGCTGGATCCCAGTTTCGGCGGGCAGCCGGCAAATAGTCTGACGCAGGATTTGATCGCCTACACAGGCGCGAACAGTGATGGGGCGTTCCGTATCGTCGTGCCCGGCGACATCAAGGGCAGCCGTTACATTGCCAATGTGGTGAGCCTTGAAGTGATTGCGGCCGCCGCCCCGCCGGTGGCATTGACGATCGCCGCCACCCCCACGAACGGCAAGTTCCATCTGACCGGCTTGGGCGGGAGCAACACGGTTTATCAGATTCAAGCCAGCACCAATCTGGCGGCGGCAAACTGGCTGACGATTGGTGCGGTCGATACCGACACCAACGGGACCGCCCAGTTTTTCGATGTCGGCCCGACCAACGCCCAGCGCTATTACCGGTTAAGCCAATGAATTTTCCGACTCCAACCAATCACAGCCCCATAGCTCAATTATGATGAAATTCACACCTGCCATGAAACTCCTCTGCCCGTTGGCATCTGGCGTGTTGCTGGCGGCAACCCTTCACGCCCAAACCTTCACTTACACCAACGCCGATTTGCTGGCGAGTTTCCGCATCGCCGGCGGAGCCAGTGACTTGGTGGTGGATTTGGGGCAGGCCAGCGTTTTTGAAAGCCTGCCTGCGCGGTCGGTGACGCCGCTCGCAAAGCTTTCCACCACCCAACTGGCCGACGCACTGCCGACGCTGGATGGCGTGTCGTGGTCGGTGGGCGCGACGTTGCGCGGCAATCCGAATTATGGGTATGCCCTGCAAACAATTTGGATCACTTCGCCGCGAGCGGACGTTAACACGCCCGGCACCGTCTGGCAAAACGCGGCGCAAGGGACGCTGGCCGGCTCCGGCAGTCATATCGATGCCATCGGTTTTAATGCCGTCGCTTACGGCAACGGCCAGCCTGCCGGCACGGACAACACCAGTGCTGGCATCGTCATTCCTTCGTCGAGTCCCTTCTCGTACACCTTTCAGGTCGGGCCTTGGGGACAACTCGACAACACCTTCCAAGGCAATCCCGAAAATACCACGCCGGTGGATTTTTCCACGGCTGGCTTGCCGTCGCGCTCGGTGCTTTACCGACTGGAACCGGATGTTTATCCGCACGGTGCCGGAACACTGGTCGGTTTCTTTGATTTCAAACCGGACGGCACGCTGACTTTCACCGCCGGACCACCGCCGGAACGGACGACGGCCACCAAAGTCACATGGAACAATGGCACGGCAACGGTCTGGTTTCCCACCATCAACCTGGTGGGCTACCGCCTCCGCTATACAGACAGCACCGGGTTGGCCACGCCCATTTCCACTTGGAACATCGGCAGTTCTTTGGTTGGCGACGGCACGACGCTGTTTCTACAAGACGCAGGTTCTGATTCCAACCGGTTTTACACCATCGAAGCTTATTATTGATTCACTCACTCCCACTTAAACCAAAATCTAAAATGAACACCATGAAAAATATGCTCTCCTTGCTGGCCGCGCTGGCCGCCGCGAGTCTGCTGGCCGCTGAAGCCCATGCGCAAATCAACATCCATATTGCGGGCGCGGTGTCGCTCAAGGATGTGACCTACAACACGCTCAAAACCAACCTGTTTGGGCCGGCTAACATCACCGCGCAAAACCTGGATAACGCGGCCAAACCCACCTCGGCCAACAATTACACTATCACGGGAACCATGCCTAACCTGTTCGGATCCCAGACTGTCACAGTGTATGTGACTTGGAACGGCTCTGGTGCCGCCATCCAAAGTCTTACCGGCAACGGCACTTGCAATTTCTTCGCGTCGACCAGCCAAGGCAACACCAATTTGGTCGCGGCCAGCGCGGACATCGGCTTCGCGGTCGTGTATCAGAGCGACTACGCCTATCCCACGCCGGTGCTGACCGACTCGACCTACGGTTGCACGCCCACGATTTTCGCGCGTAGCGTCAACGCCCCGGCCTCGATCACCAACTTGACCTCGCAACATCTGCGCTACATCGAAGCCAACGGCAGCGCACCGCTATCGTTCTTCACCGGCAATGCGTCCGATGCGACCACTAACATCAACTGGATCATGCGCGACATCAGCGCGGCGCACCGAATCATTTCCGCCAAGGAAGCGGGTTTCACAGGCAGCGCCATCGGTTACAACTGGAGTTACACCAGCAATGCCTGGGCGGTGGATTCCGTCGGCCAGATGACCTGGCCGATCATTGACAAAATGCTCACGAACAACACGGTCGGTGCGTGCATCACGTTCCTGCCTCCCACCGAAGCCGGCAACATCCCGGCGGCAAACATTCTGAGTTTTAACGGATTTTACCCGTTCCGTGGCAGCTTCAACACCACGTCCAACGACTATACCCCAACCATCAACGGCCAGTACACCTGTTGGGGCTTTGAGCACATCATGACCAACCCCAACAACCCTGATCCCAACATTGCCGTCTTCGCCAACGCCTTCAAAGGCTGGCTAACCACCAATCTTCTGGCCGGTTCGCCCTATTCGATTCCCTTGAGCAAATTGGCGGTGACGCGCAGTTCCACCGGCGGATCGGTTACGCCGCGCTGAACTTCATGCCAACCCTGACTCGCAGCGTGACCGGAGACAGATTCCCCGCAACGGGATTTGTTTCCGGTCTTTTAATTTTTGCGCTCACCCTCGCGGCCGCCGATTGCTGCCAGGCGGCCACCGATGAAGCAGGTACCCTTGAGGCGTTGCGCCAGTTGGTCGAACGGCAGAACCAAAAAATTGATGAGCTGAGCGCAAAAGTCCGGCAGTTGGAGGAAAGGGAAGACAAGCGTGCCCCCGAAACGCACTTGCCCGCCATCGTCATTGATACCAACGGCCTGCCGCTGGGAACAGTAGCGGCGGTTGAATCGGCTCCCAAAGCGCTGCCGGAAATTTACGCGGGCGCGAAGGGCTTTTCCTTCCGCTCGGCCGACACGAATTTCGTGGTGACTTTGCACGCGTTGGTGCAACTAGATTCCCGCACCTTCTTTAACGACAACCCACTCGCGCAAAACAACGGTGGTTTTCTTCTCCGGCGCGCCCGGCCGATCATGGAAGGTACGCTATTTCATGATTATGATTTTCTCATCGTTCCGGATTTTGGCGGTTCGACCGTCCAGCTTTTCGATGCCAGCATCAATTGCCGCTTTGCCCAGGAGTTTCAGTTGAAGGCGGGAAAATTCAAAGGCCCGGTCAGCCTGGAGAATTTACAGACAGACGCCACCGCGCCGTTCAACGAGCGCTCGCTCGCATACGATATGGTGCCGATGCGCAACGTTGGTATTCAACTGGGCGGCGATGTGGAACTCGGACGTAGTCTGCTGACGTGGGCGGCGGGAGTCTATGCTGGCGACGGCGACGGACGGCTCGCCGGCAACAGCCCATTCAACAACGACCTTGAATTGGGCGCACGCCTCTTCTGGCAACCGTTCAAGAATGAACAGTCCATTTACCTGCAAGGCCTCGGCTTCGGCGTGGGCGGCAGCTACAGCGACGTCACCACCAACAGCGCCGCGTTGCCTGCCACCACCGGCGGCACACTGCCGGGCTACTTCACCACCGGACAACAACAGTTTTTCGCTTATAATCCGGCACTTGGCCCGGTCGTGGCGGATGGTCCGCACTGGCGCATTGCACCACAGGCGTGCTATTACATCGGGCCATTCGGCTTGTTGGGCGAAGGCGTGCTCTCCGACCAAGGGGTGCAGAACACTTTTTCAGGGCGCAGCGCCACGCTGCAAAACACCGTGTGGCAGATCACCGCGCAATGGACGCTTACCGGCGAAGCCGCCTCATTCAACGCCATCACGCCGGCCCATCCGTTCAACCTGCACGGCGGTGGCTGGGGCGCGTGGCAGTTGGTGGCGCGCTATTCGCAGCTGGACATTGACCCGGATGCATTCAACGGCTTTGCTGATCCTGCAACCTCGGCGCACGGCGCGACCGCGTGGGCGGTCGGGGTGAATTGGTGGCTCAATGCCAACGTTCGCTGGCTGGTCAGCTTCTCGCACACCACGTTTCAAGGCGGGGGTGGCGTGAATTCCCAGGTTCCCAGCACTACGGTTGCGCCGGCAACCGTTACCGCACAGGATGAAAACGCCTTGTTCACCCGTATCCAAATTGCGTTTTGATACCGCCATGCCAGGGTCAATTTGTGAAAGTCGCCGGGTTGCTGGCAGTGCTTTTGTGCTCGCTCGGAAAGCTTAAAGCCGCACCCATTGCCATGACGCAAACCTATCTGGTCCAAGCTTACGCGCTACGCGGCAACTCCGCGCTCGACGAGGCCACCATGGGCGGTGCGCTGACCAACGCCACCGGCCCGGCGGTTCCGTTAAGCCGCATCTGCCGCGCATTGGCGGCCCTGCGCCGGGCGTATCAGGATCGCGGATATATGCAGGTTCGCGTGTCCCTGCCCGATCAAGCGCTGACCAACGGCATCGTATTGGTGGATGTGACGGAAGGCGAAGTTTCCGCCGAAGCCATTTCCGTGCCGTCACAAACCAACCTGCCCGCGCCGCTGGGATTTGAAGTTCAAAAGATTCTCGTCAGTGGGAACACGCTGCTTCCACCGGAAATGATTGCACAGGCCATCACCAATGCGGGGGCCATCGGCATCCATGTGACGCTGGAAAACATCCGGCAGGCCGCGACCAATTTGCGCCGCGCCTATCGCGAACGCGGTTGGGCCACCGTCGCTGTGAGTTTGCCCGCGCAACGGCTGACCAACGCCACGGTGTGTCTGGCCGTCACCGAGGGGAAGCTGGCGGAGGTGCAGGTTGTCGGCAACCGATATTTCAGTTCCAGAAACGTCCTGCATGCCTTTCCCAATCTGCAAACCAACGCGCTTCTGAACAGCCACATATTTCAGCGCGATCTGGACACGGCCAATCAAAACCGTGACCGGCAGGTTTATCCCACGCTCGGTCCCGGCCTGGAGGCCGGCATGAGCGCGCTGGTCTTGCGGGTGCAGGATCGGCTGCCGCTGCATGCACATTTGGAGACGGACAATTACAGTACGCCAGGCACGCCGGACTGGCGCGTCAATACCGCCCTGCAATACAACAACCTCTGGCAGCGCGAGCAGCAGGCCGGGCTGGCTTATTCCTTTTCACCCCAGGAATTCAAAACCGCCGGCAACACCCCGGACTTTGGTTTCAACCAGCCCCTGATTTCGTCTTACAGCGCGTTTTACCGGATTCCCCTTGCCTCCAGCGAAACGCTCGGCAGCCAGACTGCTGGCTCGTCGCGGTTCGGCTATCAAGAAGCCACGCATCAATTTCTGCTGCCGCCGGCGCAGACAGTATCGGAGTTGAACTTTTACGCCAGCGCTTCCGCCAGCGACACGAGTGTGCAATGGGGTACCCCAACCACCATTGCGAGTTCCAACCTGCTGACCATTGTTTCCCGCGACTCACAGCAAAGCGTGACAAAAAACGAAAATGCCGGCAGCCAGTTCCGGTTTCCCTTGTTCAGCGGCGCACATGACCAACTCACCGGCTTTGTCGGCGCAGACTTCAAGCGGGCCGAGATGTCTGGTTACAGCACGAACAATTTCTTCTATACCGTAGTCGCGACCAATCAAGATGGCGCAACGACCGTAAATTCGAACTATTCCAAAGGCCAGCCAGCTGCACGTGCGGTCGTGGTTTATTTCCCGGTTAACTTCGGTGCGGAATATTCGGAGACGGACCCGCACGGGGTAACGATGGCCAACCTGACCCTGTCTGAAAACTTTACGCGCAACGATACAGATTTTGCGAAGTCAGCTTATGCCACCAACGCGCGGGCGCTTTACGGCAAGGCGGTCCTGACGGCCAGCCGCGAACAAAAGCTGCCCGCCGGCTGCTCGCTGCTGGCGCGCGCCAGCGGCCAGGCGGCGACCGGGGCCCTCCTCGGCAACGAGCAATTCGCGCTCGGCGGCATCAACAGCGTGCGGGGATATTACGAAGGGGACCAGTACGGCGACTGCGGCTGGAACGGCAGCCTGGAGTTGCGCACGTCCTATTGGGAAACCCGCGTGGCGAGTGTTTCCAAGTCCGTTCCGGCCTGGCTGCGCGCGAGCGTGTTCACCGATTGCGGTGAGAGCCTGCTCCTTGAACCTGCCAACGGGGCCGATCCCAACCGCTGGCTTTGGGGGGCAGGCTTTGGGCTTTCCGCCAATGTCAATAATCACGTCGAAGCGCGCCTGACCGTCGCCTGGCCACTGCTCACAACCCCAAACACGGAGCGGGGAGAAGCGCGGGCAAATTTATCCATCGGAGGCCAGTTTTGAAGAAGCCCATCATCAACTTTGTAGTGGCCAAAATCGTCCGGCTGTTCGGGCTGGCAGCGGTGTCGCGGGCGCTGGCCAATCCCAACGGAATGACGGTGGCCAGCGGATCGGCCACGGCCGTCACCAGCGGTTCCACGCTGACCGTCACCGCCGCCAACAACGCGCAACTCAACTGGCAAAGCTTCAATATTGCCAGCGGTGAAACCACCGTGTTTCAACAGCCATCCAGCAGTTCCATTGTCTGGAATTCCATCGGCGGCAACAGCGCCTCACAAATTTACGGCAGCCTCCAGGCCAACGGCGTCGTCGTGCTCATGAATTCATCCGGTTTCTATTTTGGACCTAATTCGTTTGTCAAAGCCGCCGGCGTGATCGTTTCCACGGCTCCGGGCGGGCCGATGGAATCGGCCAGCGGTGCGGGTTGGCAATTCACGGGGCCTCCACCAACCGCGAGCATTATCAATTATGGCCGCATCAATGCCGATGCCGGCGGGTTTGTTTATCTGCTGGGCGCAAACATTGACAATCACGGCAGCCTCACCGCGCCAGCGGGCAACATTGGCTTGTGTGCCGGCCAGACCGTGCTGCTTTCGGAACGCGCAGATGGCCGGGGTTTGAGCGCGCAAGTGACCTTGCCGACTGGTTCGGTGAATAACAGCGGCCAACTGGTCGCCGATGCCGGCACGATTCTGGCCAGCGCCCAAGTGGTGAATCAAAACGGCCTCGTCGAGGCCAATTCGGTGCAATCCGTGGGTGGCATCATCGAACTCGACGCCTCCAGTTCGCTCACTCTGGGCGCGAATTCACAAATCACCGCCAATGGCGATAATGCCGCTGGCGGTAGCAGCGGCGGGCAAATCATGCTGCAAACGGCCGGGACATATGCTGACACCGCTGGTTCGCGCGTGGAATCCAAAGGCGGCGCCAACGGCGGGGACGGCGGGCGGGTTTTGGTTTATGCCGCGCAATCATCCGTCAAGTCCACGCTGGTGGCCACAGCGCAATCCGGCTACGCGGCTGGCAGTAAATTTTTTTATCCTCGCGTGGCCAATCTTACGCTTGCGGGCAGCTCACTCACTCCCTTTGCCGGGTTCCAATCCATCCTTTTTCAGGCCACCGGCAACCTCACGCTAGCCGCCGGCACCACTTGGGATTTGATCGCCAACACCGGCAGTATTTTGCAGCTGGAAGCGGGCGGCAATCTTATGCTGGGTAACGGTTCGAGCATTCTCGCTGGGAATGGCTGGTCGGTGTCACTCGCGGCGGGGCTCAATTTTTCCACGGGCGCGGCCATTTCCGGCACCGGCAACCTCCTGTTGTCTGGCACGGCGGGATTGCAGGCGGGCGACGGCGTTATCTCACTGCTCGCGGGCAATAATGTTACGGTGGGCAGCGGATATGTGCGGACAATCCATGGCGGCGATCTTTCCGTCACGGCCGTTGCGGGGAGTGTCAACACTGGCAGCAATCCGAACGGCTTTGATTTTCGTTCCATCGGCACCGGATATGTGGTGGATGCGAATCTGGGTGGCATCAGCACGGCCGATGGCGGCAATGTAACCCTCACCGCCGGCACGGACATCATCAGCTATCTGCCGGTGGCGGGCGGCGTGGGGACCGATGCGGGCGCGGGCTGCTTCGGTGCCGCGCCGGGAAATCTGACCCTGACCGCCGGGCGGAATGTCACCGGCCATTACGTCGTGGCCAACGGCATCGGCACCATCTCCGCAGGTAACAACGCGGGCACCACGACGAAGGCGCTGGCCTTGAGTCTGATTGACGGCGGTTGGAATGTCACGGCGGGTAATAATATTTACCTTCAGGAAGTCCGCAATCCCAACGGCGTGTTCAACAATTTCGGCGCGGCCTCCGCCACCACGCGGCATTATTTTGATTACGCGCCCGATGATTATGTGATCCTCACCGCCGGCGACGGCGTGACGCTGGCCGGTACGGCGCTGCCGCGTTACAATTACGATTCCTTTGAATCCAGCCTGCCCTGCATTTATCCGCCCACCTTGAAAATCACGGCGGGGGCGGGCGGCGTGACGCTCGGCAACGACGTGATTCTCTTTCCCTCGCCCCAAGGCTGGCTCGACCTTACCACGACGGGCGGGGGCGGTTTGCTCAGCTCCAAACCCGGCGCGGACTTTGCGAAACTCATTTTGTCGGACAGCGGGAGCGACCAGTATTTGAAGGCGGGGGATTTTGGCATCAATGACCATGCCGCGACGCCGGTTCATATCAACGACGATCGCTCGGTGGAGTTGAACATCTCTGGCGACATGGAGAAAATCCAGCTCGTTTCGGCGGAGCAGGCTCAGGTCAACGTGGGCGGCGACATGCTTGACTGCCGGTTTGACGGGCAGAATCTGCATGCGAGCGACGCCACCTCCATCACCGTCGCCGGGGCCATCCAGAATCGCAGCGAGTTCACCAGCACCACGCTGAACGCCGTGCCAAATTTCACCGCGCTGGCCAGCGCCAATCCACCACTGATTGGCGACGTGGCCAATTTGATCAACCTGTTTTACTACGATTCGGCCACCAAGACGCTGACGTTTCAGGGACGCATGACCGGCGATCAATACCAGGCACTGCTCAATTTGACGGTGCAGAAATACGATGCCAACGGCCAGCCGGTTTATGATGCCAACGGCAATCCGGTGACCGTCCCGGCGCAGTTTGTCAGCCCGACGGTACTGCTATCGCTCTTCAATACCAGCCAGAATATTCCGAGTGATCCCGGCAGCGGCTTCCTCCTGGGGGGTGGCGGTAGTTTCAATATCACCGCCGCGAGTCTGGACTTGGGGGCGACGGCCGGAATGGTCTCCGAAGGCCCGGCGGAAAATGCCGCCCTCGCCAATTATTTTACCCGGGGCTCGGACATCAACGTTTCGGTCGGCGGCGATTTGAATATGTTTTCCACGACAATTTCCTGCCTCAACGGCGGAAACATATCCGTCGTGGCGGGTGGCAGCATCAACCTGGGCTCAACGTATTTCACTGCCAACGACGCTTTTGCACGCGGCATTTTCAGCACTTGCTACAGCCCGGTTTCCGTCATTGCAGGTGGCAACATCAACCTCAATGGATCACGCATCGCTGCTTACGACGGTGGAAATGTCACCGTTGAATCTTTGTATGGCGATATCAACGTCGGCACCGGCGGCCAGGGCTCCGCGACGGTGGATGAAATTTACGTCAATCCTGCCACGCACAAAATTTCCGCCTACACGGTGACCATTCCCGGCAGCGGCATTCTGGCGACGACCTTTCCCGAGTCGCTGGACCCGGCGTTTCCCACCTCGCAAAACACGGTCGGCGACATTCTGGTGGAAACGCCGCAAGGCAACATCACATCCACCTCGGCGGGGATCGTGCAAATTCCGCTCAATGGCAGCAGTGTCAGTTCCGGCCAAGTCACACTGCTGGCGGGATACGAGTTGCGCGATGCCAGCGGTCTGGCGGTGGCTGCCGCCGGGCCATCGGTGGTGGAGGAGCTTTCCGCCTCCACACCGGGGGCCAATGCGCTGCCCCGTCGGGTGGTGATTAACGGCGATCCGATCCAGGTTTCCGCCGGTGTCTGGCCGAGGCTGCTGGCCTTGCTGGGGCTTCCGGCCAATGAAAGCCAGATTATTAATATTAAGGTTTCCGCCAACCAAACCGGCTTTGCGAACGCCGTGACCGGGGATGGAACCGGTCTCGCCAACTACAATTTTATCAGCATGGTTTCCGCCGCAAAAAATATTGATGTCACCGGCGGTGGCGTCATCGGCGCGAATGTTCAACTCAAGGCGACCGGTGATATCAAAGGTTCCATCGTGGCGCGCAACAATCTGGACCTTTCGGCGCTCCAGAACGTCTCGGCCTCCGCCTTCGCCAATGGCGAGACCACCGTGAATGCCGGCGAAACTGTGTCGGGAACGCTCATCGGGCTGGGGGGCATCAATGTCAATGCCGGCAGCATCAAGGCTGATTTGCTTTCCCAAAACATCACCGCCATTGGGGACGTCACCAGTTCGCAAATCGGGTTTGCCCCCATCACGGTCGCCAATGCCGCCAGCCAAAGCGAGTCGGCTGATTCGACGGCCAAAGCCGGCACCGCGTTTGCGGACACCTGCGGCAATGGCGACGGACACGGCAAACGCCAGGGCGGCGGTCCCAAATTAGTCTCCAGCGGCCGGGTCACCGTGTTGCCACCGTAAAAACCTTATGCACCTCCTCTCACTTCATCCCATGCTTGCATCCGGCGCGTTGCAATTCGCATTCGACAAAGCCACCATGGAAGGGAAGATCACCATCGCCGCGCTGGTGGTGCTTTCCTTTTTCAGTTGGACCGTCATCGTCACCAAAACGCGCCAGCTTTATCTCGCAGTCAAACTCACGCGAAAGTTTATCGCTGCGTTTGATGCCGCCGGCCATCCGCTCGAATTTCCGCGCGCGAATGGACCGTTTGACGGCGTCCCGGCCTTTGAAGTTTATCGCCGGGCGGCGAACGAAGTCGAGCGGCTGCTGAAAATTGCCCCGGCCGCCAACGATCCGGGGCGCATGAGCGGGCCGGCCTTCGAGGCGGTCAAGGCGGCGCTCGAGGAATCGGCGGGCGCGGAGGCCATCGGGTTGGAACGCGGCATGATCGTGCTTTCCACCGCCGTGGCGGGCGGACCGTTCATCGGTTTGCTGGGCACGGTCTGGGGCGTCATGGAAACGTTCGCGGGCATTGCCCACGCCAATGCCGCCACGCTCACCGCGATGGCCCCCGGCGTGGCGGGCGCGCTCATCGCCACCGTGGTGGGCCTGCTCGTCGCCATTCCCGCGATGTTCGCCTACAATTTCATGGTTACCACCATTCGCAACCTCACGCAGGAGCTGGATGCGTTTGCCACCCGCTATGCCGCGCAGGTCAGCCTGACATATGTCGAGCGCGCCACCGCATGAAGAAATGTTCCCGCTCCGCCCATCGCTCGCTCACGGAGTTGAACATCACTCCGCTGCTGGACTTGGCATTTGTGCTGCTGGTCATTTTTATCATCACCACCACGCCAGCGGTGAACGATTTGGACGTGCGGTTGCCCACCGCCACACCGCATCCCAAAGACCCGCCGCGCAAGGCGAATTTCATCACGCTCAAAAACGATGGCTCACTGTGGCTCAACCAGCGCGCTGTGATTCTGGCCGAACTCCCGGGTATGCTGGCGGGATTGCGCGTAGCCGATCCCGATTTGAACGTCGTCGTGCGCGGCGACGCGGAAACGCCTTACGCCCGGATTCGCCCGGTGTTGGCCGCCTGCCAGCAAGCCAGCGTGTTGAAGGTAGATTTGGCCACGGAAGTCGCCGCGCCCTGATGCCCATGCCGATCTCACCACCAGAACCGCCACGCCGCCACATTTTCAGCAGCGGGCTGTTAATTTCGCTGGTGTTTCATGCCGTGATCATCGGCCTGCTCGCGTGGTTCGCGGCGCGCGGGGGAATGTTGGGCCAACCGCTGAAACAAATCACCGTGCGCTTGCTGCCACCGCCGCTGCCGGAAACAACGCCCGTTCCCGAGCCCCCCAAACCGGCTTTGCCAAGGGAAAATCCCATTCCGCTTACCGAACCCGCGCCGCCAAAGGTTTCCGCCCCGGCTCCGGCAAAAACGGCGGCTCCGAGTCCCGGCCCCTTGGCGGCCGTCACTGCGCCCGCGCCCGTTGAAATGCCGGCGCTGGCTTTTGATGACGGCGGCAAAATGGTGCAGACTGAAAGCAATCCCACCGTGCTTTACCGCAGCTTCGTAGAGTTCAGCCTGCGCTCACGCTGGAACCGGCCCACAGACATCGCTGATGCCAAGTATGTCGCTGAAATCGAACTCGCTGTGGATGCCGCCGGACGTATCAGCGCCCCGCATTGGAAACGCAAATCCGGCGACGCGCGCTGGGACGCGTCGGTGCTGGACGCCATCGCCCAAACCAAAACGCTGGATCGTACGCCGCCCGCCGGTTTTCCCGTGCGACTGACCGTGCGCTTTGACGTGATTCAATCCGTCGAATCAAGCATCCCATGAAAATCGCGTTGCGCTCCCATCACTCCTCGCTCGCGGAACTGAACATCACGCCGCTGCTCGACTTGGTGTTTGTGCTGCTGGTCATCTTCATCATCACCACCCCGCAGTTGATGAACAACCTCGAACTATCGCTGCCATCGGGAACGAATGGTTCGCCCAAGCCTGAGGAATTGGCACACATCCAGGTCGTTGGCCGAAACCAGATTCGACTTGATTCCCGCAAAATGGATTTTGAGGCATTCAAGGCTGAGTTGGCACGGCGCAAGGCGGCGCAACCCGGTCTCGCGGTGATTGTGGAGGGTGCCGACCGCGCGAATTATCAAGCGGTGGTGGACGTGCTGGAAGTCATACAACAATTTAACATCATGCAGGTCTGCCTGGCCACCGCCAGCGGTGAATCGTTGCCAAAACCTTGACCCATGTTACCATCGTTCTTGCCAGTGAGGCGCGGAAGCTTGAAGCCAGTTGGTTTCAAACTGCGCGCGTCATTGTTGGCGAATAACATAGTCAACTATTGTAAGAACCATGAAAATCAGCGCCCGCAACATTCTGCCTGGAACCGTCAAGGCCATCAAAAAAGGTCCGATCAGCTCGGTCGTCACCTTGGAAATCGCTCCCGGCGTGGAAATTGTCTCCAACATTACCAGCGATTCGGTGTCCGGCTTGAAACTCAAGAAAGGCCAAAAAGCCTTCGCCATCATCAAGGCGTCGAGCGTGCTGGTCGGTGCGGAGTAAATCGTCGTCCGATTTCAGCCGCCGCGTCGTCTGCCAATATGGCCGGAAACAGCGGCGGTTTTTATCAAAGCCATAGCCATTCCGGTCAGGCGGCAGCTTCTTGTTTTGCCCCATCAACCCCAGACTCAAAACACAAACATGAAAACCATTAGATTCCTCCTCGCTTCCACCATTGTCATTCTGCTCGCGGCCCAACTACGCGCCGCCCAAGTTACCGTCTTCGCCGCCGCGAGCCTGACAGAATCGCTCAGGCAGATTGCCGCCGATTACGAAAAGGTTTCCGGCGACAAGATTGTTTTCAATTTTGGCGCGTCCGGCACATTGGCACGGCAGATTGAGTCAGGTGCCCCGGCGGATATTTTCTTCGCTGCCGATGAGGCCAAGGCCGATGGGTTGGAAAAGAAAGGGCTGCTCATCAGCGGAACGCGCACAAGCCTGCTTGGCAATTCACTCGTCATCATCACCACCCCGGACAATCTCACCGTTCACGCACCAGCTGATTTGACCAACGCCACGGTTCAACACCTTGCGCTGGGGGACGTGAAGATTGTTCCCGCCGGCACCTATGCCAAGGCGTATCTGGAAAAGCTGGCGCTGTGGTCCGCCGCGGAAGCCAAGGTCGTGCCCTGCGAAAATGTCCGAGCCGTGCTGGCCGCCGTGGAATCAGGCAACGTGGACGCGGGCATCGTTTATAAAACGGATGCCGCCATTTCGAAGAAGGTCAAAGTTGCCTATGAAGTGCCCATCGCTGATAGCCCCAAGATCACTTATCCGCTTGCGTTGGTGAAAGACGCTCCGCAACCGGAAGCCGCGAAGAAGTTCATCGAGTATCTGGCAACCGCCGACCCAGCCAAAGTGTTTCAGCAATTCGGTTTCATCGTACTGAACTCTGCGGCGGGCAAATGACGCCTGACGACAGTCAGGAATCTGATCGCTATGCGCGTTTTCGTGCGGCTGCCCATCTGGCTTTCTGCGCTGCGGCGATCCTTGCCCTGGCGGCGGCGCTCATTTTTCGAGCGGCCGGCTTAGGGCTGTTCGTTTTGGTCCCGGCATTTGCCCGTTTCCGCCGGAGCGTTTTTCCCTTCGTTGTGGTCTGCGCTGGAGGTGGTTGCAAGCCATCCGGTTTTGAAACAACCGCCGCATTGCCATCTGGAATCGAGGGCGTGGCGGTTTCGGAAACGCCGGACGCCAGTTCGATGCCAAAGACATCCGCCATCTCCGTATCGCTCATGGCCGGCGCATTTCCTGCCTGGGTGGTTTGGCGCACCGCTTCGGCGGCTGAGGCCCGGCTGATCAAATTGGACGGATCCACACCGCGCAGCAGAAAAAGCAACTCGGGATTGTGGTCCAACCGCGCGCCGACGCCATACAATGTCGCCGCCAGATGCTTGCACAAGTCCGCCCAATCCGGGCACGAGCACTCCATTTTGATTTCCTTCGGGGATGGGAAAAGCCCGCGTTCGGGCCGGGTGACAATTTGCATGACCGCCGCCGAAAGCTTGCCTTGAAGCAATTCAATCAGGGAATCAATTTTCCCAGCACACTCGGCCTGGATGGATTCCCAGAGACCCGCCGCCAGCGGCTTGATCTGGATTTCAATCTTGTACAACGACGACCCGGAAACCCGGGCGCAGACCACACCACGGCTGATCTGGAGGTCCACCACCGAACCGTTGCGGATGTAGGTTCGTCCACGCGGCAGGCGATTGGCGTAGTCACTGTACCGCTCAAGGTTGTCGCACCAGGCTTTGCCCCAAAAGGTGCTGGCGATTTTGCGTCCGCTCAATTGCACCGGCGATGCGCCGTGACCGCTCTTTTTGGACAGCTTGGTCAGTTCGCGCGCGGCGCGGGCGCGCCGTTGGGCCACCGGCACATAGGGCCGAAAGCCATAATTCCAACTCATATTTTGGAAAGGTTCAAATGGGTGCCGAAAATTCAATCTTCGGTGGCGGTATTTATATCCAGCGCCACAAACCGGAGCAATTCGGAATTGTTCATTTCGGTCAAAAGCCGTTCCGCGCCCTCGCCCAGAATGTCCCCTGCCAGCGCGCTCTTCCCGGCGATGATGTCGTGAATACGTTCCTCCAGGGTGCCACGGCAAATGAACTTGTGGACCATGACATTGCGCTTCTGGCCGATGCGGAAGGCGCGGTCCGTGGCTTGGTTCTCGACCGCCGGATTCCACCAGCGGTCAAAATGAATGACGTGCGAGGCGGCGGTCAGGTTGAGGCCGGTGCCACCGGCTTTGAGTGAAAGCACAAAAAACGGACGTCCGCCGTCGCGCTGGAATGCCTCCACCAATTCCCTGCGTTTGGCCACCGGTGTGCCGCCGTGAAGCACCAGTCCAGCCTGACCAAAAACGCCCTCCAAATAGCGCGCCAGCGGATCGGTCACCTCGCGGTACTGCGTGAAAATCAGGACCTTCTCCTGTTTGGAGGCAATCTCCTCGCACAGTTCCCCCAGACGGTGGAACTTGCCACTGTCAACCGGGGCATAACTCCCGTCAGCCAGCCATTGCGAAGGGTGATTGCAGATTTGTTTGAAGCGGGTCAGAAAAGCCAGGATGATGCCGCGCCGCTGGATGCCTTCGGTTTCCGGGGCTTCCAAACGTTCGGCCAATTCCGCCACCGATTGCTGGTAAAGCGCTGCCTGTCGGCGGGTCAGCGAGCAAAACGCGGCCATCTCGGTTTTTTCCGGCAGGTCGCTGATGATGCGCTTGTCGGTTTTGAGTCGGCGCAAAATATAGGGCCGCACCAATCGCCGCAACGGAGCGAACCGATTGGCATCCTCCTGCGAACGGTTTTTTATAAACGAGGCGAACTCCTTGGCCCCGCCCAGCAAACCGGGGCAGATGAAATCAAACAGCGACCACAAATCCGACAGCCGGTTTTCAATGGGCGTGCCGCTGAGCGCAATGCGGTGTCGGCTGCGCAGTTCCTTGACCGCCCGGCTCTGGCGCGCCCCCGCGTTTTTGATGGCTTGCGCCTCATCCAGAATCAACACATTCCACGAACTTTCCTTGAGCCAGGCCAGTCGCGTACACATGGAATAACTCGTTACCACCAGATCTTCGCCCGCCAGTGCCCGGGCCGGATTTTTTGCAATGAACGCAAGCCGTTCGCCCGGCGCCTCCGCCGGATGCGCGTAAAACACCTTCAGCGAGGGCGCGAACTTCAGTATTTCGGCCCGCCAGTTGGCGATGAGCGAAGCCGGCACGATCAGCAGGCTGGGGGCATTGGCTTCAATGCTTGAAGAAGCACTGTTCCGGCGTTTGAGAACCAGCAACAGGGATATTATCTGGATGGTTTTACCCAGGCCCATGTCGTCGGCCAGACAGGCACCCAGGCCCAGCTTGTTCATGAACCAAAGCCAGTGCGCGCCCTGGCGCTGGTAGGGCCGCAACTGCGCCAGCAGGCCCGGTCCCGGATCGGATTCGGCGGAAACCTCGGGATTTTGCATCTCGTCGAGCAGCTTCTTAAGCTCGCCTCCGGCGGTCACATTGGACCAGTCGGCGCGCGCCGCACCGGCTTCCTCGTCCGCTTCAACACCCGGTTGATAACCGGACAACAGCCGCAACCCCTCCAACAATGGCATGCCATCCGGCCCGGCGGCGGATTGCGCCTTTTTCCAATGGTCAAGCACCTGCTGAAGTTTCTCCTTGTCCACTTCCACCCATTTGCCTTTGAGCAGCGTCAAACCGCTGGCGGATTGCAAAAGCGCCTTTAATTCCGCCTCGGTCAGCGGTTCGCCCTCCAGCGAAAGGCCCACCTTGAAATCCAGCAGGCTTTCTTTGCCCAGGCGGTTTCCTTTGGCTTCGCCAATGCGCACACTCACCTGCGGACGCGGCGGACGCCCCGCTTTCCACCAATCTGGAATGCGGACCACCAGGCCGCTTTGCTCAAAACGGGGAATCTCGGTCAGAAAGGCAAAAGCCTGTTCAGACCGCCACGCTTGCGGATGAAAAATGGCGCGCGAATCCAGCAACTGACGGGCCAGCGGACTTTGTTCCGCCGCGCGCTGCACCGGCAGAAGCAACGCGGCCAACGCGCTGCGGTTATTGGCTCCGGCATATTCCTCCAGGGCCTTCCCCAGCGGCAGATGCTGCACCTTTCCTTGTTCAGAAACGCGATGGGTATAGGTGGCGAGAAACGCGAATGGATGCAGCGGATTGCGTTTGTTTTCCGCCAGATGAAACGTCACGCGACCGATGGCGTTCCAGAGCGGATTGCAACTTTTGAGATAAGCTGCCGTCCCGCCGGGCGTTTGGGCGATGGCCGCGCGAACCCAACCGTCCAATTCACTCCACAAACGCGCCAGCACGGAGCCATCCAGATACTCCAGTCCTTTCATGGGCGGCGCGGTTTCCACCAGCGCGGTCCACTCGTTCGCGGCGGGCGTTGCGATGGCCGGATTATCGTCGGTCCCGGCGCTGGGTTGATGGCAGAGGACAGTAAAATAGCGCCGGGCAAACCCACGCCAGAAGCCAAAGGACGGCGGCACCGGCTCGTTCAGCAGCGCGGAAACAAGCAATTCCAAGCCCCGTGCGCTGGATTGCCCGAAGGACTCAGTCAATCGCGCCGCCAGGGCCGGATCCAGCTTCGGCTCGGCCAGCTCATCCGGTTCGACAAACAAATGTCCGCCAGGGGACAATGCCAGGGTATGTGACATGCCAGGAAATTATAACGTGCCGTCCCGACGAAACGAAGCGAGTTCATCTACCTCCTGAACGGGCGAATTGTAACAGTGCTGGCGGAATGGCTCCTGCGCAACACGAAGAAACCGGCCTATCAACAGATGGTGCAAACCCTCCGGCAGCATCCCCGGCAGGGCCGCTATTTTCATTCCGCCTCCATGCTCCCGTTGAATCTGCTCGCCGATGTCATGGGGCATTGACGGCAATATTTTTCTTATTTTTTTTACCCCAGGGGGGCGCGGCAATACCCAACAGCTCGCGGCGAAAGGCAATGGCTCCGGGATGGTACCCAATGCGTCCGGCCACTTCGCGGTCGGTAAACTTCCCCAGCCATGAATCCACTTCCGCCGTCCATTTGTTTTGCTCGGTGGTGAAATTGGCGATGCCCAGCTTGTTCCGGCGATGGCGGATGAGCTTCCGCGCCAATTCCTCGTCGGGCATGGTACCAAGGAGCCGGAGATCGCCCGGTGTGTATCTCGGGATGATCGCCCGCGTGGGAATGCCCAGTTTGTGGCGTTTGAGACTGATGGCCGTCAAGGAACGCCCGGTTTTGAGTGCCACCTCTTTGTCCGGCAACTTTCCGAGCAAGGCGATTTGTTTTGCATTCCAGCGCGGCGACGGGGGAGTCCCTTCCAGCCACAGACCTTTTTGGCGACGGCGGAGGCCGACACAATGCCAATGACGTTGCCCCGGTCATCCACCAGCACTCCGCCCGAATTACCCGGCTGCACCGGCACGCTTATTTGAAAATAGCGCGGGCTTGGCTCAATTCGGTTGCGCCCGTGGTCGTTCCGTCCAGCGAGTCCACCGCGCAAGCCGTGGCGGGCGGTGGATAATTCTGTGGCGCGGGATTCCTTTGGCGAGATACCAGCGCAAGCGGCCAGCCCTGTTCCACCACCGTTTCCGCCACTTGTGCTTTGTAACCGACATGCTACTTTTTATTCTCGCCGCTGCCTTTGGCAGCATAGGTGGCCTCCGGTTCATGGGGATTTTGCACCCGTTCCGAACCCAAGTCCTGCTTGGCCTTGGGCTGGACCCCGGCGGCAACCACTTCAAACTGCTCGCCGAAAACGCGGGTCAGCAAACCGGCTTGCGGCTCTTGGCCCACTGGGTCTTCTGCTTGGGCCAACCACACATCCTCACATCCTCACATCCTCACATCCTCAAATGCCTTCGCATTTGACTTTGAGTACAAGCACCGATTTAATGAGCGTGTGAAATACAAGAGTGGAGATGTAATTGGTGGCAAATATGAAGTCCATCGTGTTTTGGGCGAAGGAGGGTTCGGTGTTGTGTACGCCGTGCTCGTCCCATATGTACCAATACCCGAGATGTACTATCTTCGTGCCCTAAAAACATTTCGTGATGAGCTATTTACAAATTCAAAGGCAAAGGAAGCATTTAGAAAAGAGGCAATCTTGTGGGTGAATTTAGAAGAACATCCAAACATCCTTCCAGCAAAAAAGGCACTTGAAATCTCAGGACGATTGTTTGTTGAAATGGAATATATTTCACCCGACAAAAATGGGTGTGTCAGTTTAGCTGATTATCTTGGGAACAAGAATGCTTCAGCTATTGACGAACTTCCTTGGGCAATTCAATTCTGTTTGGGCATGGAACACGCGAAATCCAACGGCCTCATATGCCACAGAGATATTAAGCCAGCCAACATTTTGATCGCCCCACTCGGGATAAAGATCGCCGATTTCGGATTATCAGTTGCAGCAGAAGCTGCTTGGCGGGCAAGTCGTCTAGATGGCTTACAGGCGTTTGTTGGTAACGATGGTGAAAATCGCTTTAGCATCATGCAGGTCGATGGCAAGGTAAGATCTGGTACACCAGGTTATATCGCACCAGAGGTCTATCGATATGAGGGGGCAGACATCCGAAGTGACATCTATAGTTTTGGTCTCGTGCTATGGCAGATGGTTACAGACAGTCGAAACCCACCATTCATGGCTGTATGGAATGGTGACTTGAATACTTTTTTGCGTGAAATATACGAACAACAGGTGTCGAAGCAGCTATCTCCAGTAAGGGGGCCACTTTGGCCAGTGATTCAGCGTTGCCTTAGACCAAATCCCACCGAACGATATCAAAACTTTTCGGAAATTCTGTCAGTATTGCTACCGATATGGGAAAGCATGAAAGGCGCAAAATTTGAAATTCCAGAAGTTGGAGAGAAAAGTCCTGAATTTTGGATTGAGAAGGGCCGTTCGCTACGCACTCTTCAGAAACAAAAGGAGGCAATTATTTGCTATGACAAAGCCCTCGCTATTGACCCTAATCTAAATGGTGCGTGGACAAGCAAGGGGTTCGCATTACATGATCTAAACGATCACGAAGAAGCAATCGAATGCTTTAATAGGGCTTTGGAAATTTATCCAAAAAACGAAAGGGCGTTCCACATGAAAGGTAAATCATTAGCCGCATTAGGTCGGCATCGGGAAGCAATGATTTGTTACGCCGCCGCTCTAAAACGTGATCCTGCATATAATTGGTGTTGGTATGATAAGGCGATTTTGGAGGATTCACTTAAACAGATACCGGAGGCAATTAATAGCTATCGCAATTTTCTTAAGTTCGCACCAAAAGAAGCGGAAAAGAAAATCGCACAAGCTGTTAAGCGTGTTAAAGAAATGACGGCGCAGCCGTGAGACTAATATCCAATTTGACAAGAACCAAAATTAAACTCGGTAAAACCGAGTTCCTTCCGGTAGTTGCTGGGGCAGTTCTATCTCCAACTTAGGTTCGAGTGGTGTAGTGATGCTTAAGAAGAAATATGACAATAAAAATAGAACCGGGTTGTCGTTTATGTGGATTATTTCCAATTTAATCGGTTCATTTTTTGCATCCGTGTGAGCGGCGGTTGAAAAACGGAGGAAAGCTGGCGGTTTGAAACTCCGTTTTCTTCCGTGGCCGTTTTCTTCCAAATGTTCATTTAAATTTGTTCTTCCTTCTTCCCGTTTTGTGTTCTTCCCTGGCTGGTTTTCCTGGCGTTGCTTTGGCCGGATTTTCTTCCAAAGTGACCCGTTATGGGACTCCACGCACGCCGTCGCAAGTGTCTTTGTTGCAAGGATATTTTCCTGGCTGACTACCGCAACGGCCATCACCAGCGGTATTGTTCCAAACCCGCCTGCCGGGCGGCCAGCAAACAGGCCAGTCAACGCCGCTGGCTGAGCCGCCAGGCCAATCGCGATTACTTCCGGGGACCGGAACAAACGCGCCGGGTCCAGCTTTGGCGGCAGGCGCATCCGGGCTATGCCCGAAAGAAGCCTGCCCCGCCAGATGGCGCGCAAATCGCTTTGCCACAATCAGATAGCAGCAGCAGTCATCTTGTAACGCCTCCGCCAGTCCTCTCCGCACCGTTACAAGATGTCTGCCTGCTCAATCACCCTGTTTTTATCGGCCTGATCTCCATGTTCACTGGCACCGCGTTACAAGAGGACATCGCCTTGACCGCCCGGAAGCTCGAAGCTCGCGGGCGGGACATTCTGGGGATCAATCTCCCGGAACCCGTCCCAGCCAACTATGATTCAAAAACATCTGCTCCGCCCTGACCGGCTGCGCCGCGTGCCCCAGGGCTTCAACTGGATCGACCACCGTCTGGTCGGCGACAACCTGATCCGCCGCTGCGATCACGCCGCACTGGCGCTCTATCTGTTCCTGGTCACCGTCGCGGATGGCCAGGGGCTGAGCTATTACTCCGACGCCTCCCTGGGGCGCTGGCTCAGCCTGGATCAGACTCAACTGGCGGCCGCCCGCCAGCAATTGGTGCGCGCGGATTTGATTGCCTATCAAAAACCGCTGTATCAGGTGCTGGCGCTGGATCCGCCCGCCCGCCCGCCGGAGCTGGCGCGGACTTCGCAGGCCCAGTCCGCCGGGGAGATCCTGCGCCAGTTCCTTCAAGCCGGAGGTTACCAATGATCAGTTACGAATGTTTCTGCCAAATCCGCCAACTGGCCGACCAGCAACACCTCACGTCCGCGCAAATCGCCGCCCGGCTGGAACTGGATGCCAAGACGGTGGCCAAATGGATGGCGCGCGACCATTACCTTCCCCGCCGCAAGGGCAGGCGGCCCAGCAAGCTCGATCCCTTCAAGGGCCGGATCGTCGCGCTCCTGGAAAGCCATCCCTATTCCTGCCAGCAAATCTTCCAGCAGCTCAAAACCCAGGGCTATGACGGCGGTTACAGCATCCTCAAGGAGCTGGTCCAACTGCTGCGTCCGGTCCGCAAAACCGCTTATCTGACCCTGGCCTTTGCCCCGGGCGAATGTGCCCAGGTTGACTGGGGCAGCGCGGGTTGGGTGCCGGTGGGATCGACCCGCCGCCGCCTCTCCTTTTTCGTCATGGTGCTCTGTCACAGCCGCCTCTTGTACGTCGAGTTTACGTTGGGCCAGAGCATGGAATGGTTCCTCTCCTGCCATCAGCGGGCCTTCGACTTTTTCGGCGGCGTCCCCCGGAAAGTCATGATTGACAACCTCAAGACCGGCGTGCTGAGCCATCCCCTGGGCGCGCCCGCCCTGTTTCATCCCCGGTATCTGGACTTTGCCGCCCATTACGGCTTCCGCCCCGTCGCCTGCGGCGTGCGCAAGGCCAATGAAAAAGGCCGCGTCGAAAACGCCGTCGGCTATGTCAAAGGCAACTTCCTCAACGGCCTGGACATTCCCGGCTTTGCGGCATTGGGCCCCGCCGCAAACCAATGGCTGCGCGAGGTGGCCAATGTCCGCATCCACGGCGAAACCCATCGCAAACCCATTGAGCTGTTTGCGGCCGGGGAGAAAGCCGCCCTGCGCCCGCTGCCAACGCAAGCCCATGACCCCGCCATCATCAAGACCGTCTCCGCCAGCAGCCGCTGCCGCGTCGCCTTTGACGCCAACCTCTATTCCATCCCCAGCCTCTACGCCGGCCAAAAGCTCACCCTCAAAATTTACCCTGACCGGCTCGTCTTTTTCTTCCGCGAAAAACTGATCGCCACGCACGCCCGTTGCCACGACCGCCGCCAGGACATCCGCAACCCCGATCACGATCGTGAACTGATGGCCCAGCGCATCCGCGCCCGCCAGCAAACCCTGCTGGCGGCCTTTCTCAACCTGACGCCCCAGGCCCAGGCGTATTATCGCAAGCTGGAGGAAAAACGCCTCACGCCCGCCCACCACATCCAAAAGATCATTGCCCTGAGCGAACTCTACGGCGCGGACGCCGTGGCCCGCGCCATTGACGATGCCCTCACTTTTGAGGCGTACGGCTGTGATTATATCGCCAACCTGCTGGAGCAGCGTCAGGCCGCCCCGGCCGCGTCCCCGGCACTGCACCTCACCCGCCGCCAGGACCTCCTGGACTTGGAACTGCCGCCCGCCGACCTGTCCCCTTACCAAAACCCGTCCGCCACCCATGAAAACCAACCTTAAAACCGAACTCTTCCACCACCATCTGGACGACCTCCAACTGCGCTTCATCCAGGAGCATCATGCCGCCCTGGCCCAGGAAGCCGCCCAGAACCACTGGGATCATCAGCAGTACCTGCAATCCCTGGTGCAGGGGGAGTACGAACTGCGCCGCCAGCGCCTGGTCCAGCGCCGCATCAAGGAGGCCCGCTTTCCCGTGATCAAAACCCTGGAGCAGTTCCGCTGGGACTGGCCCAAGAAAATCAACCGCCTGGCCGTGCAAAACCTCTTCCGGTTGAACTTTGTCCGCGACCGGGCCAACGTCATCCTCCTGGGCACCGTCGGCCTGGGCAAAAGCCATCTGGCCAGCGCCCTGGGCTACGCCGCCTGCCAGGCCGGCCACTCCGTCCGCTTTGCCAACGCCATTAATGTTATCAACGAACTCTCCGCCGCCCAGAAAGAGGGCCGCTTGAAACGACAACTCCACCAATACCTGCGCCCCGAACTCCTGATCCTCGACGAGGTCGGCTATCTGCCCATCGACCAGCGCGGGGCCGATTTGCTCTTTCAAACCATCAGCCAGCGCTACGAACAGGGTTCCATCGTCCTGACCACCAACAAAGCCTTCAAGCAATGGCCTTCCATCTTTAACAATGACAGCACCATCACCTCCGCCGTCCTGGACCGGCTGCTCCATCACGCCGAAACCATCCTCATCGAAGGCAGCAGTTACCGCATGAAAGACCAGATCAAAACCGAGGAGCCATCTTGATGCACCCACATGCAGCCATCACTCCTCCCCATGCCTCCCGGATTTTCAAACCGCCCATTTTCCGGATTTTCACGCCGCCGCTCACACATCCGCCCCAAGTTCGAAAGCTTTTCGCATTTTTCCCCGGTCAACCCGTTCCAAATACCACCATTTAATTCTGTTGTCGTCAAATCGCGAAAACTGTCTGGCGGGGTTGAATTGCGGGGCAAAAATATTTACAGATTTAATATTTGCAAGTGAACCAATTGCGATTTTTACAAGAGTTCTGCAAACAAGTCTCGGTTCATTCGGGAACGCTGGAATTTGTATTTCTAGCTGGGGAAATTTATCAGCAATTGACACACCACTTTTTAGGTGAATCTTAGAATAACCCGGTATTTTGCATGCGGTCATGTGCCCTAGGTCTGTGTCCATTTGCGCTGGCTTTTTCTTCTTTGTAGGAATAGACATATTGAACCGCACAAAATTAAAGGGCCAATCGGAAAGAGCCAGTCTTTCGACCTTTGTGCCAAAGTACCGCTGACAAGCATCGCACATTAGACCATCAGGTAAAACTGACCATTCTCCGCCACCTAAAGATTCAGGAAAAAAGTGTTCCTGCGTCTTGAATTCACCCTCTGAATTCTGACAATAGATGCACTTTGAGTTAATTCGGGTGCAGGATGTTTTCTTGTTCATTTGTCGAAAAGTAATTGGGTGCAATTGATGCCAAATAAATCTTTATATTGCGATTCTACAAAGAGTAGAAAAAAAGGGTTCAAGCCAAGCGGTTGAGAACCTTTTTGCAATCGTCCTTTCCGGGAGCGAATTTTTGATAAATGGTCGCAGCGCCTTGGAGTCCACTGCACCATTCAAGTATTTTGAACCCCTCTTCAATGAGGGAATGAATTATCGTATCCGGCTCATCTGGGTTGTTTTTATCGAATTCGTCGCGGTCATGAGCTGCTTCGGAATTATAATGTGCGACAATATTATGTCGCCAGGTTCGCAAACTATTTACCAAAGAATTGTGACTTTTTTGACAACACTCGCCGATATAAAATCTCAATTGATCCTGCTTGGCTTGGTCTAAAGTGTTCGTGTCAATTGATTGGAGGCAGTTAATTAGGTTAAGGCCTTTTTTGTGGTAATCGTAAACTCGACAGAGATCGAGGAATGCGATGCTACAATGGGCAGTCAAAGTATATTCCCAGAAATCTTTAGCCCAACCAAGTTTTTGACGACTCTCGTGAAGTTCTTTTGCGAAATGAAAATGCGTGTTTGCTCTCGCCAATTGGTTGGCTAGTAACTGGAATTGTTCTTCCCCGACTGATATTCTTTTCGGTGACATATTTTTAGATTGCTCCCGAACCTTCGCCTTTGACCGACTCTCGTTCCTGAAAGTCGTGGAAATCAAAGCCGGGCGTTTCCATTGCTGCAAGCGTACTGGCGTAGAACCACTCACCACAGGGCTGCGCCGTGTGTCTGAAAATGCCGTCCATACAAACGCGCAGAATCCATTGGTCAGGAAACCTCAACTGCTGCGCCAAAAGCGGCAATGTGGGAACGAGATCGTAGAAATAACGGGCCTGATCGAGAACGAAAACGTCCAGATACATAGGCGTGTCCTTGGCGAGGTAGCGCCAGCGTCGTTGTTTGGCCAAGTTGCAGTGATACGGATAGCCATAAAGCCCAAGCAGCAAGTCAGCCAGTAGATGCGGCTGTGGCTTATCGCAGAAAATTTTCAAATCCTGGTCCAACCAGCGAAACGAATTCAACGCTTCAACCGCTTCGGCACTACACAACTTCTTATTCAAATCTGCGGTCACACTGAATCCTGGGTCGCCGCAATTTCTAAACGCGTAAGCCAGCCACACGGCATCGGAAAGCTTCACCCTATTCGACGCTTCAACGCAGAACAGATTTTTTAGTGGGTCACCATTTGGAAGATTTTCCAGAAACATCTCCAGCATGCGGCAATACGCCGGAAAAGAATCCTGCAAAAGCATTGCCTCCAGAGGCTTTTCAAGTTTAAGCCTCTCCTCATGAAATGGCGGCAGTTTGAGTTTGATTTGGGCAGCGTCAGAAAACGCCGTGGCAAAATATTCCCGCCGCGCTCCATCCAACGCTGCCACTCGCCACCAAGGCATGAGCAACCCGGCGAATTCAATGACAAAGCTACTGACGAAGTTGCTATAATAATCGTTGAGGTTTTTGGCGACATGTTGCCAATAGTCGTTCTCAAAATCCTCCCACTCGTCTCGGGTAAAGAACCACGAGCCAAGGCGCTTCGCCCATAAATCCAAACTCTTTTCATCTCCGTCATGGTTCGCTTCAGAAAAGTTGGTTATCAGAACGCTCAATGGCGTGAGTCGCTGGTGTTCAAAAAGCTGACGTAGCACATCGAGCGTGCGCGCTTCTGAACTCGGCAACGGTCCACAGGCGTCGAAATAAACGATGTCGAACTGTTGAGGCACAATTTCGAAAAACTGCTGGAGCTTGCCGCGATATATTTTGATATGGTAGCCACTGGCGAAAAGGCTTTCCACCGCCCACTCGAAATTTTCGTTTTTGGATTCCACCGCCCATATGTTTTCCAGCCTGATCCCAAGTTCTAGCATCACTTCAAGATCATTCATCGGCTCTGGTCCGCAGAGAAACAGCACTTGTAGTTCACCCACATGCTTTTTTCCGACTCGCGCTGCGTGCAATTCCTCGAATTTTTTTGATTTTTCCTTCACTTGCTCATGCGGCACAGGAAAGCAGGTGTTTCCGGCGTTATTGGTCTTTTCAAGGCAATTACAGACGTAGTTCATGCCGCGCCGAAAATGGTCGAGCGTGACGACCGGACTGCTTTCTCGACAAGTAGTCAGCGACTCAACAGCATGAAAGAGCGCCAGCCTGCGGGCTTGCTTCTTTTCAGGCTGGTCGTATTTTTCAGGCTCTCCATTCATTTGGGTGCGGCGCCAATCGGTGATCCGCGACGTGTGGTCGCATGTGGAAAGACGTAAATCGCCACGACCCGACGGTTTCGAGTCCGGCGGAGACGCGCGATTAAAATGTTTGTCTCGGTTTTTACTGTGAATTCGATTTTGCGTCGTTTGGGTCTAAAAGTCAAAATGTTCCCAGCCCTTGCCAGGAACGAGAAAAGGGCGGGTTGTGAGGCCTGCCTTTGGCAGTTATTTGATTTTCCGAAGCGATTCTTAAAGCGGTGCGTCTATCGGAAAACAGTAAAACCCCCTTTGTTTCCGATAAAGTCCCCGGCTCCGGCTCTGGGTCTTTGCACAACCAATTGCGCATCAGTGTATTATTCTCAAGCTCGTGAAAATTCGTGAAATTCGTGTCAGCCAATGTTAGCCGCTAACGCATTTTTGCAAAAATATGGCGAAAAAGTGCGAAATGCGTTAGCCGCTTACAACCCGGTTTTTCCGGATCGTGCTATGCTCGTCCCGGATGGATATGGACTACCATAATATCATAGTCCGGGCCGGGCCAGTCGCCCCGCCTTCGAAATGGGTGGAACAGTCGCCCCGCCTGTCCCGTCTGGCCACTGGCCGGACGGAACGGAGAGGCGCGCCCATTTCCGCATCCTGCGCCGGTTTGCAAGTAGCGCAGCCGTCTCGGCTGCGAGTGCTGGCACCGTCTCGGTGCCAGGAACCATCGCGCCCGAAACACCAACCCCACGCTGGCGTCAAAACGCTGGCTCATCCGCAAAATACGTCAAAAACCCGCGTAATATCAGATTTATCACCATGAAACACCGCGTTGCGCAGCCGTCCCCGCTGCGAGTCCCCGCACCGTCTCGGTGCCAGGAATCATCGCGACCAAAACACACACGACAGCCAGCCAAAAAACACGAAAACCCCTGAAATAACACTTTTTACGCGTTGAAACATGAAACCCCAACCCACAACCATAAACGGCTGGTGTACCCCGGATTCCCCGCCAAAGTCGCACCAGGTAAGAGTAGGTAAGACCTTTGAGATGATAAAACAGCCCCCGAAACAGCAAAATCGCCAAGCTTCCTTGGGCCAGGGCGCCGATCTTGGCACACGTCCGCCCGGCGCTTCATTTCCGCCAGCACCGCCTCGCGGTTGGCCTTCAACGCCTGCATCAGCAGCTCCGGCGGAATCGCCGTCTCGCGCACCCAAGCCTTGCCGTCCTCCATTACCAGTGCCGTGCCGTGCGGGTGGATGGCGTCAATTACTTCCCTTGCGGTAATATTTTTGCGGGCCAGCGTCACGCTGATCAAAATTCCTCGTCCATCGCTGGTCGAGTTGGAAACGAGAGGGGTCCAAACGGTGGCCTTCGTTTCCACACGGATTCTTAAAAATCATGTGATTTTCCATTAAAATTTGCGGTTTTGACCGAATCTGCCCACCTAAGCATTCTCAAAAGACCTGTTCAGCGAACGGTTGCCTCGAATGTTTTTGCTTAGATGCGCGCAATTTTCTGCAAACTACCTTCTTGGTTTCCGCAAACTCGCTTGCCGCATCAGTTTTTTGGGGATGGCGGACATCAAAGACAAAATAAGTAGGTTGGTGCAGGCTACTTTCTCAACACATTCATCAGACTCGATTCTAAAATGCCCACGGCGCGTCTTCGTCCTGGCAGGACGCATTTTTTCAAAATGCCTTGTCGCGCCAGCAAGTCGACAAAGCGCAAACTGCTGTTGAGTCGTTCCGCTGCCTGTTTCCGGCGGATGACCTTCGGTGCGGTCTCCTGGTCTGTTGCTGGAGGTGATTGCGATTGCCGTCCGTGGTTCCGAAGCATTATCAGCAGTCGCGTGCGCTCATCCGCGCTCAAGGTCGGATCCGTCTTCAAACCGGCTCGAATCAGGTCAATCGTCGAGTCAAGCATACTGGTTAAAACGTCAAACTGACTTGCGCGGATTGATTTTCCGCTGGTTGGTTTTGCTGGAGAAAGGACTTGCCTTCCCGGGTGATATATTGCCGGGCGACGTTGCCTTCGCCGGTGGTTTTAATCCATTGATGACTGCGCATTTCCGGCAAGTAGTCGGCCAACGTGTTGCGCGGAACGTTGGCGGCCAGCGCCCATGCCGAAATGCTGACCGGCTTTTCGGCCGTCGTGTCGGCGATGGCAGCCAGTAGTTTCTTCGGGTCGTGGGCCTTTTTGCGTCCAGCGGCGTTTTTCAACTTCGCCGGGTCCAGATCGTGGGCGGGGTGCATCAGTGGAAACTGCCAGCGAACCACAAACGGATCGCGGGGCGGAAAATCACGGAGGATCGCCTCGACGGTCAAGGCGTTCGGTTCGTCATGCTCCGTGAAAATCAACAGGGCGTCGGGGTCACGCCCATAAACACCGCTGCCGCTGATGCGATCAATGGCGTTTTTTTGGGACTGGTTGCCTTTGCTGAAATGTGCGCCGTAAGCAATCGCCGAGCCGGTTTGCACGGTGATTCTTTCGAGCCCATTCATGAGTTCAGCCATGTCGCCGGTGCTGTTTTCGTCCGATCCCGGGCCATAGATTTTGTAGAGTGGGTCAAAGACAATCACGTCGAATTGCTCATGGCTGGCGCGTTGAATGACTTGCGGAATCAAACTTCTGAAGTCGGCCCCAAAACCGCGCAGATTCAGGAGCTTGAGCTGTCCGCGCTCGAACTGGATGTCCTTTGCCCGCGCCACTTGGTTAAGCCGCCACTGCCAGTATGCCTCGCGGATCTCGAAATTCAGAAACAACACCTTTCCTTTGGTGGTCGGTTAGGGTTTGGCATGCGGGCGCACCGTTGACATGGCGGGTGGTACCCGGGTTGAAACCCAGGTGATTGTCCGCTTGATCCACGGTCAAGTCCGTCGGCAACTGCCGCCGCATCCGTAAATTTGTTTGTTTTGAATTCATAATTTTCCGATTGTATCATGCCATTTAGGGGCTTCGTTTGAGGTCCATCGCACTCAAAAGGCTGCCAGGTGGCCCGCACCCGCATGTTTATTGAGGATTTTGACCAAAATGCCACTGCGGCCCAAAATCCCAAAAAAGATTGAAAAATTCATGGTGTTGCAGTATGGCTAGTACACTTGATGCGTTATGATTCCATTGAAAATACAGCTCAAAGACGACCTGCCGGTTTGCCACCAGATCATTCAGGCAGTGCGAGAGGCCATTTTTAACGCGCAACTCAAAGATGGGGCAAATTTCCCTTCCGTGCGTGAATTGAGCCGGGAACTTCACATCAGTTGCGCCACGGCACACAAGGCCGTCTCGGCGCTCAAGGACTCCGGCCACCTTGCCAGCAATCCCGGCATCGGCATGGTGGTGACCGTCCCCCGGCTGCCATCCCGTGACGAACGGTTGCAAAAACTGCAACCCCACTGCGCCGGACTGCTCAATGAAGCGGGCGAGGTGCAGCTAAAATTCCGTGACGTGGTGGAGGCTCTGCGCCGGACACCTCGGTCGGCCGGTCATACCACATCGCTCGACCAGCATATTGAAATGTCCCCAATAACCGCGAAGCCGTCTTCCGTGGACTGGATTTCCAGCAATGGCCGTCCACCCGGTTCCACCCAGATTGTCCGGGCTGCGCGAAAGGCCATGCTCACCGGGCGATTCAAGGCGGGCGATCCATTTCCTTCCGTTCGGAAACTGAGCGGGGAACTTCGCATCAGCACCAACACGGTGCATAAGGCCGTCGCGGCACTCAAGCGCTCCGGCCATCTGGCGAGTAGTCGCGGCATTGGCTTGATCGTGCAAGGTTCCATGCTGTCAATCCAAGCCGAGCGGCTGGAACATCTGCAACCATTCTGCACAGAATTGCTCAAGCAAGCGGATGCTTTGCATTTGGCACTCGAAGACGTGGTGGAGGTCCTCCGCCACAGCCAAGCGGCCAGGCGGGCTGATTACTGGAAAGCGCATCAATCTGAATGGGAAGCCATTGCCATGAAACTATTGCCACGCTGGGAGGCCCACGGCAATTATTATACGCATCAGAACGAATTCCCACAGATGGATAGATCCGTTGCGGTTCACATTGATGCCAGCCACAAGCTCAAGGTGGTCGAATTTGGTCCCGGGGCAAGCCATCACTGGAATCAAGGCGGATTTCTGTTTGTGGAAGATGCCAATCCAGAAGCAATCAACCTCATTCGGAAACATACGAAAGGGCTGGCTCAGTTGAGCCAGCATTGGTTTGCATATGAGGAATGCGGTCTGTTTTTTTGAGATCAGTCGCATTCACGACAATGTCCACGGATCTGTCATGTTGGCTTGAGGCTAATCTTCGAGCCCGATGGGTGGCACGAACGACGGCCTTCAAACGCCGTTGCGCCGGTGGCAAGGAATGGACGGAGATTGCCGTGAACTTTTGCCGAAGGCGGAACTGACCAGAAACACCCGGTTCCCCTGCCGGAAATGTCCGGTGCAACGGTTTTCTACGGTTGCCTGCTGGCTGCTGCTGTTGCCGGATACTAAAGTATATCCGGCAAACAGCAAGCCAGCATGCCGGGAATAGCAATACCTAACGAAAATTGATTTCCGGCAGGTAGCCTGCCAACGTGCCCCAATGTGTGTCGTGCTCCCACGCCCGGTACCCATCTCAAGACCGGTTTGGTGGCAACGGTTCCCTGGTTCCCTGGTTCACCTGCCAAAACACATACCCCCAGGGCGAGGCCATTGTTTTCGCCGCCGCCTCGCTTCCTGCCATAAGGACAGGGTGTGTTTTGGTGGGAACCGAGGGAACCGAGTGAACCACCGCGTAAACATCAATGCCTGTCTGTCTAAAAAGAGAGAAAACAAGTGAACCGGTCAGGCCAAAGGGTTGGTCTGGGCAGGCGGTTCCGCTGATTGGAACTCGGTTTTGCCCAGAATTCAGGCAGATCATGCCAGTTCGGCGCGATGATTCTGGAATGGCCTCCATTTGCTGGCAAAATCAAGCAACGAGTTGAGCGACGGCATGCTCTCCGCGCTGAGCGGTTATGGTGTTATGGGAATTGCACACCGGGGGGCCTTCACTGGAGGTCATCGGGAAGCCGGGCGTTCGACTCGGAAAACACATGTCCCGCTACCCACCCCCTATATCAAAAACCCATAACACCATAACAAGCCTCCTTATATATATATATAATAATAATAATAATATAATAATAATAATATATATATATATAGGGCCGTCGTTATGGTGTTATGGGTTTTTGGAGAACAGGGGGTCGCGGGAATGTGGTTTGCAAGTGCTGCAAACTCCTGGGGTTACGCTTCTTCTGAGAATCTGGAGCCATGCCAAAAAAACGCGCCAGCGGCCCGGCAACGCCACGACACCCCGTTGCTGCCTTCTTGGCATCCTTTTGAACTGCCGATGGCTGTGCGGGCCGCCAGCGCACTGGGCGGCCCATCCAAACGGACGAGGCATCAACCCGAGTCCCTAGTCCCGCGCTCACCACACTTTTGACCGGGTTTGGCTTCAAACCTCGCGCGCGGCGTTATGGTGTTATGGGTTTTTAAAACAACAGGGGGTCTTGGGAATGGGGTTTGCGAGTGAGGCAAACTCCGCGCTTTTGCGCTTCTCCCGCTTCTCCCGCCTCATGGCTGGGCTTGAGAACCTTGCGCCGCAAACGATCCTGGCGGGCTGCCAGCGCGCCGGGTGTCCACCCAAACGGATGAGTTCTCAACCCGAGCGCCCCCGCGCCCCGCGCTCACCCCGCTGCTTCCACCCTCTCTGGAGACGACGGACGTCATTGGGTGGGGTCACTGGGCTTGCAAGGGGTTTTCAGGCGGAGCGCGGACGTTCAGGGCCTTACCCTCTCCTGTCAATTCGCCTAACCAAAATCCAAAATATCTCCCCCCTATGGGTGGGAAGCCGGGGCCAAGCCATCCGTCGCCGTCGTCCGATTGGATTAGGGCGCAAGGCATTTGCGCTTTGCTGGCGGGCGCAAATGTTCATGCGGCCATGGATGAACTAACGCGCGCGCGTGGCGAGAATTGCGCCACGGTTGCCGCTGTCGTGGGTCGGCTGGCATATCACCAGCGGCGGCGGTTGGCAACCGGCTTTCTGTTACATGAATACTCCGAATAATCAAACGTCCCCTGTCAGTGCGGGCACAATCGCGGCGGCATTGGCGGCGGCAGGTATCGAAATATCACCAGCACGGCGCACACTGGGCGGCGAATGTCAAAGCGTCGGCGAGTTGTTGCGCTCTGGCGAGCGTCCCGCCGGGCCATTGCTGCAAGCCGTCCAAGCCGGTTTAGATCGTGAGTTGTGCGAATGGTCCGCTTATCACCTCAACGCCAAGATGGTGGGCGATGGGCGCGAAAGTCTCTGGCAACGGGAGCGAGGCCAAGCGGCGGGTTGGTGTGCCACCATGGCGGACGCCATTGGGGACGGCGTGCAAGCGTTGGCGTTGTGGCGGGCGGGGTTGTGTCTGGCGCGGGACTCCGGCGCGGATGTCATCACACTGGGCGAGCCGGGCGGCGTCTGTGCGGCTTGGGTCAAGGAGATTGCGCCCGTGGTCATTCCGGCCAGCGAGTCCACGGCGCAAGCCGTGGCGGGCTATTGGGCCGGGCAGGCGGGCGCGGTCAAAGTGGCTTGCAAGCTGGCCAGCATGGCGGCGCGGGTCGCTTGGCGGGCCGTGGGTGATTCTGTGGCGCGGGATATGTTCGGCGAGACACCAGCGCAAGCGCGCATGGCAAGGGATTGGATGATTTGGGCCACGGCGGCGCGGGATTTGCCGGAGTTGTCCGCAGAGCAACGGGCGCAACGGCGACTTGTGGCGGTTGAAGCCATGCGGGCCAAGCTGGCCAGCGGACGGGGACGGCGGGCGGCGTTCGCGGACAAGGTCAAGCAAGCCGTGTTGCTCATGCTCAACGGGACCAGCGCGGATGATGCGGCGGCGGCGGCGGGTTTCAAGCCTTGTCCACGCCGTGGCCGTTCGGGGGCCATTTCGTCCAGCCATCGGATGACGGCGGCGTTGCGGCGGGCGGGTGTGCGGGTGGTGTCCAAGCGGACGGCATGGGCGCAAGCGCAAGACGAATTTGAGGCGGCCAGCCAGCGCGGCGGCGCAAAGGTGGATTTGGTCAAGCTATGGGGTGGCTTGCCGCGCTATGAAGCGCCAGCGGTGCAACCGGCCTTGCGGGCGGGGACGCATTGCGGCGCAAGCTGTCTGGCGGCGGCGCGGGTGCGCAATGGCAAGCGGTTGCCGGGATGCAACCGGCGCGTGATTGGCTTGCATCCGCTTTCGCGTGGCACCAGTGGGGACGCTGGCGGCGTGGCAGTGGTGACGCCTTCCCCCGTGCCGTTGCTGCCGGGCCAAGTGCGGCGCATTGTCCGGGCGTCCCGCCGTCGCAAGTTGCGCGGCGTGATTCGTTCCGTCTGACATCATCGGCAAACCAGCAGCGCGGCGGGCTTTCCCGCCGCGCTTTTTGCTGCCGGGATGCGGCGCGCCATGGGCGGGCAGGTTTGCGCCACCAGTGCGGGCGGTGGCACCTTGCCGGGCGGCGGGCGGCTCCCAATTGCCCCCATGCACGCGCACAACCCTTCGCGTGGGCTTCCCCATGGCGGTCGTTTCTCATGGGGAAATCCTCCCTGAACCGGCGAAGATTTTTAAGTGGGACATCTTGATGCGAACCATCCATGTACCCTGACCACACCAGGGGCATACATACGCGGACCCATACTTGGCGGTCCGCCCATGGGAGCCGTTTACCATAAAGGAAATTCTCCCAGAACCGGCCCGAATTTTTACCTGGGACATTTTCGGCCACGCCGCTTACCAGAGCGGAACAGAGCCAGGAAAGACAATTGGGCAGGTGGCTCCATTTATCGTAGCAGACGTGGCTCAGTTTATCGTAGCGGGGACACTGCGGCGCAAGGTGCGTGGCGGCGGCGCGGGCATCCCTTTGTGTGGACTTCCCTTGGCGGTCGTTTCCCATGAGGAAATCCACCCCGGCGCAGATTTTAACTGGGTCATTCTGGCTCAAATGCCCAATCTTTATACAGTTATTCGCATGTGATTTGTAGCAACCAACTCAGGGACAATGTGTTTTGCAATTTACCCCCCTTCCCACCAATGGGTGGGGAGGGGTGTTTTTCGGGGGGCGTTCCGTGGTCGCGTGCCAATGGTATTGCGGCGCAAGGGCTTTCCGCCTGCGGGCTGCGCGGCAATGATCGCGCGCGCTCAGGTGCAGTCACGCGAGCGTAACCGCAATATTAAGGCTCGGTTGCCGTTTGCCGTGGGTCTGCTGGCAGAATGTCAGCAATGGCGGATGGAAACCGGCTTTCTGTTACATGAATACATCAAACAATCAAAACGACCTTTTGGATGCTGGCATAATCGCGGCAGCTTTTGCGGCGGGGCAGGTGTCGAAATGTAACCAGCGCGGCGCACACTGGGCGGCGAATGTCAAAGCGTGGTAAGCGTGTGCAAGTTGTTGCGCTCGGGCGAGCGTCCAGCCGGACAATTGCTGCAAGCCGTGCAAGCCAGCTTAGACCAGCTTAGGCAGCGCGAAAAAACAACTTGAGCAATTATTTGGCTGGGTGGATGAAGTAATTCCACTCGCCATGGAATTTGGCCGGCGTCAATTTGACATCAGCCAGTTCTTCGTCTGTGACTTCAATCCCCGT
>Ga0302320_10000314_pt1 | contig 112029 bp, 100 predicted proteins | sample Bog_T0_3_FD_202130 | JGI IMG/M metagenome (GOLD analysis project Ga0302320, IMG submission 202130) | Peat permafrost microbial communities from Stordalen Mire near Abisko, Sweden - Bog_T0_3 | ecosystem: Environmental > Terrestrial > Soil > Wetlands > Peat | place: Sweden: Abisko, Stordalen... | reverse complement strand
CTCTCTCCGGGACTCTTGATAAGGTGGCGGGAGACTGGGACATTGGCGGCATCGTCAACTTCCACTCGGGGCTTCCCATCGACGTGCTGGTAACTCGCCCGGATGTTGCGTATGTCGGAAATACCGGAACAGCAGTTGCGGGACAAACTTTCGCTGTGCCTATCGTTACCAGCGGTGTAGTTCAGACAACAGCGGTCGCCAATGTTACCGGCGGCGGAAATACGCGTAATATCCGCAGGCCGAATATCGTGCCAGGCGTGAGTCCCTTCCTGAAGTCGGGCAGGCAGTTTCTGAATCCTGCGGCATTTACAACTCCAGCGCCGGGGACCTTTGGCAACTCGCGCCGCGATGACTACAGCGGCCCTGTTCTGGCGCAGTTGGACCTGACCTTGAGCAAGTCGTACATAGTAACCAACAAGTTGAATTTTGAGTTCCACGCGGACGCGTATAACGTTTTGAATCATCCGAACTACGCCAATCCGGGCACGGTTCGTTTGCCTCAGACGCTGGCCACAGCTCCCGGAAACGGAGCGCAACCAGGAACCCCTTTCACTTTATCCAATGCCGGCGCCTTTGGCGCTCTGACCAGCACTGTTGGCAACCAGGTTGGGATTGGAGCGAATCGGCAGATACAACTTTCACTAAGGGCGAACTTCTAATCCAGAACTATGCACGGTATCCCATCCTTTCCGCTTGTTACTACGGAAAGGTTGGGATACGTGAAGGCTGAATCACATTACACGATCTTGAAATGTTCTTCCTATAAGGCGATGCCACCCATAGTTCACCTTTAGAAGGTGAAGTGAACCGCCAACTGCGCGCTTCGCGGACCTCCGCCTCCCAGGTACGGGTTGCCGCTGCCCACGTCAGGCGTCGCGGTGGTGGTCATATACTGTGGTCCGTTCGTGCTCGGGTCAGCGCCCGCCACCAGACGGTTTCCCGCTGTGTGGCTGTTACCGAAGACGTCGATCCCAAATCCCGGCAACAGCGGGTTGCTGAAGTTCGGATGATTGAAAATGTTGAAGAAATCGCTGCGAAGCTCCATCGTCACCGTTTTGGTCAGGTGTGTGGTCTTGGTCAGCGAGAAATCAAAGTTCGTATAGTTCGTTGAATTGAAGGCGTTGCGGCCTTCGCTGCCGGGATGCCCATTGATGCAGTTCCCGTAGGTTGGGCTTGTTGGGTTAGTGTCCACGGTACATGGCGCTGCGAAGGAAGCCATATTGAGCAGGTTGGTGCCGCTTGCGCCGGTGTATGGATTGCCGATGATGTCCGGCCGGCCATAGTACTCGCCGCTGCCGTTGTAATCGCCTTCAAACAGATAACTGACCGTGTAGGGCTGGCCGGTGGCAAAGTTGAACATGCCGTCCAGCGCCCAGCCGTTGGTGATCCATTTAGCTTGCTGCAACTTGGGAAGATTGTAAGTCCAGTACCACTGCATGCGTTGCCGCACGTCGAAGTTGGAGCTGGCGCGTTCGGCGCGGGGATTGAAGCTGTTGTCCGGCATTGCTGCATTCGGAACAAAGTCCAGGCCGTCACTGGCTGTATCAATTGAATGCGACCAGGTGTAGTTCAGCGTGGACGTCAAGCCGCGCCAATTCTGCACCTTCATCGTCGCCTGCAGTGAATTGTAGTTGGAAAGCGCGCTGGTCTCAATCTGGTTGACATAATAAAGCGGTATATTTATGTACGATCCGACCGTGTAAGTCGGAAAGCACTGCGCGCCATAGGTAATCGTCTGGCCGTTTCCGCAACTGTCTTTGCTGCCTGAGACATTATTAACCTGATTCAGATCGCGGAAGCGGAACAGGTGGCGTCCTTGCGATCCTACGTATCCAAGCTGCAGCGAAACCTTGTTTGTGACCTGCGTTTCGATGTTGACGTTGTACGAACCATACCGCGGCGTCATCAGTTTCTGATCAACAGTAAAAACGCTGCTCGGCGAATAGTTGGAGCTGGGGCCAAAGATAGGGCAGTTGGCGTTGCTGCTGATGATCGGATTGCCATTGTTGTAGCAGGGCGAACTGGGAGCGGTGTAGACCATTGGCGATGCGAAGACGATGCCGTTGAATGCAGGTCCCGCCTCCCCGGCATTGGTGTTGTATGCCTGGTTGCCTACGAAAAAGTCCTGCGACGGTCCATCGTAGAAAATTCCGCCGCCGGCTCTTATCACCAGCTTGCCATTGCCCAGCAGGTCGTCGGCCACGCTCAGGCGCGGCGCAAAGTTGTTCCAGTCCTTCGGATAGAGCGACGCGGGCCCGTTGGCGGCTCCAATCGTTTCCAACCCGCCCGTCTTTACGTCGAAGATGCTGAATGCATTGTTCTCGGCGCCGATCACGCCAAAGTAATCCCAGCGCAAGCCATAATTAACCGTGATCCGCTTGCTCATGCGCCAGGAATCCAGCAGGTACGCCCCGCTGTTGTTCTGGTAGGAGTAGCGCGTGCCGTCACCGGAGGCTGAACTGCCGCCATCAATCGTGCCCGACAGAAAATCCGCCAGGCCGCTGAAGACCAGCTTGCCGCGATGCCCGGAATCAATAAAGCTGTCGATGAACGTCCGTCGCCACTCGTATCCGGCCTTGAAACTATGCTGGCCTTTGGTCATTGAAACATTTCCAAATAGCTGGTAGTTCGTATCCACGCGGCCGCGCGAATCGCTGGCTGTCGCGCCAATCGGGCTGTAAGCGCCTATGTCGATGGTCGGCAATCCCAGGTCCTTCGTACTGTACCCCGGCGACAGAGTGTCCAGGCCAAACGCCGTGTTCGGATTGAGGCCGATATCCTGCGGCAGAAACTGCTGCAAGAATCGGTTGTAACCGCCGCGAACCTCGAAGATCAGGTTCGGCCTCAAAACGGAAGTATAGGACAGCGAACCTATATTGACGTGTGTCGGCGTTGTGGTGTTGTACCCCGGCGCGCTGCTGCCCGTGTAAAGCATGCCCAGAGGAAAGCTCTGCATCCCGTGGCTGTAGAAGTAGCGTCCGGTCAACAGGTCGCCCGCGCTTAACAAATGCAGATGCTGATCGGCTTTGACGATAACATTGTCGCTGTTGTTGAGGAAGGGCGTCGTGAACGTCTCATTGCCATCGCCCGAGGCCGGCAATGTCCCCCACGGTTTGCTGCTCAACAGGTTATTGATCACCTTGTTGATTCCGCCCGCGGGTGTATTGGCGCTGATGTCTGCCTGCGTAGGCACCGTGCCCAACTGCGGCAAGCCGCCGTTCTCTCTCTGCCCCTCATAGGCGGCAAACCAAAACGACTTGTCCTTCAAAATTGGCCCTGAAGCCGATCCGCCAAATTGATGATTGGTGAACGAGTTCTTGGGCTGCGCAACGGTATTGAAGTAGTTGCGTGCGTTCATCGCTCCGTCGCGATAGTACTCAAATGCGCTGCCGTGAATCAGATTCGTGCCGCTCTTGGTCACGATGTTGACCGTCGCGCCGGAACTGCGGCCAAACTCCGCCTCCGGGCTCCCCGTCACCGGAATCTCCGCCAGCGCGTCCACGGGAAGTATGGTCGATGGAGCGCCCCACACGCCCGCCTGGTTCACCGACGGCAAATTGCGGTAGCCGTCATTCATGTCCGTGCCATCCAGTAAATAATTATTCGACCGGCCGCGATTCCCGTTCAAGCTGAACAATCCGTACGAGCCGGCTGATTCCGTCGATCCCACTGGATCGCTGTTCGCGCCCGGCACCAGTTCCAACAGCTTCGTATAGTCGCGTCCGTTGATCGGCAGCTCGGCGGCCTCGACGGCTTCAATCGTGCCACCCATGGTGTTGGATGCGGTCTCCACCATGGGCACGCTGGCGTTCACCTCGATCACTTCAGAAACCGCACCGGCGGCCAGCTTCACGTCGGCGCGCGTCGGCGACCCCACGCTCACCGGAATCTGCGTCAGCGTAGTGGTGCGAAAACCCTTCTTCTCCACCGTCACGCTATAAGTGCCCAGCGGCAGTTCTGAGGCAACATATTCGCCCTGTTCATTGCCGGTAAGGGTGCGTTGCAAGCCGGTCGACGCGCTGAAGACCTTCACCTGCGCGCCGGGCACAGCCGCTCCGCTGCTGTCCATAATCGTGCCCTGAATGCTTCCCCGGAAGGTCTGCGCCATGGCGGCTGGTGTGCTGACGGAAGCTAGAAATGCAAATAGAAGGACAATCATGCCTGAAATGGCAATCGAGCGGCTATTCATGAGGCCGTGCTCCTTTGGATTTTCTCGTGAAATTGCGGAATATTATCACGATGTTAGTGAGCTGGCAATAAAGATCTCATGAAGATTCGTAAATATGCATAATTATTCGCCCTGGTTTCGCCCTCACTCGTCAGCAAATGCAGTTGCGCCCCGCCGACAACGCCCAGTCCCTCGCCGCCCTGTCGCCCTCCGCAGATCGTCAGGTACGCGTTATCGCCGTCTCCGAGTCCCCCCAAGCCAGTCCTAAGGACCGCCCAAAAATCCGCCGCAACTTCAAAGCCCTCATCCAGCAACTCAACGACCTCGGCCTCATCGTCGATGAGTGGCCCACACGCTAAGTCAAGTGTGTTTTCACGCAGAATATATTCAGGCTCGCCATGGAAGCCTCATGCGTGAGAACATCGAAGTCAATGCCTACACCGCCGCCCGCAGATTACCGAGAGATTCGCAGAATTGCCATTACTGCAATCTTTTCCGATGACGTATTGTTTGAGCGCGTTGTTCTGAAGGGCGGAAATGCGCTCTCCCTCGCGTTGGGCATGAGTAACCGGACGTCTCTTGATCTCGATTTTTCGATAGAAAATGACTTCGAAGATTTGGCAGACATTTGTAATCGCATTCAGAGCGCACTTGAAAATCGGTTTCTTGCAGCGGGTTTTGTCGTATTCGATTTCAAGTTTAATACCAAGCCCAGCATCGTTCCCGAAGGACAAAGCCCTCGCTGGGGCGGTTATATAGCGGCCTTCAAAGTAATGGAAAAACAGAAATATGAAGAGCTTGAAGGTGATTTGGCTGCTCGTCGCCGCGATTCCCTTGTCATTGGGCCGGGACAACAACGTGTATTCACTATCGACCTCAGCAAATACGAGTACGTTATCGGCAAACTGGAAGTGGAACTCGATGATTACACCATATACGTCTACAGCCCAGCCATGATTGCGGTTGAGAAGCTTCGCGCTATCTGTCAGCAAATGCCGGAATACACATTACAGCGGTGTCCCACAGCACGGGCACGCGACTTTTACGATATTCATCTCATTGTTTCCTTGACAAGTATGAAATTGAACTCTCCAGAAAATCTGGATCTAATCGGGCATATATTTGCTGCGAAGGAAGTTCCACTAATGCTTCTTGGGAAGATAAAAAATCAAAAGGAGTTCCACCGCCCGGACTGGGACAGCGTCAAGATCTCCTCTAATAACGACGAACTCGCGGAGTTTGACTATTATTTCGATTTTGTCGTGGAACAAGTGAACTCAATGAAGACTCTTTGGGAAGAATAGCCGCCAATCCGAGTCATATTCCTTATCCTTGAGGCCGTACGCTAGATAGAAATCATAATCGAGGCCAATGTTTCTCAGTCTGTTGTATTGGCTCTTTGTGTAGCCTGCCTTCTGCATGTAGAAACCGATCGCTTGATGGTAGGGGTAAACGTAGTCCAGCTTTTTGAGCGTTGCTACTAAAGTGCCCACAGAGACACGATCCCTGGCTACACGATATGCGTCCAAAACCTGGAATACTCCACCCGCATACGATGGTCGGACGGCAATATCGATGAGGGTCCTTTCCAGCCCCGTCACCCTCAGTTTCGTCCCGGCATATTCCATATCGATCACTTCCAACTGACCGGTATTTTTTCCCCAAAGCAGTAATGCCTCAGAATCGCCGAATTTGAAGATGAACTGAGATTCGCGTTGTTTCCCCGCGAAGGCTCGATTGATGCCTTCCTGGGTGAGGCGGCCGGAACCTGGTTTTGGACTCTGTTCGCTGTTGACATAAATTCGCGATGGGATTTGCTCTGTAAGGCCATGCAGGAACATCGCGGTTCCGTGGCACAGGTAAGCTTCACGCTTCATGGAGAGGGCAATTTCATATGCAGATGCCTCTTTCCACACGTAGCGCGAAATGCCTGCAACGTTCGGATGGTTCAATGGTTCCAGATATTCGAGATGTAAATCCGTTTTCTTCCGAAGAAATTCAAGGAATTTAGCTGTCGTGGTATTTCTGGCCAATCTCCAAAAAACTCGATTTTGTTCCAAAATATGCGAAATATCGCTGGGCCAGAAGACGCGCTTGCCCGTGTCTTCGAAGGCTTTGACAATGTCGGATTTAGCGATTTGTAAACGACTTTGGCCAGCCATGTGATTGGTAGGCGTATAGGTATATATACCTTTACGCCTGCCGTTCCTTTCGAGTTCTGCGCTCCAATGATTGTATCACAAGGTATATATACCATGTGATACAAGCAGACTTTCTACATTTCGATCTGACAACCTCATTTAACCACAATAGTTTAGCCGATTATGTCCTCCTAAATAATGCAAAGTTACACTAGGTATATATACCTAGTGTAACAACACTTTATTTACAAGCAGAATCGGAAGGCCATACTCGTAAATAATAAAAAACAAAAGAGTTATGGACGCCATTCCTTCTAAATGCGAATCTGGTATATATATCAGATTCGTATTTGCAAGTTCGTCCATAAATCTTCACTCAAATTATTAAGGTTTAGATCATCAGGGTAGGAAGACAGAAAGAGGGAAATTGCCGGGAGCCAGGCCCGGGATTCTCAGTCCTGGGAAGGATCGCACTTCCTCAATCCGCTCTTCCGAAAGCCTCCGACCCACACTGCAGATGCTTCCCGACAATTCGCCTGCGAAGGAGTATATTGAACCAGTCACGAGAGCGGGTCTTCCCTGTTCTCAGATTTATTTTCAAAACCTTGCTGATAATTATGTAGTAAACATAGTAACAAACCCAATAGAATGAATATGTTCCACGTGGAACATATTCTAGTCCCTATTCTCTATTCCCTGGTCCCTGATCACATCCATAACTACGCATATATCTCCGGCAAATTACGCAGAATGACGCATATATTCGCCAAAAACACTATCCATATCTATCCATATCACCAAAATTACATGTCCTTATATGCGCACGTCCCGGCCCTGAAAACCCTCAAGAAAACCCTCAAAAAGGTGTGCTTCGAACGTCACTTTTCGATTCCCGCGCAAGCGGTATCATCTCAAAGTGGACAATTCATCTTTTTCCGCCCTTCTGAACCAGCCTCGCCTCGACCATGAACGATTTTCCAGCCATCGCGAGCTGGAATCCCTTCTAAAAAAGACACTTAGAGGCGACGTCCGTTTCGATCTCGGTTCCCGCGCCCTTTACGCAACCGACTCCTCGAACTACCGTCAGCTTCCCGTCGGCGTGATTCTGCCCCGCGACGCCGCCGATGTCGAGGCCGCTCTGGCCGCCTGTCGCGCCACGGGAGCCGCAGTCCTGCCGCGCGGAGCGGGAACCAGCCTCGCCGGACAGTGCGCTAACGTCGCTGTTATCTTCGACTTCACGCGCTATATGAACAAGCTCACCTCCATCGATCCCGCCGCAAAGCTGGCGCGCGTCGAGCCGGGCATTGTTCTCGACCGCCTCCGCGAGGCCGCCGAGCTGCACCATCTGACTTACGGCCCTGATCCCGCGACGCACTCCCGCTGTTCCCTCGGCGGCATGATCGGCAACAACAGTTGCGGCGTCCACGGCCTGATGGCCGGCAAGGTGGTGGATAACATTGAATCGCTTGACGTTGTGCTCTACGACGGCACTTGCATGTCCGTGGGCCGCACCGCGCCCGTCGAGCTCGAATCCCTCATCCGCACCGGCGGTCGCATAGGCCAGATCTACGCGGACCTGGCCAAGCTGCGCGACCGCTACAGTTCGCTCATTCGAAAGAAGTTTCCCAACATTCCCCGCCGCGTCTCCGGCTACAACCTCGACGAGCTGCTCGACGAGAACGGCTTCCACGTAGCCCGCGCGCTGGTGGGCTCGGAGGGCACCTGCGCCACGGTCGTCTCCGCCACACTCAACCTCACCGCCAGCCCGCCCTTCCGCGTGCTCACCGTGCTGGCCTTCGCCGATGGCTTCCTGGCCGCCGATGTTGTGCCGCGTGTTCTGGAACATGCGCCCATCGGTCTGGAAGGCTTTGACGGGCTGCTCGTAGACTTCATGCAGCGCAAGAAGCTCTCCGTGGACGATGTCGCTCTGCTTCCGCCCGGTCGCGGATTTTTGCTGGTCGAGATGGGCGCATGGGACGCCGCCGAGGCGCAGGCCAAGGCCGAAGCTCTGATCCGCGCGGCCAAGGTGTGGCCCGAAGCGCCCGTAGCCCGCATCTACAACGCCGCCGACGCCGCCCGCATCTGGCACGTGCGCGATTCCGCCCTGGGCGCAACCGCCTTTGTTCCCGGCGAGCCGGAACGCCACGAGGGCTGGGACGACGCCGGCATTCCACCCGTGCATCTGGGCGCTTACCTGCGCAAGCTCTCAGCCCTTTTGACTGAGTTCGGTTACAACAGCCCGCTCTACGGACACTATGGCCAGGGCTGCATCCACATGCGCATCAACTTCGACTTCCGCTCTCAAGCTGGTGTGCGCAACTTCCGCGCGTTCCTCGACCGCGCCGCTGATCTCGTCCTCAGCTTTGGCGGCTCGCTCTCCGGCGAGCACGGCGACGGCCAGTCCCGCGCCGCCCTGCTGCCCAAGATGTTCGGTCCCGAGCTGATCCACGCCTTTCAGGAATTCAAGGCCATCTGGGACCCAGCGAACCGCATGAATCCCGGCAAGCTCTCCGACGCCGTCCGCGTCTACGACCCCATCGAGAACCTGCGCCAAACGCCTCCCGTTCCCGGCGAGGAACCCACCAAGCTCGAAACCCACTTCGTCTTCGCCGCCGACGGTGGCTCGCTGCAACGCGCCACCGAGCGTTGCGTGGGCGTGGGCGCCTGCCTTAACACCAAGGGCGGCGTCATGTGCCCCAGCTACCGCGCCACCGGCGAGGAGCAGCACTCCACCCGTGGCCGCGCCCGCCTGCTCTGGGAGATGCTCTCCGGCGCGCTGCGCAAGGAAGGCTTCCGCAGCAAGGCCGTCCACCAGGCACTCGACCTGTGCCTCAGTTGCAAAGCCTGCAAAACCGAGTGCCCGGTAGCTGTCGATATAACCGCCTACAAATCCGAGTTCCTGGCCCGTCGTTATAAGCACCGGCTGCGCCCGCTGCACCACTACATCTTCGGCTTTGCCGACCTGCTTGCCCGCCTGGGCTCAATCTTCCCCGCACTGACCAATGCCGTGCTCACCGGCCCCGTCACCAGCTCGCTCATCAAGCGCATCGTGGGCGTGGCGCAAGAGCGCAAAATGCCGAGCTTGGCCGCTAAGAGCTACAGGAAATCGAGCGCATTAGTCAACGAAACCACCAACGTGCCGCGGCCTTCAGTCAGGCAAAATGCCGCAAGGCTCGAAGGGCAGTTGGCCCCAACGCAAGTTGTCCTCTGGCCCGACACCTGGAATAACTACTATCACCCGCAAACTCTGGCCGCCGCCGAGAAAGTTCTCTCTCTGGCAGGCTTTCGAGTTCAAATCCCCAAAAGGCCCATCTGCTGCGGCCGCGCGCTTTACGATTTCGGTCTGCTCGGCCCGGCCCGCGCTTACCTGGCCAAAGTTTTCGACCGCATGGCTGCGGAGATTGATGCCGGACTCCCGTTCATCTTCCTCGAACCCAGTTGCGCCAGCGTCTTCCGGGACGAGGCGCTGGAGTTGTTTCCAAACGACCCACGGGCGCAACGCATGAGCAAGCAGGTCTGGCTGCTGGCCGACTGGCTGGCTGCCAAAGCTCCCGAGTGGGTTACCGACCGGCTTCAGGGCAAGCAGGTCATCCTTCACGGCCACTGCCACCACAAAGCCATCTTCGGCGGGCCCACAAATGAGATCGCATTGCTGAAGAAGGCTGGCGCCGCAGTCGAACTCATCGACTCCAGTTGCTGCGGCATGGCCGGTCCCTTCGGCTTTGAGGCGGACAAGATCGAAGTCTCCAAAGCCATCGCCAATCTTGGCCTGCTGCCGGCGGTCAACTCCGCAGCGCCCGCGACCATCATCGTCGCCGACGGCTTCAGTTGCCGCGAGCAAATCAATCAGTTGTCGGAGCGCGAGGGAATGCATTTTGCGGAGGTTCTGGCGCGCTCCTGTGGCAGCGGAGAATAAGCTGCCGGACAAGTCGCGGAGAAAGAACTTTTTCTTTTGCCGCTAGTGGTTAGACCACATGAATTGGTAATTAGCCATTGACAAGCGCGGGCGGGGACGCCCGCGCTACAGCCGGCCAGGAGGCCAGCGCTACATTCATGCAATTACTTAATCACTCGGTCACGGTACTAACCCGTTAGCGTTACGAGTTAGAAATTCAGCGTTATCTTTGCCGTCAGCGCCCTCGGGGTTACATAATGCGTGCCGCTGAATGTGGAGAGAAAGTTATACAGGGCATACTTGTTGGTGACATTGATGGCCGTCATGTCGAAGTTCACCTTGTAGCGATTGGCGCGGAATAGGTTGTCCTTGCCGATGGAAGCGTCAAACAAATTCCGCGGCGCAATGCGTGGAGGGTTCTTGTCATTGTCTCCTTTGCCGGGAGCGGGAATGTTGACCAAAGCCGAGCTATACTCCGACGCCAGGCAGACGGCCGGCAGAGGATGGCCGGGGCTCGCTTTCACGCCGTTGCAGGTAAGTCCCGCCTGGGCCTCCTCGTCCGCCGACAACCCGCTCAGAATCACCGCCGGTTGGCCGCCGAGCGTGGTTGAAGTAGAACCGCAGGCGCTGTTGGGGTCGTTGGAAAGCGGGTTATAGCAGGGAGTTGCGCCTGCCACCATTCCCGAGTCATAGCGCCAGTTAAAGCCGCCCCACAAGCCGTTCAGCACTTTGCCGCGAGAGAATGTGTATTGCAGGTGGGTGGTCTGGTTGAACTTTTCGTCATGGTCGACGCGGAAGGGCAAGCCGGTTTGGCCCACGGTGGCTCCCGCTCCGGCTACCTGCGGCGGATAGAATCGGGCGGCCACTGAAGAAGCCACGACATAGGCGCTGAAGTTATGGATCGGTGCTATGTTCGCACGCAATGCGTAGCCGGGAATCTTCGAGTTATGCCAGTCGATGGGAAAGGTAATAGGAGTATTGCCCAGCACGCTGAAGTCGAAGGCGTTGTGTGTGAACTTCCAGATATACTCGCCGCTGACCATGACCCGCTTGCCGAATGCCTGCTGCAAGCCGGCGTGGAACTCGTTGCGAAATCCCGGTCGCATCGTTCCTGATGCGCCGGCAGAGCAGGCCAGCAGCGGCGCCAGTACCGCATTCGAGCATCCCGTGCTGGACAGCACCAGATTCTCGTTGAAGGGCGTTTCCAGAGAGCGCGCATAGGAAACGCGCAACACGGTCGCGCTCGGCTTCACGTTGTACGCAATGCCCATGCGCGGTTCCGTCTGGGTAGCCGAGGTCAGGCCGTTGTAAATGTCCCCGCGCAGACCCAGGTTGAAGAGCCAGTTACCGGCCTTGATTTGATCCTCAACATACAGGCCAAGCTCCTTCACGTCGGTATGGCCGTAGTAGTTGTAGTAACTGCCACCGCGGGTAAAATCGTAGGGCGCAAGCACCGGAAGGTAACTCGAATTCACGCCGTGCGTGCATGAGGACTGGCTGGAGTAACCGGCCGCGGGGTTGCCACTCACGTCAAGGCAGGGCGAGTTATAGGTCGCATCCACCACTCCCAGGCTGTCGTTCTCCCGTAGAAAGGTCTGTCCATACTGCGCGCCGGCCTTCGCGGTATGTATTCCCTTGGCGTAGGAAACGTCAGAGTGAACCGCCGCATTCGTCAGTGTGCGGTATTGTTCGATGGACGAAGTTTGCAGGTTGGCCGGTCCCAGGTCGGCCAGGGGATTGCCGCTGGGATAGTAGTGATAGTCGTCCCTGCGGACAAAAGCGCCCAGGTTGAATACCGTGTTATTGCCGATGATGCGCGTGTAGGTGGGCGAAACATTGATAGTCCCGATCTTCGAGTGCTGATCGGCGTTGCCCACGTTGCCGAAGACCGGACTGGCGCTCGTGCCGCCGCTCACTACATTCTGCACGTTCAGGCTGTCATAAGAGTTAGGCGTCTGAAACCATGAGCGGCTGTAATTCATGTCCAGATGGATGGAATCCTTCGCGGTGAAGTTATAGTCCACACGATCAAAAAAGTTCTGCTCATTGCCCTTGTCGTGAAAGACAGCGAACTCCGGCGGATCTAGAAAGCGGCCGGAGTTAAGTCCGTCTGCCTCGATGAAGTTCCCCCACTTACTGCCACCATAGGCCAAGTCAAAACCAGCCGAGGCCGACCCGAAGGAGCCATAAGAACTGCTTACGCTGCCGGTAGGCTTCGTAACTCCCTGGCCGGAACGCGTAGTGGCCACGATCACCAGACTGGTTTTGCCGCCATACTCCGCCGGCGGCGCACCGCTGATCACCTCGATGGATTGAATCGAATTGGCCGGAATCTGGTTGGAGAAAACCTTGCTCTGCTGATTGGTCATCGATTGGCCATCCACGGAATAGGAGTTCTCCGCATGATCGCCCAAGCCGTGCATTTGGCCGTCGGAGTCGGCAGAGATGCCGGGCGTAGAGAGCGTAACCAGCGAACTCAGGCCGGAAGACTCGCTCTCCATCGGCACCTTGATGAACTGATCCCGGTCCACATCGGTGTGAAAGGTGGGGTCGGTTTCAATCAGGTCGCCCGAAGCCTCCACGGTAACCGTCTGGGTGCTGCTGGCTACCTGCAAAACCAGGTTGAGGTTTGTTCCCACCACCGAGCGAATCTCAATACTCTGGCTCAAAGGAGCAAAACCGTTGGCCGAAATGTTCATCCGGTAGGGGTTGAAGGGGATATTCGCGAAGACAAACTGGCCGGTCGCATCGGTGGTTGCGGTGCGGTCAAGCCCGCTGACCTGGTTGACCAAATGGACGTTTGCACCCGGAATCACGGCGCCGGATGGGTCGGTGACGGTACCGCGCACAGCACCCGCGTCGCTGCCTGCAGCCCGCGCGTGGAGCGTCGCTGAAATGAAGATAAAAACGCAAAGTATGCTTAAAATTGTGCCGCGTTTGAACGGCATAGATAATCTCCTGTAAAAGCCCTGTATCTACGAAACGCAGTCCGCTGCTCTTGCCGCCGCGGCATCCTCTGGGCGAGGGACCATCGTTACGATTTCTAGAATCAGCCTGCCGAAGCGCGCTGATCTGCGCTCAAAACGTACGCTGTGTTCTCGGAGTCAGGCTGAAAAATCGAAGGAGGCCCTAAACGCCGGCAGGCGGTGGGCGTGTATAGAGCTTGGGGTGCCAGTGGCGAACGACCACGCGAGCCTCGACAACCGGCGTACGGGTTCCCATTCTGACCAGGACCACCGCTGCCGCCATCACCGCAACCGGCGCCGCCGAGTGCATCGCGATGCACAGCGAGCAATGATCGGCATCGCTGTCCAGCGGGTGTATGTGCGCCACCTGGACCACGGCCAGCATCGTCAGCAAGGTCAGGCACAGAAAAGCGGCTGCCCCAAAAGCACGTGGCTTCCGGCGGCCAATTCCGCTGAAATCTGCCTGTAACCCTGTCAACTTTTCATCCCCTGCTACTAGGATACACAGTATTGGACGCACCAGCAGCGGCCTGGGTTCCAATCTTTGCCCGATTTTCGTTACAATCGGCCCGCCAACTCTCCCCGGCTGCTTCGTCTAGACTGTTGTGGTATGCGCAATTCCCGCCCATTCCGGCTTGCACTATCGGGACTCCTGCTGGCCGTGACCTTATGCTGTGCCGCCCACACTCAAGCACCGCTGCCGCTCAAGACCGGCCAGCCCGGTACAGCCCCCAATCATCGCCTCATCCTCAAGGATGGCGCCTACCAGATCGTGCGCAAGTACGAAATTGCTGGTGACCGGGTGCGCTACATCTCCGTTGAGCGAGGCGGAGACTGGGAAGAACTTCCCGTGGATCTGGTTGATTGGGAAGCAACCCACAAGTGGGAGCAGGATATGGTCAAGGCTGCCGTGGAAGAACCCTCCCCGGCGATGAAAATGGCCGCGGAAATCGACAGGGAGGAGGCAGCCGCGCGCGACGAGCAGAAGACGCGCCGCCCCGAAGTCTCCAAAGGCATCCAGTTGCCGGACGAGGATTCTGTCTTTTCTCTGGACACCTTCGAAGGTGCTCCGAAACTAGTTGAGCTGACGCCGGTTGACCTTGCAATGAACGCGAAAGCCCGCCATGGAGTGAACACGCTTAATCCGCTCTCCGCCTCCAAAGCCCGCCTAGAGCTGGAAGGCGCGCACGCCCGGGTTCACCTGCACGATGGCGCTCTGGTCATCTATCTGTCGCTGGCCGCCAGCGACGACGCTGATACGCTCCTATCCCCCGCCCTGACGGCGGAGACCCACGGCTCGAAAGATGTGGCCAACCGCAAGCACGGCGCACACTCACCGTCTTCCGGCTTCGCCTTCGTGCGCGCCTACGAACGCAACACGGTGCGCGTCGTGGGCAACCTCCATATGAGCCCCACCGGCAAGGTCATTCAGAATGAGAATGTGATTCCCGCTCGCGTTGAGGTGCTCCCCGGCGAGCACTGGCTCAGGATCACGCCGCAGAAGCCGCTGGCCACTGGTGAGTTCGCCCTCATGGAGATCATCTCCGCCTCAGAGATCAGCCAGTCCGTCTGGGATTTTCGCATCGACCCGCAGTCAGGCGACAATCCGGGATCGATTGGGCCGATTGTGAAGTAACTGCTGTTGGCGCTTGCTCTGGCTAAGGTGGATCTACGGCGAAAGGTAATTATCTGCAACACAAAAACAGTTTGATTTCGACAATTTCACATGCTGGTATGGCTGTGCGTGTATGTTGTTCAAAAAATGCCTAGTTCTCGCAATTGATTTAATTATCTGCAACGAAACAGGGCCAAAAATAAATATTGGGGGGGGGGGGGTGCACCTCGGTGGTATAGACCGGGGACATGCCTGAAAGTAACTGCCCGCAGCTCTGGACCTTGTTCATGCTTTGATTGTGCGCCAAGGGAGGGTAATTATCTGCAACAGTGATCAGTGATCAGTGATCAGTGATCAGTGATCAGTGGTCAGCCGTCAGGAATCGGAAGAGGCGGCATAGACTCTTATGTGTAAATATGGATGTGATTTCGGGTGTATATATGCGTATTTATGCGTAAATATAAGGGACTTTATGCGTAATTATGGATGAGCTTCCTGAACGTTTATGCGTAAATATGCGTGATACAGAAATCAAGGAACGGACCGGATGAGATCGCGGTTTGAAACTGGTGATTTTCTCTGCCCTTTGCCGCACCCTGAGAGCAGGAGGTCCTCGCTTTTTGGGAAGAGCGCGCGCACGCACGCCTGATTGCGGAATTAGCCAATACGCATTAATGGCTCAACTTATAGCACCACGGGCTGAAGCGGACCTGGACGACATCTGGGTACCCGGCGCTTTGTTACGATATTCAAGTCATGACGAATGCGATCTTCAAGGAATTCCGGCTTTACTGCCCAATCTGCGATCACACTTTCACGCAGTTGGTGGTGCTGCACAAGGTGCCGGAGGACTATAACCTCGATCGGGTTCTGGCCGACGCCGTGGCGCGACATGACCACAAAGCGTTTCAGGAGGCCAAGGCGCAGGGGAAGATCGTCAACAACGGCAAGCAGGAGAATGCGTATAACCCGGATCCTATAGGCGGTTGATGTTTCTCACCCTTTCCGCAGAAAAAAGCGGAAAGGATGGGGCACCCGGCTTCCTTCCGGAATAATCTTCCCTCAGGGGCTAAAGCCCGCGCTATTTTTGTTGCATTTGCGGCAGTCAGGGTTAAAACCCTGACCTACCAGTCGTGCCCTGAAAAGAAACAAATCCTCAAGTCGTTGAAAGAATCAGCGCAGTACATGGGTGAGAAGCGTGGGTCTGGAGACCCACGCTACAGCCGGCCAGGAGGCCGGCGCTACAGTTTCATGCCTCGTGGGTCGGCGAAGCCGGTGGACTACTGACACAGTGCGGCATTTTGAAATGTGCTCTATTCGCTGGCGGTGGAGGCAGTTTCGCGGAGCCAGTCCTGCGATTTGAGGAGTTCGCGGGGACGGGGGCCGTCGGCGGGACCTACTAATCCGTCAGTCTCCATGAGGTCGATGAGGTGGGCGGCTCGGCCGTAGCCGATTCTGAGGCGGCGCTGGAGCAGCGAAGTGGAGGCTTTGCGGGATTCGAAGACTACACGAACTGCATCATCGTAGAGGGGATCGTCTTCGTTGTTGTCGGAGCCGTCTGCGCCGGCGTGCTCATCCTTGGGGGCTTCGAGGAAGCTCTCAACGTATTCGGCGTCTCCCTGCTCCTTCCAGAAATCGACGACGGCGGATACTTCTTTTTCAGTGACCAGAGGCGCGTGCAGGCGCATGAGGCGGCTGGTGCGAGGCGCGAGGAAGAGCATGTCACCGCGACCCAGCAGAGCCTCGGCTCCGTTGGCGTCGAGAATGGTGCGCGAATCGACCTTGGTGGCCAGGCGGAAGCTGATGCGGGTGGGGATGTTCGCCTTGATGAGTCCGGTGATGATGTCCACGCTGGGGCGCTGCGTGGCCAGGATGAGATGAATGCCGGCGGCGCGAGACATTTGCGCGAGGCGCTTGATGGAGTCCTCGACGTTGGCGCGGTCGAGCATCATGAGGTCGGCGAGCTCGTCGATGATGATGACGATGTAAGGGAGCGGCTGCTCGTCTTCAGCGTCGTCGAAGAGCGAAGCCGTGGCGCCCTCGAAGAGCTTGTTGTACTGGTCGATGTGGCGCACCCGGCGCGCGGCCAGCAGCTTGAGGCGGCGATCCATTTCGCGGACGGCGTTGCGGAGGGCGTTGGCGGCCAGCTTGGCCTCGGTGATGATGGGCGTGAAGAGATGGGGAATGCCCTCGTAGATGCCCAGCTCGACGCGCTTGGGATCGACGAGGATGAGGCGGACCTGCGCGGGCGTGGTGCGATAGAGCAGGCTCATAATCATGGCGTTGATGGCCACGGATTTACCGCTGCCCGTGGAGCCGGCGATGAGCACATGGGGCATTTCGGCCAGATCAGCGGTGCGAATGAGGCCGTTGATGTCTTTGCCCATGGCCATGGTGAGTCGCGATTTGGCTTTGCGGAATTCTTCCGACTCGATGCAATCGCGCAGGTGGATGGTCTCGCGGCGATGGTTGGGCACCTGGATGCCGACGGTATTTTTGCCGGCCATGCGCTCAATGAGGATGCTCTCAGCGCGCATGGCGAGGCAGAGATCGTCGTCCAGTCCGGTGACGCGGGAGTACTTGACGCCGGCATCGGGCTTGAACTCGTAGGTGGTGACCATGGGACCGGGATTGATTTGGACGACCTGACCGCGCACGTCGAACTCGTCGCATTTTTCGACGAGCACGCGAGCCTCATCGCGCAGCTCGTCCTCGCGAACAGCCTGGGGCCCCTCGCCGAGGTTGAGCAGTGTGCTGGGCGGCAGCTTGAAGCCGCTGACATTTTTGGGCGCGACAGCAGCCAAGTGCATGCCGGCGTCGGCGCGTTCGTGGATGGCAATTGCCTCGGCGGGCGGCGGGGCGGCAGGCACAAAAGCGGGCTGGACGGCGGACGGCTCAAAGCGGCTGGCCGCGGGACGCGGAGTAACAGGCAGGGGCTGAACGGCGACGGGCTGTAGGGTTGCCGCCGGCTCCGCGACGGGGACAGGCTCAACCTGCGAGGGTTCATCGACGGAGCGTTCCCAAACGCTGGGCCTGCGCAGCGAACGAGAACCGGCGTCATCCTCTTCCTCCGGCTGGATTGCGATGCGCTGATAGGCAGGAATGTCCTCGGGGTCGATTTCGGCGGGAGGGCGGCGGAAGAGGCGGGCAAAGAAGCCAGGATGCGCGTTGTGCGAGGCGGCCTGGGAATGAGCAGCCGGCGCGGCAGAAGGAATGATGCGCGAGGAGACGAGCTGCGGACCTGCTTGCACGCGGCTCTCCCGCTCGCGCCGTAACTCGCGCTCGGCAAGGCGCTCTTCCTTGCGTTCGGCGCGCTGTTCACGCCAGTTGCGCCAGCGATCGCGCAGAGAGACGAGATTGCGCCAGCGAGCCTGCATGGTCTCGACGAGGGCGGAGATGAAAACGGCCGAGGCAAAGTAGATTCCCGCAGCGGCCAGCAAGCCAGCTACCAGCACGGCGCCCTTGAGATTCAGGTAATGCACCAATAATCCGGAGATGAGCGGACCCGTGACTCCCGCGATGGGCGTTCCCTGCCAGAGCAATCGCCAGGGCAACAGCGCAAGAACGGCAGGCATAAAGGCCAGCGCCAGCAGAGCACCCATCCAGCGCAGCCAGGCCAGGCCGCCGGGACGCGAACGCATCCAGGTCCATCCCAACCCGCAAAGCCATAGCGGCAGGAAGAAGACGGTCACTCCGAAAAACTGGAGCAGCAGGTCGCTGAGCGATGCGCCGAAGAGTCCAATCCAGTTGCGCACGGCCTCCGGTCCGGCTGCGCCCGAGGCGGTATTCCACGAGGGGTCGGTCGCATGATAGGTGGCCAGCGCGAGCAGGACGAGCATCGCGACCAGCACCAGCACCAGCCCCAGAAAAATGTTCAGAGGGCGGTTACGCGTGGGCGCTAAAACAATGCGAAGGGGTGTCATAGCAGGTGCGCTCCGTCTCGATGGACCCTCTGGAAATTTGCCGCGAGCGAACGGAAGAGCGGGCAGAGATTCCAGAGCAATCTCCATTATCCGCGCCGGGGGAGCTGATTTTGTGCAAAACAAGGCCGGGGGAACCATGGTGTGGACCCCCGGCGGAGATGGAGTTTTCTAGCGAACGATGGTGAAGGATTTGCGGCGTTGCGGCCCGAAGCGAAAGATAGCGAAGTGGTCATCCAGGGAAGCGGCGCGCTCGATGCCCAGACGGCACATCACCGCGAAGCTGGTGCGGTCCACAATGGAGAAGTCCTGATCCTTCCAATCGAGACCTATTTGCCAAGCCGTTTCCAAATCCGCTGGGCCTACCATTTCGATGGCTGCGGCTCCCTCGCGGAGGATCCCCCAGAACCGATCGGCAACGTCGCGGCCAAGCCTACGGCTCAGCAACATCCAGGTTTCAACCAGAATGTGGTCGGTAGTTACCAGCGGCTCGCCTGACTTGACGATCTGTTTGGCGCGAGCACTGTCGCAGTCGGAGGAATCCGCAATTGCGTACCAAATCGATGTGTCCACGAAGAGGCTCATCCGAGGACTTGCTCGTTCTCCGGCATCCTGTTGCGCGATGACGCGGCGGCTTCAAAATCGAATGCCTCTTCGATCATCTCGTGCTTATGCCTCGCGATGTTGGAGCCGCCCGAGCTCCCCAGGTCAAAAAGCGCTTCAATTCCCACAACTGCTTTGGGATGAGAAAGATCCCTCTCGACCAGTCGGCGGACATACTCGGCAAAAGAAACGCCAAGATCGCCGGCGCGCCGGCGTGCACGCCTCTGAAGCTCATTTTCAAGGGCGATTTGGGTACGAGCCATCATGATGGCTACATCATAGCACAAATCTGGGTTACACGGACTCTCGCAGGAGCCTCTTCTCCAGAGTGACTCAACTGCCGATGTATTTTGTACCCCAGAGCAGCAACGCCGCGCCCAGAATAATGCGGTAAATCGCGAACATGGTGAAACCGTGCTTGCGCACCCAGTAGAGGAACCACTCGACAACGCCCAGGGCCACGATGAAGGAGACGACGAAGCCGATGATGAGCACAATCCAGTTGTCGGTGGTCATGACGACGTGGGCAATTGCGCCGTGGCTGGGATGGAGTTCCTTGAGCAAGTCCCACAGGGTGGCGGCAATCATGGTGGGAATGGAGAGCAGGAAGCTGAACTCGAGGGCCGTGGGGCGGTCGAGTCCGGCGAGCTGGCCGGCGGCGATGGTGGACATGGAGCGCGAGGTTCCGGGGAAGATGGCCGAGAGCGTCTGGCAGAGGCCGATCCAGATGGCCTGCGGCAGCGACATTTCTTCTACCTCGGTGGTCCCGGCCACGCGGCGAGACGCCCAGGCGTCGATGATCCACATCACGATGCCGCCGATGAGCAGCGCCCAGGCAATCACGCTGAGGCTGCCCAGGTTCTTCTCACTCCACTTGTGCAGAAGCAGCGCGGGCGCCGAGGTGCAGGCAAAGGCGATGAGCGTGAGCGAGATGGGATGGTTCAGCCAGGTACGGTCGCCGTTTTCACCCCTGGGGAAGGTGCGGATGAAGCCTGCGATGCGGCCCGCGAACAGGGCGGTGAGCGCCAGGATCGCGCCCAATTGAATGACGATGGTGTACATCTTCCAGTAGGCATCATCGAGGGGGATTTTCATCAGCGCTTCGGTGATGCGCAGGTGCGCCGTCGAGCTGACCGGGAGAAACTCGGTCAAGCCTTCCACAATGCCCAGCAGGATGGACTGAATGTATACGCTCAAGAAGCCTCCGATGCGCGGTTAGTGATCCGGCCCAAAAAAAATGCAACACTCCCTCCCACCCATTCCGCAAAAAAGCGCGGAATGGATGGGGGCACAGCGTTTCAAAACTTCTGGGCCGGATCAAAAGTAGGGTTTTCAATGCGGATTGCGCGCTACAGATGAAAGCAAAATCCGGCTTGAATCTACAAGAAGAGTAGCCTCTCTTGCAGTTTCTCAGATTCAGCGACAATTTCAAACTTCAGTGAGGATTTGGGCCAGCATCTCCGGCGCGACGTTTCCGCCGCTGACGATGGCCACGGCTTTGGTGTAACTGGGCAACTCGGCGGCGTGGAAGAGCAGGGCGGCAGTGGCTACGGCTCCGCTGGGCTCGGGAACCAGGCGCGTGACGGCGACAATGGCGCGCATGGCGGCGCGAATCTCCGCCTCGGTGACGGTGATGATGCCGTCCACAAAGGCCTGGATGTGGGCAAAGTTGCGCACACCGACGCTTTGGGTGCGCAGGCCGTCGGCGATGGTGCGGCTGGTCAGCTCGGCTCCCCAGGTGACGATGGAGCCGGTGCGGAAGCTCTCGGCCGTGTCGCCGGCCAGCTCCGGCTCGACGCCGAAGACCTTGGTCTGGGGACACAACTGCTTGACGGCGGCCGCCACGCCGCTCAACAGGCCGCCGCCGGAGACGGGCGAAAGCACCAGGTCCACGTCGGGCAGTGCTTCGACGATTTCAAGGCCGCAGGTGGCCTGACCGGCGATGATCTGCTCGTCGTCGTAGGGCGGCACGACCACGTAGCCGTGTTCGCGGACGAGTTGCTCGCACTTGGCAAGGCGCTCGCTGGAGGCAACGCCCACATCGACGACCTCCGCGCCCAGCGCCAGAGTGCCCGCGCGCTTAATGGCTGGCGCGTTCGAGGGCATCACGATGACGGCTTTAGCGCCGACTTCGCGCGCCACGTAGGCCACTGCCTGCGCATGGTTGCCGCTGGAATAGGTGATGACGCCGCGACGAATCTCCTCGGGGGTGAGTTGCAGAATTTTGTTGGCCGCGCCGCGCATTTTGAAGGCGCCGATGGGCTGGAGACTCTCCGCCTTGAGCCAGATTCGTTTCTGGGTTCCGTGGCCGGAGAGGCCGGGAAAAGCGGCTTCGACCAGAGGGGTTTTTACGGCGATGGAGGCAATGCGGGCGGCTGCGGCGCGGATTTCGGCGAGGGTGATAAGTGGGTAGGCCATGGAGTAATTATCGGTCAAATACTTGCTCTCCCATCCTAAATCACCCCAACGACGAAGACCTGTCGTTGGGGACCCCGATGCCGCAAAAACAAAGACACCGCGAGTGTGGGGCACCCGGCCAGTTGCCTGGATGAAGAAGAAGCTAGCGGATATTGAAGCTGTATACCACGCCGTAGGAGAAAATCGGGTAGATCCGCACAACGGACAGATCCTTCCTCCATTTGACGAGTTGCGTCTGCAAGGCGTCGTTGAACTGAGTTGCGTACGTATTTGTGGGGTCGCTCAAGTTGCCGCATTGGGTTTGCGCGGAGTCCTGGCACACCCATCCGGATGCATTCACGTTTATCGAAGGCGCTCCTGTGAAGGCAACACCGAACTCCGATGGAAAGGACCAATGACGGTCGGATCGCGGAATGAATCTGCCAAAGCCGAAGGAGATTGTCGCGGCTGGCTTGATGGTATTCAGTCCCAATACGCCAGTTACAATCAGCGGCGTTGCCCCAGTGACTGGGCTCGCGGTGGCTGAATAGAAGTTCTGTCCGTTCAGGGTGAAACTCTTACCAGAAACAATATTGGCCGCAACAGAAATCTGGTTGCCGTTGTAAAACAGCACCCCAGGGCTTAACCGCCAGATGCTGTTGAATGGGTACCAATCCAGCGCAGCAGCGGCCGAGGCCAAATGAAGACTGGCATTCACGTTGAAAACATCGACCTCTAATCGAGAGCTATTGTAATTGAAGAAGTTTCCCATCAACCGAGCGTCGAAATACTCGTTGAGAACAACTGCGGATTTGATTCCAATTCCAAGCGGCGAGACGTCCGCGCCGATCCCGATGCGGGAAAAGGGGGCTTGGTGCTTCACTCCGGCAGGTGCGGCGTCAAATCGCTCCTCGCCGCCGCCAAAGGCCGCGGGGTCCGGGGATTCAGGAAGCAGTAATCCCGTGTTCGCGGAGTTCATAACCATGTCGCTGCCCGGGCCGTAGAAACCGACGCCTTGCAAACTGGAGCTTTCGGCCTGGCTGTTGTTACTGACGGCAGTGGAAGAGCGGGGAAGTTCGGAGCTGGTGCGGGGGGCAGACTGCGCGGATGCCGGCAGCGAGCATGTGAAGAGAGAGAGCGATGAAAAAACAAGCAGGATTCTCAGGGAAAGGCTGGGGAATGCCATTCAACCCTCGGCTACGGATCTCCCCGAGTCAGCGCCGTTGCGGACTGGGGAAGGGCCGCAAGGCATGTGCAAAATTGCTCTATCGCCTCATGGAATCAGGCTCGTGCTTGCCTGCATATCAATCTATCAGATTTCCAGAATTACCGGCATAATCATGGGCCTGCGTCCGGTGGTTTTCTGGATGAGTCGCTTGAGTTCGGCGCGCACTTTTTCTTTGACCATGCCGTAATCGGACTTCTGCTCGGTGGTCAGGCCGTCGAGGATTTTCATCACCAGCTCGCGGGCCTGCTCGGTGATATCCGCGCCGCCGAAGCCGCGCATCACCACCTCGGGCGATTGCTCCACCTTGCCGGTGCGCTTGTTGATGGCCAGCAAGGCGATCACGATGCCGTCCTCGGAGAGAATGCGGCGGTCGCGGAGGACCAGATCCTCCACCACATCGTTCGACGATCCGGAGTCGATGAGAATGCGGCCGGTGGTAACTTTGTCAACCTTGCGAACATCCTTCTTGTCCAGCTCCAGTACGTCGCCGTCTTCGATCACGATGGCGTGCTCGATGGCTCCGGTTTCCATGGCAATCTGGGCGTGCTTGTGCAGGTTGCCGTAGTTGCCGTGGACGGGGATGAAGTATTTGGGACGGACGAGATTGATGAGCAGGCGCATCTCTTCCTGCGAGCCGTGGCCGCTGACATGGATCAGGCCGTTGGAGCCGTTGTCGTAGATGACATTGGCGTCGCGGCGATAGAGGTGGTCAATGACGCGGAAGATGCTTTTCTCGTTACCGGGAATGATGCGGGAGCTGAGGACAACGGTGTCGCCCGGCTCGATGCGGGCGTGCTTGTGGTTGTCCACGGCGGCGCGGCTGAGGGCGCTCATGGGTTCTCCCTGAGTGCCGCTGATGAGCAGCATCAACTGCTCCGGTGGGTAGTCGCGCATCTGGCCGGGATTGATGACCAACCCCTGGGGAATGTCGATATAGCCCAGGTCCTGCGCAATCTCCGTCGACTCCATCATGGAGCGGCCGATGACGGCCACCTTGCGGCCATGCTGGCGGGCCAAATCCAGCGCGATGCGAATGCGGTAGATGGACGAGGAAAAACAACTGAAGAAGAGCTTCTTTTTGGTGCGCGCAAAAATCTCGTCAAGGCGGGGAATGACGGCTGCCTCGCTAGGCGTGTAGCCGGAGCGCTCAACATTCGTCGAGTCCTGCAAGAGGGCCAGGACGCCGCGTTTGCCGTACTCGGCAAAGGTGTGCAGGTCAAAGAGCTTGCCATCCAGGGGCGAGAGGTCGATCTTGAAGTCGCCGGTATGGATGATGACGCCGACCGGCGTCTCAATGGCCAGCGAAACGGCGTCCACCAGGGAGTGGGTGACGTGAATCGGCTCGATGGTAAAGGGACCGATGGTGAACTTTTCCCTGGGCACAATCTCGACCAGCTCGGTCTCATCGAGCAACTGGTTCTCTTCGAGGTTGCCTTCGACGTAGGCCAGCGTGAATTCGGTGGCGTAGACGGGCACCTTGATCTCGCTTAGAATCCAGGCCAGGCCGCCGATGTGGTCCATGTGGCCGTGAGTGAGGATGATGGCGCGGACATGCGCCTTGTTTTCCACCAGGTAGGTGATATCGGGAACAACGATATCCACTCCCAGCAACTCCGACTCCGGGAACATCAACCCGGCGTCGATCACGATAATGTCGTCTTCCCAGCGGACGGCGAGGCAGTTCATGCCGAACTCGCCGAGTCCGCCCAGAGGAATGATTTTCAGCTTTTTAGTCTGCATCTGTCAGATTCGATGCTAACATCCACTGGCTGAGAGGACTGGCTCATACTGCTCAGTTGGCTACATCCCAGGTCTCAGAAGCGAGATCTCCACCCCACGGACTAAGACCTGTCCCTTCACCCCAGCGAACAAAGATCGCTTCCCTCACCCCAACGAGCACAAATCGCTCGATGGGGACCCCGAGTCCGTGGGGACCCCGGATCTGGGGCACCCGTGAGCTGGAGTACCTGCCTGCTATTTCGGCTCATCCCATGTAGCCAGAATTGAATCGACTCCGGTGGCTTTGAGATGCGCCACGAATTCCTTATCAGAACGTTCCATGTGCGTGAAGAGCCAATACTTGAGCAGATCCAGGACCTCCAGATAATCGGCTGATTCTTTTGCGCCCAGAAAGCGCGCCTGCAGCGTCAGGATCTGGAGTACCTTCTGTTCATGCTCCTGCATGTGCGCCGCGGCGCCGCTGTAACCGGCGTCAGTAAGGAAATGCTCTTCATTGGCAAAGTGGAGGCGGGAGCAGGCGACAAGCTCATCGAATATGCGTTCGAGATCCTTGCTGTCACGGCCTGCCATCAGCCCCCCGTGCAGATCATTGATCAGGATGGCCAGCTTTTTATGGTCGTTATCCAGCATCTTAACGTCCACACTCAATTCATTTGTCCAGACAATAAACGGCATATTCGATGGGCCCTTTCCGGATAGAGTCACCTGACCTCAGGGTTGCGCCCGGAGCATCTTCTCGTTTCGCACAGACAGTTGCAAGCTGATACATGTATTAGAGAGATCAAACAGGAAATTGGCAAGCGCGGCAATAAAAGGGGAATTCTATTCGCAAGCTGCCGCCGGGATGGTTTTTGCAGGCCAGAGTGAGTCAGCGCAGCAGGTCTTCAAGCGCAGTACTTATATCGGTCTTTTCGTCGCGATACTTTACGATTACCGGGGCGTAGAGGCTCAGGCCCCACTCCCGGCTGCGTTCATGGCCTTTCCCCTTGTTGACGGCGCGAGAGCCGGGGACAACCACCGCATTCGAGGGGATGATGAGCGGCAGCTCTTCGTTGGCTCGCAGGATCGTTCCGTTGACCAGATCGAAGACCGGGGTACCGCGTGTGAGGATGACTCCGGCGGCCAGCACCGCACCCTGGCGCACGATGCAGCCCTCATAAACGCCGCAGTTGCCGCCCACCAAAACGTCGTCCTCGATGATGACGGGGTTGGCGTTGACCGGCTCCAGCACCCCGCCAATCTGCGCGGCGGCGCTCAGATGGACGCGCTTGCCGATCTGGGCGCAGGAGCCAACCAGGGCGTGCGAATCCACCATCGCGCCTTCGTCCACCCAGGCTCCGGCGTTGATGTACATGGGCGGCATGCAAACCACGCTGCGGGCCACGTAAGCACCGGCACGCACCGAAGAGCCGCCGGGAACCACGCGCACGCCGTCGCCCGAGCCAAAATGGCGCACCGGAAATGTGCTTTTGTCCACGAACGAGAGCCCGGCGGCGGGAAACTCGGTGAGCACACCCAGGCGAAAACCCAGCAAAATACCCTGCTTGACCCAGGCGTTCACGCGCCAGCCGGAGGGCGCGCCCTTGTCGGGTGAGGCGGCGCGCACCTCGCCACTCTCCAGAGCCGCCCGCAACATCAGAAACGCGCTCATGGCGGACTCGTCGCTGATGGCGGCGGGGCCCGCGGCAAAATGGCGCTCAATCGCGTTTTGCAGTTGGGACAGGGTCATTGCATTTCGAGTCTATCAATAGATAGGGACTGGAATGCAACGATCGACACATAGTGCGTAGCCTGGCTTTCGGGAAAGTCGGGATGAACCCACAGGCGGTCCCCTGCCAGCAGGTTGGGAATCTCGCCAATCGGCAGCGTGACCTCCCCTCGCTTGACACGCACATCCACCTTCGGCCCGGAAAGGTCAAAGGGGAGGGCGGTGTCAGCGGCATACACACCGGATGAAATCAGGCACCAGAATAAAAACAGTTGCAAACCACGGCGCATGTCCTCTATTGTAATGAGCGGACCGCATGGAGAAAATTGCGGCAGCAGTATAACTTGTTCCCCGGTAGCGGGTCAGCGAACACGACATGGAACGCAGTTTTTTACGCTGCAGCCCAGGGGGCCGCTTTATCGAGTACACTGAGGACTGATAGCTTCAAACAGAGGGATTAGCTAAAGAATTTCTCAAATCCATGCCGACGGAAGAAATATAGGCAAAGCAAACCCCCTGTAACGATGAGTGAAATTTAGAGCTAAGGCTGCTCCCTTTCCCCACTTGCGCGACCTAACCCCGGAACCAGGCCATTAGCCTGCCGGAGACGAGGTGCGCAGGCAGGCGCGAGGAGCGGCATACGGAGAAGAAAAAATGAAATCGACAAAAACTGAGCAGAACAACGTAGATATGAACAACCTGAGCATTCCCGACGCAGAAGAGATGCTTGAAGAAGCCCTGAACGAGCTGTCGTTCAGCACAGACCCCGGCCTGGCGCAAGCCCTGCATTTCTTAGCGCCGGCGGGCTACCAGGCGATTGTGGAGCTGTGCGGAGAAAACGGCCGCAGCAAGCGCCGCAACGCCATGGCGGACACATGGACTCCAGAAGAGGACGAAGTACGCATCTACTTTGAGCGCATCGACGGCGAGGAGACTGCGCCTCGCACGGCGCGGGCATCGCACGCCCCTGCCGAGTATGGCTTCGACGAGGACGAAGATGGACAGGAGGCGGTGATTCCCGCTGATATCGACGCCCGCGTGAAAGAACTGTGCGCCGCACTGGCCGAGGCAGAACGGGGCGGCCACGCCTTCATCGCCCTGAAGTGGTTCCGCGATTCGTTTTTGCCGCGCAAGGCCTACCGCTGGAATCAGCATCCGGAGTCGCGCCAGGCCGTTTTAGCCGAGGCCATTCAGCGGGGCGTCGTGGTCACCAGTAAGATTGCCAACCCCAAGACCCCGGCTTATCCCACCACCACCATTCGCCTCAACCGCGCCGAAGCGGGAATGCCCGACGAGGCGCAGCGCTTCCACCCGGTTACAGCGCATGGCGACTCCATTGCCGACGCCATCGAAGAAGAACGGGGGAACCTGTGAGCTGTTACTTTCTTGAGTCCACCGCCTTCGCCAAGCTGTTTGTGCAGGAGCAGGGCACCAAGGCCCTGATCAGCCTGATGGAAGCCGTCGAGGATAATCGCAAGCTGATCTCCGCCTCCACGCCGTTGGAGGTCTATGCGGCCATTCGCCGGCGTGAGCGTGCAGGCGCCATCACCCCGGAGGACGCCACGGCCGCGCTCGACATCCTGCGCATGGAGGCCGCGCGCATGGTCCAGGAGCCACTGAATCCAGCCGTGCTCGAAGCCGCGCGCCAGCTCCTCGACCGCACCACCCTGCGCTGGCCAGACACCCTGCAACTGGGCGCCGCCATCGTTGCCCGCGATATGTTCCAGGCCACGGAAATCATCTTCGTCTCCTCTTCGCCACAGTTGTTGGAGGCGGCAAAAAGCGAAGGCTTCCACACCATCGACCCGGCAAAGGAAGTGGCTGAATCGGCAATCGATGCAGAATAAGGAGCGCGAACCCCACATCTTAGAAGCGGGTGTGGGGCACCCGGCGTTGGAATACCAGCTTTTTCAGCAAGATCCGGGTTCGCCCGACCCGGCTCCCAAATATATTATTGACAATGTTGAACATTCAAGGCAAAATGGGTTGACTTCTTACTTTCTCGTTCTGTATACAGGGACGGTCTGTCTAATTCGCCCTGCATACAGGTGTTTACACCGCAAGGAGTTTTTTGGGGTTTGATCTTTGTAAGTTGTTGATCTATAAGCGATAAAGATGGAAGCATGAATGGCACGCCACTTGCACTAACCTGATTGTCTCAGAATCTTAATAGCACGAGGACAAATGTAGCTACTTGTGTAACAGATGTGTTACAGTTTGCGCTTTGCCTCAGATGCTTTAACTGAACAATCGACGGAGGAGTACTATGGCAAACGCACGCTTTCTATTCATTCTAAAGAACTTGGGCGTTCTCAGCAGGACAGCATTCGCGTTGTTGCTTCTTGGCGCAACGGCTTCTGCTCACGCCGTTATTGTCCCGCCGGTTACTCCCCCTCCTTCTACAAACGCCCAGACCTGTGTCGGCATGTCGCTGGGCATCAATGCGAACCTGAATGGCTTTGTTCCATTTTCCGCCACCAATGTCTGGAACACCAACATTGCAGCGGCTCCTATAGACCCGAATTCGGCGACCATCACCAGCTCGTCCGGCTTTGCCGGGCTGCACCTGCATCACGATTTCTGGTCCACGGATGGCATGCCTTATATGGTTGTGGACTCCACAGCCACTCCTTCCGTGCCCATCAATGTAATCGACTACGCCAGTGAGAGCGATGTAGTGGTTGCGCCCTATTCCGCCAACACCCCCATCGAAGGCGCTCCCGCCGACTGCTCGGGCTGGCCGGACACTTACGTGGGCGATTCTCATGTACTGGTGCTGGACCGCGCCACATGCTTTCTCTATGAGACCTACAACACACATCGCTGCAACGGCCTTTACAGTGCGTCGAGCGAGACCATCTGGGACATGAACAATTATGAGACGCGTCCCTGGGGCTGGACTTCGGCCGATGCCGCCGGATTGCCCATCTTCCCCGGCCTGGTGCGCTACGACGAGATAGCCTCCGGGGCGATCAATCACGCCATTCGCTTTACCATGCAGCAAACAAAGAACGATAACAATAACGGATATTTTGTATATCCAGCCTCTCATGCCTCGGGCAACCTCTGGGGATCGAACAACGTGATGGGGATGCGGATTCGGCTCAAGGCTAGCTTTGACATCTCTGGATTCTCCCCGGTCAACCAGATCATCCTGACAGCGATGAAACAGTACGGGATGATTCTGGCGGACAATGGCGGCTACTTCTTTTTTCAGGGAGTACTCGACCCACGCTGGAACGACGGCGACCTGATGAACCTGGATACTGTCGCATCCTCGAACTTCGAGGTCGTGCAGGCGACTCCAGAGTTTCCCGGTTACGATTCTGAGACAGCTCCCACCGGTTCTTTGCCGGTCATCAATAGCTTCACGGCATCGTCAGCCGGCATCGCCTCCGGCACTTCCGTCACCTTCACGTATAGCGTAAGCGGCGACTCGTATGATTTCATCGACATGATCGGACCGGTCACGGCGGGCAGCGGAAGCGTGACGGTCTATCCCGCGGCGACCCAAACGTATATATTGAACTCCACAAACGCTTATGGCCGGACAACCAGCACGCCGCTGAAAGTATTAGTGAATCAGACCGTGCCACCCATTACCTGGACAACACCGGCAGCCGTCCCCTACGGCACGGCGCTGAGCGCAGCGCAGCTCAATGCCAGCTCGACCGTAGCCGGAACCTACGCCTATTCGCCAGTTTCCGGGACCGTGCTGACTGCTGGGCCGCACACGCTTTCGGTCATTTTCACTCCCACCGATACGACTGATTACGTTCCTGCCAACGCATCCGTGACACTTACGGTCAATCCGGCGACGCTGACCGTTACGGCAAATAACGCCAGCACGACAGTTGGAGCCGCAATCCCTGCATTTACAGCCAGTTACAGCGGGTTCGTGAATGGAGACACCACGGCAGTACTGGGCGGATCGCCATCGTTGGCGACGACGGCGACGACCTCCAGCCCAGTCGGCACGTATCCCATCACGGCCTCGGCAGGCACCTTGACGGCGGCCAATTATGCCTTTTCCTTTGTCAACGGAACTCTCACGGTTCAGCCGGCTCCCACAGTGTCTCTTTCGCCTACAACCACACTGACGGGATCGGCCAGTTCCGGCTATACATTGACCATTACGTTCCAAAACACGGGTACTGGGCCTGTATCCAACCTGACCCTGACTGCAGCCACGCTGGGCACCACTACAGGATCTCCGTTGCCGCAGACATGGAGAACGATTGCGGCGGGCGGATCGAGCAGTTTTACGGTTAATTTCCCGGGGAGCACGGGCGCTAACGGCGCAGGGGTGGCGGAAAAGTACTCCGGTACCTACACTGGAGGTTCATTTTCGGCTAGTTTTCGCTCGGTAATTTTGCCGTAGCCATGGAGACCATACTGTTGTAGAATAGGAAAGCTGTGGAAAAGTCGATGAAGCGGTTGAGGTTTTTGCTGATGCTATTTTTGTCGGTTGCAGGCTTCCTGCAGGCCGGCGAGGTGGCATGGGCAGACACAACCCTAGTATTTTCATCGCCAGATCAAAGCGGTCCTGGGCCGGATTTCACATTCGTAGCGACCGTTACCAACTCGTCGGACGCCCCCTACGCGGTGTATCTGAACGGATACTTTATCTTAGGGGATCTTCCATCATCGGCATATGATGTCACCGGTTTTAATAGCTTTCCTCTATCCCTGGATCCCGGAAAGTCCTACACGGGAGAGCTCTTCATTGCGTTCGCTCCGCTTTATGGACTGGGGCCCAATGACTACAAGGGTACGTTTGAGATCACGGGTGGAAGCGACGACGGCGCGGGGGACGACGTGGCCTCTGCGGACTTCAGCATCACGGTAACGCCGGAAGAGTCCAGCCCCACGCCGGAGCCATCGAGCCTGGTGCTACTGCTTACCGGCCTGGCCGGGTTTGCGGGAGCGCTCCGCCGCCGGATGGTTAAATAGCCATACATTTTGGTTGCAGTTCGATTGTCTGGAGTCTCGGACAAAGCGACAACTTTCCCGTTTTATTGATTCAAACTCAGCAAAATCTTCGTCGAACTACTCCCGCCGAAATTTATTCGCCTGCTTAAACTCATCGCGCAACTCTTGTGTGCGCAGGTTTTCACGCAGGTGGGCAAGACGCTGCTCCAAGGCCAGGAGCGTGGCCTGAATGGCTTCGGTGTTGGTAAGGGCAATGTCGCGCCACATGGAGTAAGGGCTGGCGCCCAGGCGCGTCATCTCACGCAGGGCACGCCCGCCTACGTCTTTCAGCTCCGGCGCGTCGCCCACCTCTTCTTCCAGCAGCGCGCTCAGGGCCGTGGCCACAAACTGCGGCAGATGGCTGACCCAGGCAACCAGCTCATCGTGGCGCGCGGGGTCGAGATCGAGAGTCTTGGAGCCCATGGCGGCGACCCACTCCCGCCAGCCCTTGATCAATTCGGCTGAATGGGTAGACCGCTGCCAGGCCGGGTCGTCGGTAAAGAGCCAGACCGTTCCGCGAAAGAGGTTGGCGTCGCCCAGAACCGCGCCGCCGCGCTCCTTGCCCGCCATGGGATGGCCGGGAAGAAAGGCCGCGCGCTCCGGTGTGTTGAAGAGGCGTCCGGCGGCGGCGGTGATCTGCGCCTTGGTGCTGCCTACGTCGGTGACCAGGTGCTCGGAACCAAGGACGCCGGAGAGCTTCTCCATATAGTCGAGCGTGGCGTAGATGGGCATGGCCAGCAGCACCACCTGGCTTGCGCGCGCCGCCTGCAAAGGGTCGGCGGCGATGGAATCGATTGCGCCCATGGAGAGCGCGGCCTGCGCACCTTCGGGGCTTCGGTTCCAGCCGGTGAGGTAGCCGTGAAAACCAGCCGCGCGCAACGCCAAACCTATTGACGTGCCCAGCAATCCCGTGCCCAGAATGGTGATGCGCTCGATCATGCGCCCTTTCCTTGCTCCAATTACATCGTTCTTCCCACCGCCGTGGCGATGACGCGCAATTGGCCCATGAGTTCGTCGAACTGCTCCAGGTAGAGGGTCTGCGCAGCGTCTGAGGCGGCCTTATCGGCGTTGGGATGAACCTCGACGAGAATTGCGTCCGCACCCGCGGCCACGGCGGCCCGCGCCATGGGAGCCACCATGTCGCGGCGGCCCGTGCCGTGCGAGGGATCGGCGGCGATTGGCAGGTGCGAGAGCTTGTGAATCACTGGAATCGCGGAGATGTCCATGGTGTTGCGCGTGGCGGTTTCGTAGGTGCGAATGCCGCGCTCGCAGAGAATCACGTCGTAGTTGCCGCCTGCCATGATGTACTCGCAGGAGAGCAGCAACTCCTCGATGGTGGCGGCGATGCCGCGCTTGAGCAGCACCGGCTTGCGCACCTGGCCCAACTCGCGCAGAAGGTTGAAGTTCTGCATGTTGCGCGCGCCCACCTGGAAGAGATCCACGTAAGGCAGCATCTCCTCGATTTGCGATATCTCCATCACCTCGCTGACCGTAAGCAGGCCATGCGCCCGGGCAGCTTCGTGCATCATTTGCAGCCCCGGAATGCCCATGCCCTGAAAAGCGTAGGGCGAACTGCGCGGCTTGAATGCGCCGCCCCTGAGGAAGCTGGCGCCGATGGCCTTGACGCGCGCGGCGGTGGTGAACATTTGCTCGCGGCTCTCGATGGAGCACGGTCCGGCCATCACGGCCACCTTCTCGCCTCCCACCTTCACACCGTTGGCAAACTCGATGACCGTGCCCTCTGGACGAAAAGCACGGCCGGCCAGCTTGTAAGGCGAACTGATGCGGAGCACGTGGAGTACGCCCGGCAGCACTTCAAACGTGCTCAGGTCCACATTGGCTGTGGGTCCGACGCCGGCCAGGATGGTCTGCGACGCGCCGGTGGTGCGATGCACACTGACCCCGGCTTCCTCCATGGCTTCAATGACGGAATCTATCTGTTCTTCGGTTGCTTTCTCCTGCATGGATACGATCATGATTTGTTCCCCGTCTCAGTCGCAGTTGTTTCAGCGCCGTCGCCGTGGCCCGAGGAAGCGGCGCGGGCATTTCTCTCCGATGCCAACTCGTTCCTCTGCAAGGCCCGCATCACGTCAATAATGCGCTCGTAGATATGCGTCAGCTCGATATCCGGCAAAGGACCTTTGTTGGCGGCGCGCACGTTGGCGTAGACCACCTTTTCGCGCGCCGGCTCGTAGACCGGCAGCGAAGTGGAAGCCTTCAAGTGGCCCACCATTTGCGCCGCGCGGGCTCGCTCACTCAGTAATTCCACAAGCTGGCGGTCCAAAACATCAATTTGGTCTCGCAAATCTTCCAGCGTCATTTCATCCTCGTGTTGCAAAAAGCTGCTAGCTACTAGCTTCTAGCTCCTAGCTCGTACCTGTCGGCCAAGCATCAGCAGTTCAATCCACAACCGAGTGAGCTAGGAGCTAAAAGCTAGAAGCTAGAAGCTGGTTTCTTACCGGGCCAGCGTCGCCTGTGGCAGTCGAAGGCCCTTGATAAATCGAGAGACCGAGGCTGGCGCCGTCACCCACCCCGCAGACGAAGACCTGTCTGCGGGGACCCCGGTCTCAGGAGTTGACCGCTCGATCAGCTCTACAATCGCGCTGCCAATCACTGCCGCATCGGCGAACTCAGCCACCTGGGCAATGTGTTCCGCGTTGCTGATGCCGAAGCCCACGGCCACCGGCAGCTTGGTGTATCGACGAATGCGAGCAACCAGAGCGGATGCGTCGGAGGTCAGGCTCTGCTGCGTGCCGGTAATGCCGACTCGAGAGATGGCGTACACAAACCCTTTGGAGTGCGTCGCAATGGCTTCCAACCGTTCGTCGGGACTGGTGGGCGCGGCCAGAAAAATCGGCGCAAGCCCCACGCGGGCCATTTCGCTGAGGTACTCGTCCGCCTCCTCGACAATCAGGTCGGTCACCAGCACGCCGTCCACGCCGGCAGCGGCCGCGGCATCAGCGAATAGAGGCAGGCCGTAGCGCAAAATCGGATTCAGATAGCTGAAGATCACCAAGCCCGCCGTGGACCGCGCCGCGCGAATCTCCTGAGCGAGTTGGAGTACATCCTTGAGCCGTGTTCCTCGGGCGACCGCGCGCTCACTGGCGCGCTGAATCACCGGCCCATCGGCCAGCGGATCGCTGAAGGGCACGCCCAACTCAATCACATCGGCGCCCGCATCGATGGCCGCAAGCGCAATCTCGCGTGTGGCGTCGAGCGATGGGTCTCCTGCCGTCAGATAGACGACCAGCCCGGGTTTGTGATCGAAATGTATCGCCATCGAAGTCAGGCTCCCTGAATCTTCAACTCGCGCGCCAGGATTCCCATATCTTTGTCGCCGCGTCCAGAGAGGTTCACCACCAGTATGTCATGAGTTTGCATCGCGGGAGCAATCCGCAGCGCTTCGGCCACGGCGTGCGCGCTTTCCAGCGCCGGCAGAATTCCCTCGGTCCTCGCCAGCCGCACCACCGCGTCCAGCGTGGCCGCATCATCCTGCGAAACGTACTCGGCGCGCCCCGTGTCGTGCAGCATGGCGTGCTCCGGGCCGATGGAGGCGTAGTCGAGGCCCGCGGAAACCGAATGCGTCAGCGCGATCTGGCCGTTTTCGTCCTGCAAGACGTAGGAATATGTCCCCTGCAAGACTCCCGGCGCTCCGCCGCCGAAGCGCACTGCGTGATCGCCCAGCGCCGTGCCGCGGCCGCCAGCCTCGACACCGATGAGGCGGACTTGCTTGTCGGCGAGAAATTCGTAGAAGGCGCCGATGGCGTTTGACCCGCCGCCCACGCAGGCGATGATGGCGGTGGGCAGACGGCCCTCGGCAGCAAGAATCTGCTCCTTCATCTCGCGGCCGATGCAGCGGTGGAAGTCGCGCACCATGGTCGGATACGGATGTGCGCCCAAGGCGCTGCCGAGCAGGTAGTAAGTCGTCCGTACGTTGGTGACCCAGTCGCGCATGGCCTCGCTGATGGCGTCTTTGAGCGTCTTCGATCCAGACGAAACCCCGCGGACTTCCGCGCCAAGAAGCCTCATCCTCAGCACGTTCAACTCCTGCCGGGCCATGTCCACATCGCCCATGTAGACCACGCACTCCAGGCCCAGCAGCGCGCAGACGGTCGCCGTCGCCACGCCGTGCTGCCCCGCTCCGGTCTCGGCGATGACGCGCTTCTTTCCCATGCGCTTCGCCAGTAATCCCTGACCCAACGCGTTGTTAATCTTGTGCGCGCCGGTGTGCAGCAGGTCTTCGCGCTTCAAATAAATCTTTGCCCCGCCCAACTGCTCCGTGAGCCGCTTACAGAAGTAGAGCGGCGTGGGACGGCCGGCGTAATTCTTCAGCAGATCGGCCAGCTCCGCCTGAAAGGCCGCGTCGTTCTTGGCCAAATCGTATTCGCGCTCCAGCTCGACCAGCGCGGCCATCAGCGTCTCCGGCACATACCGCCCGCCATAGACGCCGAAGCGGCCGGGGCGCGACTCGGACGGAACTGCCGAAAGATTGGTCGTTGCCATGGGGGCCTCCTGCTGCATTGCCGGAAAAATTGGGGAACATTTCAGTGTACTAGGGCGCATGCGCGCCAGTTTAGATGGAATGCATTTAAGGCAGATCGAGCATCTCATCCGGCCACTGCTGAGCGCCGTGCAGCACACGCAGTATCCGAACAGTGGCGCCGATAATGCGGTAGGCTGCAATGTAGGGTGTGCGGGAAATGACCAACTCGCGCGTTCCTTCAATCCGTCCTGCGCGGCCCATCTCCGGAAACAGCGTCAACTCCTCCACATGCATACGAATACGCTCATCGACGGTAATAGCCGCACGAGGATTATCCTCTTCTATGTAATCGAAGATCGCCTTACGATCGACTCGCGCAAAAACCGACCATTCCAAATGCATGAGTTAACCTTGCACCTTCCGCAAAGCGGCTGCGCGTCGTTTAGCAAAGTAGGCCTCAACCTGTTCGTGAGGAATTGCAGGGCGCGGATCGTCCAGGGCCTCCTGCACCTTGGCGCGGAACCAGGCGTCGTGTTCGGCGGCGTTCGAGGCTAGCGCGAACGGCAGAGCGCCTTCATTTGCTGTTCTCGTCAACAGAATCCGCACCGCATCCGAGACGGTGATCCCCATCTCGCCCAGCACCGCCGCCGCACGCTCTTTCACCACAGGATCGATCCGAGTTTGCACCAGCGCATTTGCAGCCATGATGAAATACTCCTAGATTTATTGTAATTCATTTGCATTACGTTGTCATGGTTTGTGTAAAACAAAACGCGATTTGCTTTACACATGTCGATTTGCGTATAACCTGCTTTACACAATTTCGCTTGGCTTCATCTGCAAAGTAGCCCGCCGCCCCACGCGCTATCATCTATCTGTGCAACCCGAGCAACCAACCTACCATCTGGGCGACATTCTGGCTAACGCCATCACCCACGGCATCGGCGCGGCGCTGGCCATTGCCGGCGCGGCTTACCTGATCGTCGTATCGACGCACGGGTCGGCGCGGCAGATCGTCAGTTGCTCCATCTTTGGCGCGACGCTGATCCTGGTTTACATTTGCTCCACGCTCTACCACTCGCTGGTGCGGACCAGGGCGCGGCACGTCTTCCATATCCTCGACCACTCGGCCATTTACCTGCTGATCGCTGGAACCTACACGCCGTTCTGCCTGGTTTCTCTGCGCAGTACGCTGGGCTGGACGATCTTCGGCATCGAGTGGGGACTGGCCGTCTTTGGGGTGATCTTCAAGAGCTTTACCGTGGACCGTTTCGAAATGGCTTCCACGCTGGTCTATCTGGCGCAAGGCTGGGTGGCGGTGTTCGCGGTAGTGCCGCTTTTCCACTCCCTTGGCTGGCATGGCCTGATGTGGATGGGCGCCGGAGGCGTGGCTTACACACTGGGCATCGTCTTTTTTGCCCTGGACCGGCTGCGCTACTTTCATGCCCTGTGGCACCTGTTTGTGCTGGCCGGCAGCGTGGCCCACTACTTCGCCATTCTGTTCTACGTGGTTGGGCCGCGGCCCTGAGCTGGCCCTGGCCGAGCAACCTAGCCGGACCCTTCCAGAATCGACAAGGTTGGCGCTAATTCTGCGCTGAAACTGCACTATTTCCGGTGCGAATTGACCTTGGCCCCGCAAAACCGGTACACTACACTAGTTTGGCGATTCCTGCCTGTAGCCGTGGAGCCAGACGCTCGTCCGATCATTCAGGGGCTTGAGCGTATACCCGCGGCACGGAAGTTTCCGCCCGAGCTATTTTCTATAGGCGCGCATCGGCCGAGCCGGACTTGCGCTGGAGGATTTATGTACGCGGTTATTCGTACCGGAGGCAAGCAGTATCGGGTCGCGCCCGGCGACGTATTGAAAATTGAGAGCATTGAATCGAAAGACCAGACCGTTGAGTTCAGCGATGTGCTGGCCGTCAGCGGCGAGCCGGGAAGCATGGACAAGCCGACCAAAGCCAAAGTAATCGCCGAAGTGCTGGGCGAGGGCCGGGGCGACAAGATTCTGGTCTTCCACCTGAAGCGCAAAAAGCAGTACAAAAAGCTGCAAGGGCACCGGCAGAACTTTACCGAGGTGCGCATCAAGGCCATCGAGGCCGACGGCAAGACCTACACCGCCGCCAAGTAAGGCAGCGCACAAGAGAAGGAAGGGGATTAGGCAATGGCACATAAGAAGGGTGGAGGCAGCTCCACAAACGGACGGGATTCCAATGCGCAGCGGCTGGGCGTCAAAGCCTTTGGCGGCGAACTGATTAGCGGTGGCACGATCATCATGCGCCAGCGGGGCACGCGCATCAAGCCGGGCGTCAACGTGGGCATCGGCTCCGACGATACGCTCTTCGCCAAAGTTACTGGCCGGGTGAAGTTTTCTGATCACGGCAAACTCGGGCGGTTTGCCTCGATTGAACCCGTAGCAGCAGAGTAACTTCGATCCATTTATCAAGCAAAAGGCCACGGCATAGCCGTGGCCTTTTCTGCATCTGATCTCAATTAAACCGTCTATGCGCGGCTCTTCAGGTCCTGGTAAGCGCCTCCTCCACGGCATTCTCCGCCTCGGTCAGGGAGAAGCCGCCGGCCGGCTGCACGGCCACCTGGGTACCGGTGTGGCCCAGAGCAGTGGCAATCTCGTTCCAGCGAAAGATGAGGGAGTTTGCCGGCACCATGAGGGGCTGGCGAGCCAGCTCGGGCAGGGCGCAGTAGGCCACCCACATCCCCAGCGTAGCCAGAATCGCCGACTCATAAACGAACTGCCAGGGAGCGATCAATGAGGTGCTAAGGGGAATCAATGAGATCACGACGAAGTCGTTGGCTGACATCACGCCAAAGCCCAGGGCAATCCCGAAGGCCATGTCGCGGACCGAGAGGCACAAAGCGTTCATGCCCAAGCACAGGAAGCCCAGCAGGCACAACTCAACAATGCTCACCGAACGCATCAGCCGAAAGGCGATATCGGGAATGAACATAACGCCTTTGTGCGCGAATGTGATTGTCGAGAAGCTCACGATGACCGAGGCCAAAACCGCCCAGCGGAAGATCACGATGCCAAACTTCATCAGTCCGGGGAACGCCGAAAGAGCGGAGCGGAAGACCTCCATGCAGACGAAGAAGAGGAGCGCCGCGCTGGCGACGTAAACCGCCCAATAGCTGTAAAAATACATATCGAAGCAATAGTCGTTGAACCAATGCCGCGACTGGCCATAGAAGAGTACAAGTAGCACCGGCATCGACGCCATACGTAACGCCAGATAAGCTCCCATAGCCGGGAAGCGGTGCTGCAACTTTTTGGTCCAGAACAGGAAGCAGAGCACGGACCAAAGAGCAAATTCGGCCACGCTCATTAGGGACATTGCAGTCTGTGAAGGCATAGAAGCCCCCCCTCGCCATTCTAAGAACTTTCATAGAATAGCGCGGAATGCCCTAATACTCAACAAAAAATGAACTGATTCAGCACACTTTCCAGCCAAGGGTTCTACTGGCCATCAGGGTTGCCGGGGCAAAGATGGGGTCCGCATCCCGGAATCGGCATGCTTGCGGTAGCCGACTGATGGCTTGCGATGGGCTGTGCGGTCTTGGGCGTGGTGGCGGCGGCGGCGGCTCCGGCGACGATAACGGTCAGAGCGAAGATGCGAATGGCGAGTTTCATTTTTGGTAACCTCTGGTGGATTTTGGTGCTCAGGAAGTACATCTCCTGTACACCAAAATCGTAGGAGATTACGCAGATTAAGTCCAGCTAATTCAGAAATATAAATAAATGGTAATGCACAGATTACTGAAGTAACTTAACTGGTCGGCATTTTTCTCATTTTTTGCACGCATTTTCCACCCCGTTTTCCCCTTCTTTCCAACTCGCTCCGCATGGTAAAATTACTATAGAAATGTTTGATTGAAAGCCCCTGTCTTTCAATCGGTTACACCCCCGAATCCCGTCCGGAAGCTCCTCTGGACGCGGCGCCTCCAGCGGAGCTAAAAGCGAAGGTTTTACGAATGGACCCTTATGGCAACTGAACCCCTGAACACCCCGCTCCCCGAAGATAACGGCAACTATACCGGCGAGAACATCAAGGTACTTGGAGGCCTGGAGGCGGTGCGCCTGAGGCCAGCCATGTATATCGGCTCGACCGGGGAAATGGGTTTGCACCATCTGGTCTACGAGGTGGTGGACAACTCGGTGGACGAGGCGCTGGCCGGTTATTGCAAAAAAATCGATGTCATCATTCACGTGGACAACTCCATCACGGTGGTCGATGACGGGCGCGGCATTCCTGTGGACATGATGGACCTAGCCGACGGCAAGGTGATGCCGGCCGTGCAGGTGGTGTTGACCATGCTTCATGCGGGCGGCAAGTTCGACGCATCCACCTACAAAGTCTCCGGCGGCCTTCACGGCGTGGGCGTCAGTTGCGTCAATGCGCTCTCGCAAGAGCTCAACGTGGAGATCTGGCGCGACGGCCACACCTGGGAGATGGACTTCAGTTGCGGAGAGCCCACCAGCGAACTGCGCCAGGCGGGCACCAGCAAGCGGCGCGGAACCAAGATACATTTTTTGCCAGACAAGAGCATCTTTACCGCCACCGAATTCAACTACGATACCCTGGCTCAGAGATTGCGCGAGATGGCCTTTCTCAACAAAGGCCTGGAGATCACGCTCACCGACGAGCGCACCGCCGACGCAAAGACAGGCAATGCGCGCCACTCCGAGTTTAAATACGCCGGAGGCATCGCCGAGTTCGTCAAGCATCTGAACCGCGGCAAGACGGTGCTGCACGACAAGCCCATCATGATGGAGGCGACGCGCGACAAGGTCGAGATTGAAATCGCGCTGCAGTACAACGACAGCTACTCGGAGACAGTCTTCAGCTTCGCCAACAACATCAACACCGTGGACGGAGGGTCGCATCTCTCCGGTTTTCGGACAGCTCTCACTCGAACGATCAACGCCATCGGCCAATCGCTCGGCCTCTTCAAGGACATGAAGGAAAATCTGAGCGGCGACGACGTCAGGGAGGGGCTGGTGGCAGTGGTCAGCGTCAAGCTCTCGCAGCCGCAGTTCGAGGGCCAAACCAAGGGCAAGCTCAACTCCGACATCGCCGGCACCGTGCAGGCCTTTGTCAACGAGCGGCTGGGCGCGTACCTGGAACAGAATCCGCCCATCGCCAGGAAAATCATCAACAAGGCCGTCGAGGCCGCGCGCGCCCGTGAGGCCGCCCGCAAGGCTCGTGACCTGACCCGCCGCAAGGGAGCGATGGACGGTGGCGGTTTGCCCGGCAAGCTGGCCGACTGCAGCGAGCGCAATCCTGAGCGCTGCGAATTGTATCTGGTCGAAGGCGAGAGCGCCGGCGGCACCGCCAAGCAGGGCCGCGACCGGCGCTTCCAGGCCATCCTGCCGTTGAAGGGAAAAATCCTCAACGTGGAAAAGGCGCGCTACGACAAAATGCTGGGCCACGAGGAAATCCGAGCCATGATCACCGCGCTGGGCTGCGGCATCGGCAAGGACGACTTCGACGCCGCCAAAATTCGCTACGGCAAAATTATTCTCATGACCGACGCCGACGTAGACGGCTCGCACATTCGCACCCTGCTACTCACCTTCTTCTTCCGGCACATGACCGAGCTGATCAAGCGCGACAACATCTACATCGCACAGCCGCCGTTGTTCAAGATCAAGAAGGGCCGCTTCGAGCAGTACATCAAGGACGAGCGGGGGTTTGTGAAGGTGATGGTCAACCGCGCTGCAGAAGGCATGATCGTTCGCCATGGCGAGGCGGCCAGCCGCATCGAGGGCACTACCCTGACTCGCTTCATGGGAACCTTGAGCGAGTACCTGGACTTTGTCGAAAAGGTGGACAAGCGTATCCGGAATGAAAAACTAACGGAGTTGCTGGCCCGCGCCGAACTGGTACACCGCGCCGATTTCGCCTCCAAATCCGAAAGCGATATTCCGCCCAAGCTATCCCTGCTTCACGCCGAATTAGCCGAGAGAGCCGAGGAATTTGATTTCAAATCGCTGGGCGATCTGGTCGAGGACGAGGAGCATCACACATGGTCGATAAGTTTTGTGGATGCGCAGGGAGCTGAGCGCCGCATCGACTGGACCCTGGCCTCCAGCCCCGAGTTCCGCCAGATGATGTCCAAGTACACGACCATCAAAGAGTTCCTGGAGCCGCCTTTCCTCATCGAATACGCCGCCAAGGCTGCGGCAGCCGAAGCCGCCCCCGAAGCTGAGGCGGAGGAGGAAGAAGGCGCTGAGGCGCAGGCCGAGGCCAAGCAGGCCCGTCGCACCGCCCGTATGGTGCGCGAGCCGGTAGAAAAGCAAACCGCCCGCGAACTCTTCACCTACATCGTCGAGCAAGGCAAAAAGGACTATCAGGTCCAGCGCTACAAGGGCCTTGGCGAGATGACCTCCACGCAACTCTGGGAAACCACCATGGACCCCGAGCGCCGCACGCTGCTTCAAGTCAAGCTGGAAGACTTTGTGGAAGCCGAGGAGATCTTCGCCACGTTGATGGGCGAGGATGTCGAAAAGCGCCGCAAGTTTATTGAGGATAATGCGCTGGATGTAAAGAACCTCGACATCTAGGATCAATCGTTTCGCTCAAACATCTCAGCAACCTGCGGGTTGAATGCAGCGGGCGTATGCGGCGGTTTAGACTGGTTGCGGAGAAACTTCGATGAGATTGCTCCGAATCTTCAGTACAATCGCCGTTCTGGCCGTCTTGATTGCCGCGCAGACGCGGATTCACGCGCAGTTTGGCTGGGGAGCGCCTCCGCCGGAGAGCGCCGCTTCTGTTCCCGCGGCGCAGTTACTACAACCCGGGGAATTGAATCGCGTGTTGCATGCCCCGGGCGCAAGCAAGCCGTTGATGCTGCAAGTGGGTTCGCACATGCTCTTTGCCCAGGCTCATATTACAGGCTCCGAATATGCCGGGGCCGGTTCGCAGCCCGAGGGCCTCAATCAATTGCGAACAAGGGTTGCGCAGCTCCCCCGCAAGACCTTCATCGTGCTCTACTGCGGCTGCTGCCCGTGGAGCCGCTGCCCCAACGTCGGATCCGCGTTCAAGCTGCTGCGTGATATGGGATTCACCAACGTGAAGGTTCTCTATCTGGCCAACAACCTGGGAAGCGATTGGGTAGACAAGGGGTATCCGGTTGAGAGCGGACACTAAGGCGCACACCGCGCATCGCCGCCTGCTGCCGGTCGCTTTGCTGCTGGCAACTTGCTTCTTTGCTTTAGGTGCACACACCACCTTTGCCGCCGAATCTCTCCTCAACAAAAATGCTCCGGAGTTTTCGCGCACGGCTTTCAACGGCGCCAGAATCGATCTCGCCGGCTTTCGCGGCAAGGTGGTGCTGCTCGACTTCTGGGCCACCTGGTGCGCCTCCTGCCAGGTGGAGATGCCAGTCTTCGTCCAATGGCAGCAACAATACGGCCCGCATGGATTGCAGGTCATCGGCATCTCCATGGACGATGACCCCGCATCGGCACGCAAGCTTTCGGCAAAGCTCCGGCTGAACTATCCCGTAGCCATGGGCGATGAGAAGCTCGGCCAACTCTATGGCGGAGTCCTCGGCTTGCCCCTGGCCTATCTCATCGACAGGAACGGCAAGGTACGCGCGATATTTCAAGGCGAGACCGATCTGAAAATCATCGAGAAGCAGTTGAAGGCGCTGCTGGCGGAGCATTGAGCTGGGATTGCGCTTCAGCTAACTCTTCCTGTCCCCCAGCCGCGCCACGCTGAACTGCGCCCCGGCAAACAAAATCAACCCGGAGATATAGGCCCAAAACAATAGGCTTACAGAAACACTGAACGCCCCGTAGAGATCTTCCAGATGCATGTGCGGAAGCAGGAGTACAAAGATATACTTGGACACCAGCCAGATGATACCGGTATAGATCGACGTGTTCAACACATGCCGCCAGGGAACCTTGCGGTTGGGTAGCAGCCAGTAGATGGAGAAGAAAAAAGCGATCGAGGCCACGCCGGTGGTTCCGGCCAGCAAGAGAAAACAGATCCCCCGATAAGTAATGTGCAGAACAAAATCAATAAAGTTGATATTTGTCTGGTGAACGAAAATCACGGTTAGCACGTCTCGCGCGCCCGCGTTCACCACGATGCTCGCCATGCCCAGCACCGCCATCAGGATGGCGAGGCCAAAGGCGATGACCTGGTTGTGCAGGTAATTGCGGCTCTTGGTCACGCCCCAGGCTTGGTTCAGCGCCACTTCCAGGGGCAGAAAGATACCCGTACAGGCCACCAGAATCATGATCAGAGAGAAGAGCTGCACTCCCTCGCGCGAGGCCACAAATGCCAGGTTGCGGGCCACAAAATCCTGATTCGAGGGAAGAAAATAGTTCACCATGTCATTGATTACAACCACCATCATCTGCGAGTGGAAGACCGAACGGGCCAGCGTGTACAGCAGCACGATGAAGGGAATGAATGACAAAATCGCGTTGGCCGCAACGCTGAAGGCGAAGGTATGCACCTCGCTGTCCAGCAGGTAGTGGATCAGCGCCGTGCCGTCCTTGCGCCATTGGTACCACTTGGACTGCTTAGCCGGTTGCTCCACATCGACGGCTCGGGGAGCCTCGATTGCCGCATCGTTCCGCTCATCTGAATTGGAGTGTTCAGCCACGGTTGCTTCCTTTCTGGAGAAAAACTCTTCGCGGCTAAATAATGCGCGAGGCAGAACTGCCGGAGGCACAAAGTAAATTTGCCGGAGGGTAGCTGTATTAAGGATAGCCGCTGAGCATGCCAAGCGCCCAGCGCGCCGCCGTGCGCACGCCCTCGTCGGCGGTTTCGCTCCATGCTTTGAGGAACGGCACAAAACGGCCCATCCCGTTGTTGCCCATGGCGATGGCCACGTTACGCTTGAGCCCCCAAAATCCCGCCCGGCGCACCGGCGAGCCGTTGAAGTTTATCTCGAACTCCGATTCATCGAGCGAAGCCAGCCAGTCGAGCGCCGGGTTCACCAGCTCCGGACGCGCCTCAAGCTCCGAGTCCGTGGTCACCAGCGCTTTGCGGTTCCAGGGGCAAACCTCCTGGCAGATGTCGCAGCCGAAGACCTGCCGCCCCATGCCCTCCATCAACTCCGGCGCAATCACTCCGCGATGTTCGATGGTCAGATAAGAAATACATTTGGCCGCATCCATCTGGTACGGAGCAATCAGCGCGCCGGTCGGGCAGGCCTCCAGGCAGCGGCGGCAGCTTCCGCAACGGTCGGGTTGCGCCAAGGACGCTTTTTCCTCTGCAACTTCCAGAGAGGTCAAGAGCACCGCCAGAAATCCGTACGACCCCAGCTTTGGATGAATCAAGCAGGTGTTCTTGCCCGTCCAGCCCAAACCGGCAGCCGTGGCCAGTGCCCGCTCCACCACCGGCCCGGTGTCCACAAAGCTGCGCGCAGTGAAATCGCCGAGTTGCTCGCGCAGACGCAATTCCAGCTTTTTCATGCGCTTGAGCAGGACTTTGTGATAATCGGTTGGCCGCCGATTGCCTTCCTCATCCACTTTGCTTGACCAGGCGTAGCGGGCAATCCAACCCAAGCCCTCGGCAGCAGGCTCAGTCGAGCGCGGCTGCGGGCTGTTGTAGATTGCAAAGCAAACCACTGCCGAGCGCGCCCAGGGAAACGGAATCCCTACGCGAGAGCGCAGCAGTCGCCCATCCTCGCCGGTCCGCTCCAGGTAGCGCATTGTCCCCGCGCGCCCCGCCTTCACCCATTCTTCGAAGCGCGTGGCGTCCCGCTCCTGATTTGCGTGAGGAAGCGCGACCAGCCCGGCCTCGGTGAATCCGGCCTCCAAAGCCAATGTGCGTACTAATTCCCTGTTCAAAAAACCGGTTGACTGGCCGGCATCAGATTTCGGGTTGAGAAAAGTGCTGGGCATGGAACCGGCGGCACTCCTGTTTGCGTATAGAGATTCAGCATATTACTTCCCCTGCGGATTTCCCTGGAGGTTTTTGATGACAACGACGATTTTGAACCCGATAAGCAAAGCGGCGGCCTCATCTGGCCAACCGGCCGAAGCGATTGAGCTGGTACACGGCCGCGAGAAGGAGCTTCTGGCCTGGCTTACGCCACTGGTGCGCCGGCAAAGCGTGACGCTCGATCTGGGCCGGGTCCGGAGCATTGATGCAGCCGGCATTGCCGCTTTAGTTTCGCTTTACGCGAGCGCCCAACAGGCTGGCCACCGTTTCAGCGTGGCCAATCTCTCTCCGCGCGTGGCCGAAGTCCTGAAGCTGGTGGGGCTGGAGCGGATTCTCTCGGTGCGCCGCAGGGCCTGGAAGAGCGACTCCGGCCTGCGCCTGGAGCAGACTGCCGCATGATTCTGTCCGCTTCCCACCCTGGCCACAAAAACGTGGCGAGGGTGGGGCACCCATATTTCAATAGAGAAAAAAGCCTTGAACCCCTATCCCGGGCTGGATTCTTGTTTCAAAATGCACTGATTCCTGTGCCAAAATGGCGCGCGGCTCCAGTTCCGAAAACATCGGATGTGACCTTGAACACAGGCAACTGTATACTAGAAACGATATTCGTAGTAACGACGAATCAATGCCGCGCAGCGCTCTCCGAAGTCCGGATGACCCGAACGCGCTCAGCCTGAAAACCTCGATATTTGTTGAGTCTGAGCCTCCGTCCCGCCATCCTGCCCAGTAGACCGCCTTCGCGGAACCTAAGATAGGGAGGCTTTAAACCATGACGCAGGGCGTTCTGGATCAGGCGTCTGCTGGACAAGCAGGCAAGACTACAACTCAACACGTGTTTTTCTTCGGCGGCGGCAAGGCCGAGGGCAACGGAAGTATGAAGGATGTGCTAGGCGGCAAGGGCGCCGGCCTGGCCGAAATGACCAATGCTGGATTGCCGGTTCCCCCCGGATTCACCATCCAGACCGAGGCTTGCCGCGAATACATGCGCGGCGCTCTCAGCCCCGCGGTCAACACCGAGATGTACGCCGCCCTGGAACAGTTGGAGAAGCTGCAAGGTCAGAAACTGGGCATGGGCGACAATCCCCTGCTAGTCAGCGTTCGCTCCGGCGCCAAGTTCTCCATGCCCGGCATGATGGACACCATTCTCAATCTGGGCCTGAACGATCAGGCAGTTGAAGCTCTGGCCAAGCTCAGCAACAATCCCCGTTTTGCCTACGATTCCTATCGCCGCCTGATCCAGATGTTCGGCGACGTGGTGCTGGATGTCCCCAAGAAGCATTTCGAGCACATTTTTGACAGCGTCAAGAAGCGCGCCAAGGTCAAGTTCGATTACGAACTCAAGCCCGAAGCCCTCAAAGAGATCATCGGCGAGTACAAGAAGCTGGTGAAGAAGGAGACCGGCAAGGAATTTCCGCAGGCTCCGATGGATCAGCTGGTGCAGGCCCGCGACGCCGTCTTCAGGAGCTGGATGAACGAGAGGGCCAAGACCTATCGCCGCATCAACAGGATTGATGACTGGCTGGGCACAGCGGTCAACGTGCAAGCCATGGTCTTCGGCAACCTGGGCGAGACTTCCGGCACCGGTGTTGGCTTCACGCGCAACCCGGCCACCGGCGAAAAGATGTTTTTCGGCGAATACCTGATGAACGCGCAGGGCGAGGACGTGGTTTCCGGCGTCCGCACGCCGCTGCCGATTTCAGAATTAGAGCGCGTCATGCCGCATTGCTACGAGCAACTGCGCACCATCACCGGAAAGATGGAAAAGCACTATCGCGACATGCAGGACTTTGAGTTCACCATCCAGGATGGCAAGCTCTATATGCTGCAGACCCGCAACGGCAAGCGCACCGGGCTGGCCGCAGTTCGCGTGGCCATCGATATGGTCGAGGAAAAGCTCATCACGCAGGAAGAAGCCATCCACCGCGTCGAGCCCAACCAGTTGTACGACTTCCTGGTTCCCCGCCTGGTGGAAAAGGGCGAGAAGATTGAAGTGCTGGCCACCGGCCTTCCGGCCTCGCCGGGCGCGGCTGTGGGGCAGATCGTCTTCTCCGCCGAAGACGCCGTCAAGCACCACGCCAACGGCAGCTACCCGGTCATCATCCTGGTACGCGGCGAAACCACCCCTGAGGACATTGCTGGCATGGAAGTGGCTGCCGGCATTCTCACCTCGCGCGGCGGCATGACCTCGCACGCCGCCGTCGTTACCCGCGGCATGGGTAAGTGCTGCGTGGCCGGCGCGGGCGATTGCATCGTCGATCAGGATAAGAAGGAGCTGCGCGTCAAGGGCCACACCTTCAAGCAGGGCGACTGGCTCTCGCTGGACGGCACTACCGGTCGCGTCATCGCCGGCAAGCTCAAGACCATCGATGCCCAACCCGACGATCCGGATCTGGTCAAGTTCATGAGTTGGGTCGATCCGGTTCGCCGTCTCGGCATCCGCGCCAACGCCGATATCCCCCGCGACGCCAAGCTGGCTCGCCTCTTCGGCGCCGAAGGCATCGGCCTCTGCCGCACCGAGCACATGTTCTTTGCCGAAGACCGCATTGAGCACATGCGCGCCATGATTCTGGCCGATAACGAGAAGGACCGCCGCGCGGCCCTCAAGAAGCTCCTGCCCATGCAGCGCGCCGACTTTGCCGGCCTGCTCAAGAGCATGGATTCGCTGCCGGTCACCATCCGCCTGCTCGATCCGCCGCTGCACGAGTTCCTGCCCTCACGCGAGGATCTGCTGGTCGAGATCCAGCACCTCGAGGACACCAAGCCCCGCTCGCCCAAGCTCAAGGAACTGCGTCCACTGTTGGCGCGCGTCCAGGAGCTGCGCGAGACCAACCCCATGCTCGGATTGCGCGGCTGCCGGCTCGGCATCGCCTTCCCCGAGATCACCGAGATGCAGTCCCGCGCTATCATCGAGGCTGCCGTCGCCGTCAAGAGCAAGGGCGGCAATCCGCACGTGGAGATCATGATTCCGCTCATCGGCACCATCGAGGAGATGCGCAACCAGACGGCTATCGTCCGCCGCGTCGCCGAGGAGGTCTTCAAAGAGAAGGGCCAAAGCGTCCATTACATGGTGGGCACCATGATCGAGCTGCCGCGCGCCTGCCTGGTGGCCGACCAGATCGCCGAAGAGGCGGAGTTCTTCAGCCTGGGAACCAACGACCTGACGCAAACCACCTTCGGCATCAGCCGCGACGACATCAACCACTTCCTGCCGGCCTACGTGAAGGCGGGCATCTTCAAACAGGACCCCTTCGCCGCCATCGACCAGGCGGGCGTCGGCTTGCTGATGGAGATGGCCACCGTCAAGGGACGCAAGACCCGGCCCGGCCTTGAGGTCGGTATCTGCGGCGAACATGGCGGCGAACCCGAGTCCGTCAAGTTCTGCCACAGGATCGGACTCGACTACGTCTCCTGCTCGCCCTTCCGTCTGCTGACGGCCAGGCTGGCAGCCGCGCAAGCGGCGCTGGAGGAGAAGCAGACCGGCCCCACCCACACCACCAGCTAGTCCATCTGGACCAGCTCAAACCCAAGGGCGCAGCCAACTGGCTGCGCCCCTGGCGTGTCTGGGTGGCGATTCACAAAATGGTTTCGCCACGGGTCGAGTTCCATTGCAGGCTTCACTCGCTCCCAACTCGCTCAAGCTCAGCTCGAGGGCTAAAAAAACACCCGCATATTCACCTCAAACCTTCGTCGAATACAAAACGCTGCTTGCCGCACATTCACATATTGTGGAGTGCGCTGCCAAAATATTGTGATCGCAGTCACATAAAGACATATTTTTCCGGTGACAGCAGTCACAGACTACCATTGTTGCGGCAACTATGGTTGGTCAGTCATCAGACCAATCCAATGATCGCTACTGAATCTTCCGTAAGAATCGAGTTCGAGCCGGTGCCCAGGGGCAAGGTCTACCAAGCGGTAGCCAAACAACTGGAGCGGCGCATTACGGAAGACATGAAGCCTGGTGACCTACTGCCCCCGGAACGCGAACTCGTCAAGATGTTGGGCGTAAGCCGCAGTTCCATACGCGATGCTATCCGTAGCCTGGAACTGGTTGGCTTGCTTGAGCCACGCCAAGGCATTGGCACAATAGTTTGCAGCCCCGCAATTTCCCCCGCCGAATCCCTGGCTCTTGCGATCCATGAGAAGCGGGAGGAGATTGCGGAATTGCTTGAAGTGCGCGAGATGATCGAGCCGCATCTGGCTCAACGCGCCGCTCGGAACATCACCCCAGATGAAATCGCCGAAATGGAGGACGTTCTTGCCCGCCAGGAAGCGAAGATATGCGCAGGCGAACTCGGAATAGAAGAGGATTCCGAGTTTCACTACAACATTGCTCTGGCATCGCATAATAGCGCGATTCTGAAGGTAATGGACGCATTGATGGAGTTGTTGCGCGAAACCCGGGAACACTCGCTGCAGGCGGAAGGACGGCAAGAGAAGTCACTCGCCAGTCACCGCCTCATTCTTGAAGCTCTGAAGCGGGGGGACGCAGCAGGTGCCGAGGTATCTATGCGCCAGCATCTGCATCAGGTGGAAACAATAGTACTGAAAACGCTGTAAGTACTAAAACGCTGTAAAGGAATGGAGGATGTAAAAATGGGCCAGCTTTTCGCGGTCGAAGTCATCTACCGAGGGGTCTTTCAGAAGATCCTGGCCAAGAACATAACGCGCGGTATAGTATTTGCCGCGCACAACGAAGGCAAACTGGGCATCTCCTTTGGACGTTATGCAGATGCCCCTGAACGCAATGGAATTCCAGCCAAGAGCTTTGCAATCATCGCCAGCGATGAGGAAACGCTCGAAGTCGGAATGGTGCAATACGAGCCGAAGCAAGTCGACCTGACCATAGTTGTTGACGACACGATCTGCAAGGGCGTGGAGTCGTGGGCATGGTACGGCCTGCGGGCGGTGAACGGCGCTCTCAAGCCGGGGCACACGCTCATGGTAGTTTCCATGGCGGACGCAGCTTCCCTGGTGAAGAACATTCACCGGCGCGAAGCGCCTTACAAGCTGGGAATCGTGAAGGGCGAGGCAAGCTTCTCCGGCATGTGGGTTTACAAGGACGATCACACTGACGTTCGTGTCCTCGGCGCTATGGCCAAGGCGCTTCCGCAAGTGTTCAGTCTGGCATCGGTGGAGAAATACATCAGCGACAAACTGAAGAGTTCCGAGAAACAGGCTTCCGCTCACACCGAGTTCGAACGCTTTGCCACAGTGGACGTAAAAGCGAACGAGGGCAGTTCCGACGAATTGTTCAAGTTCGAGTTTCCCGGCTGGAAGGAAATGCGCCGCGGCGTCTCGATCAAGGGCCAGGAAGTCGGCGGTCCGTATCCCGACCCGGTTACCAAGAAAGTCGGCGGGTTCCGGCCAGGCCGTAACGAGCTGTTCAAGAAGTACTCGTCGCGCACCATGCGGCCGGTCGTCAACTTTGCGACTTGCATCAAGTGCACGCTGTGCTGGATCAACTGCCCGGATGCGTCTTTCGACGTTACCTCGGAAGGGACTTATGACCCCAATCTCGAGTCGTGCTGCGGTTGCAGCGTTTGCGCGGAAGTTTGCCCGGTGAAGAACTGCATCAGCATGGTCAACGAGATCGAGTTCCACGGTAACAACAGCCAGTGGGCGGAGTTCCAGCAAGGAAAAGACGCCTATGTGAAACAACTGGAAACCACCATCAAGAAGGCCCAACCGATCGAGAAGCGCTCGAATGGGTTCCGTTACCGCGGTCAGTATCAAGAACAAGTTCCCGTGGCCCTGGAAATTGCCAAGAAAGGCTAGTAGTCCAGTGGCAAGCCCTGAACACCAAGGAGATTACGATGGCAGCAACATTTGAGGTAAAGAAGAAGATCTATCCAGCGGAAGACTTGATTAGCGGCGCCGAGGCCATAGGGATTGCTTGCGACCTGGCCAACGTCGATCTGGTCACGGCCTACCCGATTCGGCCTTACGACAACGTCATGCAGTACATAAGCCAGCTAGTGGCAGACGGCAAGATGGACTGCGAATTTATCGTAGCGGAAGGCGAGCATTCACAATTTGAAATAGCCAAGCATGCGTCTATTTGCGGCGCGCGCGTATTCTGCGGTTCCAGCGGCGTGGGTTGGATGTACGCCATGGAAGCGTTGACCGTCACTCCGGCCCTGCGCGTTCCCATGGTGGCCATGGTGGGCAACCGCGCTCTCGATGATCCCGGCGCCTTCGGCGTGGAACACAACGATGCCCTGTCGGTTCGCGATCTGGGCTGGATGTTGACCTGGGTCGATACACCGCAGGAAGCGCTGGACATGGCGCTGATTGCCTATCGTGTGGCGGAAGACCGCCGCATCTTCGTACCCCTGGCCATGAGTTGCGATGGTTCCTATCTGACCCACTCGCAAGCCCTGGTAAAAATCCCGTCCGCCGAGCAGGTCAAGAAGTTCCTGCCTGCTTACAACCGCGCAGAACTGCTGTTTCATCCCGACAACAACATTTCGGTGGCCCCACAGGTCAACGAGGATTGGGTCACGGAGATTCGGCGGCAGAACTACGCAGTGACCGAGATCGCCTGCGATGTGATTCGCGAAGTCTATGCCGAATTCGAGCAAATTTTCGGACGCAAGTACGGCAATCCGTTCTTCGAAGAGTACATGACCGAAGGCGCGGACGTCGTGCTGGTGGGCATGGGGACGCTGTCAACTCCGGCGAAGGTTGCAGTCCGCAAGATGCGCGCGGAAGGCAAGAAAGTCGGATTCGTGCGGTTGCGGTGGTTCAGGCCCTTCGCTGGTCCCGAAATCGCCAAGTGCCTGGAGCGTTTCAAGGCAGTCGCTGTCATCGATCGCGACTTCTCGTTCGGATCGCCGGATCTCAGCGGCGTCGTGGCCACGGAACTTCGCTCGGCCATGTATACCAACTCGGCCACCCGTCCGCCGGTACTGGATTTCATCTGCGGCCTCGGTGGACGCGATGTGCTGGTAACGGACGTGGAGCAGATGGCAAATATCGCCTTCGAAGCCGCCAAGGGCAAGGCGCAACCCCTCACACAATGGATCGGGCTGCGGGGATAACGTGCCTCGGCGCGTTTCCATAGCCAGAAAGGACAAAGATATGAGTGGCATTGCAGAATCAAAACCGACACAAAATCTGGAAGCCTTCCAAGGAGTCAAGAAGGTTCCCCACGAGGAGTACTACACCTCCGGTCACCGCACCTGCCAGGGCTGCCAGTCCGCGCAAATCATGAAACTGATGGCCAAGGCAGCAGGACCCAGAACGGTTATTATGGGCAGCACTGGGTGCATGTACGTGGCTAACACCTCTTACTATTCAACCCCCTGGGGCGTTCCCTGGATGCACACGCAGCTGGGCAGCTCGGGCTCCGCGGCGCTGGGAGCGGCCGCGGCATTCCGCGTGCAGATGCGCAAGGGCGCCATGAAGGATGAACCCATCAACGTTGTCGCCTTCTGCGGCGATGGCGGCGGTGCGGACATGGGCCTGGGAGCTATCTCAGCCACCATGTGCCATCCCGACTACAACCTGTTGATCCTGTTGTACGACAACGAGTCGTACGCCAACACCGATATCCAGATTTCCGGGACATCGCCATGGGGCGTCAACACCTCGTTCAGCACACCGGGATCAGTCAAGCGCATCATGAACAATCGCTGGAAGAAGAACGTCGCGCCGCTTATGATGGCTGGCCATCCGACGGTAAAGTATGTGGCAACCACTTGCACATCCGTACCGCTGCAAGCCATGAACATCGTTCGCAAGGCGTTGTCTATCGGCGGCCCTACCTTCGTTCACTGTCTCAATCCCTGTGAAAAGGGCTGGGATTTCGATCCAGTCCTTGCGGTCCATATGGGCGAACTGGCTGTGAGCACCGGCATCTTCCCGCTGTATGAGATCGAAAACGGGAAGCTGACCTACTACGGCAAGACCAAGGAAATCTTGAGCGGCAGAATGAAGCGTCTGCCGGTTCGCGATTACTTGCTCAAGCAGGGTAGATTCGCACACTTCATCGAAGAGGACATTAATTATTTCCAGAGCAAGATCGATGAGATGTGGGACAGGTGGCTGATTCCAGGAGTCATTCCGCTGCAGAAGGATATTGAAACCGTTTAACACAATTGCCCGCCCCCCTACCAAGGGGGCGGGTTCTTCATTGTACCCGGGAAATGTTTGGCCAGCCGCTTTCAAACTCCATGCGCAACATGGTTGATCGCGGCTGGCCAGTGCTTTTGAAAAATGAGGGCTGTATTCTGGATCAGCTCAGTCAGCGCGTGATTATTACCATCGGTAGAAAGCGCGCATGAACGGGATGTTCCAGAGCTTAGTGGTGGCATGGCGCGCGGGAAGTTCCTGATACGCTGTGGCACCTAATGCTTTTTGGGGCCGTTGCCGCCGATGCGGCAGCATGAGTATCTTGTCAGAATTCCCACCCCCATTGCCTTCAAAGCAGTGGGCTTGAACTGCGAGGCAAATGGCTGGCAAGTGCGGGCCGGCTTTACCTCGGTACCCAGCAGGAACCGCGCGAGTTCACTATTGGAGGGGAAGTAACATGGTTAACGCAGTTGCAGGTGTTGAAACTCAAGGCGCCTCAAAACAAGTGGGCGGCCTTGCTGGTAATCGGTGGGTACAGTTGGTGAGCGGCATTATCGCGATGATCGTCATATCCAACTACCAGTATGCCTTCACGCTTTTTACACCCGGGATTAAACAGTCATTCACGGGAGCATCCACTGCGAGCATCGTAGCGGTGTTCTCGGCATTTATTTTGTTTGAGACATTTCCTATGCCTATATCGGGGTGGTTCATCGATAAGTTCGGTATCCGGATACTTATGATGTTCGGCTCGCTATGTATTGGGCTCGGATGGCTGCTGGGCGGAACAATTGCCCACTCCCCGTTTGACTTGTACCTTTATTACGGCGTCATTGCCGGAACCGGTGCAGGAATCGTTTATATTTCGTGCGTTGCCAATGCCATCAAATGGTTTCCAGACAAGCGGGGATTAGCCGTTGGGTTGACTGCCGCAGGATTCGGCGGCGGCGCCGCGCTCACGGTCATTCCCATCGCCAGTTCGATCCACAGCATGGGGTGGGCCAAGGCGATGAGCGCCTGGGGGATTGGCCAGGGCATCGTCGCATTCATTGTTGCAATGATACTTTGCAATCCGCCTGACGGCTGGGCTCCTGCCGGGTGGGTCCGTGGCGCGAGCCAGGCAAAGAAAATTACCATTCAGTCGAAGGTGAATTACACCTGGGTTCAAACGCTCGCGAGACCAGAGTTTTATTTCCTTTACGTGATGTTCTTCTTTGCGGCTCTCGGCGGTTTGATTGTTAGCGCGAACCTTTCACAGATTGCCAAGTCCCTTGGGGTGAGTGACGCGAAACTTTGGGGTGTAGCGATCGTTCCGCTGGCCGTGGCCGTGGCAGCCATCTGCAACGCTTCGGCCAGAGTCTTGTGGGGCTGGGTTTCGGATTGGCTGGGCCGGGAGTTCACGATGTTTCTGGCCTTCGGCGCTCAAGCGATCCTGGTGATCGTCATGACTCAGGTTGCCGGATCTCCGATTGCTTTCCTTGTGTTCACCGCGATGATTTTCCTCTTCTGGGGTGCGGTATTCTCCTTGTTCTCAGCGACGACGGGGGATATTTTCGGCGCCAAGCATGCCTCGGTTAACTACGGCATGGTGTATACGGCCAAGGGATTTGCCGCGCTGGTTGCCGGATTTGGAGCGGCAGCAATAGCGGCGTATTTCGCCGGCTCTTACAAGATGGTGTTCATCGTTGCGGGCATACTGTGCGGTATCGCAGCGCTGCTCTCCGTTTTGGTTCTGAAGCCATTGATCAGAAGCAGAATCGGGAAAGAATACTAGGCGATTTAAGGAAGAGCGCTCTGAGCGGCATTGGCGAAAACCACCAAGACCCTGGGAGACGCAGAACGAGAAACATTCAGCAGAGTTGGCCGATAGTCATTGGCCTGGAGCGAAGTCAGTAAAAAATACGGGAACGGTTAAGCCGCGGCAGGATTGCCTTTTGCTTCGGCTCATAACCCAAAGGGGGGTGGTTCAAATCCACCCTCCGCAACTAAACGCAAGTAACGAAATCACTCGAGAGGAATGGTCAGATGACAAGAAATAATTTCACACAGCATTCAGAGGCTGCGTCGATAGGCGCAAAACGGTGGTTGGTGATTCTTTTATTGCTGGCGGGCTGTTTGTATCTGGCCCCCGGCGCGTTGGCTCAACAATCAGCCTTGAACAGTCAATCGCTGGTCTACATGGAATACGCTCAGCCCAGCAGCAGGGTAGAGCCATTCAAGTTGAGCAATTTTCCCAAGTGGGCAACCTTGGATATGCAGTTACGGGCACGCGAAGAAAACCAGAGTTCCGATGGGTACGTCTCCGGCAACGACGCGGTGTATGTTCTGACGCGCATCTGGGGCGGGCTGGAACTGCGGCCGACCAAGCATTTCCTGGCCTATATCCAGTTTGTGGACGCCCACGCGCTTGGGCTGCCGCTGCATTACGTTGCGGCGAATCAACGGAACGTATTCGATGACCGGCAAGCGTTTTTGGAGTTCCATGCGAAGAACGTGCAGGTCATTGCCGGACGGCAGGAGCTCAGGTACGGCAACGAGCGGTTGGTGGGTATCAGCAACTGGACCAATACCAGCCGCACCTGGGATGGATTCCTGGGGCGCATCGGGGACAAGAACCGGCTGGATCTGTTCAGCACATCGGTGGTCGCGATTCATGCCTCGTCGCTGGATAAACACGGCGCCGGCATGAACTTCCACGGCGCGGTGGGGACGATCACGACTTGGGTGCCGCATACGGTCATTCAGCCGTTTTTCTATGTCAAGGCCCTTCCGCTGGTCAAGGGTTTGAGTTCGCCGATCACATCTGGCACCGAGACAGAGGTGACGCCGGGCGCTGAGGTTTCGGGGAAGTACCCGATAGGGCTGTATTTCGATGTGATGGGAGCGATTCAACGCGGCAGCTTTTCAAACGATTCGATTAGCTCCGCCGCTAATGTCACGAAAGTCGGCTACTACGCTGAGAAGATTGCGTGGAAGCCGCGCCTGGGGGGCGAGTACGATTACGCTTCCGGCAATCCATATAAGACATCGGCCACGACAGCGACCTCGACTCGGATCGGCACATTCGATCAGCTGTATCCGAGCAACCACAACGCCTTCGGCCTGACCGATTTGTTCGGCTTTCAGAACATCAAGCAGGAGAGAATCAATCTGGACATGGCGCCGGCCAAACATCTGGCGTTATCGATCCAGCAAGAGTGGATGCAGGTAGCCACCATCTACGACAGCGTATACACCGGGTCGGCGTCGGCTAAGGTAACGCCAGCGGCGGCAGGGTTCAAGAGCTCCGACATCGGCAAGGAAATCGATGCATCGGGCCAATATGCCTTCCTGCACAACAACATGACGCTGAATTTCGGCTTGGGTCACTTTTTACCGGGAACGCTGATGCAGACGAGTGCTTCGTCGGCAGCGGGGAAAAATTATGGATCTCCGTTGACGCTGGCGTATTTTGGGTTGACCTATAAATTCAAGGTGAATGGAAAGGACTAGGCTTACTAAGAATCTGCCCGAAAATATCTGTCGAACTTTGGAAGGCATGTGCATGGTTGGGGTAGATGATTCGTGCAGATGTACCCAAGCGAGTTGATGGATAGTCATTGGGGTAACATTCAAGCACACCCGTAGGAGTCCGGCGGCTATAACCACCGGACTCCTGCACAACACCAACCCTGCCTGAATCAAAGTCATTTCCTCAAATGAATACTTCGTATACCCATTCCACCTGCAACATTATCTTTTTCAGAAATATTGCACTTGGACTTTGAGCGCGTTCTTCCTTTGAAGATTCAATGGGCTGGTCAAGATGAGACCTCCTTCTCTGCCCTACAGCAATTGTCCAGGGGATGCTTATCTCACTCATCTTGGCGCAGAGGTTATGCTTGACTATAATTTAGAATATGGGCCGTCGCGGAGCGCGGTCATTATCCAATCTGAACAAAACTTTACAAGCTAAGTCTTCATTCATCATGTCGATCACGAAAGGATAAAATGACTCAATTTATTGAAGAGAAAGAGACCAAAGCCCAGTACGCCGAGCGCCTGAAACGCGAGAAGAACCCGTGGGAAGCTTTCGACGAGATCCGCGCATTCGCCCGTGAGGGCCGCGCGAGTGTCGGCCCCGAATGGGCCTCCACTTATTTCAAATGGTGGGGCATCTACACCCAGGGCGACGGCGTGGGCGCCACCGGCGGCAAGGGTGGCGAGGGCGTAACCTCCGATTACTTTATGCTGCGTATAGGCATCCCCAATGGCATCGTCTCCGCCAGCCAGCTTCGCGTTATCGGCGGGCTTGCGCGCAAATATGCTCGCAACCTCGCCGATATCACCGTCCGCCAATCCATCCAGCTTCACTGGCTTACCATCGAGTCGCTGCCAGAGGTGGTGGACGCGCTCAACGCGGCTGGACTCTCGCCGCAGGGTGCTTGTGGCGACGTGGTGCGCAACGTAACCGGCTGCCCCCTGGCCGGCATCAGTGCCGATGAGCTGATCGACGCCTCGCCTCTCGCCCTCGAAATCTCACAAATGCTCAAAGGCAACCCGGAGTTCTATAACCTGCCGCGCAAGTTCAAATTTTGCGTCACCGGCTGCCCTTCCTGGTGCTCCTATCCTGAGATCAACGACTTTTCTCTCACGGCGGCGCAACACAACGGCACAATCGGTTACTCGCTTCGCGTGGGAGGCGGCCTCTCGAAGGAACCGCACCTTGCCGTTCGCTTGAACGCCTTCATCCTCCCCGAGCAGGCCGTCCGCGTGGCGCGCGCCGCGGCTGAAATTTTCCGCGACCAGCAGGGCCTTCGCACAAACCGCAGCCGAGCCCGCCTCAAGTACCTTTTCCTCAAGGAAGGATGGACTGCCGAAAGCTACCTGGCCGAACTCCAGTCGCGGCTCGACTTCAAGCTGCTGCCCGGCGTGCCCGAGCAAGTTCCGGACGACATCTTCCGGGACCACGTCGGCATTCATCCCCAGCACAAGCAAGGCCTGAGTTCCGTCGGAGCATCGGTCCTCCGCGGCCGACTGACCGGAGAGCAATTGGAAGCGACTGCCGATCTGGCTGAGCGCTTCGGCAGCGGCGCACTCCGCACCACCGTCTCGCAAAATCTTTTATTCATCGATATTCCCAACCACAGAACCGCCGAACTGGCCCGCGAATTAGGCCAGATTGGTCTTCAGGTTGAAGGCTCCTGCTTCTGGCGCGGCGCCATCTCTTGCATTGGCATGGAGTTCTGCAAACTGGCGATTACGGAGACCAAGGGCTTTACACGTTGGCTGGTGAATGAGCTGGAAGAGCGCCTGCCTCAATTCGATCAGCAGTTCAGGCTCAACGTCACCGGTTGCCCCAACAGTTGCGGCCATCACTGGATCGCCGATATTGGCATCGAGGGTAAGAAGATCAAGCAGGAAGGAAAGCTCATCGACGCCTACTACTTCTGCCTCGGTGGAGCGGTAGGCAAGCACGCGGCAATCTCCCGCCCGGTCGGCTATCGCTGTCCCGCCACGCAGGTGCCGGAGGCGATTGAACGGCTGCTGCACCGCTACCTTTCCAGCCGCCTGCCCGAGGAGAACCTGCGCGCCTGGTTCAGCCGCCATTCGAACGATGAACTTCGCGCCTATCTCGCCGGCGAAGTTCCGGTAGCCGTCGAGCGCGATGCGCCCAGCGGTTATGTCCCTCACGGAGTGTCCGATTGATGAGTGAAGCCATGAGCCTGCTGCCGATCTTTCTCAAACTCGCCGGACGCAGCTGCCTCCTCGTGGGCGCGGGCAGCGTCGCGCTTGATAAAATCGACAGTCTGCTCAAGACCGGCCTGAGTCTTCGCGTCGTCGCCCCCCATGCGCTGCCGGAAGTCCAGCAGTTGGAACGAGAAGGCAAGCTCGAATGGATTCAGCGCGCCTTTGAGATCTCCGACCTCGATGGCAACTTTCTGGTCATCGCTGCCACCGATTCGCCTTCAGCCAACGAAGCAGTGTATCGGGGTTCGGTCGAGCGCAACATTCTTTGCAATAGCGTCGACAACATTCCCAACTGCGACTTCTTCTTTGGCGCGGTGGTCAGCCGCGGCGAGCTGCAAGTGGCGATCTCGACCGCAGGCCAAAGCCCCGCCTTCACCCAGCGCCTGCGCCGCGAAATCGACGAGCAACTGCCCGGCGACCTCGGTCCTTGGCTGGAGAGCCTCGGCCAACTTCGCCGCGAGGTTCTGGAAACGCAACCCCGCGGCGAGGCGCGTAAACTACTCCTGCACCAACTGGCCCAGCGTCCACTCTGCGCATCCGAAGACTGCCCTTCGCGCCTGCTGGCCCTCGCATCACTCGATGAGAGCCAAACCGCCAATTTCGACACCGCAATCCCCGATGAATACCCCGATCATTCCAAGCCGTTCGTGCATGAGGTTGAGGCCGAACCATGCGCTTCAGGACAAACGGTCTATCTGGTGGGAGCCGGCCCCGGCGATCCCGATCTTCTTACCATCAAGGCCCTGCGCCTCATCCAGACCGCCGACGTCATCCTCCACGACGACCTTGTTCCACAGGCGATTCTTGACCTGGCTTCGCCTACGGCAGAAATCGTCAACGCCGGCAAACGCTGCGGCGTGAAGAGCATTACGCAGGAGCAGATCAACGCGCTGATGGTAGAGAACGCACGCGCACATCTCACCATTGTCCGGCTCAAAAGCGGCGATCCGCTTATCTTCGGGCGCGCCGCGGAGGAGATAGCCGCGCTCACCGAAGCAGGCATTCCATTTGAGGTTGTCCCCGGCGTCTCTGCTGCCTTTGCCGCGGCCGCCGCTATTGGTTGCCCGCTGACAAGTCGCAACAGCGCATCAAGCGTTATCTTTTCCACCGGCCATCGCGCGCAATCGCAACCGGACGGCCAATCGTCGCTGCCGTCGATGGAAGACTCGACCCGCGTGGTCTATATGCCGGGCCGTGACCTGCGGTTACTGGCGCAGCAATGGCTCGACGAAGGCCTCCCTTCTGACTTTCCCTGCGCTGTCGTCTCGTGTGCCGCGCAACCCGGCCAGCAAGTCCGGTATTCCACGCTTGCGGCCCTGGGCGATGCCGCACCCGCGCTCGCGCCCAGCCTGCTTATCGCCGGATGTGCCATTCGAGAATCCTGTACCGCATTCCTGGCAGCAGAAGCTGGAGCCAGGCGCTTGCCTGGCGGCGAGGACTTCAATACGTTTGCGCAGTTAATGGGTGCCTAGCTAAGCTTGCGCGCAACCGGATGCCCAACATGCGGAGAACTTGGCGAACCATTCACTATGCAGTTTCCACGTTGCCCAGTTTCGATGGAAGCCAGGCAACGTGTTTCCAGCTTTACTGCATCGGATCGTCTGCCGTGAAAGGCGAGCAGCAGGGCTTGTTGGTGGCATGGAAGTTCATCAGTTCCAGGCGGATGCCGTCGGGGTCGTAAAGGTTGAATTGGCCCTTGCCGTCCTTGCCGATCTGGGTGTGCTTATCGGCCACCACTCCGGTCAGGCGATTGCCGTCCTGAAGGGTTTTGAAGGCCGCGTCCACCGAGACCACACCGATGGAAAGATGATCTTGCACGCCCAGTTCGTGCTGCGACATTCCGGCTGGAATCCCGGAGCCCGACGGGCCGCTGGTGAGCATGTATTCGAGCCAGTCGTGACTGTCCGGGGTCTGCTGGCTTACCCAGTTCAGTTTGCCCTCCACCATGCCGCCAAACCAATAAGGACGGAAGCCGAGCAGATTGCGGTAGAAGGTGTCTTCGACGGCCCGGTCATGCACCAGGATTCCCATGTGGATGATGTGGCGGCCAATGAGATTGGGAGCGTCGATGGCTTTGGGATTGTTGGGAGGCTGGACGAACTCGACCTTGTTGCCCTCCGGGTCGAGCACCGTGAACCAGCGGCTGCCGTCGGAGCCCTTCTGCACCTTGTCCGGTGTCTTCCATGCCTTGGCGGAGAGATACTTGCGCATCTCTTCGGCGTCGTCGGTGTTATAGGCGGTGTGGTCGAGCCGATTGACGCCCGCGTCCGGAGGCAGCGGCAGCACCTCCACAAACTGCGTCGCGTTGAGGGCGTAGCGCACGCCCTGCGGATTCTCGGGGTCAGGCTGTTTGGCCGCGCCGATAATCACGCGGTAGTAGTGATCGGTGGCCGCGGGGTCAGACGCATAGACGGCGAGGTGCGAGATGCCCGTGATTTTTGGGCGCATTGGCGCAGTTTGAGCGGAGGCTGCAACGGCGAAGGCAACGACAGAAGCGGCGGCAAAGAACCTGAAATACATTTTGCACCTCGAAAGTTGTGGCGGGACCATGATAAATCGATTTCTACCGATGCACAAACCAGAGCTATCCTCTCTTACCCGGCTGCCTTAGATTTCCCGCACGCGCCGAAACGTTTTCTCTGCTTCAGCTTCAAGGTCCGGAGTGGAGCGGGGCATCACCGTGTACACCGTGGTTTGCTTGATCCGGTCGCCGGCGTTCATCGTGGTCAAGGGCCCCAGAGTTTCCAGTTCGACATACTTCAGAGGGTCGGGGTTGGTGTAGACCTCGGTGACGCAGCCGCTATCGGGATATTCTCCCGGCCCGATTTCCGTGTCGATCTGGACCACGCAGTACTGTCCCAGCCACGCCAGGCTGCTTCCATCCGTGCCGACCTTGACCTGATGCCGCGCATGGCGCGTGAGCGAGAGCAGGCGTCCGTCGATCTTCAAGCCTGCCGGTTCCGCCGCCAGCAAGCGGATGTATCCCGCCGCGAATTTCGATTTTGCCGGGAGGAGCATGCAAACGCGCTCGGGTTCCCGCATCTGGGTAACGGTCCAAATGCCCACCGTGACGGGCGCGCCAGAGAGTTTGCAATACTCGGTGAGGATGCGCATGACCGGTTGCACGGGATCGAGTTCGACGCGGCGCACAGTTTGGATGCCGTAGCCCGGATCGACCGGCGAGATAAGCACAACGCCGCGCTCGACAGCAACGGCCTCGACAGAACACGAGTCGAATGAGGCCGGAGGCGGCCAGTCGCGGCCTTGATGCTGGAGCCATGCGGACTGTGGAGCGGGCCAGCACTTGTCTCCGCCAAAGTTGAGCCAATCGTTTGAGGCTGCGTCGTGCAGTTGGCCATCCAATGCCCGGTTCTCCCAGAATGCTCCGTCGGTCTCGCCCTTGAGGCGCAACTGCATCACGCGGCCGATGGCGGGAACGATCACAGCTTCCACACTGCCGTTGGCGATGAGATAGCAATCGGGCCAGCCATGATACGAGATGCGCTCAACAGAGACCCCCGGCCGCTGAGCGGCTGGCGAGGCTTGTGTAACCGGGAGACTGGAGTGGCGATCCAAGTTCAGTTACCTGTCTCCGGCAGCGGCCAGGTCGGTCTCAACCTCGCGCTCGGCCAGATGGTCGTACCAGGTGAATTTGAGAATCAGCGACGTGGCCAGAATCACGCCCAAGGTGATGGCGGCGCGCTGGAACTCCTGAATCACGATGTAGAGAGGCAGCGCAACCAGGGCTACCTGCCACACAATTCCGACAACGATATTGAACATATCGCGGCAGAAGTCCTTGTTGCGCTTGAAGCCGGGGTCTTCGGCCAGAACCTTTTTCAGCACCGGACCCCAGAAGCCCCACGGCCGCACGCGGCGATAGAAGTCCATCAGCACTGCATCGGACTCCGGCCTGGTGAGCAGCGTGCCGAGCAGGCAACCGATCAACGAAAGGATCAAAACCAGCGGGAAGGTAACTGTAACTTCCAGGTTGAAGGGGACCTTGTCAAGAAGGCTCTTCACCGCCGGGATTTGCCCCATCACATCCGGCATTAGCAGCACGGAAGAGGCAATGCCGGTGACCATGCCCCAGAAGTATCCATAGCCGTTAAAACGCCACCAGTACCACTTGAGGACGTTGGAAGCAATATAGCCTCCCCACAGGCCGGAGACGATCCATAGCACGACAAAGTTCACCGAGGGCACGTTCCATCCGATCAGGACGCCGATCACCACAACGGCAAAAGAGGCCAGATAGCTGAGGCGCACGTAGGTCTTGGGCGACGCATGAGGATTGATGAAGCGCTTGTAAATGTCGTTGACGAAGTACGGCGGCGCAGCGTTGACGGTGGCCGCAAAGTTCGACATGAAGGCTGCCAACAGGCCGGCGATCAGGAAGCCCAGCAGACCGACGGGAACGAATCGTTCCAGGGCCATGGGCAGCACCAGTTCGAAATCCATGTGGGGGCCCATGGCGTGAATGCTGTCGCCGAAAAACGCCGCCGCCAGGATGGTAAGCCCAATGACGAGAACGTAGCGTGGAGGAGTGAGTACGATGTTGACCCAGGCGCTCATCATTGAGGCTTCGCGCGGAGTCTTCGAGGAGAGCACGCGCTGCATATCATAGTTAGGCGCCGGGCCGGCCGCGGAGATGAGTATGCCTTTGAAGAGCAGCATCATAACAAAGAAGCCGAAGAGCTCGTATTTGTCCTCGGCTATCTTGGCGGTGGCCGCGGGCAGCAGCGTTGACCAATCCAGATTCAAATGCCATCCGAAGAAAAGGTTGTCCCACCCGGTGGGCACCACCTTGCGCAACATATCCGGCGCCACCTTCATCATGGCAATAATGCCCACCGCAAACGAGGCTATCGCCAGGATGACGAACTGCACCACCTCGGTGATAACCACGCTGATCATGCCGCCCTTGATGACGTAGATGGACGTGATGCCGATCAGGATCAACGCGTACACATTTGGAGACGACTCCAAATGCAGAAACATGGGCGCGAGATGCCAGTGCAAAAAACTTCCTGAAAGAGACCAGAGCCGAAGCGTGAATGAAAAATGAGGCAGGAAAATTGCGGCGAACTTGCCGATGCCCTTGAAACCGTAACTGAAGAATCCGATGATGCTGACGAAAGCGTAGACAACTACGATGAAGTGCGACAACTGCGCGCCTCGTCCCGTGCCGAAGCGCGTCTTGATCCACTCAGCGCCGGTCATCACCTTGGAGCGGCGCAGCCATGCGGAAAGGTAGACCATGAGGAAGATCTGGTTGAAGGTGGGCCAGAGCCAGGGAATCCACACGCTTTTCAGGCCGTAAATGAACATCCAGTACACAAGCAGCATGGTGCCGCTGATGTCGAACATGCCCGATGCATTGGAGATGCCCAGTACATACCAGGGCATCTTGTTGCCGCCCAGAAAATAGGCCTGCATGTTTTGCGATGCGCGGTGCGAAACCCAATAGCCGATGAGCACCGTGCTCAACAAATAGACCACGATAATGACGATATCCAGAACGTGCAGATGCATTTTGAACCCCCAGCTTCCGACACCGGCTCAAATAAACTTACTACTTCAATTCTCCCGCCAACAAGAACACCAGCGATGCCTGCGAGTTGATGGCAATCTCATTGCTTGCGTACGAGGCCATCTGGTCGGCATAGACCTTTGCCGGCGGCAAATCCTTGGGCAGCTCCGCCAGTACCGCGTCCTGCCGGCCCGCATTCGGGCCGCCTGACAGCAGCCCCGGCCAGGGTCCTGTCTGCTTGCCGGCGCTGCTAGGCCGATGATGCGGGTGCTGGAATGGGTGCTCGCCTACCTGCGTTACCCACGAAAGCGAAAACGTGTTTCGCCCCAGCAGATAGTGCAGATTGTCTCGCGCCGCATCCACAAAGCTGTTGTCCGGCTCAAACTGATTGGCAATCAGCAGATACATGCCATACTCCGCCGCAACACTGTTCGAACCCCAAACGTAGTCCCTGGCCTGCATGCTCATGCGGTAGGGATTGGCTCGGGTTCGCTCCACCACCGCGCGGGCGGCGGAGACAGTGCGCGTGCGAATCGCCTCGACGGCCTTCTTGTCGGACCCGTGGCGCTTGCCTAGGGCATAGGTCCACAGTCCCATCGGCGCAACCGAAGCCCAGTTTTCCGCCGGGGGCGAGTCCAGGCTGGGAAAAAACTCGGCGTAATTTTTCAGGAAGAAATCGTTGTACGCGGCTTCGCCGGTGGTGCGGCCCAGCTCCGCCGCGGCCCACAGGCGTTCGTCCTTACAGCTTGCATCGCCGTACTCGCCGGTGCTGACGCCGGCCGGATTTTTGAAGGTGACATTTGGATTCTTCTCGGTCCATGCCCAGGCTCGCCGCGCCGCCTCCAGCGCCCGCGCCGCAAACTTCGCGTCATAAGGCTTGTAGATCCGCGCGGCAATCGCGCCCACGGCCGCTAGGTCCGCGGTGGCGCAGGTGCTCTTGTAGGGCGCCGCGCCGGTTCCGATCACCTCACTGGGCAGCTTGTCGTCCTCGGGGGCGACAAAACCTGGAAAGTGCTCGCTGGTCTGCTTGTGCCATACGCCGCCGTCGTCATCTTGCATCTTCAGCATCCACTCCAGGTTCCAGCGCGCCTCGTTCAGGATGTCCGGCGTCCCGTTGCCCGACTCGGGAATCTTGAGCGAAATGTTCCTGAGCTTCCGCCCGTAAATCTCCCATGCCCACAGCAATGTGCCGGTGGAGATGCCGGAGTTGACCATGTAGCGGCCATAATCGCCCGCATCGTGCCAGCCGCCGATGTTGTCGCGCGGCCCACTAGCCCCGGAACTAGGGTGGAATTCGCCATGCTGGTGGCAGATGGCGTGCGAGTACCCAGGAAACTCGGGGCCGAGGTCCACCGCCGTCCCGCAGCGTTGCCCGTAGAAGCCGCGCATGGCCAGGTAGTAAGTGTGCGCGAAGACATTCTGGCCCACCGTGAAGTCCCAGCTTCTGCCCACGCCGGGAACCTCCAGGTAGAAGCTCCCCGCCTGCCGCAATGCGGAAAAATCCGCGGCCTGCACCTGATCGCCGGTGTCCTTGTCGGCCACGGCAGATCCCAGCTTGCCTTGAAAAACCACCTGATGATCGCTGCTGCGCCGAACTTCAAAGGTCGTGGCCGGAGAGCTGACCAGCGCCACCTTGGGGCCGTTCAGCGGATAGCCCACCTGGTCCACCTGAATGGCCAGACTTGGGCTTTCTGCGCCATGAGCCGGAGCCGCGGGGCAAAGGAGAAGACCGGCAAGGAGGATAGACGGCAGCAATTCCCGGATGTATCGTGAACTCATCAACGGCTGGAACAATGGATTCGCCATGTTTGCAGTCTCGCCTCGCGAAAGACTAAAGGATAAGCGTAAAAAACCTTTCACTTTTACCTGAATCCCGGCAACGATCCCGGACACACACGGCGCCGATTGCCTAATTTCTCTCGCGCAAATACTTTTTCACGTTCACATAGCTTCGCGCAAGTCCGCCCTTCCTTATTCAGAAAAGCGCAAAACCTTCTAGACAATCGATTGATTAGATTTTAAATGAGGGGCTATACTATCGACACTCTATCTTTAATGGGACATGCGCAATGAAATACGGGCATTTTGACGATCTAAACCGCGAGTACGTGATTACGCAGCCGGATACGCCCCTGCCGTGGATCAACTACCTGGGTTGCCAGGCCTATTTCGGAATCATTTCCAACACAGCCGGAGGCTATTCGTTTTATCGCGACGCCCGCATGCGCCGGCTCACCCGCTGCCGGTACAACAACGTGCCCATGGATTTCGGCGGGCGCTATGTGTATCTGCGGGACGACGAATCGCGAGAATTCTGGTCCCCATCCTGGCAGCCGACGCGCCATGCTCTCGAGGATTTCTCCTGCCGCCATGGCATGGGTTACACGGTGATCGGATCCACCTACAGCGGCATCGAGGCGCACACCCGCTACTTTGTGCCGCTCGACGAAAACCTCGAAATCTGGCAACTGACAGTCACTAACCGGCGCGCAACCCGAGCGCAAATCTCCGCTTTCGCCAGCATCGAGTTCTGCCTGTGGGACGCCCAGGACGACGCCACCAACTTCCAGCGCAATCTCAACATTGGCGAGGTCGAGGTCGAGGACGGCGTCATCTATCACAAGACCGAGTACCGCGAGCGCCGCAACCACTTTGCCTACTTCGCCTGCTCGGAGCCCGTCGCCGGCTTCGACACGCAGCGCGAGGCCTTCCTGGGCCGCTACCGCGGCTGGGACTCGCCCGCCACCGTGGAAGCCGGCCAACTCACCAACTCTATTGCCCACGGCTGGTCGCCCATCGGCGCGCATCATGTCAAGCTAGACCTGGCTCCCGGCGAAACGAAGCAGATTGTATTCGTGCTTGGTTATCACGAGAACCCCGTAACCGGGAAGTTCGATCCTCCCGGTTCGCAGACCATCAACAAGAAGACGGTCAAGCCGGTCATCGCCAAGTATCTCGATCCCAAGCAGGCCGATGCGGCCTTCGAGCGGCTGCGCCAGTACTGGGCGAGCCTGCTCGACATCTTCCAGGTGAATACGCCCGACATTCATACCAACCGCATGGTGAATATCTGGAACGCCTACCAGTGCATGGCAACTTTCAACATGTCGCGGTCGGCATCGTTTTTTGAGTCGGGCATCGGCCGCGGCCTCGGCTTCCGCGACTCGAACCAGGATTTGCTGGGCTTTGTGCATATGGCGCCGGCGCGCGCCCGTGAGCGCATCCTTGACCTGGCCGCCACACAACTGGAGACCGGCGGCGCTTATCACCAGTACCAGCCGCTCACCAAGCGCGGTAATAACGACATCGGAGGCGGTTTCAACGACGATCCGCACTGGCTCATCGTCGGCGTCTCCGCCTATCTCAAAGAGACCGGCGATTGGAGCATCCTGGACGAACCCGTCCAGTACGACAACGAACCCGGTTCCGAAAAGCCGCTCTACGACCACTTGCAGCGCAGCTTCCGCTACACGCTGGAGCGCCTTGGGCCCCATGGGCTGCCGCTGATTGGCCGCGCCGACTGGAACGATTGCCTCAACCTGAACTGCTTCTCCGATACGCCCGGTCAGAGCTTCCAGACCACCACCAACAAGGAAGGCAAAGTGGCCGAGTCGGTTTTCATCGCCGGCCTGTTTGTCTACGCCAGCCGCGAACTGGCCGCCATCGCCAGGCGCCGCAGGCTCGACAATGAAGCCGCCTCGTATCTTGACGAGGCAGCGAAGATGGAGCAGGTGATCCACGAGCACGGCTGGGACGGCGAGTGGTTCTTGAGAGCCTACGATGACTTTGGCGCCAAGATCGGCTCCAGGGAGTGCGCTGAAGGCAAAATCTTCATCGAGTCCAATGGCTTCTGCGCGCTGGCTGGCATAGGGCTCGACGATGGCAAGGCCGCCAAGGCGCTGGCTGCCGTGGGAGAGCATCTGGCCAGCAGGCACGGCATCGTGGTGCAGCAGCCGGCCTACTCGAAGTACTATCTGAACCTGGGCGAAATCTCCTCTTACCCGCCGGGATACAAGGAGAACGCGGGCGTCTTCTGCCACGTCAATCCCTGGGTGATGATCGGCGAGACGCGCCTGGGCCACGGCGACCTGGCGCACGACTACTACAGCCGCATCAACCCCTCGGCGCGCGAAGAGATCAGCGACTTGCACCGCTGCGAGCCCTATGTGTACGCGCAGATGATCGCGGGCAAGGACGCGACCGCCTTCGGAGAGGCCAAGAACTCATGGCTCACCGGCACGGCGGCGTGGAATTACTACGCCATCGCGCAGTGGATTCTCGGTGTGCGCGCCACTCTCGACGGCCTGGAGATCGCCCCGGTGATTCCCAAAAGCTGGCCTGGTTTTACCGCCTCCCGCATCTTTCGTGGAGTGGTTTACTCGATCTCCATCGAGCGAAAAGGCGACGGCAATTGCATCGCCCTGACTGCGGACGGCGTGCCTGTTGAGGGGAATATCGTGCCTCCGCCCTTGGACGGACGAAAGAAAGTGTCGATCAAGGGTATTCTTACCTAGGAACTGCCTTCTTCTCCTTGATTTCAAACCAGGAGGTAACAGCTTTTGTACATTGCAAACGAACAGCGTTACGACACGATGCTATATCGCCGCTGCGGCAAGAGCGGCGTGCGGCTGCCGGCCATCTCCCTGGGCCTGTGGCACAACTTCGGCGGCGCGGATGTCTTTGAGAACAGCCGCGCCATGCTGCGCCGCGCCTTCGATCTGGGCATCACCCACTTCGACCTGGCCAACAACTACGGCCCGCCGCCGGGCAGCGCGGAGTCGAACTTCAGCGAGATTCTGCGCCTCGACTTCAAGCCCTATCGCGACGAATTGATCCTCAGCACCAAGGCCGGCTGGGATATGTGGCCCGGCCCCTACGGCGACTGGGGCTCACGCAAGTATTTGCTGGCCAGCCTGGACCAAAGCCTCAAACGCATGGGCGTGGAGTACGTCGATATTTTCTATTCGCATCGTCCCGATCCGGAGACGCCGGTGGAAGAGACGATGTCGGCGCTGGATCAGGCGGTGCGCAGCGGCAAGGCGCTCTACGCCGGCATCTCCAGCTATAACCCTGCGCAGACCTCCGCGGCCGTCAAGATTCTGCGCGAACTGGGCACGCCCTGCCTGATTCATCAGCCGAAGTACTCGATCTTCGAGCGTTGGATTGAAGGCGGACTTTTGGATGTGCTGGGCAACGAGGGCATCGGCGCCATCGCCTTCACTCCGCTGGCGCAGGGCCTCTTGACCAACCGCTATTTGCAGGGCATCCCGGCAGACTCGCGCGCCTCCAAGGCGGTTTTTTTGAAGACCAGCGACATCACCGAAGGCCGTCTCAAGCAGATTCGTGCGCTCAAAGAGCTGGCCGCGCGGCGCGGGCAGTCGCTGGCGCAGATGGCTCTGGCTTGGGTGCTGCGCGACGAGCGCATGACTTCGGCGCTGATCGGCGCCAGCCGCGTGGAGCAGATTGAGCAGAACGTGGCCGCGCTTGCCAACCTGAGTTTTACGGCGGCGGAGTTGGCCGGCATCGACACGATTGTGAGTAAGGCTGGCTGATTCATTGAAGAATTTGACTTACTTGTGAAAATGCTTTAGCGCAGAGCGCCGCGAATCGCCAGATTCAAGCCCACCATGAGGACGGCCGAAGCGGGGATGACCAGGAGAGCCTTCTTGAGCCGCCTCGGGTCGGGACCGGCGATGGCGCCGATGATGCGCGAACTGACGGCCAAGCCAACCCATCCGCAGGTAATGACGATGCCCATCGCCGTGCTGGTCATGCGCGGAAACGCCGTACCGACGATGGCCAGGGTGGTGGGAAAGACCGGCGCCATGGAAACTCCGGCAATGAAAACCAGAACAGAGGCGACCACAGGCTTGGTCGTGTGCAGCATCAGATAGGTGGTCACTGCCATGGCGATGGACGCGGCCAAGGTTACATTGACCGGAGAGACGCGCAAAAGAATGGGTGAGACGCCGATGCGGCCGATGAGCAGGCCGAGAGCAAAACCGAGGGAAAGAATGTTGAGAGCGCGCGACTCTGGAATTCCCTGGGCGATCAAGTGGCGCGGCAGCCAATTCCACACGCCGACTTCGCAGGTGATGTAGAGGAAGAGGAAGAGTCCGAGCAGAAAGAGCAGGGGTTGACCCAAGACAGGGCCCGCATCCTTAAGAAGAAAGCGCGCCTTGCCGGTGGGCGGAGGCATTTTGGCGACGGTCTGGACCGCCAGCGCGACGACGGTGAGCGTGGCGACGGTGTAGCAGAGGCGAACCCAGTTGCTCTTGAAAAGATTGGCGGAGATGAAGGGTGTTGCGAGTCCGCCGAGGCCAAAGAAAAGGTTGACCAGGTTCAGCGCGGTGGCGCGATGCACCCCGCTTACATCGCTTACAAGAGCATTGGCGCCGGTCACCACGATGCCGCCGCCCACTCCAAGCAAGAACAGAAGGAAGAGAATGCCCCTGAATCCCCGCGAGCGTGGCAGAGCGTAAAGCGCGATGGCGATGAGCGCGAGACCAAGAATGAGGCCGATCTTCTTGCCTTCGCTATCGAGCAGCGGCCCCACGCCTACCGAGGCGATAATCAACCCCAGCGCCTGCGCGAAAGCAATAGTTCCGTTTTGCGTGGGGGTGAGGTGGAAGCGATCCGACAGGTTGGGCAGGATGGTGCCCAGCATGGCGGCAATCATTCCGTAAACGAAGATGGCGACGATGGCAGCGAAGATCAACATGCGGTGGCCCTTCTTTCAAATGCCGATTCAAAGTGCGGGAAGATCGATCCAGCCGCGCGTCCGATGGCTTTCGAATTCAGCTTTGAGGATGGTCAGTTGCCACAGCCCGTCGATGAACTGAGGATACTCTGGAGGGATTTCGGGGTCGCTGATCGACGAGTAAAAGCGACGGAACATCTGCTTGAATGTGTCGTCGTAACCTTCAGCGTGGCCGCCGGGCAGATCGGCGTAGGCGCGCGCCTCGGGCTTGAGCAGCGCGGGGTCCTTGAGGATGATCTGGTTGCCCGTGTCGCGGTGGCCGATCCAGAGTTCGTTGGGCCGCTCCTGGTCCCAGGCTACCGAGGCTTTGCTGCCGTAGACCTCGATGGCGAGCCGGTTCTTTCGCCCCGCGGAAACCTGACTAGCAACGACGCTGCCGCGCGTACGCGAGCCCATGCGGAAGATCACCGCCCCAAAGTCTTCTGTATCGACGGCTCGTTCAAAGTAGTCTTCCGGACCGCGCAACTTGTTGGCAAAGGTTTCGATCGGTCCCCTGGGCTGCTTGCGCGTGGCGTGGAAGGTCTGAAGATCGGCGACCAGCGAAGTAACGCGCAGGCCGGTGACGTGTTCGGCCATGTCGAACCAGTGCGAGCCAATGTCGGCCATGCAGCGCGACGGGCCGCCGGCGCTGGAGTCGATGCGCCAGTTCCAGTCCGTATCGTAGAGCAGCCAGTCTTGCGAATATGCGCCCTGGACGGAGAGAATCTCGCCCAGATCGCCGGCCTCGATCATGCGGCGCACCTGCTGCACCATGGGGTAAGAACGCAGATTGTGGCTGACACAATTACGCAAACCCTTTTGCGCGGCCAGGGCAACCAGTTCCCTGCCCTCTTCGGCCGTGGTGGTCAGCGGCTTTTCGCAGACTACGTGCTTGCCGGCTTCGAGCGCTTCCCTGACCATGGAAAAATGCAGCGCGTTGGGAGTGCAGATGTGAACAGCATCAATTTCCGGATCGCGCAGGATCTCGCGGTAATCCGCCGCAATCGTGGGTACGGCGAAGCCCTTGCCCAAACTGCGCGCCACTTCCAGATTCGGGTCCGCAATAGCAGCGATCTCGACGGATTCCAGCCGCCGCAGCGCATCGAGATGAACACGGCCTACGAAGCCTGTGCCGAAGATTGCCGTTTTAATTGGTTTCATTGTGTACCACCTTCTCCGGCTGCCTTAGACCCACCAGGCAGCTCCGGGCTGCTCACGGATGACGATGCCGTTGAGGAAATGAGCCGCCTTGGTCAGACCCTCTTCCGGTGAGAGCAGGCTGTCTTCGTGCTCGATGGAGAGTACATAGTCGTAACCGAAGATGCGCAGCGTGGAGATGAATTCGGCCCACCACCCGGCGCCGTGTCCATAGCCGCAGGTGCGGAAGATCCAGCCGCGACAGCGTTCCTCGGTGTAAGGTTTGGTGTCGAGCACGCCGGTGCGCGGCAGATTGGCGGGGTAGAGCTGCGTGTCCTTGGCGTGAACGTAATAGATAGCGTTGTCGAGGACGCGAATGGCGGCGATGGGATCGATGCCTTGCCAGAAGAGATGGCTGGGGTCGAGGTTGCATCCCACGCTGGCTCCGGCGATGGAGCGCAGCCGGAGCATCGTCTCCGGGCTGTAGACCACGAATCCCGGATGCATTTCGATAGCGATCTTCACGCCATGATCGGCGGCAAATTTTCCATGCTCGATCCAGTAGGGCGCCACCACTTCGTTCCATTGCCAGTCGAGAACCTTGAGGTAGTCGGGAGGCCAGGGGCAGGTGACCCAGTTAGGAGCAGTCGAGTGAGGCGAGTCGCCGGGACAGCCGGAGAAATCCACGACCACGGGGATGCCGAGCCGTTCGGCGAGCAGGATGGTCTTGCGGCTCACCTCGCGATCTTGCCGGGCGCGGGCTTTATCGGGATGCAATGCGTTGCCGTGACAGCTGAGCGCGCTGATGCTGGCGCCATGATCGGCAAGCAGCTTCTGAAACTCGGCGAGGGCGAAGCCGTTCTCCAGCATCGAGAGTTTGCAGTGCGCATCGCCGGGATAGTTGCCCGTGCCGAGTTCAACGGTATCGATGCCAAGCAATTTGAGCTTCTCTAGAACCGCGGCAAGCGGAAGCTGCGACAATAGCGGGGTAAAAACTCCAATGCGCATGATGAGTTCTCTCTCCACGAAATATAACGCAACAGTCTACAGGTTTGTCGAGCGCCGGGGATGAGCCGGGTGTCACCGGTGATGGGCTGCGCGGCGGGCGAGACGAGGAAAACGGCGCCCTGGTGACGACCGCTCTGGATTCGGCCCATGGACGCCACGCAGGCTGGAGAGCGATAATTGCCTCCGCACAGGGAGGGACGCTATGAAGGCATCATTGTTGACAAGGCGGGATTTTGTGCGACTGGGCGCGGGCGCGGCTGTGGCGGGAGCGGCGGTGAACGCGACGCTGCTGGAGCCGGCGGCATTGGCTGCGCAAAGAGAGGCCAGCGGCCGCAAGATTCGGTTTGCCTCCATTGGAACGGGGATTCGCGGCTGCGACCTGCTTCGCTCCGCCAGGAACGTGCCAACAGGAGAATGCGTGGGCACGGCGGACCTGTACGATATGCACCAGCGGGCCGGCATAGAGGCCTGGGGAGCGGATGTGCCCACCTCGCGCGACTACCGAGCGCTGCTGGACCGCAAGGATGTGGACGCGGTGATTGTGGCCGTGGCCGATTTTCAGCACCGGCGCGTGGTGCTGGACGCCGTTGCGGCGGGCAAGGACGTGTACTGCGAGAAGCCGATGTCGCACAATGTGGCCGATGGACTGGCCATGGTGGAGGCGGTCGAGACGAACAAGCGCATTTTTCAGGCCGGCAGCCAGCGGGTCAGCAACATCGTGTACAAGAAGGCGGCGGAGATTTATGCTTCAGGGCGGCTGGGAGAGGTGCACCTGATCGAGGGCCACTCCGACCGTAACTCGCCCTCCGGCGCCTGGGTTTATCCGATTCCGCCCGACGCCAGTCCTCAGACCATCGATTGGGAAACCTACCTGCGTGATGCACCGGCGCGGCCGTTCGACGCGGCGCGCTTCTTCCGCTGGCGCTGCTTCAAGGAATACGGCGAGGGCGTGGCCGGCGACCTGTATGTTCATCTGCTTTCGGGGATGCAGTGCATAAGCGGCATCAATGCCATTCCCAGCCGGGCCTATTCCACCGGCAGCCTTACGCATTTCAATGATGGCCGGGACTTCCCCGACCTGCTGGCCACGCTCTACGACTATCCGAGCGTGACGGTGAGCCTGCACTGCAATCAGAACAACGAGGCCGGCGAGCCAATCATATTCCACGGCAAGGAAGCCACCATGGTGATCAACAGCAATTCGCTCACGGTGACTCCGCAGGACACAAGCCCGCGTCCCGAGGGCTACGCGCTGAATGGATGGACCGCGGAGGCGAAGCGGCAGTATCTGAATGAGTGGCATGAGGCTCATCCAGCGCCGCCCCCCAGGCTGGGCGAAGTGGAAAGTTACGCAGCGCCCCAGGGCTACGACGATACAGCCGACCACCTTGCGAGCTTCTTCCATGCCGTCGAAACGCGGGAGCATGTGGTGGAGGATGAGGTCTTCGGCAACAACGCGGCTGTCGCCTGCCACATGGCGAATCACTCTTATTTTCACCGCACCGTGGCGGCGTGGGATGCGGCAACCAGAACGATCAAGGGATGAGCTTTGATCTACCCAAGGAGAACGAGCAAATGAGCAATACTTCGCGCAGAACGTTTTTGAAGGTCACGGCAGCGGTTGCGGCGGCGGCCACTGCGGGTGCTGGACGATTGGCCGCCAAGCCGCTCGGCCTGCCCATCGGCCTGCAACTTTACAGCGTGCGCGAGCTTTTGCCCAAAGACTTTGACGGGACACTGGCCAAGGTGCGCGCCGCGGGCTACACGGAGGTTGAGGCGGCGGGCTACTACGACCGCACGGCGGCGGAGTTCCGGCACTCGATGGACAAGGCCGGGCTGCGCTGCGTCAGTACCCATCACCCGCTGAGCGTCCTCAAGCCCCGGCTGGGCGAGCTGATCGAGTATGGGCACGAGCTGGGGCTCGGCTATATCGTTTGCTCTTCATCGACGCGCCGCGACCCCTCGCTCAAGGGCCCGCTGACTCTGGACGACTGGCGCTGGGCGGCGGAGGAGTTCAACCGCATAGGCGAAAAGGTGAAGGCCGCGGGCATGGCCTTCGGCGTTCATAACCACACCCCGGAGTTTGGCGTCGAGGGCGGGGTGGTCTTCTACGACGAGCTGCTGCGCCTCACCGACCCGAAGCTGGTGGTCTTCGAGATGGACTGCGGCTGGGTGTCCGCCGCCGGGCGCAACCCGGTGGACTATCTCAGCAAGACGCCGGAGCGTTTCCCGCTGCTGCACGTGAAGGACATGGTGCGCGGGGTGGACGGCAAGTTCCACTCGGCGGTGATGGGCCGCGGGGTGGTGGATTATCGCCCGATTCTGCGCGCCGCCACGGGGCTCAAGCACTACTTCATCGAACAGGAAGAGTTCGATATGGACCCTATGGATGCGCTCCGCCTGGATGCCGAGTATATGCGCAAGCTCAGCGTGTAAGCCAGCCTGCGCAGAGGCTTGAACGGCGGCTGCAAGGGCGCATCAGCAACAGGCGGGCGATAGCCAATGGTAAAACGATTGAGTAGAGGAGTTTTGTGATTTTCTCATGACGGAAAGGATGCCTTATTGAGGCTTCGGATGTATACCGGAGCCCCTTTTTCAGGCCTCATCCGCCCAAATTCTATCGCCCTTACGAGTCTTCAGCTCCGCTTCCAACCGGTGCGCCGGGGACTGGGCGGACAGGTCGACTCGCGAATCACCAATTCCGGCATAATCGGCACCGTATCCGGAAATGTTGCCTGCCCGCGAATCCGTTGCAACAGAATGCGCGCGGCCGTCACGCCTATTTGCTGCAGTGGCTGGTGAATGGTAGTCAGGCTGGGGTTATGGTACGACGCGCCCTGGATGTCGTCGAAGCCCATCACGGAGATGTCCTCCGGCACCCGCAGGCCATGGTCCATAAAGGCCCGGATCGCGCCGATGGCTGCCAAATCGTTATAGAAGACCAGGGCGGTAAAATGGACGCCGCTATCCAGCAACTCATTCGCTGGACCATATCCCAGCTCTGGTGTGGATACCCGCAACTGCAACTGCACGGTCAACTTGGGTGCAATTTTCAGCTTCAACTCCCGGGCCACAGCCATCAAGCATTCCCAGCGGTTGTCGGCGTCGGAGCTGTGGCTGCCGCCGCGCATGAACGCAATCTTGCGGTGCCCCAACTTGTAAAGATGCCGCAGCGCCAACTCTGCCGCACGCCTCTGGTCCAACACGACATCGGTGACGCCCTCGATCTTGCGATGCCCGGCTACCGTTACCACCGGAAGCTTCATACTGTGCTTCTGCACCGTGTCAATCAGAATGAATCCCTCCACTGAGCGGTCCATCAACAGATTCGAATACTCCTCAATCAGGTCGGGCTTGCGCCGATGGCTTGCGGTCAGGTAGAAGTACCCTTCCTCCAGAAGGTATTCTTCCACGCCAGCCAGCACCTGCGTGGCATAATTGTCGCTCAACTCTGGCACCAGCACACCCACCGAAAAGGACTGCCGCTTGCGCAGCGACCGCGCATAAAAGCTGGGCCGGTAGTCAAATTTGACTGCCGCCTCCTTAACCCGGTCACGGGTCTCCTGTGGAATCGAGCGCACGCCAGGAGCGTTGTTCAGCACCAGCGAGATGGTGGCTGGCGACAGGTTTAGATACTCGCCCAGCGTGCGCAGAACAATGGGTTGCCCCGGCGCTTGACCCCGCGTATGCATATAGATACCCGCTCATCAAGCCCCAGCCTTTGGTGGGTCGGCCAGGAGGACCCGGGCTGCAAACATTCGACTAGGCGATCTCCATATTCCCGTTAAATCAAACGTTTTACGAAGTTCATTACAATTCCTGATTGCGTCGAGTAAAGTAGCGCCGTCTAGAAATTTGCGCCTCTGGACGCATTGTATGCAGGCTGTAGTCAAACCTTTCACCTCTGGTTGGTGGCTAAACTTTGGTAGGGGGCGCAGTCAGGCATGACTGGATTCTGATCCATGCTTGTTTCCGCCAGGCCGATGCACTCACCGTTCCCTTATCCGGTGAATGCACTGGAGAAGCAGTGGGGACTATGCTCCGGAAGGCGAAAGCCGATTGAGCTTTGAAACCGGCGTATAGGAGTTGGATTGGGCCACGCGCAGAGCGGCACTTGAAAGGAAAGTGACGCTCAACAGAGTCTCAAGATGTGGGCTCTGGTCGCCTGCAAGGAGAGGCCTCGGTGGTTCACTTATCCTGAGTGAGAACGATTCCGGGCAAAGTGGTTGCACAATCCCGGAAGAGCTCCGGTACCTGCTTGGATGGCAGAACTCTATCAACTCCGAGCAGTACCCCGGGAAGTCAATCCCCGCTTTGAGCGGGTCGGGAGCATCGGCATGAGGATTTTGCGGTGGAATGCAGCAGTTTGGATCGGAATCGGACTAAGCCTGCTGATAACGGCCTGCGGCGGCAGCGGCGGAAGTACAGGGACACCCGCCCCGACGACCTATGTGCTGACTGTGAACTCGGCCAACCCCGCCAGCGGCGTGACCATCGGGGTGGCTCCCGCGGACAACAGCGGAGCGACCAACGGAACGACAAGTTTTACCCGCACCTACAACGCAGGGACAACCGTCACGCTGACTGCGCCTTCCAACTCCAGCAGCAGTACTTTTTCCTCGTGGACCGGATGCACCACCGCCAGCACCGTCACCTGCACGGTGGGGATGAACGCCAATGCAATCGTCACCGCTAACTTCACCACATCGACCGGACCTTCCATCACGTCGGTAACCGTGACGCCCAACCCCGCCACCGCAACCATCGGAACGCAGGTCCAGTTCACGGCTACGGTTGCCGGCACGGGCAGCTTCAGCACTGGGGTAACCTGGTCGTTGGCCGGGCCTTCGGGCAGCAGCCTGAGCCCAGGCACGCTGAGCACAACCGGCCTCTACACCACACCCTATCCGGCGCCGGCGACCGTAACGATTACTGCCAACAGCACTGAGGACTCGACCAAGAGCGGCAGCGTGACCGTAACCCTCAGCCCTCCGGCAGTTGCATCCGGCCCGGCGCTGACCGTGGACGCGGGCACGCAAACCCACGCCATCAGCCCCAACATCTACGGCATGAACGCGTACTTGATGGACGATTCCGCGGCCGACGCCGCCGCGGTGGCGAAGGCCAACGTCACCATCGATCGCTGGGGCGGCGACTCGACCGAGCGCTACAATTATCAACTCGACGTGACCAATACCATCGACGACTGGTTCTTTGAAAACGTCTCTGGAACCGGCGGAGACGGCTGGCTCCCGGTCAGCGGCGTGAAGGCCTTCGACGCTCTGGTCGAGAGCAATAACACGAACGGAATTATGACGCTGGGCACTGTGCCGGTGATTGGCTGGGTGGCCAAAGACAGCACCTCATGCAGCTTCCCGCAGACATCGTACCCCAATCAGCTTGCCGTCAATGGCAAGCCGGCCTTCTCCACCGACGGCCGCGCGTGCGGCAGCGGAATCTATCCCGACGGAGTGAGCGGTTGCACAAGCTCCAACGGGTGCAACATTCCAAGCGATCCGGCCATGACCAGCATTGCGGAGCCTCCGCCGGCGCTGCCCGCTGCCTCCGCAGTCAACACAACCTGGGCGGAAGCCACCTGGCCCGGCGGCTGGATCGAATACCTGGTGAACAAATTTGGCGCGGGTAACAGTGGAACGGGAGTCGCCATCTACGATCTGGATAACGAGCCAAGCTGGTGGGATTCAAATGACTTCGATGTGCATCCCCTGCCCTTCACCTATGATGAAGTGACCAACGGCGGCATCGGTACGGCCCTGGCCATCAAGACCGTCGATCCGCACGCCCAGGTGAGCGGACCGGTGATGGACTACTGGTGGGCTTACTTCTATTCCAAGAAAGATATCAAGAACGGCTGGAGCACGGGCCCCTGCTATGAGCCGTGGAGCGGTCCGATGGATCGCGCGGCGCACGGCGGCGTTCCCTTTATCCAGTACTATATCCAGCAATTCGCGAAGGCTTCATCCACTTTTGGCGTCCGGCTGCTGGATTACGTGGACCTGCACACCTATTTTGCGGCCACCTATAACGGCAGCGGAGTCGGCCTGACCACGGCGGGCGACACCGGCGAGCAAATGGCGCGCATCAACTCGACACGCGCCTTCTGGGATTCGACTTATACCGATCCCAATTACACTCAGCCGAACTACACCACCGACTCGAATTACTACAATCCCGCCACCCATGGAAACTGCAACATTCCGTTGCAGGCGCCGCAACTGATTCCGATGATGAAGAGTTGGGTGAATGACCCAACCTACGGATATTCCGGCACCAAGCTGGCCATCGACGAATACAACTTTGGCGGATTGGAAGCGATCAATGGCGCGCTGACGCAGGCCGACATTCTGGGAATTTTCGGGCGGGAAGGGCTTGATCTAGGCGCCTTTTGGCCCACCACAAATCCCTCCACGCAGATTCCCGGCATGATGTCGTTTGCCGTCTATCGCAACTACGACGGCAACAAATCGACCTTTGGCGACAAGGCATTGACCTCGACCAGCGCCAACCAGGGCTTGCTGTCGGTCTACGGCGCGCTGCGCAGCTCGGACAATGCGGTGACCGTGGTGGTCATCAACAAGACCTATGGCGACCTGACCGATACGCTCTCGCTGGAGAACTTTACTCCCAACGGTCAAGCGAAGGTTTATCTTTACAGCAACGCCAATCTGAACGCGATCGTCGCGCAGCCCAACCTGACCGTAACGCCGCCGGCATCGGGAGGCACAACCAGCACCATCGCCAACTACACCTTCCCGGCGCAGTCGATCACTCTGTTTGTGGCGCCGCAGTAGGAAGCGCACTGCCTTTATGCCGGAAGTGTTTGCCGACGCGTCCCGATCCGGCAACGATGGAGGCGCTGGCACTGAAGAAGTAGTGATCCTACGAGAAGGCGTTTCACTGACCTTCCCGATTGCCCAGATTTACCGGATTCTCTGATCGAACTTGGCCCCTCGATCCCCTTGTGATCCAGGAGAAGGATTTCTCGCAGGGCAACCGCAGGCATGAGGTCAAACGATTAAGTTCAGGTCATTTGAGTGGAACCAGGCCGACGGCGGTGGCTCCTGGGACCCCTGGAACGGCTTCCTGCCCTATCCGCAGTATGCGGATGGGCCGTGGGGCACCGGCAACCTGCAAAACGTTGATCCTCCCATCGCCAAGTCGAACTACCACGGTCTGACAGTGGCCGTCTCCAGGCCGATGCTCAAGGGGCTTCAGTTCCTGGGCAACTACACGGCGCAGGCCAGCTACGACAACGGCTCAAGCCAGGGTTCCAACGAGTATATTCTCGGCACTAACCTGAACGGAGTCCAGAACCCGAATAACACCTGGGCCGAATACTCCCACTCCGCATTCGACATGCCGCAGATGGCGCAGGGAACCTTTGTCTACCAGATTCCCTTCGGCAAGGGCAGGCTCTGGAGCACGGGCAGCGGTATGCTCGATACAATCCTCGGAGACTGGCAAACCAGCGGCGGTTATCAATGGAATAGCGGGCAACTGCTCGCATTCCCATTGGGTTCAGGCGGACAACATACGGCTCCTGGATATAGCAGCCGCCCGAACCTGAACGCTCCGTTGAAAAAGAACCCCGGCACCCAGGGCGTAATGGTCAACGGAGCCATTCGCGGCACTGGTTATTTCCAGAATAACAATGCAATTTCTCAGCCCGCGGATTTTCAAGACGGCAACGCGCCACGCGTGCTTCCAAGCGTCACCGCTCCCGGAACCAAAAACTTCAACCTGGCGGTGGATAAGAGCTTCGCCATCAAGTACCGCAAGGACATGACGCTCAAGTTCCGCTGGGAGACCTACAACCTGTTCAACCATGTTCAGTACTCCGCGCCGAATATGAGCCCCAGCTACCAGGTCGTAGGCGGCATTGCCACAACGGCGTTTCCGACCAGTCCGGCGCATACTTTTGGTACGATCACCAGCCAGGCGAACTCTCCACTGATTCAGCAGGTATCGTTGCGGCTGGACTTCTAACCGTCAAATGAACGGAAGCGGCAGGTCGCAAGCCCGCCGCTCCAAACCCAAATCACGATCACGCGAAAGGGGATGTCGAAGTTGGCATCCCCCTTCCATTTGCGCACAGCGATTTCGCGGCGTTCGAGCATGAGCCACATGGAACAAAGTCGGCATCCGATAACCGTTCCCATATCGCTTGAAATCCAATACTCGGATTTCCGGGCACACAGAAGCACAAACTGCGGCAATTTCTACGAATTGTAGTTCAATCGGCGGGAGACGATTTGGAAGGCTTTACAAATCAGTAGGATAGAGGAGACTTGGTAGCGCTACCGGGAATCGAACCCGGGTTTTAAGATTGAGAATCTCACGTCCTAACCCCTAGACGATAGCGCCACTTGTTTTGCGGGAGCGGCCGTCACCGGCCACTTGATTAGTTTAACAAGAATCCGGCAACCTGCCAAAGGAATCTAAACTTAGCAGTAGGCCGGTTCGGCGGTCCTCTCTCATTGTCCAATTCGAAGGGGTTTATGGAAATCAAACGCATTGGCTCGCAGCCGTCCGGCAAAGGTCCGGCAGAGTGGTTTACAGGCACTGTCCGCATTGACCCGCTTTTTCAAGCACCCGACCCAGCGCTTGTTTCCGGCGCCAGCGTCACCTTTGAGGCGGGCGCGCGTACCGCCTGGCATACGCATCCCCTCGGGCAGACACTGATTGTCACGGCAGGGTGCGGCTGGGTTCAGCGGGAAGGCGGTGCGATCGAGGAAATTCATCCCGGAGACGTGGTTTGGTTTGCGCCGGGAGAAAAACATTGGCACGGGGCTACACCGGCCACGGCCATGACTCACATTGCAATTCAGGAGCGATTCGACGGCAAGGCTGTGGATTGGATGGAGCAGGTCAGCGACGAGCAATATAGGCGATGAATCCGGATTCCAACCGGCTTCTCAGATGCCCAACTTGCGGACTTCGTCGTTGTAGTACTTGCGGTAAAGAATCTCCCACTCCTGCGAACCTTCCTGGATGATCTTGCGCTGGTTGGCAATCTTTGTCCGGGCGGCGGTGTCGATGCCGGCCTCCTGAGTGAGTAGGGCGGTAAGCGCCTTCTTGGCCTCCTGGCGGATGGTGTTGCGGTCCTCCATGAAGCCAACTTCGTCGATCTCGGCCAGAGTGTCGGCCACAGTGTGGGCCAGCTTGTTGAGCTTGTCGGGGCTGATCCTCATAGCACCGCCTTGTACTTTTTGGTCAGCTCGGTCTTCACTTTTTTGAACATCTCGGCGTATTGCGCGCCGGATTTACGCATCTCCTCGGAGTAGGCCTCCAGAATCACGCGCACCTCCTCGTTGATGCGGTCTTCCAGGGACAACTCTTCGATCATCGCCACATTGACGCGTGCCTCACAGTCCTTCAAGTCACTGGTGGTAATCATCTTGGCGTCGATGAGGTGTTTGACAGTCCGGCGGGCCAGATACCCGATGTAATCGCGGGAAAAGATCATGGGCTAAGGTTCAGGATACCGCATCGGGCGGCTTGGTGTACACCGCTGGCCGGTGCGGACAGTTCTTGGTGTTCAGACACTCGTCGGCCAGGCGCAGGCGCTCGACGGGTCGGCCGGCGACCAGGTGCTCTGCCACAATCTCCGCCGCGTCCATGGGTTGGACGTTTCCGTACCAGACAGCATCGGGATAAACCACCACCGTTGGGCCGTGCTCGCACTGGTCCAGGCAGCCGGATTTGTTGATGCGCACGCGGCCACCCAGCCCGGTCGCCTTGACTCGTTGCTGCAACTCGGCGTGCAGGGCGCTGCTTCCGTCGCGGGTGCAGGAGGGCCGCGGCGCGCCCTCGGGCCGCGTGTTGCAGCAGACAAAGACGTGGCGTTCAAATGTTGGCAAAGTGGGTTCCTCCTTGCTCGATACCATTCCAGACTAAACTGAGCGCCCTGTTCCCGATTCCCTGCTTCTACGCAGTTTCCACAATCGCGCACGCCAACCCGGTTGCGTCTGCGAAAATAGAGATTGACTATGAACTCCGACAACCTTCTCTCACTGAAAGACGATATGGTGGCCTTTATCGAGGGCCATGGCCTCAAACGACTTCCCGGCTACGTCACCGAAGACATTCCCTCCGTAGTCTGGGAGGGCGCCGGCAACCCCGACGCATGGAAAGACTTTGTGGAGATGGCCAAGCACGCCGGCGCTCCCTTTGTCACCTTCAGCGAGATGACGCTGGAGCGCGAGGAACTGGACGCGCTGATCGACGAAGCCGGGGAGATGAACTTCCCCGACGAAGAGTCCTCGGAACTGGTGGAAGCTCAATGGTTGCGCAAGTACGCCGGAAACCTCGGCTACATCCAACTGGGCTTTGTCTACCAGGGCGTGGCCTTTCTGCACGAGACCACCACCGAGTGGTATGAGCGCTTCCAGGCGCTGCTGGAAGACATCGAAACCTTCCAGGAGATCGTCATCGGCGACCACGAGCACGATCACAACGACGAGGACGAGTAAGCGCGGTGGGCGCTGACGGCAACGGGACAATTCCGCGGCCAGCCTTGCCGCAAACCCGGCCAAAGGAAACCGAGCGCAAGCTCCTTCGCCAGCGCTGGAGTTTCGTCGAGCCGCATCCTGCCGAGGCTGCCGAGTTGGCTAAAGCCGCCCGCTTGCCGCAGGTGTTGGCCGAACTGCTGGTGGCCCGCGGCGTCACCCAACCGGCTGAAGCCTACGCATTCCTCAATCCTGAAGGCGCTCATCTGCACGACCCGCTGCTCATGCTGGGCATGAACGCCGCCGTCGAAAGGCTGGAGCGGGCCATCGCAGTTCGTGAGCCGGTGCTGCTCTATGGCGACTACGACGTAGACGGCACCACCGCCGTCGTCTTGCTCAAAACAGCCATCGAGATGCTGGGCGGCGTTGCGCGCTTTCACGTGCCCCACCGGCTGCGCGAGGGCTACGGCCTGCAATCGAGCGTGCTGGAAGAGGCTTATGCCGAGGGCGCCCGACTGGTCATCACCGTGGACACCGGGATGAGAGCCTTTGCCGAGGCTGAAACCGCGCGGCGGCTGGGCCTGGACCTGATCATCACCGACCATCATCTTCTGGAAGCTCACGACGCCGTTCCGCACGCGCTGGCCATTCTCAACCCCAACCAGCCCGGCTGCACGTATCCGGAAAAATTTCTCTGCGGCGCGGCCATCGCACTGAAGCTCGCGCAGGCGATTCTGGAGCGCCGCGACCTGGCCCGCACCCGCGAGAAAACTTTGCCCAGTTTTTTGAAGATGGCGGCCATCGCCACCGTCGCCGACGCCGTGCCGTTAATGGGCGAGAACCGCGTCATCGCGGCTTTAGGCTTGCGCGAACTACGCCACCCGGCCGGAGTTGGCCTGCGCGCGCTCTTTGCCGCGGCGACTCTCGATCCGGCCGCCAAGGCGATCACCGGCTACGATGTGGCCTTCCGCGTGGCTCCGCGCATCAACGCCGCGGGACGCATGGACGTGGCCTCCGATGTCGTCGAGCTGTTCACCACACGCGATGCTGCTCGCGCCGCCGAACTGGCCGCCAAGCTGGAACGGCTCAATCGCGAGCGTCGCGAGACCGAGGCCACTGCTCTCACAGCCATCGAGAAACGCCTTGCCAGCGATGCAGAACTAACCGCCGAACGCCTGCTGGTCATCGACGGCGAAGGCTGGCATCGCGGCGTCATCGGCATTCTGGCCTCACGTGTCGTCGAGCGCACCGCGAAACCTGCCATCGTGGTCAGCATCGAGGAAGGAGTGGCTTACGGCTCAGGGCGCTCGGTGGACGGCTTCCAACTGCTCAACGCCATCGAAAGCTGCGCCGATCTCTTCACGCGCTTCGGCGGTCACGCCTTCGCCGTGGGTTTTGCCTTGCCCGCCGAAGCCCTGCCGGAGCTGAAGCAACGCTTGCGCCTCTACGCCGAGGAGCATCTGGCCGCCCGCGAGCCGGAGCAACTGCTGCACATTCACGCCGAGCTGCCCCTGGACCGCATCACCAATGTTCTGGTTGGCTGGCTGCGCAAGCTGGAGCCATTCGGCCACGGCAACCCCGAGCCGGTCTTTGTCGCCCGCCGCGTTCGCCTGCTGAGCCCGCCGCGCATCATGAAAGAGCGTCACCTGAGGTTGGAATTGGCGCAGGATTCTGTTCAGCCCCCGCCCCGGCCCGGCTCCAGCGGCACGCTGCGCGCAGTCGGCTGGCACATGGCTGCCCGCGCTGCCTCGCTTGGCCTCGCGCAGGGAAGCCTCATCGACCTCGCCTACCGTATTCGCGAAAACGAGCATCCCGAGTACGGCGGATTGGAAGTAGAGATTGCCGGAATTGAATTGGCGTGAAAATTTGGGTACCCCACCTTCGCCGCGTCTTTGTTTTTGCGGCTAGGGTGGGAGACGCCGCTGGCGGAACTGCCGGATTAGGGCGATAATCAGTGCATGGCGACTCTGCCCATCTACGAAAATTCCCAGACGGAGTTCGTTTCCGTGCGCGAGTATCTCACCACGAGCTACCGCCCCGACTGCGACTATGTGGATGGACGGATCGAGGAGCGCAACGTGGGCGAGTTCGATCACAGCTTGTTGCAATCTCTGCTGACACACCTATTTATGAATCACCGGGAAGATTGGGGAATGATACCGCTTCCTGATGTCCGCGTTCAGGTAAAGGCTACCCGTTTTCGCATTCCCGATGTGACCGTACTCCACGCCGGAACTCCGCGGGAGCAGATTCTCACCCATCCGCCGCTTCTGGTTATCGAAATACTCTCCCCGGAGGACAGGCTCAGCCGCATGACCGAGCGCACGGATGAGTATTTAGATTTCGGCATTGAAAATATCTGGATCGTGGACCCCGCGCGCCGCCTGGCGTATCGCGTAACCAGGACCGGATACGAACTGACTCCCTCCGGCGAAATCACTGTGCCTGGAACGCCGATTCGCGTGGTACTGAGCGAGCTGTTTGCGGAGTTGGATCGGACCTAACCGCACGTCTGCTTCATGCAATCTAAGTCGACGAAGTGTATCGCCTGATTCGTTCTAGCTGCGCGCGTCGCTGCTGCGCTTGCGGAAGACCACCTTCAGTTCGCGCCGCCAGTGCTCGGTGAGCGCGATCAGCTCCCACTCCACCTGCGGAGAAAAGTAGCGCAGCACCGGCTCGTTGGCGGGGTGGATGCGCAAGGCCGGGCCGGCCAGCAGCAGGCGCGGATCGAGCGGCGAGACCTCCGCTCCGGCAAAGTAGCCCTGGCGCTCGAAGGCCGTCAGCGGCCTTCCGCCCTCGTTGCCCGTCGCCGGTTGCCGGTCGTTGTTAAGTGCGCGAACGCGAATCCAGTAGTCCAGTGCCTGCAAGGGCAGATGCAGGTCCTCGTCAGCCTTCAATTCAATCACCGTCAGCCGTCCGTTGCGGTCCAGCGTGAGCAGGTCCAGCAATCCGCGGTCGCCGGTGGAGAGCGCTGGCACCTGCGAGTAGAGCATGTCGCCGCGCAGGCCGGGCAGCAGCTCGGTGATTTCAGCGCGCAGGCGAGCTTCCAGCCAGCGCTCCGGTTGCAGGCGGAAGAGCGGGTCGGTGTGCGCTCCGTCGCCGTGGCGGCTCAAAAACAACCGCGAAAACAGATCGCGGCAGAGCGGCTCGTTCTCCTCCGTGAGCGGCGTTTCGTTGGCTCCCGCGCCGAAGGTGATTTCGTTTTCGCGGGCAAATGTGTTGGCGATGACAGTGTGGCGCACGCGCGCAAATTCCAAGCCATGCAGCAGCAGGCCGACTTCGGTTGGCGAACTGGGGCGAATCTCGATGCGATCCCTGGCGGCTGGCGGGACCAACGCAAGTAGACGGGCAATTCCGTCTTTACAACGCTCGATGGCGCCTTCGGCGGAAAAGGCATGCACCAGCCGCGCGTCCAGGTTGCCGGTGTCGCGAAAATCTACTGCCGTAAGCTCTTCGCTGCGCTCGTCTAGGGTGAAAAGCTGGAAATCGGCGGCGGCGTGGTTGAGCCAGGCCATTCTTTCCGCGGTAGTCCGCCAGGCTCCGGCAGGCACAATCACCTTGAGCCCGCCAAAATGCCGGCGTCCATCGCCGTGCTGGCGGCAATGATCCAGCCAGAGAATTCCCAGCGTCAGAACGCCGTCCACCATCGACGCTGACTCGGCCTCACTAACGCCGATCACTGCCTCTGCGGCAGTGCCCTTGAGCAGACGCCCGCGCACATAGGCCGGACCGAAGCTGTGCTCCAGGTCCATCGCCGAGCGAAAACCATCAATCTTTATCCCGATGAAATGGCGGGTCAGCACCCTCTCCAGCAGACGCTGATAGTTGCGCCGCGAGGCGTCGCGGGCGGTGGGCGTTCGGCGGTCGCTGGTGGGAACCAGCTCCAGGGTCTGCGGCTTGGCCGCGCCCATGCGGCGAGTGGCTAGGCGTAGGCATTGCGCGCGCTCCTGCACTTCGACTACCGTGCGCATCAGGTTGCGCTCCTCGCTCCACAGTTGCAACAGGCAGCGGCCATGCTGCTCGCTCACCGCGTAGCGGGCAATGCGCATGTCGAAGAGCACGCGGCCATCCTCCAGCACTGCGGCTGCGGGGTGATCGGCGAGATAGGTTTCGATGGTTTGGGCCAGGCGCTCGGGAGTAGCTGCCTCAGCGCCGGGGTCCCCAGCGACAGGTCTTCGTCGCTGGGGTGGAGTGCCGGGGTCCCCAGCGACAGGTCTTCGTCGCTGGGGTGGAGTGCCGGCGGCCATGCGTCTCTACCAGCCCATGCGCGCGCGCAGGCCGGTGATGTGCGCGGTGTGATGAAGCGAGTGCCAGGCGTACATGGCCAGCACCTTGCCCAGGTCAATTCGGCCCCGCTCCGGATGAACAAAGCCCTTGCTGAAGTCCTCGTCTGTCATCACTCCTAGCAGCGCGACCCAGCGGCCATGCAGCGCTTCAATCAGCGCCAGAGAGCCGCCAACAGCCAGGCTGCTGTCTGGCAGTTTGGCCCAGGCGGCCTCGTCGTAGACCTTGACGGTCGGCCAATCTTCGGTCAGCGCTGTTTTGCAGCGAATGTATGCCTGGGCGTGGCTGTCGGCGATGTGATGCACCACCTGGCGCACGGTCCAGCCGCCTTCGCGGTAGGGCGTGTCGAGCTGTGTGTCATTCAATCCGGCAACGGCGGACCACAGGCGCTCGGGCAGCTGACTCAGGGTCTGCATATGCGCCTTGCGGAGTTCGAGCGTACTGCCGGCCGGCGGGGCAAAGCGGCCAATTGGATAACGGAGGTCGTCCTGTTCTGTCATGGCACGAACCTTAACCCATTTGCTGATGGGAATGCAACCTCGTCACGCACACCGGCCCCGGCATTGGAGCTGCTTTGGGCCCGGGGTTCGTACTAGACGTGAGGGTGTTTCCAATGGTGATGATGGTGATGGTTGTGATGATGTTTCGGGGCTGCGAACGCCGGGCTGGCAAACACCATAAGGAGCAGTACGGCGGCAAAAATTTTCTTCATGAAAAAAATGTAACACGATCACGCCGCCGGTGGTAGATCTTCGAACGACCCCGCATCAAAAGAGGAACGGGTGCGCTGGCCGGACGCTGGCGGGGTAAACTCAGAGATACGATGAATGTACCGGCTGCTTCCCCACCACCAAGCCAAAAACGGTATTTTTTTGAGAAATTCGGCATCACCGAGCGGTTGCTGGAGCGCTGCCTGGGCGAGGCTCTCTCTGCCGGAGGCGACTATGCCGACCTCTACTTTGAGTCGGTCTCGGCCACCTCTCTGGGCGTGGATGAGCAGATCGTGAAATCCGCCTCTCAGGGTGTCAGCGCCGGTTGCGGCATCCGCGTGCTCAGCGGCGAGCGCACCGGCTACGCCTACACGGACAACCTCAACCCCGACCGGCTGCTGCACGCCGCGCGCACCGCCGCGCTGATCGCCTCCGGGCCGGCTACACAGCCCATTCAGGGCTTTACCGAACCGGTTGCCGCCGACCTTTACCCGGTTCCGCTGGGCGGCTATGATCTGGACCTGGCCGCGCGGCTGGAGCTGATCTTGCGCGCCGACCGCGCCGCCCGTGCTTATGACCCGCGCATTGTGCAGGTCCGCGCCGGCTATTCAGAAGAACTGCGCCGCATCCTCATCGCCGCTAGCGACGGCGCCTTCGCCAGCGACACCCAGCCGCTCTGCCGTCTCAACGTCTTCGTCATTGCCAAAGAGGACGCGAACACTACCAAAGGCACGGCAGGCGGTGGCGGGCGCGCCGGGTTGGAGCAGTTCGTCGGCTCCAAAAGCCCGGAGACCCTGGCTCGCGAGGCGGCGCGTGGAGCGATTCTCCAGCTCGGCGCCGTGCCCGCTCCGGCGGGTGAGATGGAGGTCGTGCTCGGTCCCGGCTGGCCGGGAATTCTGCTCCACGAAGCCGTCGGCCACGGACTCGAAGCCGACTTCAACCGCAAGAAGACTTCGGCCTTTGCCGGGCTGATCGGGCAATCGGTGGCCAGCTCGAAGGTCACCGTGGTGGACAACGGCACCATCGCCGGTCGCCGCGGCTCGCTCAACGTGGACGACGAGGGAACGGCGACGCAGGAGACGGTGCTGATCGAAGGCGGCATCCTGCGCGGCTACCTCACCGACAAGCTTTCGGCGCGGCTGATGAATGCGGCGAATACCGGCAGTGGCCGCCGTGAGAGCTATCAGCACATCCCCATGCCGCGCATGACAAACACCTACATGCTGGCTGGCGACGACGCCCCCGAGGACATTCTCCGCTCGGTCAAGCGCGGCCTCTACGCGGTCAACTTCGGCGGCGGCCAGGTGGACATCACCAACGGCAAGTTTGTCTTTTCGGCCTCGGAGGCTTACCTGATCGAAGACGGCAAGATAACCGCCCCGGTGCGCGATGCGACGTTGATCGGCAACGGTCCCGAGGCGCTGAAGCATGTCTCGATGGTAGGCCACGACCTGAAGCTCGACGAAGGCATCGGCACGTGTGGGAAGGATGGGCAGAGCGTGCCGGTGGGCGTCGGCATGCCCACCATCAAGCTGGACAAAATGACAGTGGGCGGCACGGGGAGATAGTTAGGGGTGGAAAATGGATGCCGAGAAAATTCCTGTAGTATTTACTCCCGATAACGAGCCATATCTCGGTCGCACGCTTCTTTTCCATTTCGATCAACTCATTTGTTCCGTCATGGAACAGAATTCAGTCATTGCACCGACATCACACAAACGGATTCTCACTGACAATCAAAAAATGGCTTGCCAAGTCGTTGCTCAGGCCCTCAGTATCGCACTTTCAATTCGTGAGCTTATTCGGCAGGGTTACCTTTTTGGTGGGCATGTACTTCTTCGAGCTTTAGCGGAGAGAGCGGCAATTCTGCTCTACCTTCATCTTTATCCGGCAGAAATCGATAAGTGGAATCGAGGCTGGAAGCACAACGAGGCACCCAGCCTCGCTACAATGTTCGAAAAGATTCAGGCCAAACAACAACCAGGGTCTCCAATCCGTGGCGGAGATCTGACGGCATCGATGAATAGTCTATTGCATTCAAAACCCGATTGCGCCCCTTGGAATTTGGTCCAGTTATGGGAGGATGGTTTTGGTCATGCAGTGTCAAAGATATTGGACCGCCCTGAATTGTGCGACGAACTCTGCGCGAACGCGATTCCGTGGCTAGTAGTGGTCCAAGGCATGATGGCGGCGTATTTTCCTGATGAATCGCTCGCAAACGCCGATCTCGGAGGTTTAATACAATGAGAGCTTGCCTCAGGTCCGGATTTTCGGACCTCGGATACTATATCTACAGCTTTTTATCACGCCGCGTTATCAGGCCTGATCCTGACCCTGCGCCCTTGCGCTGACGCAATATTCACCAGCGCGTCAATCGAAAAATCGCGCTTCCATTCCCCGTAGGGGAAATCGATAATAGCCCAGGACAAGCGAAGCGCAGTCCTGGGAATGTGATTCGCCCAGAATCTTCAGCCCCGTAGGGGCGGAACGAATCAAACCACGAAATCGGGTACAATGAAATCAGGAGGACCACGCCATGACATAGGTACGCATCTGCGACCTGGAGTTCGTCATGAGCCGTTCCTACCGCCGTCCCTTTGCGGCGATTACGGGCCTTGCTAGCGCGAAAAGCGACAAGCAAATGGCCCATCGTGGTCTACGCCGAAAACAAAATCTTGCCCTGAAAATTTGCGCCGACTTCGGCAATCTGCTTCTTCCCCATCGACTTGAATGTGCCTGGAACAACACCTGCTGCTGGGGGCGCGATGGCGCTCAATGCTACCTCGGTTCCATGCGAAATTCCCAGGACGATTACAGTCAGATGTACTACCGGAAAATGCTGCGCAAGTAGAGGACTCTCTCGTGTGGGACAGCTTGGCAACCATAAATCCGCGTTGCGCTTCAGTTGCCCGCCGGAACAATGAGCAGCGCCGTCACCACGCGATTCCGTCCTTCATGCTTGGCTTTGTACATGGCGTTGTCGGCCGCCTGGATCAAGCTTTCCGGCATCTTTTCCGCGGCCCCGCTTTTCCGGGCAAAAGCGGTTGCCGCGCCGATGCTCACCGTGATCCGGTCTCCGCATTCAGGATTGCCCTCATGACTCAGTTGCAAAGCCTCGACGGCGGAACGCACCTTTTCGGCTGCCGCGATTGCGCCGCCGGTGTCGGTAGAGGGGAGAATGACGGTGATCTCCTCTCCGCCGTAGCGGGCAACGCTATCGGTAGCGCGCACGGCGCCGCGCACGGCGACGGCAACCGCGCGCAGGCAGTCGTCTCCGGCCTGGTGTCCATACCGATCATTGAACAGTTTGAAATGATCGAGATCGAGAAGCAGCAGGGAGATGTGCGAACCTCCGCGCACCGTGCGTTTCCACTCGCGCAGCAGTGTCTCGTCAAAGGCGCGGCGATTCCAGAGCCCTGTCAGACCGTCGGTAAGCGCCTGGAACGAGAGTTCTTTCTCCAGTTTGATGCGCTCCGAGATGTCGCGCATGATGATGATGTGTTCTTTGGGTTCTCCAGTGACGGAATCGCGTATCAGGCGAACGTTGATCTCCACCCACACGATCGCCCCGTTCTTCCTTTGCATCCTGACGGTTGTAGTGTCGATGTGATCTTCCGCGACGAGAATTCTGGCACGGGAAGGATCGAGAAGAGGCATATCTTCCCCCAGAATGTAGGCTTCTGGCCCCTTGCCAACCAACTCCTCCGGCTTCCAGCCAAGCAGATTGAAACAGGAGGGAGAGATATAGCGGACTATCCGATCAAAGCCGGAGCAGCAGATGACATCGACACTGTTTTCCACGAGGGATTTGAAGTTGATCGCGTCTTGGCCAGAGATAGGGTCCCGCACCTTCAACTCCTAGCGTCTTGCCGGAAATTATACCTTTGTTCCCCGGGTGAGAGGCAAGATTACCCCGGTCGCTTGTGCTAATGATTCTATCGGCATTTATTGCAGAAGCAAGTTTGGGTGAACCCGGCAGGGTTTTCGCCAGGCAAGAAATCATAATTTGTTCCAGTTCGATATGATTCCCTGGAAGCCTTAATTCCATCGTCAAGATTAGCTTCATCTAACAGATAGGTCTCAGCGGATAGCACAGGGGGCGCCCTCCCCTGCGTGCGCGCACCCGGCTCGCGTATCATGGCCGATATGAACCTTGAAGCGATTCAGGCTGCCATCCAGGAAGCCGGCTTTGACGGCTGGCTGTTTTACGACCATCATCACCGCGACCCCATCGCCGGGCGCATTCTGGGCATGGACCCCAAGCTGCACGTCACGCGGCGCTGGTACTACTTTGTGCCTGCCACGGGCGAGCCGCGCAAGCTGGTGCACCGCATCGAGCAGGCCCGGCTGGACTCATTGCCCGGCGCGAAGGCGCTCTATTCAAGCTGGCAGGAGCTCGCCTCGGGCCTGGAAGCGCTGCTGGCCAACACGCGTACTGTGGCCATGCAGTACTCGCCCAACAACGCCATCATGACCGTCTCCATGGTCGATGCCGGCACGGTGGAGTTTCTGCGGAGCCTCGGCAAACAGATCGTCAGCTCCGCCGATTTGGTCTGTCAGTTTGAGGCGGTGCTCAACGAGGAGCAGGTGGCCAGCCACAGCGTGGCGCAACGGGCCATCGACGCGCTTCTGGCCGAGGGCTGGCGCGAGATTGGCCGCCGCCTGCGCCCGGGTGCGGGCAAGACGGGCACGTACAGCGAGTTCGATCATGTGCAATGGCTTTGCGAGGCCATGCGCCGCGAGGGGCTGGTCTGGGCCGACGGACCCAACGTCAGCGTCAACGCCAACTGCTCCGACTCGCACTATGAGCCGACCGCCGAGCGTACTGCGCTCATCCGCGAAGGCGACTTTCTGTTGATTGACATCTGGGCGAGGCTGAACACGCCGGGCAGTGTCTACTACGACATCACCTGGACCGGGGTGGTGGGCCGCGAACCGGCGGAACATGAACAGAAGGTCTTCGAGGTCGTCGTGAAAGCTCGAGACGCTGCCATTCGCGTCGTCGAGCAGGCCTTCACGGCGGGGCGGCCAATCTGCGGCTATGAGGCAGACGACGCGGCCCGGGCGGTGATTCAGGCGGCCGGCTTTGGCGAGTTCTTTACGCATCGCACCGGCCACAATATCGGCCAGGAGGTGCACGGAGTGGGCGCGAATCTGGATAATCTGGAAACCCACGACCTGCGGCTGCTGCTGCCCAACACCTGCTTTTCGGTCGAGCCGGGCATCTACCTGCCGGAGTTCGGCGTGCGAAGCGAAATCGATATGCTGACCGCTCCCGGCAAAGCCTGGGTCACGGGAAAAATTCAGCGGGAGCTGGTGAGGATTTGAGAGGCAGGGAATAGTCCCTGCCCCAGTGCGGTATAGTCAAAAAGGAATGGCAATTGAAGAAAACAAGACTGCCGCGGGAGTCGGCTCACAACCGGCGTCGCAAGAGGGGTTTGTCTACCTGCCTCTTATCGCCGGCTGGCTGGTGCCGGGCGGCGGGCATTTTCTGCTGCGCAAGTGGGGCCGCGGGGCGCTGTTGGCGGCGTCGATCCTGGGAATGTTCGTGCTGGGATTGGCCATGCAGGGCAAAGTCTACGCGAACGCCCATGACATTCTGGACATTCTGGGGCTGGCGGGCGACCTGGGCAACGGGTTGCCTTATGTCATCAGCCGGTTTCTGGGACTGGGCGATGTCCAGGTGATGGTGACGACGGCAGATTATGGGACGCGCTTCATCGTGGTGGCCGGCCTGCTGAACATCATTGCCGCCGTGGACGCGCACAATCTGCGCACCGGAAGGAAATCCTGATGGGCAACCCGATTTTTCAGCCCTCTCACTTTACGGCGGTTGTCCTGTTTGCTCTCTTCGCCTCCACGGTCTTCGGCATCACCCAGCGCGAAACACCGCGGAACATGTTCCGCTACGGAATTTATTGCTTTGTGCTCTTTTTGGCCGCGGCGATTGTGCTGAGTTGGATAATGTATTTTATTGCGCGATAAGCTTTTCGCAACTTCCCGAATCTTTTAGGCAATGTTGCCGCGCTCCCAGACGGCAGCGTCGAAGATGTGCGCGCAGTCGTAGCCTTCCGCATGGTAGAGGCCGATGGCGTCGGTGTTGGCTTCGGTGACGGTGAGCGAGATCTCGGTGACGCCCTGGCGCAGGAAGCAGGAGGCGGCCAGGGTGAGCAACATGCGGGCCAGGCCGCGGCGGCGGAATTCGGGATGGACGCAGAGCTGGGTAATGTGGCCGCTCTCCGGGCTGACCCTGGATGCCAGCACCAGGGCCACCAGCTCGCGGGTTGCGCGATCCTGAATTACGTGCGAGACCTGCGCGGAGAAAGCGCCGCAACCGGAGAAGCGGACGATGTTGTTGAGAAAGCGCATGGAGCCGTGGACCGAGCGGTACTGGTCGTTGACCACGCTGTCGGGATGGCCGTGGTAAGCCGCGGCGATGAGCCGTCCAGCCAGGTTCAGGTCCTCTTCGCGCCAGGGACGCAACTCCAACCTGGCGGGCAGGCTCACGCAGGGCGCGGGATAGGTGCCTGCGAGCTGCCGCACCATGAAGAGACGCTGGTGAATCTGGAAGCCCGCATCAAGAAAGACGCCTGAGTAGGAACCTGAGGAGTGCAGCAGCAATTGCGATTCCACACGGTCCACCTGAGGCGAGTTCACCAGCAGTTCAATAATGTGCAAGAGCAGCGTTTCCTCGATATCACGGGCTGACCTGGCCTCTGCGCGAGGGCTGGGCAACGCAAAAACGTCGCCGATGACTGCTTTGGTCTCCTCGTAGACGCAGAAGACATACCCGATGACCTGGCCTGCTTCCAGGGCCGCATAGCCAGGCAGCATGTGGCTGTCAAGATACTGCATCAGCAGGGTGGCAGAGACATGATAATCCCAATGCATGCGCTGCTTCCACAGTTCGCCCTCCGCCTCCAGCACAGGGCGCAACATCGGCGCGGCAAAGTGCCGCAGGTCGAGGATTTCGAAGGAAGCGCCTGATGCCATGCATCTCCTCTGAAAGCAGTGGTCAGTGAACAGTGGACAGTGGACAGCGATCAGTGAGCAGATTGTAATTCTTCAATGTTAGAAAGCCAGCATTGCGCCCAGGCGTGGTTTCATTCGTACTGTAAAACAAGGAGTGTCAACTCCTGAGAAACGCAACAGTCATATGCGCAACTATTGTTGAAATATACACTAGACCACTGTCCACTGTTCACTTATTTGCTGCTCACCTTATAGACCATCAGGCCCTGCTCCGGCCAACTGAAGAGCTGCTCATAGTGCCTGTCTCCCAGCAACTCTTCGAGCGCGGCCTGAGTGTCCAGGTCCTTGCCCCCGCGCCCGGTTACCCGTGCCACCAACAGGTGCTGCTCATCCGGCACTATATTCTCGTCGTAATTCTCCACTGCGCGGTTGCGATAGAACGAAAGCCCGTACTCGATATCGCGCCGCACGCGAAACACGGCAACCTTCTCGTCGCCCGGAGCCAGTGTGGCCAGCCGCTCAGCCAACGGACGCGCGGAGTAGGTGCGATCCAGCAGGTGAATCACCCGCTTGGTTGCGCTAATTTCTGGAATGCCTAAGACCGGACCGACGCCATAGAGATAAAGGACCAGCACAATCAGCACCGCGGAGGTGGCCAGGCGCAAGCGTGCCACGCCGAAGCCTTTGACCACAACAATAATCAGCAGTGCAGCGCCGCAGGAAGCCATCAACGCAATGATGAGCGCCGGCCAGGGCGGCATGATTCGGACGCATTCGCCGATACACTCGCGGATAAAGGCAAGTATCTGGCCGCTTCCCCACTCAGGGCGGCGCGGCATCTGCGGGCCATGAACTACAAACCAGGGCATCAGCAGCGCAACCATGGTCATCAGGCCGCACAGCGACGCGTGGCTCACCAGCACCCAGAGGCGAATTCCCATTTGCCGTCGCCGGAAAAGAAAGTCGCCCGTGAGGATGGTAATGGGCGGAATGGAAGGCAGGATGTAGCCCGGCAGTTTGGATTGCGAAAAGGAAAAAAACACGATGGGAATCAGAGCCCACAGGACCAGAAACTCAGGAAAGGCATCGCCCGGCTGGCCGGGGCACACCTTGCACTGGCCGAAGTGGCGCGTCCGCCACTCGCAGACCGAGGTCCGGAGGCCGTCGATGAGCGCCCGCACCGCAATCACCGTCCAGGGCATCAAGGCCAGCAGCACCACCACAAGGTAGTACCAGAAAGGCTGCTGGTGCTCATAGCGATCGGTGGCAAAGCGCTCCAGATTGTGTTCCAGGAAAAAGACGCGGAAAAAATCGGGATTCTGGTGCTGCACGGCGATGAACCAGGGCAGCACGATGGCAAAGTACAGCAGCACGCCCGGCCACCAGAACGACCGCCGCAGGATCGACCACTCGCGGCGCAGGAAAGCGAACGCGGCCACAATCGCGAAGGCCAGAACCGGCGCCACCGGCCCCTTGGCCAGCGTCGCCACGCCGGTGAAAAAGTAGATGTCGAAGAGCCAGAACTTGGAGTCGGTCTCGTACCAGGCGTACCAGCCCAGCAGCCCGATGGCCAAAGGCGCCGCCATCTGCATATCGGTGGAGGCGCCGCGGGCAAAGCCGATGATGCCGGCGCAAGCCACCGTGATCAGCGCCGAGTCCAGATGACCGCCAGGGCGGAATCGTCGCATATGCAGGTAGATGAGGGCCACCATGAGGAAGGCAAAAGTGGCCGAGGGCAGGCGCGCCACCCAGTCATGCACGCCGAAGTCCTGAAAGACGAACATCGCCCGCCAATAGTAGAGGGCCGGCTTCTCCAGCCAGGGCTTTCCATAGAGATAGGGGGTGACGCAGGCGCTCAGCTTGCTCTTGAGGGTGTGGGCTGAATCGAATCGGTCGAGCATCTCGTGGGCGATCTGCGCATAGCGAGGTTCATCGGCCCCTACCAGGCCCAGGCCGGCGCCGCCTACCAATGGAGTCTGCCCGTAGAGAAGAAAAAAAAGAACGAACGCGAGAAAAACGGACCCCTCGCGGACAGTGGCCCAACCGGGCAGCCGTATGCGCCAACCTGGGGTCGAATCCGGAGCGGATGGTTCCTGAATAGTTTCCACTACCAGTGTTTCTCCAACGGGGCCTTGCTTGCCTCACACAGACAAGCGATGCCGGCTCTAATCAGGGCGGTTGGGGGAATCGCCCCGTCCGGGCTCAGGCCCATATTCCTTGAAACGCGGAAATAGTGCTGCGTTTCGACAGGCTCAAGGCTAACAGATTCTGGCGAATTCGTGACGGGTTCATTGACCTTCCAACCCGGTTTCCGGTTGGGTCGCGGCCGCCTTCTGCCGTTTGCGATGCCGCCCCATCAACTCCTCGATGCGCGCCTGGAAGCGTCCCGAGCGGTCGGCAAGAAAGCTGAGTTCGGGCACGTGGCGCACCCCCATCCGCTCCTTAAGTTCATAGCGAATATAGCCCTTAGCCGCCTCCAGGCCGGCCACCGTATCTTCTTCGGCCTTGGCAATGTCCTGGACGGCGCTGTCCACGGCCACATAGACCTGTGCGGACTTGCCCCCTGGATTCAACGCCACCTCGCTCACGTAGCAGAGATTGATGCGCGGGTCCACCAGCTCGCCCTCAATGAGAACGCCTATCTCCTCGCGCAGCGTCTCCGCCACGCGGTCCTGATGGTGCTTTCGTCCCCTGTGCTCCGGCATGGCTCCTCCTGGTATGGGCAGACCATTCAGCATAGCAGAGGCGCGCTATAGAACCGGCTGCTTTCGGGCGGAAATCCTGCTTGGGCAGCCGCAAGGCGCCGCGATCAGTGCGCGGCAGGTGGCTCGGTGTGCCGGGGATCGTTCGATTTGAGAAGGAACGAAAAGAAGAACATGGCGGCCGACCCAATCCCCAGGATCACGTAGACGTCTATGAACGACAAGGCTGAGGCCTGCATCATGAATGATTGGTAGATTTGGGCTATAACCGCCGCCTGCGTTCCAAAAGGCCCCAGCCCGGCACTGCGAGCGTGCAGCATCATGGCTTGAGAATTGAATGCCACGCCGGGGTCCCCCAGGCTCAGATGATCGGCCAGCCGGGCCAGGTGGAATTGCTGCCGCCGGGCCAGAACCGTTTGTACCACAGCGGTGCCAAAGCTACTTCCGATGTTGCGCATGAAGTTAGTCAATCCCGAGACCGAATCGCTCTTGTCTTGCGGAACTCCGACAAAGGAGGCAGTCATTGTAGGAATGAAGATGAAGGCCAGGGGAACGAATTGCAGCAGCATGATGACCGCGGCGCCGCTAAAACTGATCCCCAGGGACAACAGCTTTGTCGATAGATACATCCCGCCCGCGGAGAGAAGCCAGCCAAACGCGATCATGTACTTTGCCGGGACTTTAGAGGTGAGTAATCCTACGATGGGCATGGTCACCATAACAACGGCAGCGCCGATGGAAACGATTACGCCGGCATCCTCCGCGGTGTATCCCATGAGCATCTGTAGGAACTCCGGCATGAGAATCATCGAGGAAAAGCTCACGACACCGGCCAGGAACATCATCAGGCAGGAGCCGGAGAAATTAATAATTTTGAATAACCTGACATCGACGATCGGCTGCTTCTGCCGCCACTCCCACAGCACTAGACCGCTGAGACAGACGACGGCGATCACCATCAGCGCGGTGATGAAATGAGAGGCCAGCCAGTCGTCCTCCTGCCCCTTATCCAAAAGAACCTGGAGGGCCACAACTCCCAGCGCCAGCAGCGAGAAGCCAATCGTATCGAAGTGCATCTCGCCGGGTTTGAATCGCCGCAGAAAGGGAGGGTCGTCTACGAATTTAAAGACCAGACCCAAGGCCAGAAGTCCGATCGGCAGATTGATGAAGTAGATCCATCGCCACGTGTAGTTGTCGGTGATCCAGCCGCCCAGAATGGGGCCCATGGCGGGAGCCACGACCACCGTCATGCCGAACAGCGCGAATGCGGCTCCGCGCAGCCGGGGCGGAAAGCTGTCGGCCATGATGGACTGCGCCATGGGCTGCAAGCCGCCCCCGCCCGCGCCCTGGAGTGCCAGTGAGGCCAACAACAACGGCAGGGTGGGGGCAGCCCCGCACAACAAGGAAGCCAGGGTGAACAGCGCAATGCAGATCATGAAGAAGCGCTTACGGCCCATCAGGCTGGAAAGCCAGCCGCTGATGGGCAGAACGACGGCATTGGCCACAAGGTACGTGGTCAACACCCACGTGCTCTCATCCCGGCTGGAGCCAAGATCGCCGGCAATGTGCGGCAATGCCACATTGGCGATGCTGGTGTCGAGCACCTCCATGAAGGCGGCCAGCGCCACCACCATGGCGATCAGCCAGGGGTTGTACCTGGGCTTCCAGTCTTGATTGGGCTGCTCGTCGGCCAAGGTGCCCCTCGATCAAGATATATTATAAAACGAAACGTACCGTATCGTATATAATACAAGCACCAAGGTATTACACTGAATCCGGTGAAATCCGGGGATGCCATGCGCCAGGAGAATGTCGAATCCGAGTGTCGTGCCAAGCGCCCCGCCGGCAGGCCCCGAAGCGAGGCCTCGCGCGCCTCCATTCTGGATGCGGCCTACAGTTTCCTGCGCAATCTGCCAGTCGCCTCGATTTCCCTCCTTCACATTGCCCGCAAGGCTCGCGTCAGCTCCGCCACGGTCTATCGCTGGTGGTCGACCAAAGAGGCCTTGTTGCTGGACGCCTTTCTCAACAAGGCCGACCGCGCGATGGTGCTTCAGGACGAAGGCGCACCCCTGGAGCGGCTCCGGGAGTACATCCTCCAGGTGGGGCGCTTTTTCACCGGGGAAAGCGGCATCGTCGCCGCCCGCCTGTTGACGGCCATTCAGGACAATCCCATCCTGCGCAAGGAGTTTCTGGAGCGTGTCTACCAGCCTCGCGAAAAGGAGATCCGGGCGGTTGTGAAGGAGGCGATCCAGCTGCGCCAGCTCCCGGCTGCGATGGAGGTGAGCATCTTTCTGGATTCGATCATCGGTCCGCTGCTGGCCCGGCTGCTACTTCACCACGAACAGATCGACGAGGCGTTTGTAATCTCGGTATTTGACCGGGTTGTGGCCGGGACGCGCGCTCAAGAGCCGGCTGGATAATCCAGGCTTTCCCACACTGCCGGATGCCAACGTGTTCGGCTCAGTTCTCGATGTAATCCCAGAAGGCGTCGGCCAGTTCCGCGCGCCGGAGCCTTCGATTCGATCACGGCCGGGTATCCAATCCCACTCCGCTCTACATAAAACGTCCACTCCGCCACAATCGTTTGCAGATAATTACTCTCCGTCATCGCACAATAATTCCAGAAGTTTTCTTCAAATCACCGTTCCGGCACCTCCTCTTCGCCCCGTTTTCCAGCCGGAAGCGGCCAACAGAGGCCAAAACGTCCCGTAACTCCTTATTCTGGACGATTTTGCAGGGAACTCCTTTGTTTTGACGATTTTACAGCGCACCCCTGTCTGCAACCTCAAGAAAACAAGGATTTTGCATCCAGAATAGGGGTGGGGGGTACCCGAGGTTCCAGCTTTGCCGGCATATCAAGACCAGCGGACAGCGATGCCAACCTCCTGCTTAATTTGGGTCGGCCGCGTGTCAAGGTCCGGGGTCCCCAGCGAGCGATTGTTGCTCGTTGGGGTGGCTGACCCCTGATCCCTGACCCCTGACACCTGCTTTTCTCAGCTCTCGATGTAATCCCAGAAGGCGTCGGCCAGCTCCGCGCCGTGTTCGAGGAGGATGCGCCGGGCGGCGCGCTCCACCTCTTCGATCAGCCCGTGCAGGTAGTCGCGGGAGCGGGAGATGGCCACAATGCCGATGGTGGCCGATTGCCACGTCACCGCCTCGTCCAGCTCCGCCACTGAGACGTTGAAGCCCTGGCGAATCTGGTCCTTGAGCGAGCGCACAACCTGCCGCCGGTCCTTGAGCGACTGGGCGTGCTCGATGCGGATTTCAAGCGTCAGATGGGCGACGGGCATGGTGTCACGGGATTACACCGCCAGTGTAAGGCCAATTTCAGCCACTTGGCGCACTTTTTCTTTACAGCCGGCTCTAATCCGCAAACTGCGCCAGTTGCGCTGGCGTAGGTTTGGGGGTGATAAGGCTGACTACGATCATGGCCGCGACAGCCACGGGAAGCGCCAGGAAGATGGCGTCGCGGTCGGCCACGATGTGCGGAAAACAGTCCTTGACCGCCTGAATGTCCCAGACCAGGGTGACCACCGTTCCTGCGCCGATGGCCGACACGGCTCCCCAGGCCGTGACTCGCTTGGAGAAGAAGGCAGCCAGCACTACGGGCGTCAGCGACGCGGCATAGACGGTATAAGCCCACAGCATGGTGTGAATTACGCTCGCGGCGTGGAGCGATTGGTAGAGCGCCCAGCAGCCCAGCAACACCACGGCCAGCCGCGAGACGATCAGAACTTTTTTGTTCGACGCTCCCGGCGCAATATAGCGCGAAAAGACGTCGTTGACCAGGTTGGTGGCCGGCGAAAACAGGTAATTGGAGGCCGCCGACATGACCTGGGCAAAGACCGCGCCCAGCAGCAGCGCGCCCATCAGTGCGGGCAGGCCGGTGCGGGCCGTGTAGGGGATGATGGCGTGGGGATGGGCAGCCATCTCGAGCTTTCCGGCAGCGTCGTTGCCGATACGAACCAGGGCCGTGCCAAAAACGGCGATGCAGACAATCAGCGACTCCAGCAGGATTGCCCCCAGAAACCATCCCACCACCGAGAGGCGCGCGTCCCGCTGCGTTTTGGCCGAGAAGAACTTCTGATACATCACCTGGTTGCCCAGAAGCAGCAGCATGGTGGGCACCAGAAATTCGAGGCCCCGGATGACGCCGAAGCCCACTGGCTGGAGCACATGGTCCGGGCTCATGCGGTAGTTGCCCAGCAACTGGAAGTACTCCGGCGGAAGCGCGTGATGCAGGCCAACCCAGCCGCCCGCTTTGAAGTAGAGCATGGGCGCGGCAATGATGCAGATGGTCGTAACCATCGAGCCGATAGCCACGTCCATGTAAGCCACCGACGACATGCCGGCCAGTGCCGTGGTGAAGATGACAAAGGCGGCGATGATGTAGGTGCCCATCACCGGCGTCACCGTCTCCGGAAAGATCAGGTGCAGCACGTTGCCGCCGCCGGTGAATTGGTAGCTGGCGATTCCCACGTAGGCGAAGAGAATGGCTATGGTTCCCAGCACCCGCGCCGTCTGGTTGTAGCGGACCTCCAGCATGTCGGGCAGGGTGAATTGCGCGAATTTGCGCGCGCGGGGCGCGATGAAGTAGATGAGCAGCAGCGCCAGCCAGCCTCCGGCCGGCTGCCAGAGCGCGGCAAAGCCATTCGCGTAAGCGTTTGCCGCCCCGCCAAAGAGCGAGCCGCCGCCTATCCACGAACTGAGCAGCGTCAACACCAGCACCATGGCCGGCAGTGAACGCCCGGCGACCAGGTAATCAGCCTTGGTCTTCACCAGGGAGGTGCGATAGAGCGAAACCGACAGCAGCGTAACGACGATGACGGCCAAAACTGCTACATAAAGATGAGACATCCGCGGGGTTCCTCGCAGGAGCTACAGGATTTCCGTCAGTGTATCGGATGCGGGCCGCGTTCGGCACTGCCGCACCTGCAAGATGTTATTTGACCCCCGTCCTGCAAGTTGGTAAACTGTATCTGCGGGGTGGAGCAGCCCGGTAGCTCGTTGGGCTCATAACCCAAAGGTCGCTGGTTCAAATCCAGCCCCCGCAACCAACCTTCCACAGCATTCCTCCCAGAAAAATTCCAGCCAAATTGAATTGCGCGAGAAGCTGTGTTTGTTGGTCAGAATTTGCCTTGAGTTTTGAGGCGCTTGAGCCCATGCCGCGCCAGGTCGACGATGGCTTTGGCGAGTGGAACGGAAGCGTTTAACGACTCCGGCCGCTCCAGCCGGAGATTCAGCTGTTTGGCAAACTCACGGAAGAAAATGTCGACGTCGTAGAGGATTTCGACGTGATCGCAGAGAAAGCCGATGGGCTGAAGCAAGACTATCTTCGCGCCCAAGACGGCAATGGATTGAAGCGTCTCTTCAACGGTGGGTCCAAGCCACGGTCCTCCGCTGGCGCCCTGGCTCTGGAACGCGAACCACCACTGCGGAATCTCCGGCATTCTGGCGGCGACTAGCTCCGCCGTACGCCTGGCCTGCTCGGCATAGGGGTCAGCGGGCTGGCCTTCAGAGGCTTGAATCGTGCGGGTGGGGACGCTGTGCGCGGTGAACAGCACGGGAACCGGCGAGCCCACTTCCGCGCTGAGCTTGCTCCAGGCTGGGCGGAGCCGCTCAGCGAATGCCTCAATCAGCAACGGATGCTGCGCCCAGCTTTCGGTGAAGTCGATGCGCATGCCCGCAGCCTCGGAGGCAACCGCATTTTCCAAAACGCGGCGATAGAGGCCCACGCTGGTGCGCGAGTTCTGCGGCGCAAGGCAGAGAACCGCGGCCTCTTCCACGCCGTCGGCGTGCATCTGGCGGACAGCATCTGCAATGAAGGGATGCCAGTTGCGCATTCCGACGTAGACGGGAACGGGCTGGCCTATAGCGGCCAACTCGGCCTCAACCATTCGCGCCTGCCGTAAGGTGATTTCCGTCAGCGGGCTGTGGCCGATGAGCGCGTAGCGGCGTTGAATCTCCTCGACGACTTCTTGCGGCAGCGACCGGCCGCCGGTCACGTTGCTTAGGTATTCGGGAATCTGCTCGACGGTCTCGGGCGTACCGTGAGCCAGCAGGAGGACGGCTTGTTTAGCCATGCGACTTCTCCAACTGGAACTCGCGCACCATGCGCACAACCGCCTGCACGTTCTCAACCGGCGTGGTGGGAACAATGCCGTGGCCGAGGTTGAAGATGTGGCCGGGGCGGCCGTTGGCGGCGCGCAGAATCTCGTGGACGCGCTGCTCTAAAACTTCCAGCGGAGCGAAGAGCGTGATGGGATCGAGATTCCCCTGTACCGCGTGAGTGTAGCCCACGGCGCGCCAGCCTGCATCGAGCGGCTGCCTCCAATCCAGGCCGATCACATCCGCTCCGGTCGAGGCCATATCAGTGAGCAGGCCCGCGGTCTCCACTCCAAAATAGATCACCGGCACGCCCATCTGCTGGATTGAACGCACCAGGCGCTTGGAGGCCTCGAAGGCATATTCGCGATAGTCGGTCAGGCAGAGCGAACCCACCCAACTGTCGAAGATTTGAATCACATCCGCGCCGGCAGCCACCTGCAGGCGGCAATACTCTTCCAGCACCGTGACAATCTTGTCCAGCAGCAGCCGCCAGGAGTCGGGGTCTGAATACATCATCTGCTTGGTGTGGATGTAGTTCTTGGAGCCGCCGCCCTCGATCATGTAGCTGGCCAGGGTGTAGGGCGCGCCGCAAAAGCCGATGATGCCTAGCCTGTTTCGAAAATGTCCAGCCACTTTTTCGATGGCCCGTGCCACGTAGGCCAGATCTTCTGCGCGGTCGGTGCTGAGGGCGCGCACATCGTCCGCGGTGCGGACGGGGTGATGCACCACCGGTCCCTCGCCCGCCTGAAATTCAAAGTCCAGGCCCATCGGCTCCAGCGGCAACAGCAGGTCGGCAAAGATGATGGCCGCATCCACGCCCAGCTTTTCGGCGGCGGTGATAGTGACCTCGGCGGCTATCTCCGGCTGCTTGCAGATTTCGACGAGCGTGTGGTGCTTACGGACGTCACGATATTCCTGCATATAGCGGCCAGCCTGGCGCAGAAACCAGACCGGCGTGCGGTCCACAGGCTGGCGCAGACAGGCGCGGACAAAGCGGCTGCCGTTGGAAGTGGCTTCAGAGGAAGGACCTGAGTTAGTTGACTGCATACAGAGTCAATTTTACCGGGCTGGCGCGCTGGCACAATTATGCTGGCCGGAAAAACCCTTTATCCATTAGCCCGGCCTACTTCGTCTCGACGTGGAGAATGCGAATCTCCGGGTAGGCGCCGTCCCAGTGGGGCGTCACTCCATCGATAATCAGGCGGAACTCCTTCTCACCACCGGAGGCAAGCGGGGCTGCGGAGACCGGTTCCACATCAATGTAGGGCTGATGCGTACGGATGAGCATGAGCGGCAGGGTCTCGTTCTGAGCCACTTCGTGGGCGTAATCGCGGAAGAGCACCTGCACGGTGACGGCGGTTACGGTGCGGGGGCCCTGGTTGTCGATGTGGCCGTCCACGTAGGTGATTTTGTCGCCTGCCAGGTTGCTGGATTCGCTCATTGCCAGGCCTGTCAGCAAGAGGCTGCCCGCATAGGGATCCAGGGAAGCGGAGATCGGGGTGATCGTGAGCTTGCCGCGGGCGTTTCCGTGTTCCAGACCCACGATGACCACGGCGGCAACCAGCAGGACAATGGCTGCGGCCAAACCCAGCGACAGCCAATTGCGTGTTTCCTTCTCGGCGGAAGGGATAAATCCGGGACCAATGCTCACGAGCGAAATTTTACACCCATATACGAAGAAGTTCCCCCTGTTCCCTGTTTTTGAGCAATAATATAGCTGACCTCGAAACACAACGATTATCCAGCTACCTTATGGGTGTTTTCGGCCAGGAGGAATGGATGACACACAACAATCCTCGAAATCAGCCGCCAGCATACGCCTTCCAGGGCCACTCGCCGGCAGAAGAGCTCCTCGAAATTGCGCGTATCTACCACAAGGAGGCCCAACAACTGCTTGAGCGCGCACAAGAAGCACTAGCTGCGGACCGGCAGGAAGAGGCCAAGCTATTGACGCATCTGGCGATTGCACAAAGGGAAAGGGCAGATGAATATGAAAAGGCTGCCAGAGAAGGTAACGGCGACCCGATTGTAGCCGAAATACTGCATCACCAGCAGTCTCATCGTAAAGACCAAACCTCCTATACCCCTACATATTCGGCGCCAGAGGAAGAACTCCCCCAGAGTTGGATCGATGAGATGAAACCGCCCCCGTTAGGGCCCATTGCTCGCGCCCTGGCCTGGATAGGGAGTTGGATAGCGCCATAGGAGCCATTCCCGGCAGAAAAATAGGACGTACGTTACCGAAGAAATCCCATTTCCCTAATGTTAGACAGATGCTTTCCCATTCTTGACCGATAGAAAAATCAGTGACAAATTTTATTCGGTTCTTCACATTTTCCAGCATCATCTGGAAATATTCTGTGTCTAAGAATGCAAGCGTGAGAACCGGCCAGGTCCAGAATGCGTAACCCTTGCCGGAAGGCATTGAAAGGGAGGCCCGCGATGCAGACATATTCCCCAACCGCATCCATCTCCAGGTCAGCGCCCGCCGATGGGCGAAAAAGCTCCCGGCAGACAGAGGATCTTGTGTACCAGGGTTTCACTGTCGCAGCAATTCTGCTGGTGCTGGGAAGCCTGTGGCTCTTTTGAAGGCTGAAGCCGGCCATTGACGGATGCGGCCGCGAGACTATCCCGCGTCTCAAAATCGAGAGGCGAGACCCGGAATCCCGCGCTTGGGTTTCGCCCTTCATTTGTCCTTTGTTCGCCCTTATGAATTGGTTATATTATTGATTCCATAATGGTTACAGGATTTTGATTCTTAGTCCAAAAGGCGAATATTGGCAAAACAATTGTTGCATTTTTGCCCTTGAGGTAGAGCTAACTCATGGTTTTTGAGGGGGTTGCGGAAGCGGCAGAGGCGAAAAGATGCGGTTTTTAGCTGTCAACGGTCAGTTGTCAAGGATCGGGAGCGGCATAGCCTTTTGATTGCTTTGATTGTGCGCCGAAGAGGGGTAATTATCTGCAAAAAGTTGCCGTCTCCCCGGTCCCCAAAAGCGAGGGACCGGTGGCACCCTCATCTTGGTTGGAGACCAGGGTCACCCGCCGCCGCCCGGCGCATAGCCGTGATAAACCAGGCCAGGGTTCCAAAAAGCGTTACGAGGAAGACCGGTAGCAACGCCGGAGAGAGGCCGCCCCGGCCTTGACGCGCCACTTCGATAGTGGACCACTGAATCCAGGCAAAGAGGCAGACCATCTCCATCTTGATCCAGGCGATCATATCCAGAGCCAGCGCCTCCAGCCATGGCCGGTTTTCCGCCGTAACCTCAACCGGATAGTTGAAGATCGAAGGGAACCGCGCCAGGACGGTCAAAAGCAGGTAAAGCACCAAGGCCACTACAGGCATAATCGGCAGCATAGTGGGCTTGCCCCATGCGTCCGGCTGGCCAGCGAAGTTGAAGTGAATGGGAATGCGTTCCGGCAAGCGGCCGAGGCCGAACCGGGCGTTCCAGTAGACCCAGAACATGAAGACTAATGCCGCGAGGCTGATCGCTTCTAACGATTTGCGCATGGCGTCCTTTTTGAATTGACTGTTTCAAAACGCTACAGATTTTCGCTGACCGCAGCCCTGTTTTCGCTTTAATTGTATCGAAACGAGGCGTTTGCACACTCTGCGCGGGATACTAACGCGGACTGGCCGTAGGCGTTTGGTCCCCTTGCAGAGGTTTACCCGAACCGCGCGCGATTCACGGTCTGGCGGAAGTCATCGCCGGACATCTCTACGCGGACGCACATCTCCGCCAGCCGCGACCTCATGCGGTCGCCGATGCGGTCACCCAGCGTGTCCTCGTTTTTGGCGGGCTTGTTGCCCTTCTCGTCGGCTTTGAAGCCGGCTCCGGCCGGAAGGTCGGGATAGTTGGTGGTGATGATGGTTGTCTGCTTGTCGTTGTAGCGGGTGTTCAGAATCAGCGCCACCGTGTCCCAGACCCACTCGTTGGGCTTTTGCGCGCCCAGGTCGTCCAGCACCAGCACTTCGGCGGAAAAAACCGGCTGGAGCAGTTCCAGTTCCGTGGTTTGCACCTGGGGGTTGTAGCTGTTCTGGATGCTCTTGAGCAGCTCGCGATAGTCGCAGAAGAGGCCGTGGACGCCCCGCTCGACCACCAGGCGGCGCAGCACGCCCACTGCCAGGTGAGTTTTGCCCACGCCAATGGAGCCGGTAAAGAGCAGTCCCTTGCCCGCAGTGTCCACCGGATAGGCCTCGACAAATTTGCGGGCAGTCAGGTGCGCCCGGCTCAGCGAGGCATCGGCGCCGCGAAAGGCGGGCTGGAAGCCGTCCAGGGTGTATTGGCGGTAGCGCTCGGGAATGTGGGCTGCGGCCAGGCGGCGCTCCTCGCGCTCCATCTCCTGGCACTCGCAGGCGCGCGAGACCCATTTCCCCTGGTCGTTGACCACCCGCACCAGCCCGACTCCATCACAGATTGCACATGCACTCATCTGGATTCAAGCCTAGCGCAAAGGCTGCCGGTGCGCAGCGGTGCGGTTCGGGTGCCTTATTGTGGAAAAGCGCGGTTGTGGAAAGCGCTTGGCTAGAGTCCGGCACGATTGCCTACAATCGGAATCGTGCGGATTGAATCGCTTCTGACTCGCGCCAAGGATGGAGACCCCGCCATGAATCGAATTGTATTGCGCAGTGTTATAGCCGCAATTGCCCTTTGTTGCCTGCTGTCCCCGGCCGGAGTCCGCGGCCAGGAGCCTGGAAACAAGCTGGAGACCAAGGCTCCAGCAGCCGCACAGGCCGCGCCTGCCCCAGTAGCGGCTACGCCCTCGCCTCATCCGGACAACGACTACTGGAGGAAGCACGATGAGCTGTTGAAGGTGGACTTCGGATGGCTGGGTAAGTTCAAGGAGGCTGATGCTGCCCTGGCGCCGCCGGCCAAGGGCGAGAACCGGGTGGTCTTCATGGGCGACTCGATTACCGAGGGCTGGCATTTTACGGGGCCGCAGGGCTCGTTTCCGGGCAAGCCGTACATCAATCGGGGGATCAGCGGGCAGACCACGCCGCAGATGCTGGTGCGCTTCCGGCAGGACGTGATTGCGCTGAAGCCGAAGGTGGTGGTGATTCTGGCCGGGACCAACGACATTGCCGGGAATACCGGGCCGGAGACGCTGGAGCAGATGGAAGACAACCTGGCCTCGATGGCGGACCTGGCAACGGCGAATCACATCCACGTGGTGCTTTGCTCGATTCTGCCCGCCTTCGACTACAAATGGATGCCGGGAATGACGCCGGCGCCCAAAATCCTGGCCATCAACGCCTGGATGAAGGCTTATGCGGCACAGAAGGGCTACATCTACGTAGACTTCCACACGGCGATGAAGGACGAGCGGGACGGATTGCCAGCGACGCTGAGCCGGGACGGGGTGCATCCGCTGCCAGCCGGCTTTGCCATTATGACGCCGCTGGTGGAGGCGGGAATAGAGAGGGCGCTGAAGTAGTGGGCAGAGATCAGGGACGCAGGAACTATGGACTCAAGAACGATCTGGATGATTTTTGGAGTGGTTGTGGCGGGGTGCGCTCTGGGCGTGCTGGCGGTGTTGCTGCGACGATTGAGGTCTTTGTTGGTCTACTACTGGCGGTTGTGGATGGATCCATTCAACCTGCACCGGTATGCGAAGGAGAATGCGGAACTGGCCGCGGTAGGGGAGGGCGAGCGGCGGGTTGTCTTCTTTGGTGATTCGATTACCGAGGAATGGCAGTTAGATAGGTACTTTCCCGGCAAGCCGTATGTGAACCGGGGCATCTCCGCCGAGACAACACCGCAGATGATGGTGCGCTTTCATCAGGATGTGATTGCGCTGAGGCCTGCGGTGGTGGTGATTCTGGCAGGCATCAACGACATGGGTCCCAGGTTTGGGCGGGCGACGGTGGAGCAGACGGCCGACAACCTGGCGGCGATGGCGGAGATGGCCGGGGCAAACGAGATCAACGTGGTGATGTGTTCGCTGCTGCCAAATGGTCTGCCCGACAGCGAACGCTGGAAGACACGCGTGGGGAAGGTGGAGCAACTGAATACCTGGATTCGGGAGTATGCGTCCCGGCATGGGTATGCGTTTGTGGACTACTTCCCTGCCCTCAAGGACGCAAACGGCGCAATGCCAATTGAACAGGCGCCGGACGGTGTACATCCGGGACCGAAGGGGTACGAAATCATGACACCGCTGGTGGAGGCGGGTATTGAAAAGGCTCTGAAAGCAGGAAACAGGGAATAGGAAATAAGGAACAGTCCGCGTACCGGTTACTGACCACTGTTCACTGTCCACTGACCACTGCATTGCTAAACCGCCCCATTCCCCCTACAATAGAAATATTGCAGGAAAGGTTTGTCTTCAGCGATGCCCAAGGAAAAGATTCATCCCAACTACGCCGCGGTGCAGGTCAAGTGCGCCTGCGGAAATCATTTTGAGACCCGTTCGACCCACAAGGGCGACATTCACGTGGAAATCTGCTCGGTTTGCCACCCGTTCTTTACCGGCAAACAGCGCCTGGTAGACACGGCGGGCCGCGTGGAGCGCTTCCGCCGCAAGTTTGCCAAGTCCGACGGAGCCAAGGAAGCCGCAGCAGCAGCCAAGTAAACGCGTCCTGGCAACCGGAAGGTACGATTGGGCCTCCGCCTATGCGGAGGCCCTGTTGCGTGTGATACGCAAGTGTGTCATCACAAGCGATTCATCCTTAATTGAATGTGTGATGGGAACGAATATGCCACACGCAAAACGCTCGATTCAGTCCGAAGTAACCATCGACGGTTTCCGTCTGATCTGGAATCTGCATCGCGAGCAACTCATGCCCGCGCAAGACGACTGGACGG